>Ga0210059_1008079_pt1 | contig 16660 bp, 11 predicted proteins | sample Ectturendosymbi2_FD_188042 | JGI IMG/M metagenome (GOLD analysis project Ga0210059, IMG submission 188042) | Ecteinascidia turbinata endosymbiont from Florida, USA - Sample 2 (SPAdes) (version 2) | ecosystem: Host-associated > Tunicates > Ascidians > Unclassified | place: Key West, Florida...
CTGAAGATGTGTAATACACGAAACTAGTTTCCTTACGCAATAAATTGCGATAGATTCGCTTGGTGTGGGTCACTGTTGTGGCTTTACAAATATTGTTGTCTAAATAAAGTATCGGAGTGGCTGTGCGTTTTAAACTTTTAGCGAAACGTCATGCAAACAGTTTTGTTGCAGTTGAAAATAATCCCATGCCATTCTGCATACGCCTGGCACACATCGAGTATTCTTTGCAACCAACGTGCACTTGGATAGAACACACAAATATCATCAGCAAACATCAAGTGATTTAATAATACTTCACCAATATAACACCCTGTTTCAAGGTTGTTTAGTTCATTGGACAAATCATCTAAATAAACAACAAACCAGTGTGGACTCAGTACTCCTCCTTGTCTAAACCCATTAGACACATGAAACGGTTCAGAAAAATGCGTGCCCCATTTAATTTGCATCGTTTGTTCTTTGTTCCAAATGTTTCAGTGGGCGCACAAAACACACTGGCACCTTTTTTGAATCAGCTTCTCAAATAATTTCATGTGTAGTACTCGATCGAATGCTTTTGAGGCATCTAAAAACACAGCATGCACAGGTGAACCATGGGTTACAAAGTATGAGGCGGTTTGCTTTGACAAACATGTACATTGATCAGTACTATGACCAGCCTCAAAACCAAACTGATTGTCTGTGGTACGAAGGAAAGGAGAGATGTTAGATAAGATGAAGTGCTCAAGTAGTTTTGACACCACTGTGGCTACTGCGACTGGTCTGTAATTTGAAGACATATTCCCATTCTTGTTTTATGTTGTATCACATGTACATTTATTCACTGTTATTACGATACAAATGTATATTTGAAAAAGATAACAAAGGCAGAGTTTTTTGCAAAGAGTTTCAGAAAGTATTTCTTAGCAACATTTCAAGCATAGTTCATTAAGACATTGTTGCAGATACAATTTGTCGGGTGGCTTATGGAGAAGCTTTCGTTTGTGGCATAAACATTCTATTGTTGAAATGTTTTTGGAAGTAATTCTGTAGGTACAATGACATTTGGCTTTTCTGTGTTTGTTTTGTACCATTGAAGCTGTCAAGATGAATTGCGCATGTGTTTTACAAATACGTGTGTCAAAATGAGTTGCATATGTGTTTTACAACTTCCCACTTCGAGGCCTATCGCGTAAATTGAAATCCCATTCAATTCTCGCGTGGTTTCCATTGGGACAACAATGCGGCGAACTGTTTACATTGTGGTTGACGCTTTTCATTCATCATCAAGGCAAGAAAATGCGTTGAACTCATCCATGTTTTGAAATATGCAAGCAGGCGCACAGAAGCAGCAAACACAAATGGTTGAAGCGAGTACCCTGAGTGCGAATACAACCGTGATTGAATTATAGGTTTGGTCAAGCGAAATCGTCTCAAAAGTTTGACAGGTGGAAACGTTCTAAAATGAGTATGCGTTTGGTGCATGGAAAGTAGAGGTACTGAACAGCCTTATAATGAAAATAACGGCCAAAGCAACAGATGTAAACGAAATTTTTGTAGATGTTTCCGTAACTTCTGCTGCCAACATCAGTGTATTTGCAAGTTTATTTTATTCAAAAAAAGTGCAGATACAATGAGGAACTTAGCAACCATCTGCAAAAATATCGTTAACATCTATTTCTTTGGCCGTTATTTGCATTGTGAGAGCATATTTCTCATTGGAAATGCCATATGCTGCAAGATAGCCAGCCAGGGACGCGATTAATAACAAGCGGGAAGGCAGCGAATAAAGCGTACGGTCACGGAAGTTATTTATGTATTGCTTACGAACACTAACAAATTGCTATATTCAAGTTTGCTATATTAAAAATGTTTTTAGATTTGTTACAAATGATCAAAAAACAAGTTGAACAAATGAACAGAAGATTCCTGGTCTTGATAGTGGAACTTATCAAACTTCTATAACTGCTTTGAACAAGACTTTCGTCTAAAAAGTGTGGCTAGATCACCACCAGAAACCATCTAGATAAAGTAAAATTGCAAATTTTTGAAATGACTCAATGCCTTCCTGAAAGAAGGCATCTTGCTTCCATAGCTTGAATATAATTCACCCTGGTAGTCATTTATGGCATCTAACTTTTCCAAAATCGTTGGTGTGAATGAATAAAATGGATCTTTGGCGATATATGCATGCCCATCCCCATGTAAGCTACTGCAATTCTGCAACACATGCCTAAAAACAAAGAGCTTTATATTTCCCATAAAGATCGAGCATATCCACCTGAATGCCTTCCGAGTTTGTTACTCAAGTGCAATCATAACTCGACATTCTTAGCTTGAAATTTCGATCTGTCAAAACCTGTGCAAAGCTGTAGGCCCACACATTTTTTTCATTACATTTAAGCATTCCTGAGATGAGGAAACTTGTCACACAAATAGTTTAATAAAATCCACTGGAATTGCATTTGGCCATTGGTTTCACAAACGTTTTCCAATTTCAAACCAATTTTATATCCAGAGGTGACATCAGGACTTATCATCATTTTCCAATGTAGCATGCTGAAATCCTAAACCCTGTTCACTCCTAGAACATGCCTTTCATGTGGAAAAATGTTGCTTTTTATAGTTTATCCGCAGTAGCACCTAGAGTGATCGTCCCATAAACATAAAATACAGCAGTACTTAGCAACTCCAATGTGCATTCCCATAAATATGCTTATGACTTTGAGAGCTCCACAAAGTCTCCACTGGTAATTAATGTAATCAAGTAAAAAGCATTCAGTGCTTTGCATTCAACCTAGTTGTTGTCATATTATTCGTTCAAATGAACGCAGTGTGCAATGGGGCTTCAATATTTTTAATTGCCTGTGTGCACAGAGATATCAATATGTTACTCAATAAAACAGATACTTGCATTTTAATGCCACAGTTAAGGTTGGCAAACTTGCTTTACTTTAGCAAATGGTAGGTCTTCTGCATCAATTATTATGCTGTGTCACGCAGCAATAAAAACACCGCCACCGTATGTTGTTCACAGGCCTGTGGTAGCCTAGGTAACCGATAAACAAAACATCCAGATACCTTAAAAACTCGATGTGCTACGAAAAAATAGAACTCGTCACTGCAACACTGAAAAAACACAGCGTGTGCACTTGACCATCTCCTGTACCTGTGCCTAACTTTGAGTTTTAAATGAAGCACAGCTTCCATCTATCTCAAAAAAGCAAGTCATTCGCAAAAAGCAGTAGCATTGTGTGCGTGACTTAGTTACTAAAGAAAACGTGCATCAAATATGAATAGAAAACATTTTTCAAAATATGTTTTCGTACACCACTGTGATGAAATTCTGAGTTAGTAGAAGTTTCGTGCAGTTGTAAGTTGGGATGGTTTTTCTAAAGCGCACAAAGATTTTAGAATTTCAAAAGAATAAACATTGAAAACTTTAACAATTTCGTTGCACTTGACAAATTTAAGAATCATTTGCTGATATATCACTGCAATATGAAATGAAGCTCTTTAAAATACCAATGAAACTCGTTAAAATCCGCTGCCATTTCCACGTAGTCGATCGAACAATTGGTTGAAAATGTAACGTCACATGATGCAGGTTAGTGTTCGTTAAAAATCGCTTCTTACTTTTGCCGTGAAAAATGCCATCCAAGATTTACAACAATGGAGCGGCCAAATTGGTAAATCAAGAAAAGCACTCAAATCAGATCATACAGGCTGCAAAGTACGAATTCAACAGCTTGAGTTTTCACAAGGTCAACTGATTAGATATTCAGCAAGCTATGAAAACGATTTTCGATGAACATGCCTTTTCCTTCAACTGAGTAAGACAAATGCGTTCGAATATAGAGGAAGATATGGTGAAGCTTGTCAGATATATCATTGGGAAATTAAAAATATACTATTGATAAGGGCCTTGAAAACAGCTTTGGATTTTTCGTATCGTTGATTCTTTTGAAGACGTATGTTCATCTTCTGTAATACTGTAATTGTGTGAAAAGTTCCTTGAAAATGACGGCATGTCCGTGCCTGCACCGGACTCATTGGATATAAAGCATTAGGATGACCCTTTTTTCCGGACCATGTCTATTCTTTGCAAGATTCAAAATTCACACACTCATTTCATTGACTTTTGCTTACACATGTGATGCGATTGCCTTTGTATGGTTTTTCTAAATACAAAGTTGACATCATCCTGAAACTGATTGTTTGCACCTGAAATATTTGCACAGGACGAAACTGATGTTAATATGACCTTAATCACACTCCAGAATAACGTGGCTGACTCCCAACACCTCCTCCTTCAAAGCTACGTTGCACTTTTGACGCTAACAAATGCAGCATATTTCAGTGTAATTGCTGTAGGTCAGAGATGTGTGGCTAATAGATGAAGATCTTCCTGCAGTCCGCAGTTAGGATCAATTCTTACTGCAATTGCGCTGCATTACAGTATCAAACTGTCCATTGAAAAGTGACAACTGAGGACAAACCAAACAAGACAGGTCGAAAAATGTGGAAACATTTTTTCACATCAGAACAGATGTTATCAAAGATGCCAGAAAGTTCTAATCAACATTTCGTTTTTATTTCAACTGTTTGCATTGATGGTGTTCCATTAGACAAAATGTATGTAGTTTTACAAAGAAGGAAAAAATTTATTTCAGTGTTTCTCAAAATCAGATTGCAGACATTTTCAAAATTGTTTTTGTTTTGAGAAAAAGATTGCCTAATTTTAAGTTTTCCCTACGTAAATATGCAGTGCCTTTAGTTACTGAAAGCGCAATAAAACATTTAGCTCGTCACGAGAAAACACGGGCACGTGCGCGTTTTTTACATGTAATACATTTTAACGACAAATGATTTTGCATAATAGCAATTCAAGGTAATAGCACGTTATAGCAATTCAAAGCAAGTCAAAATATCAAAAGTATTTCAATGCAACAAAAGAGCGTTTTACCCCGTGGAAACAGAACGTTCCGTTTCTTCCACAGGACAAGTCTAGACAACTGCCTTTGTTGGAAATATATGCGCATATAAGCAGTCAGATTTGGCAGATTTGTCCACGGATACTTAGTGAGTTGACGTGAGTTGGATTGGAGATACATGAAGGTCCTCATAGCATTGCATCCAGGCTTTACAGATGACCTGAATTGATGGCAGACTATGATGAAATCAGTATAAAATTTGCGCTTTGTTAAAAAACTTTCTGAAACTAACATACCGTCATAGAAAGTAATCAGCATTTTGGATTAATGCACGATCAATACTTGCAGATGTAAAAAGTCGTTAGCAAAGCAACCTCCAGGAAACTTGCTTTACTTTAAAAGTCTGCGAGACGTTTGGTTTGCTCATTAAATTTGCTTTGCTATGTGTGTTTTTAGGTTTTAAATTTAATTAAAGACAGATGTGTAAAGAACATCAGTAATGGATAGTTGTTGAATATCATTATATTTTCCAGCTTTATTCCTATTCCATGCGAATCAGTAATAACGTGTGCAGTTGGAATGGTTAAGATTAAAAGAGTCATCTTGTCAATAGCAACATTGTTGCTAAGTTACGCAAGTACAACCCTGTCACAATCAGGTAAATTCTTTTGAAATAAATGACATTTATCAGAGGTGTTGAAAAACAATGAAGGAATCCTGGGACAATGCAGCGCAGGCTCGTCTCGTGCTAATGAAGCCGCACACATGAGTTGTTGTATTGAAGCCGCAAAGTCGTTGATTCGGTTGATCATCACGTTCTTGTCAAACGGAATTAAAATAAATTATGACACCGCACCTTTTCAGCTTTCTTGTAGTCTTACAACTGCCAGTCACAAATCCAAGTTTACATATCCTGAATGCTCGTCGTTCTAAAAGATTTGCTTGTCACGAATGCCTATTGGATCCCTATGAAGATTACGAAATCCTCATTAGAGTTGAAATAAATAATAATCGTATTAGTAATCGAAATGTATGGGAAAAGCCTGTCAAATCTTTGTATCACATGCGTGGACCCTTCGGGGCTCATAGATCAAAGGGTGAGAACCCGTGCTTTAAATTACTCTTCCGTCAAAAACGATCATTTTGCGCAAAGGTTTTGAATGAAAGAGTCCCTGAATTCTTTCTCCCACGAGCACAAAGAGCTGAAGAACGACGGTAATATTTTCAATGCTTTTGCCACGAACAAACACGAGCGACGATCCGTGCGTGAAGCCCCTGGAATCTTAGTCAACCGCGACGGCCTTTGAAAAGTTTACCGACGTTTTGTTTCACTGTGATGGAAAACATTTATCAAAACCTGGGCGTGGTACGTTCCAGGCAATGCAAACGGTTTTGTGGCCTGTCAGTTTCAAATATGCTTTGGGGAATGGATTGGCAATCTTTTCAAATTGCTACGAGCTTTGTCACTTTTCTTGTTTTTAATCTGTTCACATTTCTGTGAAGTTGCATTTTCTGTGAAATCGCAACAATGCTGGTGTAACAAGGAGGGAAGTAAAAAATTAAAGCTAATGTTTCACAGCGCAAAATATTCAGAAACCATGTTCTCCAGAGTCCTTCCCGGCAATCTCAGGCAATCCCCACACAAGCTAATGAAGTTCCTTTTGTAATATTGCATATAGCGCTCGATACTGGCTTTGCAACGTGTTTGCAGAAAATAGCAACTGTTTGTACCAAAAACACATAGTAAAGGTTTTGTACCAAAACTGGAACTGGCTATTTGCATCCGTCTGGAGAAAGATTTGTATTGAAACTTTTATAAAGCTCCAATCATTTGAAAAATAGAGTTGCAAACAGTTTTCTGATGTCGAATGATACTGTCCACATCCCTATAATTGTCTGCAGACATTTTCCCAAACCAGGCATTCGCCAAAACGTCATGAATATTTTTCGCCGGGGGTTTGGTTGTTTTGTTCCTCTGCCTAGTGTAACGTAATCTTACATACGATTGTTTAATGTCGTAGTAACTTTTCATGCAAATGTTCGCTAAAGCACAGGCGAAAACGGTAAAGGACTTGTGGTATAAGAAAGCTGTATCGATTCAGCGATTCTTGTCAAAATGATATAAACTTCGCTACTATTTGGCAATGAGCAGCAACGGATGCACTTCCAATGCTTGTTATTTTCATCGTTATGTGTATTTTTGTCGAACGTACTACCGGAATTAAAGTTCATTGTAAAAACCTCGAAGTATCGTTCATTTTCCCATGTCGAACTCATCACTGCAACACGTACTGCACTTGGATTCAATTGAAACCAGCTATCCCACCTTCTTCATGAATTAAGCAGTGACGCAGACTCGCAGAATGACTTCCAAGACACCACCATGAAAGGTTTAATGAACAAAAGAAGTGTCGTCCTTCGCCACAGATGTGACAATAACCTTAGCGCACTATTATTTTCTGAGGTTTCCTTCTGTTGCCAAAAAAACGTTTGCAATGAGCTAGTTATGCACAAAATCCGGATTGGGTTTATAAATACGTTCTGCCCTAAACAAATTGAACACAAGTAACTTCGAGTACATATTGCCTTTGGTAATGCGCTTGCACTCACAGTTTCACCTGGGCGAAGTCGTACGACGAAGACAGTTTTTAATAACTTCATGAATCTGTGGCAACTGTTATCACAAAGACCGAATCAAATCAACAACGAATTCTGCGACTTTCATTGGAGTGCTTCAGTTTGCACATCCATGAAACTTGCTGGCAAACACAGGGTCATTTTCATGATTTACCTGACGAGTCATGTGCGATGCAGCTCTTGAAAAAACACAGTGTGTGCACTTGCCCATCACCTGTACCTGTGCCCACTTTAAGTTTCAAATGAAGCATAGCTTCCACCTATCACAAAAAAGCAAGTCATTCGCAAAAGGCAGTAGCGTTGTGTGCGTAGTTTAGTCACGAAAGAAAACGTGGATCGAATATGAATAGAAAACATTTTTTGAAATATATTTTCTAACCCAATGTAATAAAATTCTGAGTTAGTAGACGTTTCGTGCAGTTGTAACTTGTGGTGTTTTTTCTAAAGCGCACAAAAATATTTGAATTTCAAAACAAAAAACGTTGAAAACTTTAACAATTTCGTTGCACTTGTCAAATTTAAAAATCATTTGCTGACATGGCACTGCAAACTGAAATGAAACTCGTTAAAATCCGAATAAAGGTGTATGAATAAACAATTCCTTTTAAACGGGCCTACTTGTAACAGACCACTTATAAAAGACAATTTGAAACAGACCTCTTTCATAACAGACCAGTTCATAACAATGTTCATGACCGGTAGTTTTACGCGAAATCGATTTCCTACTCAAAATTTGCAGTTACATTTCTTGCTTGTCTCACATGTGATTTAAGTGTGCTACAGGTTAATATTTCTCTTGTTTGAAGGACTTTCATTTAACAACTTCCTAATGTTTTTTTTTACTTAATGCCCCACGTTCCTTCGTACTGTGACATCGATCGTAAAAACAAATGAAAAGGAAAAACTTACCCATATGATTGAATTAAGATTGTTTTAAAAATAACATTCGATTTGACAGATCAGTTACACTTTACGTTTTTTCTGCAGGCAGTGGTGAGGAAGTCACTACTGAAAGCGTTGCCATTTCCACATCGTCGAGTGAACAATCGGTTGAAAATGTAACGTCACATATGACAGGTTGGTGTTCGATAAAAATCCTTTCTAACTTTTGCCGTGAAAAATGCCATCCAAGATTTACAACAATGGAGTGGCCAAAATCGTACATCAAAAACAGCACATAAATCCTGCAGGTTCAAATGCACTAATTCAACATCTTGAGTTTTGCAAGGGTAACTCATTTGATATTCAGAAAGCAATGAAAGCGATTTTCAATGAATGTGCCTTTTCCTTCAACTGTGCAAGACAAATGCGTGCGAATATAGAGGAAGATGTGTTGAAGCTTGTCAAATATGTGACTGGGATATTAATGCAATAACTTATGAAAGAGTTGCAGGGAACATTTACAGCCTTCGGAATAACAATTTCCATTTTTGGCAAAAGGGGAATGAAGAGGGAGTTTATCAAGTCACACTGCCTTGCACTTAGAAACACAGTATGGGTTACATCATATCTGAAGCATAGGCAATGGATTCATTTATTCCTAACGAGAATGCATGGCTTGAAACAATTCAAATTTGGCTAGTTTAATTAAACAAAATGCAACACTACACAACTATGATTGTTCTAGCAAACATGAAGGAAGACCTTGATCCTCAAGTGCGTCTTGTCACACTAGCTTATAAGTATAACTCTCTTTTCCTGGCCAACAACTCCTGTCCGAGTTGTAAATTCAATCCTAATCCGCCAATATTTCCAAATGCTCAGTGGTTTCGCGTTTTTGTATCAAGGCCTCAGTAGCTCACATATTTCACAATTCTATGCACTAATTCTTCCGAGTAGCTTGAGTTTCAATCTGGTTTTGTAATAAATCAAATATTATTTATCTAGAGCTTTCAGCTGACGCACAATAGAAATCGCAAAATCAGGACATTTACTTGAAGGATCCCAATGCACAGCGATCTGAGGCAGAAACCAGACACAAACATCTTTGCTGCTCTTGTGCTGGACGATCAAGGGGAATTATAACGGATACGTTGTAGCCATTAGTTGTAGCGTTTTCCGACCAGATAAGCAAGCAAACGTAGGCCTGTATGAGCTTCATCAGTGTGGTGTAAACACGAGTGTTATCAAAGACTGTGAAGCTGCTAGTTTCCAACGCGGTTTTCTTATCTGTAGCCTTGATTCTTGGTTCATGACAGAAAGATTTTTATCTGAAATACAACTGTAAGAAATGGAATTTTTGTGAAAGCTCTACTGCGTGACATGTTGCTGGAGAACACGAAGCTGTGTCATTCGTATAAGCCTGAATGTCAAACTACTTCTCCGGATGTAGACGAATTCGGCCACGTAACCAAAATGTCCTTGGAAAGATTAGTGGGCCAATCTGGCTGACTGCACCAACGGGTAAATAACTAAGATCTGTGCCAGGGCCTAGGTGGGATGATTACATCTCCGACCTTTCTTCGTCCAGTGTTGTTGTGTGGAGCCAGTACAAATATCAGAGATTGCTCAAAACCTTTAGGTATGTCGAGTGGCAAGAACTGCGATACAACGCTTTCCAGAGGAAGGCGAAGCTGAAAATGAAATGAAAATTGATATGGACTTGCTAATTCAATTGTTTTGCTTGTCAATTCCATTGTTTCTGTTGTAAATATTATTGTTTCGCCTTCTATTAAAGCTTCACTTATTTCACCTCTGGCACCACGAGTCTCGAGCACTTGTATTGAATGACCAAAAACACAAGTACGTTGGCAAGGCATTCAGTGGTGTTCGCTCACAATGGTTGAATAGAAAAAGGCTGTTGATTACTTCACCTGAAACGGCCACACAGTTTTGGAATGAATTCTGACAACTGGAAATCTTAAACTGCCCAGAATTGTAAAAAAATCTGCAACTTGTCCCAATCCTGGTGTTGGACATTCCTTGCAAAGGATTGAATGTCGTTGTTACTTAGACAAACGCATCACTTTAAGGTAATGTAGGATATATGTTTAGAAACATTTACTTTCTTTATTGTTTAATATTTTATTTGCTTACTAAAGAAACGTCGCTATGATGATCTTCGAAAGATTTTCTCTAAAGAAAAATATCTTGTGTAAGGAGTATTTTTCCAATTTCTCAAAACAAATCTCATAGTTGCAACGTATCCTACTACTTTTTCATTACATCTATTCTCTAATGTCTCTTTCGAATCTCCGGTGGGTTTAACGATTTTGAAACATCATAATGAAACCTCAATATAAAGTCATTGACTCGTGAAAAGTTGAACACAAAACGCTGTTCACCCAAACAACGATTCACGAAATCACGTCGCGACTAAGGTGCTTCTACGCATGCGCCGATGTTGTCTTGAAGCAAAAAACAGCTTTGTTTTTTCGCATTCGCATTTCTTTCGTCCGAACAAAGGTCGGCTTCATAAACGATGCATGGGCTTTTATTTTCCAGCAAACCTGCCAGTAGGTTCTCCTCACAAAAATCTGCAAAATATTTATCCCCATCTGCGAAATTGAAAGCACTAATATTTGGTAGTTGCAAACAGGGCTGCTGCTCAGAGCGCCGGAGCTGGGCATTTTGCCTGGAGTCGGAGCGCAAGTTAAAAATCAGGAGCCGGAGCTCAGTTCAAAATAGGCCGGAACTGAAGCTGTAGCCATTTGAGAGTTAGTTACGTGTTACGACACCAGATGGATCTGCATGCCTTTGATGTTTCCATGGTTTAGTCATCGCTAAGCAGTGTAGCTAGCATGTTTGGTGTTACTTGCAGAACAATAGTTCTCAAACGCACTTCAAAGAACCACATGCAGCTCCCAAGCATCTTTTGTGCGACTCCTAGCAGTCTTTCAGTAACGCCTCTAATATTTTGTGAAGTAGACTTCGTTAGTGCAATAAAAAAACGAGACTTGTGTTGAAAATTTTTAGTGCAGCTCTGTAACAAAATCCTAGGTCTGGATTCTCTCTTCAGCGAAGTGGTTGATAACCACCGTTGTACAAGTAAAGAATCGTTAATTGTCACAACACCTTACTTTCTAGTCACAATGATCAAACTGGGTGTGTAGCAGTGTAGCGATCGAAAAACAACTGAGCTATATTGAGTCTTACTTTGTCCAAAGCTTTGCAGGTTAAATTGTGCTTTACTTTGTGATTTTTCATTGCTTATTTTGAGTGCAAAAGAGAAGAATTCAGAAGTTTTCAGCTATTTTAAAAAAGTCAAAAATGATTTTTGTTCTGTAAGTCATACTATTCTTATAACAACGGAGTTTTAAATAAATTTTGCATTGGCGTCAATGAAAATGTGTGCACATTAGAAAGAACACACGAGAGAGATGTATCAGCGATGTGTTTTGCGCTGTTTGCAAGGTTTACTCGGGCAACACTGTTAACCGAAATCGCCAAAACTGCAACAGGCTAAACATGCAATGAATGCAAAACACTTGGTTACTTGGGACTGGTCTGTGTTCAAATGCTCGGACACAAACGCAGTGTGTACCATTTTTTTATTCTTATCTTGAGAAATAAAAAAAGGTCCTCAGGCATTCACGGAAAAACCAGCAACTGCCTTTCCAAAAGTTGTTGATATCACCGTTATCTTGAGCTACACTTTCGCTAGTAACTTTTCTTTGAATTGTCTGAACGCAGTTGTTGTTTTTTGGCTGATTTTTCGAGGTTGTTTTTTTTTAACTGATTTCCTCATGGTAAGAGCGTTGCTTGTACAAGAACACGAGATCAAATTACTAAAAAAATCTGGTATATTTTTCAAAATTGTTGTGTACTTGTTATAATTCATTTTCCGCTCAACTTGAGGCACACCAAGACAACTGAAAATATTAACGTGTGAAAACGAACAGAAGTGGGAGCTGGAGACGGAGCCATATAAAAGAGAGGTGCTGAGGCGTAGACAGAGCCACACTCATGAAAACCAAGAGCTCCGGAGCTGGAGCCACGTTCATGAAAAGAAGAGCTTCGATGCCATAGCCGGAGCTGTGTCATTTTTACGACGACTCCACAGCCCTGGTTGCAAGCTGTGGAAAGAGTTTAGTAAACTATAGCACAGTTACAATAGTGACACCAGATTGAGTCTATGAATACGTTTCACGATTTAGAGTTTTTTCACAGTTTTCAGTTTCCATTAGTAAAAATACGCAGAATGTTTCAATGAACCTGCTGAACAATGAACGTTAGTAAGTTACCAGACAAGGAAATTATTCAAAAAGGATGATAGAAAATTTTACTTTCACACGTTAGCTATGGCTTTGGAATTTTTTAAGTGAAAAAAGGTTTATTCTTGCATTTGTACAAAAAAGAAAATGTCTATGTACAATGCTTTGGCTCTGGATTCAGCAGAAATTTTGGAGACAGTAAATTATGTTTTGCTAACTTTAACTTCGTCTAATTAAAAACACATAAAATCATTTTCATGTCGTGTTAACTTTTATGCTCTTTGATTGCTTTTCCACATGTTTTTTAAAAAGGGTTGCTTAGTTACAACACCCGTTATTTCAAATTGAGCACGAAAATGTGGAACCCATTCAATTTCTATCTCATTTTTGCAAATTTTTCTGGATGTCATCGTGTCAAACTGGTAAGCAAAGATTCTCATTTGCTGCAAGCCTCATCAATCACAAAAGGTTCATATATTTTTGAGACTTAGTTTAAAAAACTAGCAAAATGCAACGAAACAAGGCAGAGGTTTTGCGTACGAAAGGGCAGATTTTTTATGTTCAGTGTTCGTTCTCATAAATGTGGAATATTTACATAATGTTTATTTGGCCAAACCAACTGATGCAAATTTAAGTTAAAAAAACATTAAGCCACTCTCTCGGCAATGGAAAGCCGAAAAGCGACTCTGCACTTATAGTTCTACTGTACAGCAGTGCATCACACAATTGAAGCACTTGTTCAATCATGAGAGCTTGTCAGCATAGACACCCAAAATACGCGAACATGACATGCAATTGGAGCATGTGTGGTGATTACACCAAAAATACTTCAATGGTTTTGGTAAGGAAGGTAATACGTTCGGTGATTTGGATCCCATTTCAAAGATAAAGTACCAAGATGCTTACACAACGACACGAAACCGATCTTGCAACCAAAAATGTACTTGCTGAAAAGCAACATTGTTTTTCCAAAGCAGAGTTGTTATCAACTTCATAGAAGCCGAATCAATGAAGTATATTCAAAAGATTCTTAAGTGACACCAAGTTTTTGTTTATCCGATCGTAACCTTATACAGTATGCGATTAGATTCACAGTAATCACCAACAAGCAATGCTTTTTCAGATACGACTACAACGTCTAACGTTGATGATAGCACAGAAGGCTCTGCAAGCTACATTGAAACCACAGCCGACGTATCGGAGACCAACACTGGACAAGGTGAGGTTACTACTGAACAAACAGAAATAACCTCTCAAACATCTGATGTTGTGAGCGGCCAAAGCGAAATTACAACTGAACAATTCGAGCCTGTAACTGGACCAGTTGAGAGTACAACTAACGAAAACGTGGTAACCACATGGCAAAACGAAGTAGAAAACAACCAAAGTGAAGCTGTTACTGGCATCATCAAAACCTCCACCATCCAAATGGACGTTACAGCCAGTCAACCCGAGTCTTCGACCGACCAAACTGTGGAAAATGCGGAAGGAGGTTCCTCCACTGCCACACCAAGTAAGCAAAGTCAATTTGAAAAGTATGCAATTTTAACTATTTTTGGAAAACATGGATTTGTTTGAAGCAAACTTAAACTTATACCAATTTTGAACAAGTATCTTTTGCTTTTCTTCTAAAAATTTAAGTGCGGTAGTTTTATTTTACGTCAAGTATTCCAGCAAGAAAAACGAAGCATTGCAAGGACGCCACACCATTAACTGAACAGGAATGTGATCGAGTCGATGCCCCCGCAGCAGTTGAGGAGGAGTCTAGTTTCAGCTCGAGGTGTTGCATATTCGTGGGAAAGAGCTACCCGATGACCAACACAGTTGTGCAGGGGGTGCTGGTTCGCAACCTTTCATTCTCGGTGGATCAGGTGCTCGAGTCCGTAAGAATCCAGGGGTGGTAGAAAAAGGATAAAGCCAAGACAAAAAATTGTTCACAAACAAACATGTGTGTTTTCCGAATGCTTGAATTTCAACGTTTGTTTCTGTGGTTAAGTGAAACTCCAAGACCTTTCACCGGAAATCACCTTCCAGGCATCACCATCAACAACAGTTTGTTCAGCGTTGCGCAATGCTGCAGTTTTGGCCACGCTATAGCTACAAACTTTGTTTTGTTTCATCGCCATAGCGTCTCTTTGAATGCCTTTAGAGTTATACAAACAGTGTGCAATAGGAATGCGATTCACTGTGCCGGCCAAAATTCATTGTTTTGTGGACAAAAATAGCAGACAATGGCATTGGCAGTACGAAAGCATTTGTATCACGCAATTCGCAAGCAAAGGTCATGGTATTAAAAAGATTGAACAAACGAACATGCCACAACATGTTGAGATTGATTCGAATAACAATTATTCCAGGATTGAACAATTGAACCTGCCCGTAGTCTAGTGGTAAGTGCGTCCGCTTCGGTGCTGGTAGGTCGAGAGTTCGACCTTGGTTGGGTCTTACCAACGCCTTGTAAATTTGTACTGTAGTCTTCATACCAGGCGCAAAGTGTACGGAAGAGCTGCAGGGAACACACTCGTGAAATTGTATAAACTGAAATTGTACCTGAAATTGTATAAACTCAGTCGTGGCGCTACAAGACCATTGTAGTTACACATCGTCATCAACAAAGTTCCATATCATAAAAACATTGAATCTTTGTTTACAAATAAGAGTTAATGTTTGGGAACACCTCGCTCTTTCGAACAAATTGCGTAGTATCAATACCGTACATCTAAACTTAAACAAGAAAGAATTGATTTCTCACAATTGTAAAGCTTTTGATGCAAATATTTCGGTTCAGTTGTAGACCTCGATAAATGTTTCGCAATAACACTGGGACTTCAGCCATCACCGTTGTTTTCAACTGTTGTGTTGAAACAACAAGTGTGGTGCTAATTTTCCAAGCTTTAGGAAGTGCTGAGAAAAACCCAGACTCAATATTGGCAACGACTGTTATTTTCCTTGCTGCATGTAGCGCATGTGGATCTTGCAACAAGATGCTGAGAGACAAACGCCACTTGTGATACTGGAAAAAGGGGCGATGCTGAACAATTCATGAAATTCCGGCGATAATGTCGCAGTGACAAAATTGGCGCAAGGACTGTTGCAGGAAACAAACGGTTTTGTGCAAAATCCGTTTGTGTGTGGGGAGGAGGTGAAGTGCCGAGACTTGTGTAGGGACAAAGGAAGTTTGCTGCAAATTTCGCTTTCTGGAATCTCCTTCTCTCAAGTGCTGTCCTCTTCTCATAATCCCGTCCAACCCATACAAAATTTGCTGTGATTTTTGCTCATTTCGACTTTGTTTCCGAGTTCCACAATGAAGCAATGGGTCTACATCAACTACATGCTCAAACCATCTTTATCACCAAACGGTGTAGACACAAAAACTATTCTGAATGTTTTTGCTTGAATGGCTGGAGTACTTTCACTACAAAGTATTTTGTTGCAAGGTTTTAATTTTTATATATTCATTGTATTTTGTTTGTGATGAGCAAGCCGTTGGATTTTCACTTCCACCATAACGTTCTGACATCAGCATTACTTTCCATCGAGAGGATACTTCAAAATCTATTCCGTCATCAGAGTCTTTTATTGCTGTGCACATCGTGTTCAAAGTTGGGAAATACAATTTTGTAAGGCTTCGCAAAACAGATACAGTATTCAGATTCTACTGTAGATATCTCAATTTCATAGGCGTATTTTTGCTAGGGTTAATCACGCTATCCAATATATTTTTGTACACCAGTGTGATTTATAAAGCATTCTAAGGAAAGCTTGCTTCTTGTGTGTTCGTAATTGGATAAACCCCGCCAACACTGTCAGGGTTGGTTTTTAGCTTTTTTTGAATAAAGCAATTATATTTCAGGTGGCGGCGCTGAAACTACACAGCAGATCACCACCGAAACTACAAGTCTCGAAGAAGCCAATGCTGATGTCACAACACCAGAGAATCAAGTTGCAACAACTGCA
>Ga0210059_1008080_pt1 | contig 16657 bp, 16 predicted proteins | sample Ectturendosymbi2_FD_188042 | JGI IMG/M metagenome (GOLD analysis project Ga0210059, IMG submission 188042) | Ecteinascidia turbinata endosymbiont from Florida, USA - Sample 2 (SPAdes) (version 2) | ecosystem: Host-associated > Tunicates > Ascidians > Unclassified | place: Key West, Florida...
GTTGCCCTTGTGCATTACAAGCACTAAAAAGCCTAATTTAGTAGTTGCATGAAAACTCCTGAAGCAGGGGCGTACCGAGGGGGCACAATGCCTCAGGCACCGAATCACTGGGGCGCCGGAAAGTCCCAACAACGTCGCAAGTACTTTCTACAATACAGTACAAACTTGTGTCTTGCCCCGGGCGCCATCTAACCTCGGCACGCCCCTGTCTTGAAGATAGGAAACTGATTGAAAAACTTTTGAAATAAGTTGAAAATGAGAATTTGTCTCCTCGTGAAACTGCAGCTCATCAGCAACTTGCACGGTAAAAGTATGCCACCATTTTGATCTGGTGCTGAAGTTATATTGTCCCAAAGCGGCATCCCCGCGACACACTTGAATGAAGGACTCGTCTTCTCATAATTCACTTGCTTCAGGAAATCGCAAATCGCTTACTCGCTATGCCCATATATGCTATAACGTCGAGATCTCACTCCCTATTTTATTGTAGGGGATGCACGCACTCGTTTTGCTCTTGCAATGCCCGCGATACCACCCTCTGTTCTCCCCGCTGTTGATAAGTGGTTGACAAGCAAAGGTACTAACATGTTTTGATTTTGTACTTTTTATTTTACTAACATATTGCATGCTGTTTGCTTGCGTTTTGCGCTTGAAAGTAGACATCGCCTATTTCTTCAAAGATAACAACCACCTGTTTTACTAACTCCTGTGTTTGTAGATCCAGTTAATATGTTCATTGCTCGCTGATCAAATCAGCTGCTAGCATGTTGATATTTGCCTATCGTAATAAGCTTTGGCAGTGAGAATATTGATATAACGTGATAACTTTCTGTTGTTTCCTGAAGTCACAGACCACAGTACAGATACAAAGATGCAACAAACCACAGGGTCATGCAAATGATTCTGTACCAACCAGATTATTAAAAAATACATTTTAGATGATCAAATACTTTTGATGTTGATAGGCATCGATGTGCTAATTTCAAATGCGGAACAGTTTGATTAATTATCTCTATTTGTGAATCCTTCAAGGGCTCTGAGTAATAATCCGATCATTAACGTTAATGCAAAGTTGTAAATTGCTTTCTAGAGTTTTTACATCCAAAACAACTTTGACTGGAAGATGCATGATAGAAATTTGGATGTGCAACTATATCTTCTAGAATGTAGATGAAAACTTGCTTACTGTTGGAGGAAATGCTTTAGGCAGAATCAGTGGTTAACCTTGCTTTCTGAATGTACTCAGTGTATGGTCTCCGAATGGAGGCGTGGGTTCGAATCCCACTTCTGACACCATGTATTGTTACGGCGCAAACAGTAAAAGTCAAAACCCGAGTACACTCAAAACCCGGAACTCGTTCAACGCGACAGCCCCGGCACCAACTAACTCCGCAAATATGATGCGTGCAACGAAGGTTGATCGCGAGCCGCCTCAGGCTAGAAACGCTGCACATATTGCGAAGCGAGCGCGGCGCGTTCCACTACACTCTGTGTTGTTTTTTTCATGCAGCTCAACAAAGAACGGTCTTCAATTCCCAGGCTACTATTCAAGTTGGTGGTTTGCTTTCTGACCTCACTTTCTCATCTTCCTCATTACCACGTAAAAAGAGATCACCAAGAATTATAAAACCGTTTCGCGGACAGATAACAGGCTTTTTTTTCAATGATGTGCGAGTTTTGGAGTTGGCTGCTAAAGGTAAAATGATTCGAGAAACCCTGACCTGGTTTCTTTTTACTACTGTCACCATCAAAAATGTATACAATTTTACTGAAGTACACTTATCAAAGTTAGCATAATCGTCTGGTGTCGCCATTCGACTAAAATTCGTTTTCTGCTCAGTGTATAACTTTATGAAAGAATGAACAAAAAAATATTTACAAGAGATGTGTCCATGCAGGGTTTCCAACGCTACACAAAATATGGAAAAATTTTGAAATAAATTATTTTTGTTTCAATGAAAAGAGCAATGTTGCGAATTAAATGAAACCATATTCCATTCCGCATGGTTGTTTCTTATAGCACTTCACTACTTCCAAGTCGCAATGTAATGATTCCTACTTTTTACAATTTACTTGTTTTCTTAATCCACCGTCTATTGTGAAAAAAAACGCTTTCGTGAGATTCATACCATTCCGCTGATACTTTTTACAAAGCAAAAACAACCATTTTTGGAGAAGAGCAACCGATTTCAGGTCTCCTGATTGGTAAATCGGTTTGCGGATCATTTGTAATTTAACTTTCCGAACTTTCTTAAATGTTTTCTGATGAGAAGAACGGCTAATTGTTATTGTTCTAAATGTCAGTGATATGTGATGCTTCTATTTGGTCTGATGCTTGGGAGCAAACCCCCATCCGAGAAATTGTATTCTTCGCAATCATTTATATCTTCAGTATGTTTGGTGAAACACAGGGTGTTTTTCTCAAATCGAAACTTTAAAATAAAATTGTTGATACAAGCTTTTAACACCATCCCAGGCATTGAAAAGTATCTGAAGCACTCAAACCGTTACTGTTTTTTTGTGAAAAACCTATTTATTTCGTACTACATTCTTAGTTGTAGGAAGCAGGTAAAGCTTTGGGGTTTGGCCCTTATGATTTTTTTCAGCCGTATCACTTGCAGACTCTACTTGTTTTTCTCTTGCAAACTGATTGTTTTGTCGAATAACAAAACCTTGTGCATCGTACTGCGTAAATCATATCTTCAGCTTCCGACGTATCCGTTATTTTCGCTTCAGAAACTTCAATACACCTCTTACAATGCACACGTTGTGAATTCTCGCTAAGTAGGAAAAGCGAAAATCAACCAAAACCGAATCGATGTCGGTCACAAACACCTCTCGTATCCAATCCTGTAGTTTCATTGCGAAGAATCTTACACTGAAATAAAAACGTCGTCATTGAGGGCAAAACGTTGCGAAAGCTGTACCAGTGTCTCTTTTCACTGCAAGAGTTTCACAGCGAATTTTCTTAAAACAGGTGACAGGAACGTTGACGTATACGGTGATGTCATCAGAATCGGTGGCCCTGACGTTTCTCCGACTTTGTCTACATTGCAAAATCCAACAACTACGATGGCAACTTTGACGTTTTTTACCACAACAGGTTCTTCTGGAAATGTGAGAAAAACATTTGCCTTGTGCTTTACACATCACAAAATTTTAAAACAAAGTTCGCTACCATACCGTCACCCAGCGGCGGATGTAGACTTGGACTTAAGAGGGAAATGACAAATACGGCATGCTTTTCCAAAATTTTGTAGCAAAATGCTTAAAAAGTCAAAGCTTATTTTTCGAACTCTAATGCTAGCAAAATATGTGGGCATTACCCTGTGTACACCCTTTTTTACTCTTTTCTCGGTAACGAGCAAAAAGTCATTCATTTCTTTACCTAAAATATTCAGCGTTTCTCTACTTTCCCAGACTTCTGCCATGCACACTAGTAAAAACGACCTCCTATTCACCCAGGATGTGTTCTCAAAATTAAAAATGGGTGTAAATACTCAAAAGGGCCTCATTTCAAGTGGCTGACGTGGTTTTTTGAGGGGCCATTAAACCAAGTGGCCCGCCACCATCACCCGATGGTCCGCCACTGCCGCAAACGTACGGTGAACATAAATATCCATAAGTTTTAATGCCACTTTTTCAAGGTAAATCTATACAGGCTGAAGCAACCTCTGCAGCGTAAGCCTTGATTACGGCTACGGTACTTTACCCAACACCTATTTGCTCATGTATTCATCTTTCGTTTAATCAACAGAAAATTAGAAAAATTATACTTTTTCTTTAAAAGCTTCATCAAACCGGCCGAAAACAAGAACTTCTGTTTTGCTCTTAATTTTTCCATGGTATGTTTTAAAGCTTTAAAGTTTCTGGGTTAAACCTTTCGTCACAACATTTTAAAGGGAACAAGCGTTGTTGAATGCGACGATGAAGATCTGTGTCCTACTTCATCAGGTAAGCTTTGTTGCATGTGTGTCTATGGTCGTTACTTCACGCTCTGTGTTGTCCGCTATTGCTTTTTGGGCAGCTTCCAATTTTGCGAAAGCAATAGTGCTCGTCCTCAAAATTCGACAAAAGTAAGCTTGCATGTACCCAGCGTAACTTTTGGTTTCGACTAATTAGAAATCGATCGTGTTTCTGTTTCGTAAATATTTCATGATACAGTGAACAGAAAAAGAGGAGATAGTCCGCGCTCTACCTCCACGATCTCTTTAGGCCGAGTATTCAAAACTCTTGCCTGCGTTTTATCCCAATTTACTGTTGTGTTCATTGGCGCTTTGTTTCCGTGGGCCGCTTGAGTTAAAAACAACGGCTCTCGGTTTCTTTGTTACGCAACACTGTGTTTGCCTTGCCGCTAACTGTCCGTTGCACTCTTTTTATCCCACAACCTCTTGCAATTCACCACTTTTCACCGGCAAAACTTAATCAGGCTATTACATCCCGCCGAACAATTGCAACACTGCAAGCTATGTTGCATTTGTCGATAAGCTTTCACATTTCGTGTTTCTGGGCATTACGATCATTTTCTCAAACGTACTGAGGTGATGGTGCTGATGACCCATCCCATGCTCAACAGCTGTTGTAATCAAATATGCAATGACGTTATTAGTTCGGTAAAAGCGAATCTATCATCTTCCGAGCACACGCGGTCTTCCGAACGTTTGCGATTTTAAACCTTTTAAGATTTTCACAATTAATTTAGAAAATTTGCTGCAAATTCGTTTATACAGTGATTGCAGATTTATAAAATTAACGACACTCATACCCATCTTATCTATTTGCCTTGCATGGTTTCACAAACATGGAGTTTTAAAAAGTAAGTAATTTATGAAAAAGGTGTTGTTCTCCGTATGTCAAAAAGGCTGGATCCGAGATTAGTTCTGGATTTTTAATCCTTTTTATAAACAATGTGAATTGTGTGAAGGTACATGCTAGAGCCGTCGCTATGGAAATTTATTTCCTTTTCCATGGCAAATTTTCGTAAAAATTTTTTCGAAATTTTTGAAAAACGACTGTTAGTTCTAATCATTGTCAGTGTCATCCTATCTCGGTTTTTTGATGTGGTTCCAGTTGAACCAATAAGTCAATATATAGTATGTAGTGAACTGCACTCCCCAACGTTTGTCGAGTTGTGTGTATGAATCCTTCGGCTGTCCCACATGCAGTTCGGACGCGATTAACTTACATCTCTGTTGGTATTTCACGAGTTAACAAAAAAAAATCAGTATCACCATAGTTCTACTTAAATTAGACTTTCCGCTTTGGAATAGCTTTATACCCGAAGTGATGGCAGCTTGACTGAACCTTTCGTACTATGTTTAATGACGTTTTCAAAGCAACGCTTCGCAACGATTAATGTCAAACACCATTCTTCAAATTGTTTTAAAAAAGTGAGCCACACGCCACAAGCATTGACGTATTGTATAGAATAAGATGTAACTTTCCTACTTGCTGAAATCTTGTGCAAAGTGTCTTTAACTCCATGCAATTTTACGTCTTTTCGGGACATCCAAGGTATGAGGTGCACCATCAAGTGACTAGCGTATACACCAAAGTCATTAAAGGACTGTTATACTTCGTACCCTGACGCTTCTTTGTCTAAACTCTGCGCTTAATTAAATGGTCAAACCCTCAATCTTTAAAAATGAAAGGGTGAATGATGCCTCATTTAGATACAGTTTTCTATTGTTTCGGTAAGGGTTTGTTTGTAAAATACAACGTTTGCGTGATGACGAAATACGTTGTTAAAGCTACAGATTTGGACACTTTTCAGATAAATTGGAATTTGTGCATAAGTGAATCTGGCAATGTGGGGGTCATTTTTTCCACATTGCAACAATTAACTGATTTTTTGGTTCATGAAACTATGCCGAAAATCAATTTTTATCACCTAAAGTTTTTTCCATTCTAAAAAAGTTTTTTGTACCTTTGCTTGACAAAAAAACAATGCTTTCATCACGTCGATCATGAACAAGACCAAGGTTAACAGGTGGTTTGCCAAGTTAAAGTTCCCTGGGAGAGGCAAGGTTTATGCCAATCGCAATTTTAAATGCTAATGTAAAAGTATTTTACAAGGAACTCAAGAAAAAACGTTCACAGTTATATCCCAAACTTCAGTTGCAATTGAAACTTGCTGCTTTTGAATATTGTTTAAAGAAGCTGACAACAATTCACTCACGTCCTGCTTTTTTGTGATATTTTGCGTCTAAAATATAAAATTTTAACAGATGATGAATATTGTTAATCTAGCGAGTTAAATACCAGTAGAGGAAATGCATTTCTAGTCTACATAAAGTCCAGATCATGAGCCTTCATGGAGTTAAATAACAAGAATGCTTTTTCGAAAAATTCGCTCAAAGGGAGTCACGGCTTTTATAATCGCGAATTGGAATTTCATGCTCAAGGAAAAAGATGGGACAAGTTTCGTTGCAAACAAAAATCTCGGATCTTGTCCTGTGAATAAACAAATGTGCTTGCATGAAGAGACAAACGTTGTTCCTATAGTTGAAGTGCATGCTCGCTAATGCTGGAAAACCACGTTGGCCGCTTTTATGTTGTTTGTGAGATAAAATGTGTTGCTCTTCTGAATTTAAATATTAAAACTGTTCATATTTATTGGAAGCTTGCAACTTTCAAAAGCTTTAAGCGCTAAAAGCGAGCAGTAGGTGTGTGTTAAATGCAAGTCGTACGCGACATATACCTAACAATGTATTTTTTTCTTTTGTTTGCACCTTCCTTTTCCTGACCCGCACCTTTAATGGCTGACCGCGCAGGCTCCGGCGAGGGCTCTGGGTTTACAGACACTTCTAAAATCGAACCCTATCAAAACCCAAAAGATACCAACGTAGTAAAAGCAGTCGAACCTATTGAACCTGACTTGGATTGGTTACTTTGGGAGTATGGGTTCATAACCACAGTCAAGCCTGCTACGAGTACAACACCAGTCTTACAACCTGTAGAAACACAAAACAATGAAATATTTTTTGACGAGGAATCAGAGAAAGCGTACCACGATGTTAGCACTGACAGCAGTTCACCAACTTCTTCACCTGTGACTAAAGCTCCAACCACAAAAATACTAAATCCAGTTGAGCTCAATTTGAATGACACCCTTACTCTATTTACATCCGAGCCGGAGAGAGATGACGATAAGTCCAACAAACGCGAAAACAGTAAGTCCAACTTTGCAAAAAGTGCAGAAGGACAAAAAGAACTAAACCTGGACGAAATTCTGTTACTTTTCGTGACTGACACTCGAAACAGCGGAACTGATGGAAGAGACAATGTGTTGGCTTACTCTACAGCTGGCGTTGCAGGTGACTTGTCACACACTAATGCCTTCACGGATGATTCCACCACAGAGGTAACTTCAACATCACCTAAATCAAAACTGGAGTCTATAGATGTCGCGACAGAATCAACGGACGTATCGCATAAATTAAAGATGGAGTCCTCTGCTGTTACACCGACTGAAACAAAGACACTGTCCACAAAAACTGATTCCTCGTCAGACCAAATTTGGCTGCCGGTAATGGACCCTGTAGTTCAATTGCCTCATGCTCTAGAAACAACCCTTGTTGATGATATTCATGACTTCAACAAACACTTGTCGCTCGAGGTTAGCACCACACAACCACAACACTCGATATCACCGAGGACAAACTTTGTAGGACAAACGTCAACCGATTTTTCACCATTTTTGCCTAAGCAGAGAAAAATAGCAGACATCTCTTCTACCCAAGCAGCATACACACCAACTATTACTGGGGCTACTTCGATATTTTCTCACCCCGACCCCATCCTACCAGGTCAGATGGGCCCACCGGATCCCTTGACTACAACTGTTGTTGTGGAAGCGAGAGATCAAGAGAATGACGACACCACCACCACCACTTCATTGTTAACTGACGCAACCCAAACAACCCGCATAAGAGGGTCAGAACTGACTACTACGAAAACAAGATTATCTTCCCTGCCATCGCCGGTGCCTCAAACCACACCCGCGCACTTCCCCCTTCCTTCTTCACCTCTTTTTCGTACTAGCTCCGCGCCACCTCCCTCACCTCGTGTTTTTGCTTCCGATGATGACATTCATGACTCATCAGACAACATCCGCACCGCTGGCGACTCTTCGAAGTCCAAAAGCAACTTCAGCCAAAACACTGGGGCTTCCATCATGAGCAACATCACGATGAAAACTGGCGAAGGGACACCGCAACCAGGTTCAAAAGTCCCTGTCGCTGCTGGAACGACAATGACGATAGCAATGATCGCCGGCATAGCTGCAGCCGCTCTATGCTGCGTCGCACTACTTCTGTGTCTTGTTTACAAATGCAGGAAGAAAGACTCAGTTTCTTATAATGTTGGCAAAAAAGAAAGAGAGTTTATGAACGGCAGTACGCGGGGTGCGGCGACAAAGAACGGTTCGGTGAAGCGAGGGCCGCAAAATCACGAGACGGACAAGGAGTATTACGTATGACAGCGAGCTAGAGGCTCGACTGTAGACCTGCCGGGCCATTCAAGAACTCGAGGTCTTTGTCATACACGCAAGCACTTCCGCATACTTCTTTCACGACTGAAGCAAGTTTTTGCTGTAATTTTGTACTTGCGCCAGAGTGAAACGAAAACATGCTTACTCTCCCTGAAAGCCAACAAAATCCAACGTGACGGGCATAGCGTTGCTTTGCAATTATGCAGTTTCTGCGCGCTATCAATTGAAATCACTGCTGAATTTTTCTATATTCGTGGGGCTGCATTTTATGATGGATCGCCGCAACTGTGCTGTTGATTTTTTTAGTGGATGCTTTGCCACAGTACTTCGCTTGCTAAGGCTGTAATCAACCGTCCTATCCTTGTTGCGCACCCATGCTGTTACATATCGACACTACTGTTTTACAGTCTTGGCGTTCTTTTTAGCGCTTATAAAAGCAAACAAGATTTGTAGGCAAAAGAAACGATTGTCATCTCGCGCAATGGTATGAATATATCGTAACCAACTCAAGAAAACTCCGGCAAGTTGCATTGCCATAGTGCCATTTTTTGTGTTGAAAACTATCTAACTTAGTGGTTCTTAACCGAGGGGGAGCACCTCCCCAAGGCATGTCAATGAATTTCCATGGGGGCGCGATTCCTTACACGCTCTACAACATTGAAAATTTTTGAACGGGAAAGTGTTCTGTCCAATTTTCTTATTTAAAGTTAGGGTGGAAACAAAGGACAACCACTTAAGGGAGGCGTGGTAGAGAAAAGGTTAAGAATCACTGGTAACTTCATGCATGGGAGTCGGAAGGGGGCTTGCCCCCTCTGGATTTTGAACATTTCAGCAAAAAAAGGTTATTTTCTTAGTTTCGAATGGGAAAAAATAAATTTCACCTCTTTCGGGCCCCCCTAGAAAAATTTTGGAAAATCCCCTTGTGGCCCCCCTGGAAAAAACCTTCCCGACGCCCACGACTTCATGCTTTCATAACCTAAGACCGAGCCAAACATCTTCAAAGGATTCTCGGGTTCAGTTTGAAGATCACGCTAAGTCCTAAGATCAACGCTGGTAATGGACTAACATGAAACGTTGCGCATGTCGTAACTTTCTGGTTCTAAACCACTCATAAATTAGTGACATAATATTTGTTACGTCAACGACAGACCACTACGTACTAAAAATACAAGAGAAACTCATGTACAAGGCGCAGTTATATTCTTTTAGGACGCAAAGGAGCCATCAGACTTTTACTAAAGAAAAAATGTATTGTGCAAACAACTTGTGACAAAGCTCACAGACATTTCCTACCACACTTTGTGCAGTATTTTGTTGCGTAGATCGATATACAGGAAATGTGTGCTTTATGCTATGTATATAAAGGACAGCAGTGACTGCGTTTGAACGATTTCAGTTAAACTCCGTATAACAATCGAAATTTGTTTTCAAGATGCGATTTGGGATGATAATAAAATATCACTGAACAACATATTAAAGTTTTCGAATCGCGCGCTTACAACTAACTTTAATAATACGGCTTCACACCTCCCTTGTAACTTTAGTTTGGTGCCCCTTCCAGTAAATGATCCCCCCAGACTCGGAGCGAATCTGCATCTCGATGAGCTGGAACTGAACGAGGACCCAAGGAAATAGATTCCGCGTCGCGAGTGAAATATAGTGATGCTTCCTAGATGCACCGCGACCATCCCGTGCGAAAACTGAAGAACAGTCTGAAAAGCTTTCTTCCTGGGAATTACGAGGAAGCTCTCGTTTCAAAACAACGTAAATTCAGTCAGTCACCACTTTTATTTACATCGAATCAACAAAAAGCAAACAACAGTATACTGGCGCACGTCGGATTAAAATCCGTACTTTGCACGGCGCCGATGGAATTGCGAAGCTTTGACGGCAACGTACGCGATAAAACCACCGACACACAAGTGCGAATGGTTAATTAAGCGGTGAGGTTTACAATGAAAACACATGAGGCAGCTGATCACAACCGCTCAGAAGTAGAAATGTTACCGAGGTATCACTGAATAACGACACCGGCTCTGTTGCAAATATCACAGAAATATCCACTAGTTAAACCTTTGAGTCACGAAGTTTCAACTTCTTGCGAAAACATTTTCAATTCGACGAAATTGCAAAACGTAAGATTCACTGTTACGCGATTTACTCAAACAGTGACGAATATACTAAAGCAATGGCAATTGTGGCGCCAAACCGATCTTTTTTTCTCGTTACGTGAAGAGTCGAGTTTTCGAACTCGGAAGTTTGTTCCAGAAATGTTGCACGTCAAGAGAGCAGCGAAAAACAAATTTCAAATGACTGCTTTATCCACTTTGTTTTACTGCTTCAACTTCCAGCGTTGCAATCGCATAAAAACTCGCATGCGATACAGTACAGGATGATTTTATTTCATAAAACATCAATGGGAATTCGCAATTCATTGACAACGGTTCATGAGGTCAACATGACATAGACTTCTAACCACACTTGCCTCGTTGAAAGATCACGTCATTCCAGGCTTTAGAAGCAATAAGCTTCTTTGCCTCAAAGTTTTCTTGACGAAAACTAATCCGCATCGTAAAAAACAATTGCTTATTTTTAAATTAACTACACGCCATTTAAAAAGCACCTTCGGATAAGCACAAAGCCGTTTCGCATAAATTCTCACTTCATTTGCACAAGTAACTTTATGTTGATCGAAAAAAGGAAATTGTAGAGCGCACCTGAACGATGTGGTGCTGAGATGGCGATTGACAACAACTGCATTTGCTACTGATCGGCCATTCTTCAAAAACTGACAATTCGCGAATCTGCCAATAACGAAAAACTTGATTCGCGGCGGCCATTCGACAATACTGATTGCTTTTTTCAGTGACTGTGATCAAAAAAATGCTGCTGTCGAAATATTGCAACAAATTGTGACGTCAAATATGTCATACGCAGGCGAGCGCTCAAAACACTGATCAAAGGAAAATAATCGCATGATTAAAATGGAAAGATGTTAAACACACAAAAATTGATTCGAACGGCAGCGCGTTCGTCGCAACTTTCAACGCATGGAAAACAGCAGCATTTTCGATTTATTCCCCAACTTCTTTTCATTTGAATGACGATTCAGCATGCGGACAGTTACAGAGCACGGGTTGCGATACAAGTCTCTCGGTATGAGGTATAAGTCTCACAGTATGAGGTACTACAGCACAAAACAACTGCAATGGTGCGATGGCCGTTGAAACATATTAACAGTAACCACGAGCAAAGGTAATACCGGAACACCTAATCGAACAAAAAATAGCGAAGTGACCCCGCCGGACAAAAATTTCGCTGGAAAAATTAAAAAATCCACCTGCTAACCCTTGTAAGTTCGAAAACCTGTTTTCGGTAAACCTTCAGAAGTCTTTAGAATTGTGTTTTAATTATTATTTGCTTGTGGTTATGCACAGTACCACAGGTTCGGATTTTTTCTCCCACTTTGTTTCTGACATCCACGTCTGGCAATGTTTAACTTTCACCCCCCGCACTTTGCAGCTCAGCAATCTTAAATTAAAGTGAAGATGGAGTTAATACCTATGACGTAACCTCGGATCTATTAGGGACGCGACTAATGGGAAAAAATGAATCGGAAGAAATATTATGCGATTTCATCAAGCAGCAGTTTTGATTCAATACCTACCAAATCACTAAAATTAACAATCGGACCCACTCATACTACAGTACTTCTAAACAAATTTCTATTCCTGAGGATCCTAAAGAGTAAAAAAAAATTGCTTTTGTCATCCACTAACCATTACTAAACATAAGATGGATATTACGTGCAGTCGGTACAAAGCGATGATAGCTATCGTATTGCAGCTGTTCTTGAACGGAATAGTCAACATCTCCCAGCACAAGGTGTTGAGCTGCAGTGGCAAGGTCACCGCAGACGCAGCAGCCCATCAGAACGCAATCCGTCATCTATCACAGCCATTAACTGGATCGCTTCACAGCGGAAATCATAAAATCCTGGAAAACAACCTGCATTGTCCAACAGCAGCAGCGCAACTGCTGCTGCGAGATCTACTTCCTTGCGCAGCAGAATTGACTTATCGGGGCCGAGCCACACTCGACTGAAGAGACTGCGCAAAAACTCCAACTGCAGACATCTACAGGAAAGTTCGCACAAAACCGCACTGTTTTAGAAAGGGGAAGATGAGTGGGCAATGACGAATGGTCAAGGCAGGCCCGCAACCAGGGGGGGAACGGGCAATTGACCGCCCACCGAAATTTTCAAAAACACTGTTAAAGCTCCAAGAAGTCTTTTAGTTGTTGGTTATAACAACAAGTTACACTCATTTTGCCCCCTCCGAAAATTTCAGCTGGTCACGAAATCAAGGTCCATAAGTTTATTTAATAGCAGGATATTCGACGGGCGGTTAGAGACAAGAGTGATATCTCCGATCCTGCAAGCGGATTGCAACATTCGGCCCAACGTGATGTGTCGTACGTTTCTTCACGGAAATGCGCAAGGAATCAAACCTTGGGCTTTACCTGGATACGGCTACAACCGTCGGCGATTTCAAACATGCAACGTTGAAAGTCTTTGCCACCAAGTTTGGACCAAATACGCGGGTTGCAATTATCACGTCATGCTAAGTGGGCCTGCCAAGGATAAAGTCCAAAGTCTTCATTTGAGTCATCATTACCAAACAGATGATGAGGTTAAGAACTTCTGTGGCATGGTAGGTAGTTTTGCGCTTCCTGGATCACGAGTTTCATGAGGCATTCTGATGCAACAAAGGCATTTGACAGATCACGCAAGATCGGTCGAACGTCACAAGACCGAGATAGCTCCGCTAGCTTACGTACACGCCCTTTCTGGCCGAGAAATGCAGAGTGACACCGATGACGGAGAAAAATCTACGCGAGAGATGGGATCATGGTTTCAAACAGAGGAGTATGCACTTCCACTGAGTTTGTCGAAAAAGATGGCGCAGACGCCTCCGCTGCAGTGCTTTCCGAAAGACGCAAGAGGAAAACGCGGAAGAAAACCTTTGTAAATAGAAACTAATTAATCTTCAAGTACAACTCAGGAATATCTGCACGAGTCAACTGCGAGATGCTGCAGCAAATCCTGCAAGGCGTCGAACACAGATCACGGAGATAACTGCATCCTTGCTATATCCTGAAAGACACGAGGCCATTTTCACTAATAAGCATTACTCGAATTGTGCACATGCTTTGAGAGCGGTTGCTTCGTTCTTGCATGCATCAAACGAGATTGTCGCCAAACTCATAACTCACAACCACCAGCAAAATGAATGTAACTCCTCCATGACAGTGTATGATTAAATCACAAGCAGTGAAAACTGGCTTTTAGCAATTAAAGATGTGGGCCACACACAGCAGTGTTGAAACCAGGGCTGTTGAGCCGGAATTCAAATTTCAGACTCCGGCTCCACCATCTAAAAGTTTTGGCTCCGGCTCCAGCCATCCAAAATTTCTTGGGCTCCGGCTCCACAGCCCTGGTTGAAACTCTGGTCGCAATAAGCTAGTTCATGCCTGTAGCTGTTTCGTAGATCAGGGCTTCCTAAACCATTCTGCTAACTACCTCTTTCAATTTATTAAGATTTTTGATACCCTTCACTTTTAGCAGTGGTAAACAAGTTCAAAGATATATTTCAGGTATTTTCGGAAACATTTGAGTCCTATCTTCTGGTATTTGACAACAAACATTGTTAGGATTAGCACAACTCAATTATTCAAAGTGAAAAGTGCAACTGGATTTTATTGCATAGCAAATCCAACCGTGGCCCAATGTTTATTAATGCTGGTCTCAATGCAGTTTTAATGTTGTTAGGACGTGAACAGTATCTTGTTTCGAATGCCATCAACGTTGAAACAGCGGACTCGCACAAACTTGTTAAAGCAAGTGGCGGGAACACAGTTACTACTGCATCAGATCTTGGAAATTTTGTTCTGAAAAGAAGCCAAAAATCTCCTGCGGTGCACGCTCCACACATGGACTGGCACAGCAGCCCCACCTGTGTGAAAAGTCGTCAACCTTTAGCAAAACACCTATTCACGCAATACGTTCGAGTCTTTAATCAATAAGCGAGATTTTCGTTGTTCGAGAACCTAGTGCTCTTTGATGGGACAATAAAACCATTAAAATAACGAAAAAAACGAAACCCACCCGGTTGCGCCACAAAAATAAAGAGTTCATTTGTCGCTATCTGCTTCTACACGTATTCCATCGACACGGAATTACTGGTATGCGTTAACTATATGCAACGAAGTCGCACTCTAGTAGTGTTGACGTAAAGTCTACACTTCAGTTAAGATTGATCTTTGAAGTATTTTTAATGATCACGGTTCGGAAGCCAGAGAACGTACAATCTATATAGATGTAATTTGAGTGAAATGGGAGTAACTCTCTGCGACTCTAAAACTCGTCGCACTTATGGATTACTAGACCAGGCGCAAAATCGTGTTCACCTGCGCCTGAGTTGAAACAATTTTTAATGGACTTTTCGTCCAAACGATTGCAGTTGTCATTCAATTTTTGTCCTGGGAAGTTTTTGTTCGGTGCGTTTTTGCTGTGGCTGGAACCCGTACCTAACATCAAACAACAAATGCACCTGTCACTGTTAAAAGAACATTCCCACTGCACCTCACACAATGCACCGTCTTGTGAAGACCAAGCGCACCTCGCATTTACAACCGGCCGCGGAAAATTGCGCGTCGACCGCTCGGCGTGGATCAAACCTCGAATATGGTCACAGTAGCACAACTTTGATGAAGAGCTCGAAGGAAAACGATCGGCAAAAACATAGCCCTGGGAAAAAAAGGGTTGGTGCCTTCCTCGTGTTACCAGTGAGGGCCGGCGCTGTAGCATGAAGAAGCTGAAGCTAGCTTGATCAGCTTCGATTCGTCACCGAAGCCATCATCGCCACCACCGCCGCCATCACCGACGATGACAGCGTTGTGCGAATTGTTGTTGCTGTTGTTGACATTGCTGGAGGCGACCAGAGTCGACTGGAATGTGCTGCCGTTCTGGACGACCTCCATGTATCGGTAAGATTCACCCGCCTTTTCAGCGCTGTCAGCCGCGATTGCCTGTTAACGAGAAACGAAATTTTTGAACGTGCTTCTTCTGGGCAGCTACAATTAATTTTACAGGTGAGGCTGGAGTAGAACCATCGACGACGATGAGACCAAAAAATTGATGTTTAATTAAATAATCCCTCAGGGGATTAATTGGAAAAATGGATAATTAATTAAGTAATCCCTCAGGGGATTAATTTGTTCTTTTTAGTCATAAACTACCAACCACTAACGCTAGAAAACTAATCAAGGGCTCTAAAGATGCGGATTTTCGCGTAGTTTACTTTAAAACAAAAAAAACTGCCTCTTGAATTTTTTTCTCAGACTCCGATAACATCATCGAAAATACCTTCGACCTCACCCAGTTGTGTCGGCCCTCTAAAGAAGCTCCAAACTCAAAACTTCACAATTTCTTTAAATTGAAACTACAAGACTTCCCTCCGAGTTTGAACAGCTCTCTACCCTTATCGGGTGGCAATTCATGGCCGAATGTGTACTTTCCCAAACTGTGTTCGTGCGCGACTTAGAATTTAAAGTCCACTTTCGCTGCGTGAGACGGCTGTATTTCAAACATAAAATCTGAAATATATCGGTTGGCCTTGACGTGGTCCCCACTTAAAAAATCTGGAAACGCCGCTGTGATGCCGCTTTCTTTTCATGAGGAGCAGTGCAGATGTTTACGCACCCAAAATGCTCCTACGGTAATCAGGACACCGACCCCGTTTAACTCAGGCTCATCTACGAAGCGCTCCGATGCCAGGTGCTGGACACGCTCGAATGCGCATATTTTGCCATCTTTTTCTGCGACCGCTATTAAATCTGCGAACTTTTTTTCAAAATTTCCTTCGCATAAGCTATGCGGCGTAATTTTTGTACTGCAAGTAGGGAAACAAACACATCTATAACCCAGAACGTGGTTATTGATTTAGCATCATAAAAATTACGATGCATACAATCGGTTTTGTGCAAAAGGTTCGAAGTATTTAGTTGTGAGCAAAATTGCCAATACAGAAGTGGGATACATTTTCCAGTTCGATCAGGGGGGTAACGAGGGGCACAATTCCTCGGGCGCCGAATCACTGCGGGGGG
>Ga0210059_1008081_pt1 | contig 16656 bp, 11 predicted proteins | sample Ectturendosymbi2_FD_188042 | JGI IMG/M metagenome (GOLD analysis project Ga0210059, IMG submission 188042) | Ecteinascidia turbinata endosymbiont from Florida, USA - Sample 2 (SPAdes) (version 2) | ecosystem: Host-associated > Tunicates > Ascidians > Unclassified | place: Key West, Florida...
CAAATGGGGGGCCGGGCACCACTGGCACCCCCGCTGGCGAAGACCCTGCATCAAGTACGAAAACGAAAACAGCACTGAAGCAAACTTTTTTCAAGCGGGAAGCGAGGATTGGGAGGACACCAGGGGGCGCACGTTGCACGTGAGCACTGCCACACCGCGATATTTGCGTTTTACGTGAGAAGGCGACGTTGCAAGACACCCGAATTTTTGCAAGACACCAGGATTTTCTCCTGGTAATCCTTGTGAAACATATACATTGTTAAAAAAAGAATTTTCTTGATTTGTCCCAAGTAGACATTATGCGAACAGACAATAAAGTTGTAATCACGAATGCAATATTGGATAAAAGCTTTTTTTAGGTTCGCTGACACATAGCCTGTACACAAGAATAAAAAGAATGCTGTTATTGTCCATTTGTCCTGATCTCAATAAAAATTCAAACCAAAAACGACCAAAGCGAAAGTTGACTTCGGGCATATAAACGAATCTATACATTTTGCAACAGCTTCGATTATCATATTCTGGTGTCGTAGGCGGAACAACGGAACACTGAACGACCGAAACCTTTTATCAGAGACACTTTACAAGGCTTTTTACCCATTGAATAACTCTTTTGTGACTATTATCTTGGTTCAATAGTTGGTGGAAGGTCACATTACCTTCATGTTCATGATACTTTTCAGATTTCTGACAATCACCCAGGTCATAGTAAAATCAGTGACCAACGCAAATTCTGATGTACATAGACTGGCTTTTATCAACGCGCAGGTGCTTCACCAAAGATGGGTTGCAATGGATAGAATGGAAACTCTGCATAAACCTTGGCAATTGTATATAAAGTTGATACAGTATGAACTGTAACTTTATGTTATTAAGTGTCCGCCGTTCAAGAAACATCACCAACAGATATGCGTGAGTCATAGACGTTCGAAGCTTCTAGAAACATAAACAAAAAGTAAGGTTTTACTCGAAGAAAACGTTCACCGAAGCCAAGCACCTACAGAGCTTGTTGATCGTGATAAAGCAAAAGTCAGATATTATTTTTTTACCTCGAGAGGCATTCAGCAATTTGTAGCCCTTTGTGTTGAGCTGAAATTACGCTTGCATAAATGCATCATCCGTTGACATGAATTTGAAATCCACTAAAGAGAAAGACAATGACAAACAACACTGGCAGGCAGGAAAAGTACTTCAGAGATACGTTTTCGGATATTGGGAGATTGCAAGCAGGTGTTTTTATGAAAACACAAGACTAAAATGAGAGTTATAGTTTTCACCTGCAGTTGTGAGGCATTACTCAAAATCTCGGTAAAACCGCTGGTTATCTCAGCTTTTCTGTCACCACAAACCTTGTTTTCTCGGTGAAAGTATGGAGAATTGGCCGTATGTCTGAGGGCAGCTCACATATCCGGCAAAATTTTGAAACATTCCCGGAACAGTCCTACAGCAGTCTAGCTGATATCGTCTGACTCATTAAAGCAAAAGTTGTTGCTACAATAGTAGACGGCTGGCTCATGAAAAAAACGTTACTTTGGAATGCTGAGACAAGCGTTTTCAAACTTCTCACTACTTCACTAGGAACTGAGATTATTTTGAACGTTTGGCAGCAACAAAGACCTTTTTCCGAAATCTGGGAACAACGCATTTATGGTTATGTAACAAAGCAAGGTAGTGCTGAAAAACGTTGCCATAGCTGTGAAAAGTGTGATTGAACTCTAGAGGTATTGCAAAAGAAAGCACCCGCACTTCCACGTCTTACTTCTCAAGCTGCTGCCTATAGACCAGCAGGCAAAGGTGTTTGTCTGCTACTTTTCAGCGCTTGGATAACCAGCACACAGCAGACCGTAAACGTCGAGTGCAATTAACTCCTGCTTCCGTTTTTCACAGACCCCGGTTATATGGACTCTTTAATTCTAACAGGTTCGTCGCACACACCTTCAGTAAACAGATGGACTCCTCGCTCACTGGTGATTACCAAGCAAAGAAAAAACAAATGCCTGAGGACAGGAGAAAGATTTTGCCTGTGATGTGTTAAAGCCCCTGCTAAGGGATTAAGCGATTTCTTTGGATGTGGTCACCCCTTTCAATAGAACAAGCAAAATTGCGTGAAACAAAGAAGTTGAAGAATGCGCTGTATTCCGTTACTGAACTCACACCAAGATATTTACTTTCACAGTAAGTGGACTGTAATGAACTTCACGCGTCAGGTTAAATAGTTTGATCCGGGTAATCATGCAGCGATTACAAGAGCTCACCCGAGTGAACTGCAATTGCCCCTTGTATCCGTCGATTCCTGCAGCAAAACAACATCAGGCCTTAATAGATTTAAGCACGCGTCTGCTCGATCTGCACTGCAACCACAGAAATCGCCTTTCCAAACTAAGCAAAGCGCAGCAGCCAGCAACTCTCTGGACAGAAGGAAAATGAAAACGCAACCAAGATCCCGGAAAAAAAGATTTATGAAAGCGTCACGAACTTCCAAGCAAATTGCTTTCGAAAGACAAAAGTTTGTTTCGTAACAATAGCTCTGTTCATTGCGTTGGATAATAATTACAAGCTCGTTTCACGTGTAGTGCACATGTGGCAAGAGCAACGTACTATTTTTGTTACTTAGTCTTAGAGCACTTCTCGAGAACAATCTGCAAGTGCCGACGAGCAAAATGTCCATGAGGATTATTATCAGCCAAATAAGCGTCGAGATTAAAGTTGTGAGTTTTCCTTTCAGTGCAAGTGAGTAAGTGGTTTTCGTGGTGATATTTCATGCACTTGTATTGTTATGTGGAAGTTCCAACAAAAGCCTGCAGGACAACTTACAGTATTTTCCATCATCATATGACCATGAGGTTGTGCAGCGGTATATAAAAATTGCATATGGTGCATTCCGCAAAATGGCAATTCCAGGTGAAAAACAGTTTTTCGTAGTTTCAACTAGATGTGTGCAACGAATTAACGTGTAGAGAAATACTTAATTATTTATCAGATGGACATACTGGCAATACATTTGTGCGAAACATGCAAATATGATAAACTTCAAATTTTTGTTGAATACAAAAGCTTAAAAAAACGACATCAAATGAATAAAAAGATGAGGAACTTTCTTAGAGTTGTTGTTTGTTTCTTGTTGAAATAAAGGCAATAACAAACTGAAGAGTTCAAGTTTTAAAGCCAGTTCAAAAGATACCGTCCCAACTGCCGGAAATCCAAATATATTAATCATAAGTGTAGAAGAGAGTGAAAATAGAAAATGAAAAGTGCACAAGATGCATTTGACTTTTTATTCAATCCTTTCTCTGTTGCGTCTCACCAAATACATCTTGAGCAAGCACCGCAGAACAACAGAAGAGAATTGCTTGGCCACCCCATAAACGGTGTTTTCATATGCTGCCTGTTTCAAAGATGAAACTGTGTTTTCGCAGCACTTCAACCTTCTTTAGTTAAGTTCAAGTGGCAGTCGAACGGCGGCTTTACTGCAGTTCTAGCTTATTATTATCTCACAACGCAAGGTTAAGCATGCGTGCAAGAAGAGCGTTATTCATTGAAGGACATGACGCCCGCCCTATTTGCCTCCGGTCCCTTGAACCGAAGCATGGAGAGAAGGCCTGCGGCTTCGAATGCAGCAGGCAAACAGGCTGAAGGTGGTCGTTTCGTTAAGGCTTTTCTGACACAAAACATCCGAAATGGTTTTAGCCACTAAAGATCTTCAGCCGAACTAAAAAACACCCCTTCTTTAAACTCAAAAGCCGACATAGCCATCCCAATCGAAGCGTTAAAACAGGTATTTATAAAAATAGCTGCCGTTATTCCCAGATTTCAATTTTGCAAAAATCGTCAGCCTAATGGACTTGTAATATTATGTCCTTACGACTGCACTCAGATGTATTCCAACTTTCATTAAAGTTGGCTTTTGCAGACGGTCTTTCGTCGCTTTGAAAACGACTGAAGTCCTCATATAATCATTGAGGCAATGGCAAGTTCAGAATTTGATGGTGTAACCTTTCTAAAAAAACTTGAGCTGCCTACCCTGAGACTAACCTTGATTCAAAGCAAAAATTATGCAACACCTGCATTTTAGCGGTAGCTGCGCCTTTGCACTCTATATTTTTGCACTTACTTTTACGAAATCACCAAAACTTGAATCTTTTTCATTAATTCTTTACTGGACGAACAAATGTATTTGTGAAAGCTGTCGGCGGTAGGCTTTGCTTCCCTGCAAATAAAGCTTTCTTACAGCAAGTTTAATACGCACCGACCATATATAAAAACACCAGTGAATATAAATCGCACGTGATAGCGTAAAGAGCACGCCTCGATCCCCGTCTATCTCGTGTTCTCTAAATCCTTCTTGCTACTTTAAGCTTATGCTACGTATGAAAAGCACCCTGAGCGCTACGTCCCATTACTTTGTATTTGTCATGCGTATGAGTTGGGATGAAATTGACGTCTTGTGCACTTTCCGTTTCAGTCCGAAAATGACTGGCAAATGTATTCGGAAAAGCACATTACTTAGTGAAATCAATATTCAGCAGTTGGCAACCTTCGATCAGTGGTCAAGAAACCCTTTAAGGGAACTTTACTTTCCAGCAATGCTCTTAGGTTATATGGCAGAACGTGCTACAAGAACCGGTATCATTTTGGAAGTTGTCTTTCTTTGTTTCATCAGCATACTTTTGCACTGCTTTTCTGTGCTTTTCATGGGATACTTGACAATTGTTCATTTGTGTGTGCATGTTGGTGCTTTAGGGTGACAATTACTGAGTGAACCGTACGTTTGCGTAATCGCCTCCCTGCCGTGACACCTGTGCTTCAGATTATACAGAGTGGTTGATTTTTATCATGGCAAAAACAAACCTTACCTTCACGCAGTTTCCTTCCTGCAGGACTTACAATGCGAAACCGTACCTACCACAAGGGTCGAAGACTTCTCTGTGACTAGAAAATCAGTTTGGTTTTGTCTTCTTGTCATTAGGTATTGTTGAAAATTGAGTGAGGCGGTGTTTCTTTTATTATATTATTCTCATGGTGAAAACCCAAGTTCGACAAAATTGGTTTCACGCTACTGACGTTTACGAAACTGTAACGAAGCCACTTGCAGGCTTGCAACAAAACAAATTCATGTTTTGCCATCTGCTACTGTTGACGTGTCTCTCACTCTGTAACACACAAGCACGAGCTTGTGCCGTTCCAGATTCTTCAATCCAGAAAAATCAACAAGTATATGAGACAAAACAAAGAACCAGTGACAAGAATAGTTTTCCTTCGACTAAAATATTTATATCTCAGAAAAGAACCTTTAAGAGCTCAAACGTGGATCCGACATAAGCCAAGAGACTTACTCCTATTGCTGGCTGTCCTCCACCACACAAAATCCGCCACATGTATTTGAACTAAGCACAGCTTTTCCACCAGTCATTGATCGACAGGTAAAATAAGTGCCAGATACTTTTGTGCATATACCCGAGCGACGTCAGTGACCCAGTTGTCGGAGTCGAATGGCTATAGGTCGACACAAAGAGGTTCAAAGAGACGTAACTGCTGTCGTAATGCCGTTTCAGGCGCCGAAAAGACTGCGCGTCACACGGTAAACAGTTTTGCTGGCCACAAAGAAGTGCAAATACAAGGTCTGGTCCGGCATCCAGCGCAGGTTGCTGAACGAGGACTGCAGCCGTTGCAAGTCATACCTCGCCAGCTCCGTACAATGGATGTTTCCAACCAAATTGGGCGAAATGAGTGCGACCACGACAACAGATAACTTGAAAGGGTGATAACAATCGCAGTGAGGTTTTCTTAAAATACCGCGTAGTTACTTTTTCGGTAAAGGGTGATTCACTGACGTCGCAGGGATCATACCTGGCACTTTCCCCTTAGTATTCCTCGCCAAGCAAGTAACCTGTGAGACAGTAAACCAAGTCTACTCATTTTACTGTCGGAGCTAAATCATAAGGAAAAGTTTTCTGACGCAAACGTTCTATTTTTTCAGACTGTTGAGAATGGCGTGAAATAGCCTTGCGAAGCTCTGAATTGTATCAAGCACAACGGAAGGCTGGTAAATCAGATTATGCTCCCGGCGTTGCTAGATTGGCGGCTTTGTATCGTAATAATGGGATTAAATCCGCGTCATGTTAAAAAAACGGCCGCTGAAATTGGAACATAGTGTGACACTGAAGTTGAACAGTGTTTGCGGTGTTTATCCTACACACAAAACATGAATCCAAACTTTTCGTTTCTCACTAGTTCGGATTAAATTCAACAAGGCGTGTGACGTTTGGGTATGTAAGCGACAATCGCCATTGCCTTATGCCAACGCAAATTACGTCTTGAAATGTTTTCCGTTTGCAGGTGCGTTTTCCAAATTCTAAAATAAGTAAATGCGCGTAATTTTTACACTTTCTATTTTTTAGAAGCTATTCATAACTGAATTTCTTGCCTTTTTCATCAAGTTGTGGGTTAAAAGCATGTGGAAAAATAGTCAGTTGATTGTTTCTGTCAAACCTGTTAAGATTGAACAGAACACAGAAGAGTTAAGCTGCGCTCGTAAGTTCGAATTGACGTATGTGTAAATTAGACGGTAGCAATGCCTTTTCAACTGTAGTGAGAAGGCAAAAAATCATTCTTAGTCGAAATTAAGGTGAAAAACTTGCGTTTAGAACGACAGGTGCGCAACAAAACTGCTTAGAATTAGAAGCAACTGATTTATTAAATGATTGTGAGTTTTATAGACACTTGTTTAAGATAAATACTGTAAAACAATTAGAACGTTGAAAGACATCACTATGTATCGAAAGGAATATTTTCACAGTGAATTACCAGACACTATGATCTTATCAGTTTATATATTTTACCTACGCACATGACATCTTCAGGTCTTATGTAAATGGAGAGGTATCACGTTTAGTCCAGGTCGCCCACTTCTTATAAGTTTCATCGTTAGAAAACGTTTGTTTTGTAACTCAAACGATTTTTTCCAAATGCGGGTGACAGTGTCAACCGTTGTTACATGTGTCTCTGCTGAAAACAAGCTTGTACAGATTTATCAACAACTCCTTGTGTTATGAAATGCTATGGGTTTGTTGACACTGACAAACGCATACAAGCAAACCTTCAAGGATCAAGCTAGTTGAAGATGAGATGCACTTCTGCAGTAGAACCAGCCAAAGCTTTCAAAATCCAACTATATTTTGTTGTGGAGTACTTTCCAAATTGAGTTCTTGTCAATGTTTAGTGCCTTACACGGTTTGTGATTCTCGTGCAAGTGTACCACTGACAAAAACTTGCATAACGCTGTAGAATACGCTAAAGTTCATGCGAAAGTTGTTTGGAACTAAGGCTTATTCCGATGTTCGAACCACTCTCATATTTCGCCTGGTGGGAGTTGCCCAGGCGGATCGTAAAAACTGGGAGTTCAACACGGCTGCTGGCTTCAACTTGTGGGACAAAGCGTTAAAACACCACAACGTAAAAATGGAGACGCAGTGCTTTTCAAAAGAAGAAAATTTAAGAAGAGCAACTGCCCGAACGTAATCCACTGCGCTGTGAAGCGACTCTCATTTTCCAGCTTCTGCGGGCGGCAAGCGAGCAAAGAGATTTTCATGTTTTTTCCACAACACTGAACGTCGGTTTTATACTATATAGCAATTCTGGTTCCAGCAAGTTGACTATAATTTCATGAAAGTGCTGCGTGCTTTGACAATGTTTCCATAATCAAATGTTCGGTCACGTAGTAGTTGAATGGTAGATGGTAAACCAAAAAGCTACAGAGCGCATTGCAATCAAATTATATCGGAATGCTTTTTGTCTTTTTATTCGCATTACTCACATTCATAAATGACTAACAAAGAAATTTTGCTAACAAAGAAATTTTGCAAACAAACGCATACATTTGCAAACCAACTGCGGTTTAGCAGACACATATTTTAAAGACAACAGCAAGCAGCTTCCACCACAACTCGTAAAACGAAACTGGTTGAGAAGACATAGTTTGAGTTTACGATTACCTAACAATGTCACGGCAGTTGGCATTTAAGTTTTTACGTGTCTCTGCCGAGAAACTGAACAGGAGTTTTGTTCTTGGTGCTATTCAGGTCCGGCAATTGTTATTTCTCTCTGGAAACTTTACGCGCAATCACGTGCAGTTTGAAGCGAGAGCATAACCTGGAAACGTAACGCTTCACTGCTGGAAAATGTGCTGCTATTTGTTAGGTCGATACTTCCATTTAGGGACAAACGTTGTTACTAGCTTAAAAGAGACATAAAGGGATGCAGGCTCTGTTTGCAAGTCAAACAAGTTCTCTTAGGTGATAGGTTGTATACTGTAGCGTAAATATTTTCAGGTGTGCAAACAAAAAGGTGCCAAACTGTGACAACTTCTTGCTACGTGCGCAGCAACAAAAGGCGTTTTTTAAGTAACTTACTCACGAGTTGATTTTTTTTGTAAAAGTCCCAATCTTTCGCAAGATGAAAAGGAAACGGCAAACGCAACTAACAGCACAAGCCTAGAAATCTTACTTGCCTTGCGCCATGATCCCAAACCAAATTTTGTAAGTTGTGTGACTCAAAAGTGAAACAACAAAAGTTGTTTGTTGCGGACCTAATGGAAACATTTTGCTTGGTGCATGGTTGAGCGACTGTTTGCTGCCAATGTGCAAAAAACGGTTTGCGTACATGCTGAGCTTGACAAAAGCGTGTAAAGGTTGCGAACGCAAGGTAGTCATTCAGGGACGCCGGAAAGCAGGGGCATTGCCCCCTGCCCTTCCAAAAGGGACAAAGGGGGCGGAGGTGTCTTTTCATAACAGTGTCATGGGCAATTTCATGATCTATCAAGATCGAATTAAAACAAATTTCTTGGAGCTATCCGCGCGCCTAGGAAATTCAGAATGGTTTCCTATGATTTCTGTTATTATATTTGAGGTCAACATTGTTACTGAACAGAAACAAGCATAATTGGCAACGTTTTTTTGTTTTATATAGGTTTCTATTGCCCTCAACTTTTTTGCTGCCCCCCCCCTACCCTACCTTGCAGCGTATCACCAAAGGTATGTTCTTCACATGCCTTGTTAGAAAGAAATAATGACGTCGCACGACTTCGAACATCGGTTTGCATTTGACCTACGATGCAGGTCGCGCTTTATTAACTACTTACATAATTTCGGCTGCCTTTTCAGAGTGATTCTGCATAATGCCGCGATTAAAAGAATTGCGTTTGTGAATAATGGATATATAAGATGCTCTCAATTTATTCGACAGTTGATTTAACATTGCGTAAGCGCTTGTTTTCTATCTGTATTATTGACCTATGTTAACTTGCAGTGGCAGAACTCGCAGCAGGAGCTGGACTGATAGCGGTTATACAACGGACGTTTTTGTTACAAGTCTATGTGTTTGAAGGTGCTGAGCAGCAACTGTCGAACTTTCTCGCCATCGTAAACGGTCCCTCGCTTTTTAATGAGCTTCACCATCGGTTGGCTTGTCTTGACCTGATAAGCATATTTACTAGTCCTTCATGACAACAATGATCCCTGCGCTTTCCGGGCAATCAATAATCCTCACACACCGGACGTCATATCGCTCTTACGGCAAGCTTGCACGTTTGCATTGGGGCCTTCCACGAAGCCTGTACAGGCGCGTGGTGCTTCCATGCCCGGTAGCTGTGGTTGGCGACCATGCACTTCCACTTCCTGCAGTGAACCGGGTTTCTTCAGGTTTCAGGGTAAATAGTTGAGAAGATTAACCTGCGGCGTAATATTTGCTGATGGTCTAGGCTTGTCCTGCGACAAACCGCTTGACACCGCAAAGACGGCACGGCGTTTTTGCTCGTTGGGATCTACTTGTAAGCTGCTCTTCCTGCACCGAAGAGAGCAGGTGATGACGTGATGCCGTCAGCCAGGAAGATGTACGAGGCGTTGCTGGCTGCGCTGCGTCAAGGCCAAGCTGCCGTGACGAGATTTTTTTCTCGCTCGGTTCGTTCTTTTATTTCTCATGCATAGCCTACAGAGTTAAGTTGTAAGTCTACCAGCGCCAAGGTTTCGACTGTCATGTTCGTGATTGAATGATACCGCGACCTGGCAATAACAAATGGGTACGCGGCAACAAAGTCGCAAGATTTGCTCTATTGCCTGCAATTGATCAAAAAACTGAAGACGCCAGCGGAGAAAAGGCAATGTTACGCGAATTACCTCAAATATTCATCATGTTAAACTGTTTCAAGGCAGCCTTTCTGTCAGGGCCTGGTGACAGACAGTCTTATGACGTCACAGTTGAGGCAAAGGGTCTCGAGCAGATAAATTCTTAATCCTCGTAAAAATCGCCGGTTGTGCGTGTGGCAAAGATGCGAACAACTTCTTGTTGGGTGGTCTAAAATGTGATCAAGTGCCCTCCGGCCGGTTGACTGCGATGTGCCGGGATCCTAGGCATCTTACTTAGGCAAGATGCAAGCGGACACAAGACAAGCCTTAGAGCTGGCTTCTTTTCGAAAAACAACTGAAGCATGCAGCAGCCCTGTGGGGGGATCAGGTTGCACGGGATCGACTTTAATTTGATTCATTACCAAATGACCACGGAAAAAGTTCAGGAAGGCCGAAAAGATTAAGTTTTTTTGCTCAGCTGCCAACGAAGACCTCCTCCGATGCAGAGGTAGTTTTGCACACAGCAGGTGCGAGCCAGTTGCAATGGTGTCACTCAACGACACGAGATTGACAGAGGAAGTGATTTTAAGGTCAAACGTTCATGCAAAGGACCTCACCTTTTAGGAGCATGCAGCTTTGTTAATAAGAATCCTACCTTCCGTTGTGTGTTCTATAAACTTTGACGCATTACCTTTCTAGCATTCACTAATATTTTTAAATATGTGAAAACAGTAAAAGTTTAATGTAACAGCTTTAAACCATTTTCTTCTGGTGGCTTGATCTTGCCTGCAACGCATTATACTTCAATAAACCATATAACCGCATTGCATATATTACATTTTGTGTCCAGAGCAAAAGACTTACTAACTATTATACACTGTTCTCTTTACACTGTAAGCAGCTTCGTGCTTGGGAGGTCTGCAGCCTAGATGACCCCTGGTCCTTCGTAGCCTCCCACTCCCTCATGCATTCAGGGGCAAATCCAGGGAGAGCGATTGGGGCGATCGCCCCCCCCTAAAACCTAAGAAAGTAACTTTTTTCACCATGATTTTTGACAATTCGGAAAGACACTTGACTGCCAACTGAGACTTGACGGCCAAATATTACTGAAATCGCCCCCCCCCTAAACTTACGGGCTGGATTCGCCCCTGCGTGCATTACGCAAATCGATGTACTTGGAAGTCATCGCAGTACTACATTATAACAATCATGATGGCGTCATTCTTGCGTGTGTCTTATAAGTTTGTGTTTCATCAAAGCAAATGTATTAGCGCCATTAAGCGTATACACTCTACTACCGGCACGTATACTATATATCCTCGCCTTCTTTCATGTATTTGTGCATTCCTTGTTGCTGCGATGCATGTTTAAAGTCTAGCGCCTTGCGTGTGGGAGTGAAGACGTTACACAATGCAATTACAAAGTTCTGCGCACTACATTTCTTTGTGGCAACCACGTTTCGCAGCCAATCTATAGGAGTTGCAAAAGTTGTTGATCTCCCTCCTCACCACTGACGGTTGAAACCAATTGCCTTTCAAATACAAGGGACCGCAAACGCAATGCAGTGTATACTCGCATTTGACAAATGTTCTGGATTAAAATTCCCATACTTAATGAATATGGCAATGCCGCACAATTCCATTGCCGTACATTGCAATGGCCCTTTTATCAACCTTTCATCGCCAAATACTTACTTTCACTTGAAACATGCAAGAGCGTTATTCTTTTGCACTGGGTACAAAGGCAGAAGATTGATATACAGCATGAGATATGAAATGGCAAGCTAATAGCATGGTTCAGTGATGAGTGAAACCATAAGCAGTGCCCTCAGAAATGACTTAACAACGACCTTTTAGTAGCCATTGCAGACACTACAGATTTGTTTGGCAAGATGGCTGCTTTCGGGGCATAAAGCATGTTTCGGTTTAAAATTGACATTTTGAAACTACGATAGCTGCATTTCACAAAAAATAAAAGCGGTGTAGTCAAGTATTAGTTGATTCAGTAGTTTTCAACATCTATGGCATTCTGACAGTGTTTTGCTACGTGACAGGAGGATTATATATCTAGTAGCAAATCTTCCAATGAGCAGGGCATTCCCAGGCTGGCATACAGATAATGATGTTACGGAACAAGACAACAAAATGACGGGACAACATAACCAGGTCAAGCTCAGAGCTACAAAAATGCTCCCCCTCAGCAGCGAATTAGCAAGTGCGTAATGTCAGGTTGCCGGGCATTGGCGCAAACGACATCACTGTCTGGGATAGATGCTGAGAAATGCATCAGATGAAATATCTCCAACAAGCAAAACACATTGTCACAGCGTTTCCGGCCATATTTGCTTGTCCTGATTTCACCCATCCATACCCGTCGTGATTGTACTTGTTAGCGGATAGTGACCATTGATGAGCAAGAAATGCTGGATCGATTTTCTGACAGCGTCCAGTATTCGCTTGTCTTTGCAATAATTTGCCATGCTCTCGTTTCAAACTGACCTATAAGCCTATTGTCATAGCTGTATTGGAAGTTTGTGCACCTCCCGTCTTATTCTATCTCTCAACAGCAAAAAAAACACGATTGCGATTAAACTGAGTAATACTGTAAATGTTTTGACTAAGGAAAGCGCCGTTATCATGAATGACAATGATAAGTTCCGAACCTTACAACCTTCTTGGTAGGTTTTGCAGCATGGCCTCATCGGTTGAATCGGTTCCTTGTAAGGAAAAGGCGGAAGGCAAGGTTGTTTTTAAACCATGAAATCTTATAAACTGAATTGCTCGCATCAGAAAATATTTGTTTTTTCAAGCACCACATTAAACAAGAACATCTTGCCTTCCGCATTCCAGCGGATATTTCACTGAGTACATGACGTGGTGAAGACATGTACGTCCATGGCGTACAAGTAGAGGTCTAGTGCCAAATCAGGACGCCAGGAAACGTTATTAAAAAGAGACACGTGTTGTTTTCTCAAACTCTGTTTTTTGGTAATTTGAAAGACAAAGACAGCGTATGTGCCCATATTTTGGTGCCACAATAAATATCAAGTTAGTGCTAGTGCCGCCTCTATTGAAAGCGTTCCACTACGACTACATCGGTACATACAAGTGTGGCGGTGATGCAAGAATGGTTTCCATGTGGTGGAGACAGGGTGAAAACACAAGTGGATTTTTCCAGTGTTGACGTGGAATTAGTAATTCACGTAAGGGTGGGCTAACCTTCAACATAGCGGCTTTCCTGATAAGCGAACACTTTGGTATCACGAACATGACAATAAAAAGCTTCTGTTGGATAAAACGGTTTTGCGATGTCAAACATAGTAGTTGCAATTTTTCTCATATTTTTCCCGCACAGCAAGCGCAGCCTGACTAGATTGGTAACATTTCGTGTAGCCAGGAGTTGGGCATTTAGTTCCACGGGTGCGGCAAATCAATTTCCGACAGGAACTGCTGACGAAGTCCAGTATTCCAGATAACTGCACGTCGGGCGCGGTTACGGCACACTCATCAAATCTCTACACGGCTCAAACTTACCGGCTTTGCGGTTGCGATTGCGCCGATTATTCGTTCTCAGTATCAGCGATGGGATTAAAAGCAGACGTGATGAATTTTTCGGCGGTATTCTCGTGTTACTTTTCTATTGAAAGGAAGAGAGAACACCCCGCTGCAGCCTGCAGACTTTGGACTGACACATTTCATTGTTTGCGTTACTCGCTCTTACAACATCTTAAAGTATTCCAGACCATTAACCTAGCCCTATTTTCTTATGATGTTAGCGCTACAGCAGAAGAACAAGCAATGAATAACAATCTGACCTTTGTTTCACCCCACGAAAGACTTGCTACTTTTTGAATGATGTTTTAGTCTTTTTTAAGTGAGCTGAATGGAATCTACGATACTTAAATGAATCCATGTGCGGAGCAAAGAGCACTTCTCTTCAACCAGCTCGTATTTTTCGTCTGAAGCTGTTTATTCGGCAGCAAGCAATCTTTTTGTTAGAAAGACGGGAACTGCTTTTCTTGAAATTGTTGATGAAAGGGGAGTATTTGATGAAATCAGCTGAAATGATCCAACCCCGTGTGACAAAATATCCTTTTGTGATAGTCGCGTTTATCTTGATTTTTGAACTAAGACGTAAGCTGCATCAATGTTACGGCCATAGGCGTAGCCAGGAGGGCCCAGCGGGCCATGTCCCCCCAAATTTTTAGAATATCTAGTCATTTTGTGCTTCGAGAGGCGGTATCCGAAACAAAATACTGTCATTCGACTGAAATCAAACATTTTCCCCCAAAAAAAAAATTTTTTGTCCCCCCAAAATTTTGGGCTGGCTACGCCACTAGTTACAGCCTCTATTGCCACAAACCTATTGTTATCAGTGTAGTTTTGCAAAGATGTAAAACATCTTTTACGTAAAAAATGCAGCTTTGTTGCAGACAAAAACGGAACATTCCTGCGGACAGGCCTCATAACGACCTGAAGTAGCACAAAAACAGCGATGCAATTCAGAGCCATTTATAGTCTACGTTTCTCTTTGATCCGTTTTCCAGATCGCAGGGTTATTACAACTACTACCATTACTTAGAAGTTGCTCACTCGATTACGAATGAGCTCGTGCATTTCGGGTCCATTCGGCTTCCGTTTGAAGTTGCTCATTCAGTGGCAAACACAGGCGTAGCCAGGCGGCAAAGGGCCATGCCCCACAAATTTCTAGCATATCTTGTCGTTTTGTGCTTGGTGACGCGGAGTCCCAAACCAAATACTGTTGCCCGCTTTAATTCAAAATATTTGGCCTCCCCAAAATATTGGGCTGCCTGCGGTGCTGGTGGCAAACAGCGTATTTTGTAGGATTTGACATCTCTTTGGCAGCACTGAAGAAACGGTGACGAAAAACTTAAACGTAAACCAAAGATTCAAGATCCAGCTTGACAAAATTTACGTTGTTCAAACACAAAACAAATTTATGAGCACCTGGCATTCAAGCTAGCGTCAAAGCAAAAGACCAGTAACTCAATATTACGCATTAGGTTGTTTTTAATACGATTTCGTTAGGGGAAAAAGAACTAGGCGGGATTTCAAATCATCCAACTTTCCTCGAGACGTCATCATGAAAAGTACCGACGCAATGGTGTGGAGCCTGGTCACGCTGCTGCTGTATCGACAAGAATAGAAACCTTTCGTCAGCCGATGGTTAGATTTAACAAGCTTGAATCCTCGAAAAAGTTTTGGTTTTGCATTCTCATTTCTTATACTTAAGACGTCCTCAGTATAAAGACATCCGTACGTTTGTTGGATGCACTTGGCACTGAGAAAACGCTAAAATCACAAAAAAAACGAAATGAATAAAATTCGGTCGAACAAAGTAGCTCCAAAGATTGCAGTGGCCTGCGCCGTATTAGCAGTTAGTTTAACCAAAGTTATGCGACTTTATAGGATAGGGCAGTATGAGACAATGCTCCCTGGCTTCATTTCTGGCACACCAAGTATATTCTTCACAATATATTGTTGGATATCGTGGAATGGATATCCCTTACTCTTGCTGCTGGCATTGATCAAAAGTTTATTTCAATATGAACACGAAGTTATTCCAAAAAAAAATCTTTTTTTTTTCATCAAATCCATTAAACCTTTTCACAGTGACCATATAACGCCCAGGGTCTCTTTGAAAGCAGTGAAATGTCTGAATGAATTTGCATTTCGTTGTGACACTCATTGTGACCTGCAAGTCTAATCACAGCGTTTTCTGTCCATGATATCATCAGGCCGTTGCTGATCGATTTTAAGTTTCGAAAGCGCATTGAGCATAAGCGAGGTTTCAGCAATAGACAGAAGATCGAAAGTGCTCATTACAGTGTCATTTTTTCGTTGACGAGTGACGTATGTTTACATACGCAGTCAAAGGGCAAAGTTGCCATGTCAGTCAGATAGCCCATCCATTCTTCTTTCGGTGTTATTAACACCCACTGACCACAAACAAAAGGTTACATTGAGTGTGCAGCAACGTTGAACAGATCGCCATGACGTACTGGGCAGCAAGCCAATGACGCAAAGGTCAAGCTTGCGGTGGTAACTTAAAGCATTACAAATTTCTTTGCACGTGAAAAAATCAACAGTGGGAAAAAATCGATTGTTTACTTTTGAATCAAAACAACAGTCTAACATGTTTTTGTTTCATTCATTACGTTGATAGATATAGTGCTGTAACAATAAAAGTCCAGGGTCTGCTTACGTCATATTGCCACTGCCGTTTAAAACTGATTTGACGTGCGGAGCGTTACTTTAACTTCTGACGAGATGCAAATATCCAAAGCAAAAGATCGAATGAAACCGTCATAGCTTCAAGCAAAAATTTCAAAAAAACCACCACGATCCTCCAAATGTTAAGCGTGGAACTCTTTTGAAAACTTGCTTATGAATCAAATAGGTCAGAGAGTTGTAAAGCAGCAAAAACACTGGGAATCCAGCAGATCTTCGCTGATTGCCAGATTTTGTACTGCGCCGCAAACCACTGGTGCAGGAGGCGGGGGTGCAGGGGGCGGGGG
>Ga0210059_1008083_pt1 | contig 16650 bp, 11 predicted proteins | sample Ectturendosymbi2_FD_188042 | JGI IMG/M metagenome (GOLD analysis project Ga0210059, IMG submission 188042) | Ecteinascidia turbinata endosymbiont from Florida, USA - Sample 2 (SPAdes) (version 2) | ecosystem: Host-associated > Tunicates > Ascidians > Unclassified | place: Key West, Florida...
CCGGGTTTCGTGAAACCTATTTCATGTTTTTCAACCATTTTTTCTTTTCGGCTGCGAAAGTCAGTAACACCAATTCTATTGCGCCGTAGTAAGTTTTAAACAAAGCAAAATAAATGAAGTTTTTTTCTTGTTTTCAAAGATACGAAAGAATCATATTGTTGAGGAGAAAATGACTGCCAGAGAGGTTACGACATTTTACTGCAATTCATAATAATAGGCCAATAGCGTATGGGGGGCCCCACGTGAAATTTCGGGGGGGCCTCACTTACCCTTGCCACGGCACTGCTTGGGCACTCCGGCTAAATTCACCAGTGCTCTTGTAAAGTTGTCCTAAATGTGTTGTGGTCTTCTTTAGGAGAGGACTGCAACATAACACCTCAGCTTGTGATGTAGTTGCGTCTGACGTGTAGGAGAGATTAGGGACCTTTGGGCCAAAATTTACATTTTGTTTGATGCAATCCCTGCTGCTTGCCGTAAGCTCAAAGTTGGTTTCCAGAAAGTGGAAAGGATCCCCATTATTTTAGTACCGGAAAAGAACCAAAATATATTATAATGTCTGAATGATTGCATTTTAAAAATTGTTTAAAAAGTAGCCCCAAGTTCCCTACCCATTAAGGGACCAATGGCCCATGGCTGAGGCACGTTTGGGAGACGTTGTGTTGTCAGGTAATTTCATGACAATAATTACAGAGGACAATCAAATTTTTGTTTTAATTGCAATGAGAAATGTAACTGCTCTTGCGTATTTATCATGAAAAAGAAAAAACATATTTTGCATTTCCGTAATAAATAACATGAAATGCAGTGGAAATGTAAGTCGTTTTCATAACACTTATTTTACTTAGAAAAGAGCACGTCTACTCTTGTACTTTCAGGGTTTGTCTAATCCTACGTGAATACCTGCATTTTTATTACAAACCATCAATATCATTAGATAAAGATTAACCCATGATGCTTGTTTAATACATCATAGACACAGGGTATGGTAGTTAACCATAAATGCTACCCAAAGCTGCTGAGGTCCTTACCAAACTTATCACCCCAGAAAGACATTTGGTAAACATTTTGTGACTCGAGATTACGTCGAGATAAACTTTCTGTAGACTAGTAACGAATTGTGCCTGTTGAATGACATGGCCCTTGCACTGTTAGTGAACTCTGGTTGGCGTAAACTCATTCCTCATTCCTTTTAATCATCAAAACCATTCCTCCTATCTGTGCCTTTTCAATCCCACCAAATCGGATGATTGAGATTTTGTAAGAGCAACTTGGTAGGCCTGGGCCAGATTGCTCCACATGCATTTTTGACCAAACATAGCACATTTTGAAGCATTCAAGTACCGTATTTATTCGATTGTTAGCCGCCCTTGATTGACAGCCGCACGAAATGGTGTGGAAAAATTAATGTCAGCCGTTCTTGATTGTAAGCCGCACTTGAACATAGGTTATCTAAGCCTCTGAGATTCTTATGCGTGCTAGCACATTTCTCATTTGTAGGCAACCCTGAAGTGCCTTCTGCTCACCATAATCCCTCCTGTGGCGGGTGTGCTTGTGATGCTAAATAGAAAAAGAATGCGAAAAGAGAGTTTGGTCGACAAAACGTACCCATCGGAAGACTGAGCGTCATCTTCAGGCCTACCTTCCAATGGAGTAAAGATGTAACAATGTATGCCGTCCTTGATTATAAACCGCACGAATTGACGATCAAAACTTTAAAAGCCGTGACTACTAATTGAATAAATATCGCAGTCAATGTAGGATAGCAATGCTTCGTTTCTGCTGGATTGGAAATTTTTCAACAAAACGCGTAGGCCTAATTATAGTTTACCGTTGAAAAACAAATCAATCCATGTGTCACACACGATAGACATAAAACCTATCTGCTTTATCACCATAGATTTCCCGGATACATTCAAGGTTTCTGTTTTTTAGCGTCAATAATATATCTCCGCAGAGTTGTTTGAGGAATATTGCAATCAAAATCAGTCTCACAAATGCTACTGCTATATTTGAACACATCTTAACGGCTTTTCGCAAAGTGGTTTCATTAATCCTTCCGTTAACATTCCTACATTTTTTAAATGCAGCCATGTCAACGAAAGTGCTTTGGACCGGGTCTACTTCTGCAAAGGGCATGAGACAAAGAAGAAAACGTAAGGAATGAATTATTATGGAACCTAATTTTTGCAACATTATGAAATGTGCAGTCATAGTCTACAAAGGACCTTTGGTCATGGTCCAAAGGTCCTTTATGTAAAGTGGTCCAAAGATCCTTCATCCGGCTGTTTCTGAATTGTTACTTGCTTAATCTTAAAAAAATCTTGCTGTCATTCAAGACCTAAATGTCGCTTATAATGTATATGCAAACCATACAACTGACAGAAATCTGTTTTCTATCCTTGGATTTCACAAAAAGTTCAGACCCTTCAAAATTTACTTTTACTCCATAAAAATGCATTTTCAACTATAAGTGCTTAATGACTGGACCAAGGTCCTCTGGATTACAATTACACACGACAAGATGACGTCTGCTAAGCATTTTTACACATGATTAACGAAACGTTGACACATGTCATTTATGAGAAAGACATCATGGCCCAAAGGTCCTGCATGGCCATGTGTCCTTAAATCTTCCCTATTCGGTATATACCCGTTCCATTAAAATGTGAACACTTGCAGCTTTTTATTGGTGCGCACGATGGGTCTTCGTCACATGGCTTGCTTTGAATGATAACACCATGTAACAAAAAATTTTTGTTTCTTTGTCCTTGAGAAATAATGATTTATAACCTGTTTGCTTATGCCGTAAAACTATGAAAAACCTTTACTATGCCACCGAAACTTTGGGTTTGTGTTCCTGAGACTACTTTGAATTTTTTCCTACCTCTCATGCTTTATGACCATTGTTATAGTAGGCTAGTATGCTATGTCTGGTCGTTGTTGCAAGTAGGCTACTCAGCAGATTGCTTCTGCTATGTGTGTGGCGAATTCATTGAAAAAAAGCACTTTCTGGAGAGCTGTATCTATGCAAAAGAAGCGTATCATGCATAGTTTGGCATGCTAGTCGGTGACCAAGATAAGCCTTGTCCACCGCACATCATACAGTAAGTGAATATTGCAGTATTACTCTAGAAGGTTGGTTCAAAAAAGAGAAAAGGGCTATGCGTTTTCCTATCCCCCATGTCTGGCGTAAGCCCTCAAACCATCTCACAGACTGTTGCTTCAATATGGTAGATCGTAGCAAAGAATGCACTTTCCATCAAACCCTGGCATTGCATCATCTATTGCACCTGCACCCCACAACACGACTGACATGCCTGTGCCTCAACCATACTTGAGAGATGGATTTTTCATAACAGACGCAAGCTGTACATACTTTTAAACGGAGCAATCTTCTGCTGCATGTGTTCGATGCCAGTTGCTGGTGAAAGGTGCTCCTGCTACCCCAACCAAGAAGATATTGTTACAGGCACGTTGCTTGCAACAACTTTATTACTCTACAGAAAATAGGCCTGTTGAAAAGTCCACAACCCTGAAACAGCCAGGACAAATTCAAAAGAGGTTGTAGCACATCAAAACTCATTATTAAGTCAGCTAATCCTAAAGACAACGTCATTAAAACGTCAGCAAAGTCAAGAGAGTAGTCACAAGACGGGTCACAAGACACAAGCGAAATCACATGACGCCTGGCCACGATCAGGTGAAAACCAGAGTACCAAGATTTACCTGAAGGTTCTGGAAACATTTAAACCAGCCAATCACCAGACAATTACGTAAGCAATAGCCAATTGGAACACCTGAAGAAAATGGGAATTTCCAAGTCGCATGACGATTTACGAGTATAAATAGTGTCTCATTTGGACTGAAATTCAGACTTTTCTCTTTCCGCCTTTAGGACCTGAGGCCGAGGTTAAGTTATAGACTCGAGTCTGAGAACTCCGGCTATAATCAGGAAAGAGAAACTGGCTTATTCCGCCTTTAGGACCCGAGGCCGAGGTTAAGTCATAGACTCGAGTCTGAGAACTCCGGCTATGATCAGGAATAAAGAAATTGGTAATCTGAGGCCTGTACCAGGTATCATGCCAGTTAAAATCTCAGAGAAATGGCTTGTCCAAATGAAGTTCTGCCAAATTGAACCATACCAGCGTAGCCACGTTATGCCAGTTGTGCAGGCCTGAACAATATTCGTGAAAGAATTCCATTTTCCTACTGAACTGCTGTCAGATCAACCCAATCGACTGAAACCGTTTCGAACTAAAAACAGCAGTTTTTTAATTCTGATTAATGATAAATTTCCGCCTTGAATCCCACCGCCCTTTTACCACGCACATCGAGATTCAAGTTAGATACCGGCAAGGCACGAGTGTAGCATAACTAGTCCAGCAATTATAAGGCAAATGTGCCGACATAATTTTGAGTGCAGTCTTAATAAAGCTTTAAACTTTTAAATGATACATGTAATAACTTGTGTAATTGAATAATGGAATAAAGTTTTCACTAGTAAAGATTACTAAGACATAAAGGTTTCAGTTTCATGATCATAAGTAAATCGCTTGAATAGGGGAACCTAACCGAAAGGATGGTAGATCCATTTATTGTGAATATTAAAGAACACAATTAATAGCCGAGTATTATGTGAGCGTTGTACCATGTCAAGAAGTGCTTAAATTCCGTGAAATCTTTTACTTTGGTGAGTACCATTTCATTCTGTTTGAACCTATATGACATAACAAATAAAGCCAATAAATTGAAGAATTGTGTGTTTTTCTAGCATGTATTTTCTGTAGTGAATCGTTTGGAAATAATTAATCATCGGGCAGTTAATTAGGCCTGTCAACCAGACCTTGTTTCTGCGAGGACGGACCTAGATTCAACAATGAGAACCCATGCTTAAATAGTTACTGCTGAATCTTAATTCACATCGTTGTCACCCTTAGGGGTCGCAACATGTGTTACAATATTAATGATGTTCTTGTCAGGGAGTTGTCATCGACAAAGTCGCATACTGAGCTTCTCATTTCCAGACTTAAGCAATGGGACTTATATACTGCATAACAGTGTTCGAATTACTTCACAGAAAGAGCGAAATCGCGGCTTCTTGGTGTTCCACATGTTTAAAGATAGGTTATGTTATTGCCGTGATATAGAAGGGCTCTTTCAAGTTGTGGGCAATTCGTGAAATCCTTCTGAGCGGAGACTCGTCATCGACAGCTCATATAGAAGTCTCAAAGTTATTTTGCTGCACAATACAAATAAATGTCTCTCTGTTCTCTTGGCTCGTTCGGTTCACATGAAAGAAGATATCAGATCAGAACATCAAAATCCTCTTGAGTGAATGAAAGTATGTCCACTACAAACGGCCCGTTTGTAGTGGTCATACTTTACTGCACCCTGAAATGGGAGGTCACCTGATTTCAAGATGGTGGCTTTCTTGGTGGGGCTTCAGGATGGTTTTACCAAGTTCCAATGCTGTCTATGTCTCTTGGATATCAGAAATACAGCTCTTCACTACAAGAAGAGCAGTTGACCTCCACGCACCAGCTATGAGAATGGAAGCTACGATATGAAGCAACAACCACTAGTAGATGCAGCAAAAATACTGATGCCACTTCTGAACATTAAATTAGGTGTAATAAACCAGTTTGTTAAACAAGTTGACACAGAGGGTGAGGCATTTAAGAAGATTCAAGAGCTGTATCCAAAATTGTCAGAGCCAAAGAGGCAAAAATAAAAGCTGGGGTGTTTATAGCACCTGAAGTGAAACGACTGATGTGATAAATTCCATCGAAATTCCCGTGATGCTGTCTAAGGTTGAACAGACAGCTCGGGCGTGTTTTGTGTCTGTAGTCAATGGGTTCCTGGGAAAGCAAAAGGCAGAGAACTATAGAGAACTTGTTGATGGACTTGTGGATGCACATCGCAAGATGGTCTGCAGCATGTCGCTGAAAGTGCACGTACTACGTGCTCACCTTGATAAACTCAAAGATAGCAGGGAGACTACTCCGAAGAACAAGGTGAAAGATTTCACCAGAATGTCATGTCTTTCGAGGAACACTATAACAGACAGTACAATGAACTTGTGGGAAATTACAGATAGAATCTTTCATGTGAAAGTGAACTGACTTCATTGCCAATCTCGAAAAAATATTTATTTAGCCAGTGTTTCCCAACTTTTTTAGACTTGCGGCAACCTACAGAAGAAAAATGCAATTTCCTGCACTAGGTAGCGAACCCATAGCAATTTTCTTCCAGGTTTGATAACATTTTGAAAATGTATTTTAATGATATATTGAAAAACGTAATAACGTTTTGGCACACCTGTGTATTGTGAATTACATCCTGGGGTGTCGGTTGGGAGGCACTCAGTCTGTCACCAGGTTGGATCACCAGTGTGGAGAAGAGTTTTCTGAGAGATGCCCAAATTTTTTAAACTATATGCAATAGTTTTAAACTATGTCCAACACATTTTTCCAGGGGGGTCAAAAAATTTTGTCCACTGCGCCCTCTGGTTACAGTTCTGGAACCACTGTCCTAAGATATAAATTTTGAGTGCTTAAAGTGACGATACATGCTCTTTTTAACCAAAGACTTGGGTTTTCAGCCTAATTTTGACCAAAGGCCTTCAAGCTACTGTATCATGTTTACGTAATAAGATCGTTTTCCATACTCATATTCTTCTTGTTGATATAATATTTTAGGAACAAGGTCCAAAAACAATATTTGTCATTATTGTTTTATCATTACAATGCAGAAAACAAGTAAAATTAAATTTCCCGCCCTTATATTTATTTAAGAAGATAAAGCTGGAGAAATCGCTTTAAAAAAGCAAAAAAAATCCAACAAATTGATCTCATGACGTCAGAACCGAAGTTGGAACTTTTTCAATGCTCATTTTTATCGATTTAGGTGATAATACATCAGAAAATAATAGTTTTAACCCAAGGACAAATTTTGTGTTACACAGTGTAATCAATCTGCCGTACCAGGGATTGCAATGCTGGCATGTATCAGAGCAATCATCCAACCACTGCCATCGAACCAGCCTCCCAGACAGGGCCGGCCTTAGGCCGATGCAACCGATGCAGCTGCATTGGGCGCAGCGCCTGTAGGGTCCTGCGCCGTAGTGTTTGGGTGGATTGTTCAGTTTTGCCAGATACAGCTTGCGCTTGAGAATTCAGTAGAAACGCCATATAAATTTCATTGTTAACAAAGAACGCTCTTGTCAGAACTAGCGAATTTCCTCTCGAACATTAGCAAAGGTGCTAAATTCTCCTGTTAATGCTGTACTGTACATTTGCGCTCTACCACGATCGTACCATGGTTGACTGAACACGATGACGTCATAAAATCACTGCTCAGAGGGGCCCCGCGCCTAGGTCTTGTATTGGGCCCCGCACCTGCAAGGGCCGGCCCTGTTCCCAGAACCCGCAATCATATAACACATATCGAACACTGAATCTGTTGTTTGTATTGCTGCATGTCTATTACATATATGATATGTTTGGTAACATGGTGTCACTAAGTGTTAACTGCTTACCGTCAGTAATAGCCTTCTCCATGTGCAGTTCTCCGAACATTACCAGAACTGATCTTTCCCAAGGGTAGTTACTAGTTAGTAGTGTCCACTGTATTTGTTTAGCCGGGGCGTAGAGTGGTTTGTCAGCAGCAAACACTGGCACCTTCCCAGGATTGAGGAAATGAACAGCTGCTTGAACCACAAGCATGGTATGTTTAATCATTGCCATCGAGTGCGCAGTGTCCGCGAACAATGGCAACAGAGCATTAAGTGCAGCTGGCTGGATCACTGTTACCTGGAGTGCAGCACGGTAGGCAGACCAGGACACCCATTTCATTTTGTCTTACTTCTGGTTCTCGAGAGCTTCCAGTACTGTCTTTCGGAGGCAGAGCAATAACTGTACCGGATGAAGATGCGTTGATGACAGTTACATCACGTTCAATTCCTGGAAAATCATGGGTCGGTTGCTGCATAAGTGAGATACCAGTGCCATGAAATGAATCCTTTGCTGTTGCAGTACTAGGATTGTAGTCAATATTATCAACAGCCCCTATTGTAAAAAGTCCATGACGCGTCTTTGGTGGACACACTACACCATCCTGCTGAAATTGTTGACAGACTCCTTTCGCCATGTCAGATGTTAATTGTAGGATCGATCGTAAGAAACGCAAATCCCCAGTCCGAATAAGGTATATAAATAAGGTTTCATGAACGTCTTACAGAATGGACTTTCACAGCACTGAAGATGGGAAGTGGTGTATTTTGGTCACAGTTGTGACGAACTGTCACAGAGGGATCTGAGCCTCTTATGTTTAACACTATTGAACATCAGGAGTTGTGATATGGAGAGAGCTGTAGTTGCGCTGACTGCGGTGACCGTCTCAGTTTGATGCTTGACATTTGAACCATCTTGTATCATGTTCACAAGCGCCAGTAAGGATTGCGGTACAACATCCTTCTAGGATTCTTGCTTGCAGGATCCATCAAATGAGACTTTTTATCAAACATTTCTCTTCGTACGATTTGTGCAGCTCGTGACAAATGCATTGACTCACTATCATGATCGCATCCTTTCCTAATAGCACAGCTCACTTCGTCATCAAACATGAGAAATGTGCCTCGTCCTTGTGTGCGCGCTCTCAGATCGGGGAACGCGAATAGCAGACGGAGTTTCAATCTTGTGTGAATTCTGCCCTTAACTCTAGCAACTCCCAACTGTTCCAAGCGGACCTTGTACAAGTGTGCCAAATGTGATAGCTTAAAGACTGGGACAACACTTTCTTCCAAAGGAAGGTCTTCCATTTAGGTCACTAACTCAGCAGTAGCAATTCCATGGAGATTGTCCTTGTGATCCTCTTCAGCAGATGCACTCTCAGCACTTCTTGCTTTGTTGTACAGATTAGCGAGACACTTTCGGTGGTATTTGGTCTCAAAGGCAATAATAAAAGCTTTGGTTGCATGTCTTCGCCTAATTGAATGCTTTCCTACGATATAGGCCTACCAATGATAGATTATAAGGTTGACGCAAGAAAATCTGCAAGCATTTCATTTCGCATGTGAAACCGGTTGCGTCTAGTTAAGTAATTGTTTTTACTACACTATGAGAATATGAGTATAGTTATTTAAAACTACAGGTGTTTATAACTTACCATAGCAATTATTCAATTAAATGCAAACACTGTCGCTGCAAAGGTAGGGAGGAGTAATCATGAAATCATTCTGGACATTACATGTTTTGTTTGGCATGAAAAAGCCTGTCTGCAACAAGGAGATTAGGTACAAGCTAACGCAAAAATAATATAGTAGACCGCAGGAAACAAATGTTTCAAAGCAAGAAACAGAACAACTTCGTTGAGTTTTAACAATGAATACTTGTGGTTATATAAAAGCAGTATTCATCTTTTGTCGTGCTATAGCCCGATGCCCAATGAAAACTTTAACCGACGCTGGTGGATTGGTTTAGGACATTAGTGCACAGCGACCGAAGCATACAGTAATTTGCGAAGGTTAAGTATACAAAGATTGCCATTCATACGGTCTACTAAATGAAGATGAATTCAACGGAATTGGCTTTCCGTAGTTTGCTTTATATTTCTTCTGCGCGTTCTGTACTTTTCATCTGCAGATGATTCGCTTCTTAGTTATTATGCAAGTGTTAAAACATATCCATGGTTATTCCTGCGGACTTCGTCCAAAACGCCATGGTATAAACCAGTTTTTTCAACAGTGTTGTGGTCATTGGTGTGCTGCTTTCTGAAATAATGACAAACAAATGGGAGTTGAGATGAAAAAGATAAAGTTCTTAAAATAAAAACAAAAACGAATAGCGTGCTTGAAAAATTCAAAGCTTATGAGTTCAGTTGCAACAAGCTTCTTGTTTTTTTGGCTGTATTCACCGGTTTGCTGGCCGCAAGTTTGCAACACTTGCTGACGAGCTGCTAGGTCATAAATGCTTTAACAAATTGTACGTTACATGACCGTAATATCGTTTCGATTAACGTGTCGTGCTTGAGACCGAAACAAAAATGGGCAATTCTGGAAAATGACGTATTTATAGCCATTTCTTGATTATTGCTCTGTTGGCCACACCGCTCAGGAAAAACGACAATGGATCAAACTCAACATTACTTGACAAAATTAATTTTGATGTTAGTTGGTAAAAGCTCCTCGAATGCAAATTTTAAGGCAGTATTTTGATACAACAATAAAAAGGTGGCACAAGTTGTGTTTTGTAGAAGTCTGCATTTTTAACAAAAAGAAGTATTAACATTTTTTGAGGATGATAAAAAGAGTCTTCGAAGCAATTTCAGCGGCAAACACTTTTCAAGTTACATGATTTTTGCAATGCAGGTACTGTTAAAATGTTAAGATATGTACTATTCTTTTCTTGAATTTTGCTCATGATGATGTCATTTCCCGTAACATGGCGCTATCAGAGCAACGATGGAACAAACATTTCCAAGTCTAAACAAAGTGGATGGGCACTACATGTTCGGTGTTGAGCAAAAAATATTTATCGTTTTTGAAATTTCTGAAGTTCGCTTCATTCCTGCTTTTCCCTGTTGTTTTTCCACATGATATCAGTGACTCTCCGTTCCAAGCTTTATCCATAAGCGTAGAAGACGGGGGTGCAAGGAGGGTGTAGACACCAGATATTTTTCTTTCGTGCAAAAATCATTTCAGTCATGGAAAACAAGTTTTTGTATCGAAATTGTAATCTTTTCAAAATTTTCGTTTTGTCAATCTAACTCTTTTCTGGTATTAATCGGATGAAAATTGCGTTATTGTAAATGCGTCTTTAAATGCGAAGTTGCACGGAATAGATTTTTTAAATCTACTTTTTCGGTGTGAACATACGCATTCGGGTGAAACTTTGTAGCCCCTGGATTTTGTGGTCCCCTACGCCTACCTATGCATACAATTATCGGCGCACTTTTCTTAATCTTGTTTTACGATCTTCGAATGCGTTAAATGTTACAGGAACTAAGGCATCTTCTACTGGGATGTGCCATGATCCTTGTTTAGACAATCATGTTCCTCAGCACAGGCAAAAGTAAAGTGAATCTCCAAAGACCAGACACCACAACTAGGCAATATACGAACGAAAAGACGGCAAGCCATGCAGGTTCAAAGTGATTAGTTTCAAATGCAATTATATGACATCGCTACGCCAGGCCGGTGAAACGCACCTTATAATTCGCAGTCACGTATGTTTCGTCCCGTTTTCCTTGTTCTGTACGTTGGAGAAAGCAACGTCACAATACCAAAGTTCCCAGCAACTGCGCTGAGACATGATGTGCATTTTATGGCATGTTATGTTGCTTTCATATCGTAGGAGCGAGGTGTCAACCATCTTGCATACTACTTAATCAAAGTAACTTAAGCGTGATTTGAGAAGTTCACATAAACGACCTTTTCGAAGGTATAAAACTTGTCAGATTCCGCGTTATCAACAAAGTCCTTACAATATTTCTTAAAAACATGCGTTGCACAGTATGTTGGCAAAAGTGCTTGTGATAACAAAGAGTTACATTTAGTTCACTAATATGTCGACTTTCATGTCTTTTGTTCCGTAATATTGCGCAAAAACAAAATTTTCACAGGTTTGGGTTTTGAGATAATTTGTTATCAGTCTTACGTGTGCCAAACGAATATATAGCGGACGCTGCAAATTTTCGTAAACGAATGTGGTTATCCTGCATTCAATGCGTTTGGTTTTTTGGAAGCGTCGACTCCGGAGTGTTGGATCAATTGATTGCTAGTGTGTGTCACTGCAGTCAAGAAAAATCACCGGAAGATTCGCACAAATGTAACAAGCCGCCGCGGCACACAGTATCAGTGAAAGACATTTGCGCCACCAAGGTGTAGGATTGTTGCTAGGAACTTCGCTAAAAACTGAGTTTTTCCGGTTATTACAGATTGTCTGGTGCTCGCATTGTGAGAGACGCTTCGAGTTGTCCACATCACTATCCAGCAATTTAAAGCCAAACAAAGTAAGAACAATTCGGTAAGCAATAAAAGCTGCGGAGGAAATTGCCCTGCGTGCCCTGTTTTTATGAAGGTCGACCCTCACTCTTGATTCTTCACTTTGGCTAAAACACGGCGTAGGCCCCCAAAGCATTTCCCGCCTGGAGAATGTTTCGTCTCTTCCATCGTTAAAAATCGCAGGAACGTTATTCGTGCGTTTGTGGGTCTGACCAAATGGCCAATCATCGCTGGAACAGTACTTCTTTTTCAGATCATTTCGCCAATTCCCTTCCCTGCAACAACAACCATGTCGTCTGACATAGGAAGTTTCAAGCGTTTCGTTGCACGAGAAGGCTTGCTTTGAAGAACACCAGCATTTCTTGTTGTTCAAAAGAAACTGATTGCTCAGTGATGCTGTTTTTCTAAGCGGTGGTTTATTTGAGGTTTCTTTCTCGTCGTACGGGCTGTTGCTTCCGCTGTTGCTTCTTTGGCGGCTGTACTGCATCAGAAACGGGCGCATCCTTCTTGGTCAGGGCAAAGATTAGCTTTCTTTGAATCGGCAAGTCAAGCAATTTATGCCAAGTTTCTTTACGGCCGGGCGAGAGCTGCTGACCTGTAACAAACAGTTTAGTTGCTTGCATTACGTTTTGATTAAACTTGTAGCAAGGATGCTGGTGCACAAAATCCTCCTCAGCAACACGTTGCTCGGTCAAAAACAATTCGGAACTCGCTACATACCATAGAGATGTAAACGAAAGTCGTGCTATCAAAATTATACCCAAATTACAGTTATGTTTACAAAAGTGATTTCCAAATTTTGTGAATAGAATACTTTAAATTAAATATATGTGTTTTTACAGATGGAGATTGGAAAGTTCGCGGAAGAAAATAAGATTAAATCAAATGAATATACTGTTAAGTTTAAAATCAAATGAACAAACTGAATCTTCTTGAAATAATATAGAAGAGAGTTTTCTCTGCCTTTCATAATTTATTGAAATTTCATCAGGTTTTGCATCGTTTATATCCGAAACCATTTTTGCCTACAATCTGTATTGCTTTCGTATTGATAATTTTTAAATAAAATTATTCCACTTTTTTGTTTTCCCTATCTTTTTATACAGACGAATCTTTAGGTTCAAATCAATACGTTCATTTCAAAGTTAACGAAATTTCTTTCTTTAGAGCTGCGATTCTTTGGAGATGCTGTTTTCGAGCGAATCTTCTGGTAAAATATTTATGTTGAGCTCAATTTTGTCCAACGAGCGTGAAAGCAAAGTCTAATTTGCGTGAATTATTTATTCCAACCACCTTGTTTTAATCGATCGCTGGTTAGAAAAAGCAAGACCTTGCGACGATCAATAGAACATGCATTAAATCACCCGCGCACCATTAGAAACAGTTATCGATCGCGTGTCGGGATAAATTACTTGCGGACTGGAGCTTTTCCGCCGTGCAGTTTAACCACAATAAAAAGATAACGAACTCAGGTTTTTTAGGCGCAAAAAACGGGTAGATCACTAAAAGAAGGAATAGATCACATGCAAAATTTTTGATGGAATTTCTGCAAAATTTTATCATTAAAAATTGAAACGTTTGGAAAGACTCGATTGTAAGATAAGTAAATATTGTGATTACGATAACCTCTTGGCCGTAGGCATCCGGTTCGAGCATACTTCCAGTTTCAAAAAGAGCTATTCGGTAGTTACTTGGAAGCAATTTTAAGTTATTACTATTTCATCGCAACACAGGTCATGATCTAGAAGCAACAGGTTCGGACTTCATGTGCAGCTGATGAATATATACATCGACCAAAAGGTGTGACTGGCGATCTTTGCAAGTTAATAACGTGATTCACGCTTTTTCTACTAAAACGTCAACAGCAAAATACAAAATTTCAAAATCCAAGGGGCCCCAAGGCCCCATCCTGTCCCAACTTCCGACGCCCATGGTAGAAAAATGTTTTTCTCTTAGTTTCGTTAGTTTCGGCGTTGATAAAAATGAAATTTCAACGCTGATGGCCCTCTGGAAAAGTTCCTTTTGGTCACCGGTGGAAAAATCCACTATAGGCCTCTCTGGAAAAAATCCTTCCGACGTCCATGCCACGCGGTAGCCATGGGCGTCGGAAGGATTTTTTCCAGGGGGGCCATTATCGAATTTTTCCACAGGTAACCACAAAAAATTTTCCAAGGAAGGCCTTCATCTCCTTGGGGTAATCAGAATTTCGTTGAAATGACCAGAACGCGTGAGATGCACAAACCCATCTTCGTGAAGAATGTTATTCAAACAAGAGTCAGTACCCTATAGAGGGTCGATAGTATTGCTACAGTTGTGTAACTTAATGTAAGTTCTTTTGTCCAAGTGCTAAATATTGTTCAAAACCTAAGTAGAGTTTATGCTCGTCAGCTGTTTTGACGGAAAAGTGTGTTTGAAATGAATGCTACAAAGTCAGTAATGTGCTTTAGGTAAGTTCGACCAAAAGACGTTTTTTTGTTGACTTTCAGAAAAACATTTGGAATTATTTTGAGTTCCCACAACCACATTTTACCAATTATAGTTCATGGCAGCATTTGGCTTACTTGTTCGTTATCCCCGTTTGGGATTTTTCATATTTGTTGCAAATTCTTTTCATATAAATTTCTCTTGCCGTTGTGAACTTGCATTTTCACCCTGCAGCAGTTCTAAAATTGAGTTCGGTTCCGATAATTATTGCCATTTGCCATTCTGACATACCCTTGTGGAGATGTTAAATCAACGGCCTTTCGCTTTGGTGAAGGCTTCCTCGCGTTTCGGACAAAACAGGCACAAAGTGGAAAGAATTCAACCTCATTTTATACATTCTAACCAACCTCTGCTTTAAACAAATATTTTTCTCAATGTTCTACAAAAAGATGGTTACCACCTAGATTTAAAAAGAGTCTTTGTACAGCACAAATAAAACAACACCCTTTGCAAGCGCCTGCAGCAATATTTGACTTCGCTGCTGATATGAATTGGGTTTATTCTCATGTGTGTAGCAGTGCCCAAATATATGAGAGTGTGGCATAGTAAGCCAAAATTATTATTACTAATCGACTACCACAAAACGCTGTATTTTATGCCAGCGTTTCTTACTCCGTGGCTCACCCAGCTAGCTGAAAATGTATTAACAGGCTTGTACATGGCAATTGGATTTTTCCAATGGGATGGAACAGTGGACTTAAAATTGGTCCATTGTTCAATCGTAAGTAATTTTAAATGTCATATAGCAGAAATTTGCTGAAGTTGAATGCCATTAATATATGCACACAGCAAATAATCGACTTATGGTCGCAGACGCTAGTGCCATGACGAAGCGATGCAAGGCCCTAAAAATGAGGTCATTGGGATCTTTTTAGGTCGCAATTAAAAAAGAGCCACCTAATTTTCATTGGCCCCCCTAATTGGAGGGTTTGGGTACCTTAGCCCGAGATCTGTGGAGGTTATAGACGTGCACATTGTCAATTATACAACACACATGATATTTAATGCATTTCGCATTACTAGTTTGGTGGGAATGCTATCATGGAATGGAATGGGACAGCTACAATTTGCTATGGGATGGGACAAAAATGACCCCTGGACAAACCTTAGTATTCACGAGGCATTGCGTTTAAAACAAAACTAACAAATCAGCATTCAGCTATAAGGTGACACCATGAACTTTGAAATGACTTGCTGCTTCAAACCAAACTAGATAAAGAAGCCATAGGCATACCTAACGAAATCGTGGGCAACGCAGTTTTTGCCCAAGATCCATGAATATCAAAACTGGTTAGGAAAAACTGGCGTACACGCAAAAGTCAAAGTTTTAATGATGTTAGTATCATAGAATACATTGTTGTCACAAACGAATCTGTCAATATCAGTTAAAAGCTACATCTGATACGCAGGGACGGCCGAACATCGGTAGGGCAGGGGGGCAGTAAAAATGTTGAGGGCAATGGAAACTTATGAAAAAACAAAAAATCGTTACATGCTTGCTACTGTTAAACAACAACGTTGACCTCAAAAATAATAAAAGAAACTATAGAAAATTTGCTTCAATTCGATCTCAATAAACCATAAAATTACCTATGATGTTATGAAAAAGACACCTTTGCCCCCGTTCTCCCTCTTTTGAAAGGTCAGGGGATAATGCCACCGCTATCCGGCGTCCCTGCTTACCGCTATCAGCAGTCATAGTCTCGCTGCATTACCTGCCAAGATATCTGTGTTCAATAGTCACATGCGGCAAAACGCCTAATATCGCAACTTGAAGTGAACATTAGAAGATTTATTGCCATGTTATTGTTGCACAATAAGATCAATAGTAAAACAATCCGCTCGCAAGTTTGGGAACCTGCCCGTACAGACAAAGAGTGGACATGAGTGAACTGCAAGCTCACCACCGCATGACACCAGAACACTGAACCTGGCTCTTGTGAAGTGTGAGTGTCTACCAGTAAATAAACTGTCATTGCAAGAAAGAAGTCAATAATCGGAATTGAGCCGCTGACGTCAAGTTTTTTAGAAAATTTAGGTACTTAGTCCCAATTTCGAGGGAAGGAAAATGCCCGTTTTGACCACCCTGTGGACGCCAATGATTTTAACGTACCACCGATTCAAAACTCTTTGCTTGAGTTCAGTGTACAAGCGCACCCGTAATA
>Ga0210059_1008085_pt1 | contig 16649 bp, 9 predicted proteins | sample Ectturendosymbi2_FD_188042 | JGI IMG/M metagenome (GOLD analysis project Ga0210059, IMG submission 188042) | Ecteinascidia turbinata endosymbiont from Florida, USA - Sample 2 (SPAdes) (version 2) | ecosystem: Host-associated > Tunicates > Ascidians > Unclassified | place: Key West, Florida...
AAATTAAGAGATTAACCAGGGAAATATTAAGCAAGGGTACTTTTGTGGTCAATCTCTGACATCAAATTTCAAAGCATTATGTTAGTTTTTCAAGTGAAACTACAGCAGAATTTGCCTAATTCGTCACCTCAAGGGGTTTAGAAAAAAGTGACGAATTATCAATTCTAAGGCGAACTGACGAATAATGCAAACAGGTGAAAACTCCATCATAGAAGCTCGTATACTATATCATAGTAACGCATATACATAGTGCTCTTATTTGTAGTAAAATACAAGTTTATGACGTTATGGTTGAATACAACAATTAATTCCTATGCTCTGTCTGGACTCTACTTCGTCAAGCACCTTTTAAATCTTTAGTAAACTTTTCCACGTTCTCTCAATGGGGAGTCAGGTCGCAGTTCGAACCTCGTGTATAAATTCGATAAACAAATTGCGAGGTGCAACAATTCTCAGATAAAGATCCTTAATTTGTTTGAATTCCCATATGTACTAGCTGCTTAGACATCAAAAGCGAAACTGCAAATGATGAATTAGACGAACAAAACGCTTCTCAGGGATAGAAAGAGGTGACGAATTAAGCAAATTGACGAATTAGACGAACATAAATGTACACAAAAGATAGGGATTCTGCCAGGACCGACGAAAAAGCGACGAATTAAGCGAATTAGACGACGACGAATTACACGAGTTCTACTGTACAACACATACAATTCAACAATAAACTAGCTGACTTCTCGTAATTTCAAGAACCGCTTTGTGCCCAGGCGCGGACACATGGGGGAATGCATCCCCCCCACCAGACCTAAACAGGTGTTGACATGACACTTCATTTCATTAAATCATGGAAAAAAATATTTTTGTACTGTACATTACTTAGTCACAAAGGTGCTAAAAATTAACTTATGCTAACAATTAGTCAAAAACGTTTCTTCGTTTCATTAGATGAGCTGGCCTTGTTTGTGGAACCTGATATAATATAGTCAATGATCGCATGGGCGTCCCCAGCGAGGGGCAAAACGGGCATTTGCCATCCAGTGGCGTAGCTAGAGGTTTGGGCCAGGGTAGACAAAACTTAGCTGAAGGGGCCCATTGGCCACCGTAGAGGGCCACTAGCCAACACTCAGAAAAAAGGTTAAGAAACAATAGTGCACCCGGATGTCGTAGATGTCTTTTCTGGCTAAAAAAAAGCGAAACCATCCCGAAAAACGCAAAAAAATGACAACCTACTGAAACCAAGACAGTACTAAATATCATAATGTCAACTAAAGGGGGACCAGTTTTTACGTTTAGCTTGTCATGGGGTGGGGGCGGATCGCTCTCTCTTGCCACGCCTGGAAATTGAGATTAAGAACCAAATGTTTCTGGAAAAAGCTGAAGTCGGCATCTTAATTCCGATTAATTGATTTGATTCTTGCAACAACAGTTTTTTTACCGGTATGAAACTCATACTGCATTAGAGTCAGGATAAAAGTTATAGTCTCATGCAGTGATGACCTTGCAGTTCACTCGTGTCCCCTCCTTTGTCTGCAGAGGTGGGATGCGATATCGCGAGCGGATTGTTCTACTGTTGGTCTTTATTGCGCAACAATAACATGGCAACAAATCTTGAAAATCTCACGTTATATTGCGGTAGCAGGCGTTTTGTTCCGTGAGACTGTTGAACGTACACATCTTAGCAGGTAGTGCAGCGAGACAGTGACACGCTGATAGTGGTAAGCCAAGTGCATTTACACTTTGTGAAAAGAAGCATTAGTGAGTCTATAGCAATGCTTCCATAAGTTTGAAAATCCACTATTAGTGTGGGTGTGACCAATGGGCCTGAGTGTCAAATTACACTTATGCAAGGTTCTTTACATATAGTATAAAATTACGTGGCTTGTTAGAATACGTCTTAATGGTTAGGGATTAGTTCTGACATCTGAGTGAATACCGAGTACAAAGCCCCATTGGCTGTGGCAAGTTATCATAATTAATCTGGTCAATTTTGCAAAACCTGCGTGGTGTTTTAAGTCTAGTAAGTTTGTCCGTAGTCGTGTCCACATACAGGTCTACTTAATTGTCCGGTTTGTGTAGCAAGGTTTTATTGATGGCTTTGGACGAGATCCGAGACGTTTGCAGCTCTTGTTTCTAGGTGATGCTCACAAGTCTTTCCAGCCGATCCCGCAATTAGGGGGAGAGGAATCGGGCAATTCCCCCCAAATTTTCAAAAACATGTTCAGTTGTTAGTTCAGTTGAATATATCAGCTGGGTGCGGCCTTGCTTGCAAAGTAAAGAATAATAATTTTTTGTTGATTGAAAACCATGGCAATCCAATGCTTTTTTCTTTAAAGATCATGTGCATTTATCATATAATTCACAAAGTTTGTAAATCATTGAAAACTCCACTTACCCAGTCCGAAAATAATCATGCTCACTAAAACAAATATTTGCTCAGCGTAAAATTATCTTTGTGGGACACTGATCGTCAGCAATTTGACAATGATAAACAAAATGTTGACCTTGCCACCCTGGAAAAATTTCTGCGGACGCCCATGAACGATCGTGCTTTCTCGCTTTCGTTACTTTCGTGCTTTCACGCATTATGAATTGTTTGTTTCTTTCCGTTCTCTTAATTTCGGTTGCAAAATACACACAATCAACCCGCTTCCGTTTCTTGTTATTATTTCATCAAAATTACCTGCAATAACAAATATTATACAGAAATTACTATGGGTGTTGCAGACTATTCCAAACGACAATTAAAAACTGCAAGGTTCCCCATTTGAAGAACACTGATCTCAACCGCATCAGAGTGACTACACGCTCACTTGCGGCAACATACAAATCAAACAGCACTACTGCACTATGCTGGCTACTGCCACCGGTAATTGTGATGTAACAAACGTAACCAACAATGAGAATACATATTATGTCGTCACATGAACTGTTTTATCTCGAGTCCTCCATGTACCTGTGCCGACGCCAGTGACTACGTCAGATCGTTGTTATGTGCCACATTGCTTGTTGGTTCCGTAGAGGTGCAGTGTAAAAGTTTGACCACTTTTATCACTCAAGCTTCTAAATCAAGTTTAGACTTGTTTCCTCGTAACTGTACGTATGCGAAAGTGATTGATTTGTGCAATGTGGTCCTGTGAAGCATTGGGTTCATTGCAAATCGATATCGCATCCCCCCCACCAAATTAGCCTGTGTCCGCTACTGTTTGTGCCCGTTGGATACCACCATTGGTTCCAGCTATCGGTATCTGTTGAAAACGAAAGTAGTAACGTCTTAAGCCAAGCTTCCCCCCACCTAAATGTTTACTTAGCTTCATGCATTTTCCCATGGAGAGGAAAAATGTTCAGTTATGATCTAAACTGGCATTCCACTACCAGTGCAAATTTTTTCTGGAATTATCATTTCACTTATATCCAGATTATCTTCATCTTGCCACTCTGCACTTTTCACATTCTCCGCATTTGCGATGATTACCATCATTTTCCGCTGACGACGCGCAGCCACTAAGAATTTCAGACACATGTTACTTCTGCATTTTGATGAAATCGAATAGTCATCTGCAAGCAGCGCACAACCTGTCTCCGGGACCCCAGAGCGGGGGTAGGGCATGGGGGACTTTAAAAAATTTGAGGGCAATGAAAACTTATAAAAAAAATAAACATGCATGTTTTTCCAAAAAAAATTGTTGCAGAAATGATACACAATGGTAAAGCTTAATTTTGAAGGGTGTCCGTTCAAAACAGACCATTCATAACAGACCAAAATAACAGACCCGTTCGTAACAAACCACATTCACAACAGATTCTGTTCGTACCTAGGGCCGGACGGGGCAAAGGGTGTTAAGCAAAATGGTTTGGAATTTTAGCGTCCACACTGCAATAGACATTAAGAAGGGGTCCGTTATCAACGTGGTCTGTTATGAACGGGTCTGTTATGAACATGGTCTGTTTTGAATGGTCTGTTATGAGTGGTCTGTTATGAACGGGTCTGTATTGAATGGGAACCATTTTGAAGAATTGTTGTGTTTTTATGAGTCACGAGTTTCAAACTGTTTACTGTAATTGGGTTCAGCGCACAAGCCCCCTCATACTGAAGGTGGTGGTGGCAATTGCATATGCTGCAATAATTTTGACCTCAAAAATAAAAATGTAAATTATAGGAAATGATTCTGAAGTTTTCAGGATGAGTGCAAAGCTTAATTAATAATGCACCTAGAGATGGAAGGAAAGATGAAGCCCGCTTTTAACTTCAGGTATTCCAGAGCTAGCCTATATTGATTTGCCAGAAATTGAAAATAAAACTGTGGAATGCTTGCCAAACAGCTAAAAAAATCCTGCACAGAATCGGGCGTCCAAATCTAAAACTTTTTGGTCCAGTAGATGGAGTTGGGAGTCAAAAAAATTTACCGAATCAAATTTGGCTACACTGACAGTACAACAATATAGTTAGCCATTAGCTCTAAATCCAACAATGATTGACTGACTATTGGAAATATGCTACAAAAACAATTAACTCATTAGCAATATCGACAAAAATTTCCTCATTGGTTGCAACAGAAAACTATTGTAAATGGAATAGAAACATACTGGTCTCGACACCTTTCCTTTCTGGTATGACTGCGTGTAGCATGCATATCAAAACGACTCGTGTGACATCACAAAACTACTGACTCCCCTTTGTCACAATTTGTCACAAATCTGGTGACCCCCTCCTCCCGTTAGGGCGTGACGTCATTTATGGACGACCCCAATCGTCATATGGACTTTCGCTGCGATTAAGAATGTTTAATCAAAAGTTGTAGTTAAGTTTTATTTTTAGCCGTGAACTGTCACAAAACCCTCCAACTCCATGTGTTATTATTAGCAAAACTGTCTTGAAACAAGACTTGATATAGACTCCTGTAAAGCATTGCCAAAACATTGTTTCGTAGACAAAACACGCCATAGCCCGTTATCATGTGTTTTATAAACTTTGCTTCGTAACTTCAGTGAAACCAAATGTCTTCTATCGAAAAAAATATGTGGAAAATAACTGTTGCGAGACGATTTACGCATCAAATGGCTATAGTAAAATGATTACAGTTAGCCGTAAGTTGTAAAATGTGCTTATAATGTTTTTCAGTCAGTCGAGTGTTTTTGTGCTTGTGGATATAGCTGCACTGTGTTCATCTGACTAATGACAGAGTTTACCAATACAGTAGGCTAGGAAAGGGATAATTTAGACTAGCAAATAAGTCCAGCCACCCCCATCTTGGCTAAACTAAGAATTCCACAAAATTGTTTTCGCCACCTGTAGTTTGAGGCTTGCTAAGAAGTCTTTCTGTTGTAGAGATAACGCTGAAAGTTGGATTTCGTAAAAGTGACTGGGTGAAGTGCCTTTATGCCAGCTAACTAGCATAAGCGAATGCGATTAAACATCCATAAACTTTTCATCAACTTCCAAAGCGATGAAGCCCATGCCGTATTTGTTAACACGGATGGTCAGACTTTTGGATCAAGTGCAGTGAGTGTTTTCCGGAAGTTTTAGGAAAAGTTAAGCTATTATTACTACCGGAGTTTCCCACGACGGATGTTGCTGAGCAACGTTTGAACAAGTACTGCACAGTGCGCATGCGTAATAAATACTGCAGTCGTTATCACATGAACAAAACCGGGGAAACACCATACGACTTAAGCTCATCAACTTGCAACTCGGTTTAAAAATCTTACAGATAGAAAGCCAGGTGCATGGTTCGCAGTAGTTGGAACCAACTGTTTTTGGAAATGAATAACATTTTTTCTGCCAATGCAATTGCATTCGTTTTGTTCGTTCGTTTCCTTTGTGCTAACTAGATTGCTCGTTTATTTCATTAGCATTGAAATATTTTCAAATAAAAATAATATTTTAGCCAACACTAAAATCATAAGTGGGGGAAGATTTTTAAGCAAAGTTCTGTAAAGGGCGATTGAACAAAAAAGGTTGAAGACCGCTGGCCTAAACTAATGGAGGTTATCTTTTTTAGCAATATGCTGTTTTCATTGAAATGAACCATATAAAATTATACAAAATGAACGTCACTATATAAGTCTATCACGACAGCTGAAGTTCAAACAACTGCTGCGATTCCGCAGAACTGAGTAGAACCTAATCATGCTACAAACAAAAACGCGATGTCCAATGATTCACTTGAAACCATTGGACATTTCGAAAACATTTGTTTTCATCACCAAAAAATATAAATGAAATTACTTTTAAAGTTCAACATGGTTTCAATCCATCGGCTTTTATGAGGATGTTTCCAAACGAAAACAGTTCTGCAACAAATTGTATTACTATCGATTTTAGGGCAAAAAATTATGTGTGTACTTGTAAAATCACAACTGAGAAGTCATTTATACTTCAGAGTCGTTTACAAATGTATAGGTTAGTTTTCAACCAAGTGCAAAACAATATGTTTACTGCAAAGCCAAACCTTAAGCAGGTGAAGTTTGCAACTAGAATAACAACCAGACCTGGATTTTAAAAGTAATGCCAAAATACAAAAGTCTACTATGAAAATCTGGAGAAACAAAAGCATTGCACAAATATACACAAAACATACGTTGAAGTTTCAACTTTCGTCATTATAGCTTTCTCTTCACGAATTGCTTGTTGCTTAGACATTTCACGTTCCCTCCATGTCATAAACTTTGCACTCTTTTTAGGAGTCAAAGCTGTTGCAAAAACATGAACCACTTTGCAATACCAACAAATGTATAAATACAATAGCCTGATATAACTTGAACAATTGGTTACTAAATGCAAACGTCAATGCTTGATGTAACAGCTTTAAATCTTCTAATTGTCCTGAAAGTTCATAATTGTATTGCATTTACCAACTTCAAGCAAACGAAACTGTTTCAAGATGAGTTTTGATTACATGCATGTTTCTTTTTCTAAACATAGATTTACCTGACCAAAAATAATTTAAAGTCACTTCAGTAAGCAACAATTACTATTTACTTTTCTAGTAAGACATCATGTGCCAGGGTTTCACAGACAGTAATAGCACAACATACAGAATGAACTTGCTAAAACACAAAATCACACCTTTTTCAGAAGCAGGAGTGGATTTGCGTTTAATTGCTGGAAGAGTGGTCATCTTCAGTACATTTATATCTTACCACATAGACAGAAAAACTAAAGAAAAAATGACTTCATTAAATTCCTGTAACAACCATATTGATTAATCAATGTGATAATTATCACACATGCAAAAACATTCTAAATCACGAACAACACACATCAACTTAACAAAAGGACATTTCCCTCAGTTTTCTTTTGAACTAGCTGCAGATAGTTTAGGGATCAAAATCTCCAGCTATTATTTCAACTTTCAAGTTCTATATCAAACAATACAAGCAAAGCTCATGTTGCTCACATTAGAAAAGGGTAATTAAATGCTTCAGGTAGTCATGTCCACTTTTGCAAAATTCCAAAACATTTGTTCAGTGGCAATATAAAACATAATAATAACCGAAAAGTCTTTACATAGACAAAATTTAAACATAAAAAAATTAAATTTTGGGACACACAGCAGTAACATGCATAATATTTTTACCTAAAGTTAGCGTGTCATCACAGTAGTCCATGTTTTAATCCGGTGTTATCCCTGATGTGGAGGTGGCCGGATTCACCTAATGACTTGCAATTAATTTCAGTCCTTTTCCATTTTAAATATGCCTTTACAACATGTAATGTGTTCTACATCATAGAAAGGCATATTTCAGTCAATAACTTGGTTTTAATTTTTGAAAAGGTGGTAAGTGAACTAGACTTAAAATGAAAGCAAAAGGTACATAGTATGATTATTTAAAATAAGATTTCATACCATGTTAGGTGATGCCTCAGAAAAAATATTTGTCTGTTGCCCAGCATAAAAGTAGCAAAAGTTTCCAAATGAGACATTGAAAGCTTTGCAAGAAGAGTCCAATTTAGCCAAAAAAAGCTTTGCAGAACTTTTGTTTCATCACTGCATTGCTGATTAAAGGTGCAGGTCATCACAAAGTTTAAATCAGGTTATTGAGTTTTAACCTAACAACACATGGATTTTTGTTGAATAATGCTCAGGTGATCATATGTGTATTATCACTGAGTATATCAACTGCTTTTCCTCTTAAATGCAAAAATTTATCTTATCATCTACAAGGAATCAAATCATTGCCTTTCATTGGGGCTATCACCTACAAAAAGAAACACTGATATAGCCAGGGTTGCCAGATGGTTCCAAATTTAGCAAATGTTGCCAAAAATCACTGTTTTCCAACTTTTTGACAATATTTTAATGCCAAATTTTTGCCATTTTTGAAATATTAGTTGCCAGTATTGACAAAAAATCCATTTTAGATTATCTATAAAATGAATACCTAAACTTTAGAGAGAAAATATGGCTGAACATCTTCTACAAGTGCAGCAGACAATATGAATCTTTTACATGTGCACCAGATAATATGTCGGAATATGATTAGGCCTATTGCAAGAATTGCTGTAATCATTGCACAGTGTTACCTTTCATTCCCAACAGATCTTAACTGCGCATTTATCTTAAAATTGACTTACTAGTATTGTGTTTTGGGTCTTGCAATGCTTAGGTTTATGTGTGTTTGAAGTAATGATTCTGTAAATAATGATTAAACTGAAATATAACTTCCAATTTTTAACTAGGCCTATGAATCAAAAGAAGTCATTTCATGGCCAAGAATCAGAGAATTTTATCTAAACAGAGGATATATTTTGTCTACCAAGCAGGCGTCTTGATTCCCATTAAAACAATTTTTTTAATGTCAAACATTAAATATTGAAAAGGTATGGAAAAAAATATGAATTGTAAAAACCATTAAATATTAAAAAGTCAACATTGCCAATAACATTGCCATTTTCAATGTTTTTGCCATAAACTTGATCAACACTTCCCATATTCTTTGTCAAGCATCTGGCAACCCTAAATATAGTTACACATTTTAATGTAAAGGATCTCAGGTCCAAAGTAATCAATAATTAAAAATTACTTATCTATATCTAAAGGTAGGTGTCACAAAACACACTAAAGAAAATATGCATTTGGCAAGAAATGAATTTCACAACCAAGAAACACTGACCAGTGAAAAAACAGTGCAAACCATTTTTCATGTTTTTTAAATGTTCATGCTCACTGTTGGTCATGTGCAAGTTGTTCTTGTGTATGCCTCCATTGTGTGGTCACATTTCTCAAATGCAAATGAACAAATATATTTGACCTCTTTTGTGTGGTAAATCATGTTCTGTGGGCCTTGATGCTATAAAAAACAACACAAATTTAAGAAGAAGTTGTACAGGTATTTCATACAATTTTAACTACAATTAGAAGCTCTAGGTTTGCTACAAGCTTTTGAGTAATCAGCCAACTGGGTTCTGTTTTCATATGACTCAGACTTGCACATATCTGTGTTCAATTACTTAGTCTCAACAGAGGTTCACACTGAAATTAACCAGCAAATATTTTGAAACAGGAAATCGATTTTATGTAACTCCACACACCCTCAGTCTTGAATTCTGCAAGCAACTGCCTAAAGGTGACATACTGAATGACTGAAGAAAGTGAGCAAACTCAACACGAAAGTGGTTAAATCATGGTATAAGCTGCAACAAATAAAAACTAGAAAAGAGGCTGTACTTATATAATGTTTTTTTCTGTCATAGCTATATATGATTTTGTAGCTGTGGTTTTGTTGCTCTGTAATAAGTGTGAAATGGTTTTTAAATTTAATGAAAGCAATTGCTGTATATGAGAATAGCTTATTTTCAAAGTTTTTACTTGCTACAGCTTTTGTTTGGATTTATTCGCTTTAGTCTTGAGTTAGGTTGCTTCCTCTGCCCTTGTGTTATTGTCCTTAGAACAACATTTTGCACATCAGGACTAAGGATGCATAGAGTCATGTGAAATTGATGTCCTATTTAAAAAATATGTTGACTAATTTAACTGTGTCACCTTTGTGATACAACATATATAATTTTAATGTGTATTGAGTGTTGTGGAAAAATGTTTGATTCCAAATTGCTTAAACACATGAACCAGTAACTAGCATTTCCAAAAAAAATTTATTGAGATATCTCACATGTTTCTTGTCTTAAAGCTTAACAATAAGCAGGGTTTGGTTTAATAATTTAAACCACTTTAGGATACCTAAGTCGCTTGGTTTTACATTTACAAAAGGTTTGTGTATTACAGTGGACAGCAAACAAATTGAAATTATGTAATACATTATATGTAAGTGGCATTTACCATCTTTTTTTTATAAAAATACCAACAGTGATCAGTGAATACCAGTGTACTGCAATGCTTGGTATAAAGGCCTCAGGAGTTTTGAGTGAAGAGAAATATGTCACAATGCAGTGTTTTCATCATAGGCTATGTTCTAGTCAAGATAGCTAAAAAGGGGAGCAAAATAACACTGCACAAAGGGACAACAAAACTTACAGAAAGCGCAAACATTCAGAAGGCAATGGCTATTCATTGAACAAAGGCAAGTGGCAGGCAGCAACACTGATCAATACACTGGGGATAGTTGAAATCAGATCAAACTTGCACACAGGCCAATATGTTAGCAGTATTTCCTCTGAATACAGACAGGGACAGGCGCTGGTGGAACCACTGTTGCTCCCTGGGTTGCCCAACATATCAACAAGTATCTTTGCAAGGCAGTTTAAATAAGGGACAGTGGACTTGCCATTACACGCCAGTGGTTTCAATTGCAACTGGTTGCAAGCAGTAATTGTCAAGCAGGTCATTGTATTTTCGGCTTGGTATAAATATACTTTCATCCTATTAATGTTTCAAGTGTTTGTCACTGATCTGCTAATACACAAGCAAATGCATTTGTAGCATTACCATGAGTGCTTTCATAACAATGCCTTTATTAACTGAATTGAAATTTATATACAGTATATATATGTGTGTGTGTGTAGTGATCAGAAGCAGTTGATGACAACATTATTTAATTAGTTATCACTTATTCTATAAGAATTATTGATTCTGTCACTTCTTCTGGAGTACAAGTATATAAACACAAAAATAATTAAATTTCATGTATAGCAATTCCAATTTAATCATACAGTTTTGCCTCATTGCACAGAGACACAAGAAGGTAATAATTAGAATTCCAGCATATACTGTCAATCATTATTTAACATGTTTTGCTTGAAGAGTTTACTTGAGGAAAAAGCTTATTTAATTAACATTGATGTAATATTCTCCAACCTGGATTCTGTGGCAAACAAACAAATTAAATTTTTTAAACATTTTGTGTCACATATCAAACAAACTGTTCCAGATCATGATATTTTTGAGGAAAAATCTTATGTTTCTAGATTAGTGCAGTCAACACATCTGTAAAAGATAAGAAGTATAAAAATTAAGACAAGATTAGGTCAAAACAAAATTTTTCTAAACAATTGCAATGGATGATTAAAAAATCATCATTTTCATGTGTACTTAATAAATTGTTGCACATGCTTAGCTACTTTAACTCAGGGTTTTTTTAAGGCATTTTAGCGACCCGATTTGGGTCCCTAGAATTCCAAATCGGGTCCTTAGAATCAGAGAAAATTATCATCGGGTCCCTAAAATCAGAGAAATCGGGTCCCTACAGATCCATACTAGGTACCCAACATTTTTCTTAAAAAAGAACCTGCTTTAACTGATTCTTTTTTGGCTCATTACCAGGAAATTATTTTAGAAAAATTGTAGAAGTTTTTATAATAGCAAAACAACGTATCAACAGTCCACACATTGTGCATCAACTTCTTCACACTGAAGAGTGATCATACTAGACCTGTCTTGTGTGTTTACCTTGTTAGGCATGTTACATCTTAAATTGCTCATGTTACACATGATATCTCCATAACTGCCACAAAATCCAAACTAGAGGTGTTTATTCTTAGGTTATGGTAAATTAAGTTTAAAATTCGTTCGATCATAGTGTTTGCTTTTTGTATCCTTAAATCGCTTTTTATCATCTGAATTTTAAGTAACAAGGTAGTGATAAATAATCAATGGTACTTTGTTTACACATCAATACCATAGCATACAACATGACTGCACATAATTTTTTTAACCAAAAGTAATGTACCCTTGCAGAAAAAAAGCAATTCTAGACACACTTAGCCTAACTTCTTGATGTTTTACATGTTTAGAAGCGAATGACTACAAGGTATCTGCTAACTTTTTATAAAATTTACTAGCAATACAACTTTTTTTCCGTTGTAGAGATATTGCAAGCGAATCCCATCAATATCCACTAGATTTTTTAACAAGTGTGGCATACTTTCCACAAAAAACATGATGTATGAAACTGTACAGCACCTAAAGGAATTTTTTCACAGCAATTAATCAGACACAATGATGTTTACCATTATGTATATATTTCATACACTGAATAGCTAGCTTCAATTCTTATTTAAATAGAAGACATTTGAAATTGGTTTATTTTCAGTTTTAAGGTTAATAAAAAAAGCACATGGGTCAATGGATCTTGTTGCTGCTAAGCAACCATATGAATGCATCAATTAAATCGATAAACTGAAACTCAACAACCAGTTCTAACCAAGTTTTGTGAAACTAATGGTGCCTGGCCTCAGCATTTTAAAGTAAATTGAAAAAATACTATGGGTACCAGCCATGATAACAAGTGATGTGTACAGTAGAACAAACAAAAAAATCAAAACCAAAGCTCACGGATAACATTCGGTAAAGCTAAATTACACTTCATTCACGATTAGTTAGCAAAACTTACAGAAAACCAGCATTCGGAAAGCATTGTCTACTTTGCATTTGGCAAAACAAAAGGGCGCAACGTGCAGGCAGTAATACTATTAATACAGTACTACTGTCTGGAACTGTTTGAACTTCGAAGCTCAAGCTGAAGTGGAATTTGTGCTTGAGGCAAACAAAATGACTGAGAAGCCATTAAAAAGGAAGAAATCATGTCAAAACAGAGATTTGCAGTTAAGAAGCAACTCACACTAAACACATCAGAATAACTTGATGAACCTCATATTCTTACTTCTCGCTCCATGCCCGCTAGCACCGGGAACTCGAAAGTAGGCTTCAGTGGTTTACTTGCTTCAATTTCCACCCAAAGGCAACCAGGTTGTTATAACAACCGTAAATCCTCCAGGTGTCAGTGTGCATGCTTAGTCATGCGTTAATGTTGGGGCAGTGGTGAGTGCCGTGGCTCACTTTTTTCCTTATTACCCACTTCCGGCCGAGACTGAATCTTTATTTCGCACAACCTAAATTGAACTGAACCATTTGCACTAGTTCTGATGCTCTCGGCCTCGTCGAATGAATGGAACTCATTTGTGTCTGCGTATCCAAGTTCATACCTGCTTACCTGAAATGAACATGGATTTGGATTTAAATCCTGCCCGAGAGAAAGTCTGTCAAATACCTTCTGGTATAGTAGATTAGTAGATAATTAAGCATTAGTAGAAAATTTTGCAGAAATGCTGTAAATGTGTTTTTAAATTGCCAAAGATGTAAGATTAGTCTGAATAGTCTTGTTGATCGCGTATTTTGTAAAAAAATCGCAAGGTCTTCATATGTGTATTAAAATTAAGTGGACTTTCCAGTAAATCAAGCATGTGCATATTGTTGCTATATTTTCTGAATCGGTGGTTCCCAAAGTGAGCGGTACCGCCCCCTTGGGGACGGTGGGAAACTTTAGGGGGCATTGAAGCAGAAATGGGCGGTTGGGGGCGAAAGGAGACCCAGTTAATAATTACATTTCTGTTGTCTTACTAACTTTGAGTGACCAAAACTCATAAAAAACAGTATGATCAACAAACATGTATGCATGTAATTTGTAAACAAAATTTTTTAAATTAAGTTTTATAGTGAAATGCACGAAAAAATTGTGTTGATATGTGTGCTAGGCATGATAGGGTCAATAGAAAATTGTCTGTCAGAAAAGAGGGCGCTAGCCAAAAAAGACTGGGAAAAACTGATCTAAGTGAATAGATCAGATGTCATCAACTACACACCTTTCCTTGTTATAGATTTGATATGTTGTATGCATATAGCAATAATTTGATTCAGTTATTGGTCATAACTGTTCCAAATTTTGCAGCATTTTTAGATTTGAGTGGTTAAAATTGAAGGTTTTTGTGGGCTTAGCGCCACCAAACAAAGCTCCAAGCCTCTCCGAATTGGGATATGACACGCTACAAATAAGTGTTTTTCATCAAATTTTCAGAATGCTAAGCCCCCTACAGAAGATTTTCGGGCGACAGTTCTGTGTCAGCAGCGTATCTAGGGTATAATAGACATTGCTTGTGCCATAGGCGTCACTTGGACGGGGGCGCAAAAATTCTTTGGCAAAAATAAAAAAGTGTTGCTTTTTATTTCTTCAACCTCTATTCTGCACCTCATTCAACCATTAACCGCAACGCTGCATCAACACAACGCCCTTATCTAATGCAGCGCGCTTCAACCGGTGTGCACGGTGCACCCTTGGGTTCACCAAAATATGCATGGGCCGTGGGGTGCACCATTACGAAAGGGTTCACAGCATAGGCGTAGTCAGGAGGAGGCAAAGGGGCCATGGTCCCCCAAATTATTAGAAAATATGGTCATTTTGTGCTTTGAGAGGCGTTTTTCTAAACAAAATGGTGTTATTCGCCTAAAATCAAACATTTTGGCCCCCCCAAAAATTTTTGGGCTGGCTACGCCACTGGTTCACAAGGGTGCATCACAAACTTGTCAAACTAAACAGATACTTTTTACGAAAATTTTCTGTAGGCAAAAATAAACCAACCAACCAATGACTAAGGATTTAACCTAGACATTTGCAATTCTAAAGTGTGCGTAAGCATCAGATCATGTCAAGCTAATTGTTGTAATTAATTGATTAGAATTTGTGATTCATAAGCAGCAGACAATGAGCCATTATCAATTGAATTATGTAGCTGAGTTACTGAATTAGGGTACTTGCTTATTTAAGCCACTGGCCAGGGTACTCACAGACATGGGCGCAATTAGGTGAGGGACACGGGGACGTGTCAGTGCTATGACAAAATTGTGGTCTGTGGTATTGCGACACATCACGAAGGTCCAGGCTTGTAACCAGGTTGAGACACTAGGGGAGAGAAGAGTTTTCTGAGAGGGGCCCAAATTTTTTATACTATGTCCAATAGTTTCAAACCATGTCCAACACATTTTTCCAAGGGTGGCGAAAAATTTTCTAGAGGGGACGAAACCCCCCTGGTTACGGACCTGCGAAGGTCAGACATTGTGATGGAACAAGAATCCTCGCTTGCCAAATCTAGGCCTACAAGACCGAGTCCTCACCCCATAATAAAGGCTAAGTCATCCCGTGCTCTGTGTTTCAGGCAAGAATATTAGTTAGGAACTGATTGAGACAAGTTTATGTCCATGGCTGTGAGAATCTAACTGTTATGCAAATAACTGCTGCAAAGCTCAAAAAGGTTTACAAACTACTTAAACTGTTGCCGCCCACTCCCACTTTACGAAACTTCTTCGACGGCCGTTAGCGTCAGATAATAAACACAAACTAAGAAGAATTTTAGTCTTCGAAACATCAGCAGTTAGTATCGTTTCCGACCAGCTGAGCAAAAAAATTCAACTCATGAAAGAAGGCAGTTGATAGTCTAGTTTATAGAGCTAGCTTATTCTGTCCAGGTGTTTGGCTGTGGAACGTTAAGACGTGTATTTGCTCTTGTACAAAACAACTCTTGTAGCCAACACATGCAAGCGTTTGTCAAATGCGCTCATTGAAAATAACAACATTATATTCTAATTTAATTTTTATTTGTCATTTTTCATTTCGCGAGCGATCTTTCAGTAAACTAAAACTGACCATTTCATACCTCTGAGCCTCAGTGAGCAAGGACAGATTGTGCGGTGAGGTTTTGACGAGTATAGAAAGAGAGGAAACAGATAAAACTGACTTTGGTGAAATCATATAGTAGACGAATTTGCTTCGATAAAGACATGGAAAGTGTTCTTCATGCTGTGTTATTCGAACAAGAAAAAGCTGGATATATTTATATTTGGGTTGAACTGCGTCTGTCGAACACAACGCATGACTTGTATGAAAAAACTTATTGCACAGTACCATCCACAATAAATGTGTTTCATTTTGAAAGAAATTGTCGTTTGCAGTTGCAATATGTTGTGTGATTTTTTGTAATATTTACAATTTCGTCAGCCAATACCAAGTATAGATTATGATAACGTTACTGCTTGAATGTTTTGATATTCTTAATAACAAAACTAAATTAATATAGAAGTAGGTTACGGTCCTTATTGAAAATTAATAATTTAATTGCTTAAAAGTTTAAAGTAAATATAAAAACAGGGTGACACAAATAAACGGTCATCACCTAAACTTAAATAACTTTTGAAATAATCAATCAATTCTTTTTATTTTTCAGATTTACCAAGTAGAATTAATGTTCTAAGAGTCTACGAAATTTGACCTTCGAGATGCCATGGACTACTGAGCAAAAGATATTTATAGTTGAGGCATATTTTCGGCAGAAGTCTATCCACGCAGCTCAATTGCAATTCAAAGAACGGTTCGGATGTCGTGAATTTCCTGTCCACTCAGTGATCTACAGATGGGTCAACAAGTTC
>Ga0210059_1008086_pt1 | contig 16649 bp, 10 predicted proteins | sample Ectturendosymbi2_FD_188042 | JGI IMG/M metagenome (GOLD analysis project Ga0210059, IMG submission 188042) | Ecteinascidia turbinata endosymbiont from Florida, USA - Sample 2 (SPAdes) (version 2) | ecosystem: Host-associated > Tunicates > Ascidians > Unclassified | place: Key West, Florida...
GCTATGCACAGAAGATGATAACAGTTGTTATCGAAACGTTTGCAAGATGTCAGTTGTATCGTTTGCTTTGGCCGTAGTATTTATTATAAGGCTATTTAGCACTTCCGCTTTTCGTGTACCAAACTTGCGCTTGCCTTGAAAAACAGAGCTTTCCCTGAAATTTTCACTGCAGTGAATATATTTCTTACCATTCAAGATTTTTGAGCAACTCTGCGCTTACCCTGAATTCGTTGTACTGAATATATATTTTTTCAGTGACGTGCGGCGAGGTTCGTGACTGGGGAGGCAGTCTTTTTCAAAGCCAAATTTGCGAGTGTATGAATTGAATGGAACAGCATAAATTCACCACTCAACTGGCTGCTTGCAGAATGACTATCGCTGATGATTTCTATCCCATATCATAATTTGTTGCACACATATAGGTACAATGGCGGCTCTAGATTTGAAAAAAGTAACATATAGGAGGACCAAACTGAAGTGACTTGTCACCTACTTGTTTAACGGCTTTACTTAAAAGTTGAAACAGTCTTACAACTTATGCATACGTTCAGAATGCATACAGTGATCCAAGAATGGAGACCATCAGTATGATCGGCAGCTGCGGAGAACTTCAATGAAATATGCAAAGTAAGAGCACGACTGCGCGCAGTGCTGCAGATCACTAGTGCGCAACAAACACGCACCAATTGACTTCATCCTCCCCCATCTAAAATTAAATCGAACCGGAGGTTCAACGCACTGGCGAAGGAAGTACAAAACATGTTCGATACGAAGCACAAAAAGCGACCGACTCACTACAAGAATACGATGCGGCCACAACAAGCAATCAGAAGCAACACGGAGCACATTTGCACGACTATGTTCATCCGTAGTCGTATCTTTAAGGTTCCTTTGTTACTAGAAGATGACAGCCTCACACGGACAGCATCCCCGTGTGCTTCATTCGCCCCCAAACGCACATCCACACTTGGGAAGCTTGAATGAAGCAACAATGTCAACGTCTGCACACAGCGTGGCAGGTTTACGCCGCGCACTGGTGCGCAGCAACACTAACCAATTTACTTCACAAACTGACTAAATAGCACTGGCTGTTCGCCATTTAAAATATGCAAACATGAATAAATGGAAACAGGAAGGACAACTAAAAAAATACAGCAGCGGCTCGTCTGTCATTAGTCTCATATCAAATTCCAAGAACGCTTCCTTCACTTCACAAGCCACCTCGCTTTTAGCCACATAATGACAGAGATCTGAGCTTTATTTGTGACATCTTTTGAGTCGTCTACTTCTGCAGCAACAAATGGGACTGCACTTATCTCCTTTATATCATATCTAACCACATCACCTATTGCTGCAATTAAATCGTTCTGAATTATGTTTGAGAAGCCAGAAAACACGGTAGATGTCTCTAAATGTCTAGCTAATCTTTCATCTTTCGCAGCAAGAGTGTGTAAAAGTTCCACATAGTTGCCACGATTGGAGGAAAGAACTCTCATCGTTACTACAAAATGCTAATTGCTGTTTGGCTGGGAAGCAATTTACATTAATGAGGTCTTTCAAAATCTCTCGGTTTTCCCTTAACTCAGCATTGTGAACGCTGGTATTTAGTCTCCACTGTTCGTTCAAAGTCAAAGTATATTATTGCGCTTCCAAAAGTTTTAAAAGCAATTTTGGTTTTGAATGTTATTTTTTGACCTGGCATGTCTGCTGAGGCTTCTTGGTAGATTTTTCATGTCACAAAATCCTGTTGTAGTCCACGCATTTTCATAGCAAGTTTTCCCGACGCGACTTGTCGCTCAAGCGAGTGATGCCATATCAGCTGGATAGAATTACCTAAACTATGTCGTAACAATGAAACGTTTCCATTGAGGCACAGATATTGGCTGCCTCCCTTCGCCGCCTTACCACTGTAGCTGCATGTCTGACCAGCTACTGATGTGGCATAACGCTGCATATTCAGTATATTTTACACAACGTCAAGTGCCAGTCAGTGGAATGCGAGAGCATATAGTGGAAGGAGTACATATATTAATTAAAAGTGTATACAAACATTACACTGATACTGACATGAAGGTTACAGAGCTGACATAAAGGGAATTGCACGGCAAGCGCTCACCACCACAGTTTGTTACAAACTGCTCAATGCGATTTAAGCGAAAGCCACGCGGTGAGAGGAGCACAAGCAGTCGTTGCCTCCCTTCGTGACTTACCCCTGAGTTGAAGAAATGCGTAAATTCAGATGTATCGACTATGAAAATGATTAGAATCATACAATAATTGCACCTTTTCAACATGAAAGGACATATTTGTATTCAGCTATTTTGGATCCCTAATTCGTTTTGCACATTTCATGATTATGCTAGGGGAGGAACTCCCTTCCTTGCCTCCCCTGACGACCCATCACTGATTTTTTATCATTCAGATTTTTGAACAACTTTCTTGCCATGAAAAACAGAGTTGTCCTGAAACTTTTCACTGTGTTGAAATATTTTTTATCTTTCAGGACTTTTGAGCAACTTGTGCTTGCCCTGAAAAACAGAGTGTGCCCTGAATTCACTGTATTAAATATATAGTTTTAATCATTCAGAATTTTGAACAACTTGCGCTTGCCCTAAAAAACAGAGTTTGTCATGAAATTTTACACTGTATTTAATATACTTTTTACATTCAGGGTCTTTGAGCAACTTTTGCTTGCCCTGAAAAACAGGGAGTGCCCTGAATTCACTGTATCGAATATGTAGTTTTTTTCATTCAGAATTTTGAGCAACTTGCGTTTGCCCTGAAAACAGAGTGTGCCTGAATTCACTGTATTTAATATATATTTTTTATCATTCAGAATTTTGAACAACCTGCGCTTGCCCTGAAAAACAGAATTTGCCCTGAAAATTTTCACTGTATGAAATATTTTTTATCTTTCAGGATTTTTGAGCAACTTGAGCTTGACCTGTAAACAGAGTTTTCCCTGAATTTTTCAATCTGGGGGAGCGGCAGGCCCCCCCGCCTCGTACGCCACTGGTTAATGGTAACATATTTTGTTCTAGCTACCATGTTTTGTTCTGTTTTCAGGGACAAAACCTTGTATTGTCAATAGGTGAAAAATGAGTGAAGTGTTTCTAGTTCAATTCTGTTTGTTTTTCTAAAGTACAATAGTTTTTGTTGCTTTGTATGCTATAATAAGTGCCTTGTTCAAGAGCACCACTGTGTTTTGCCAAATTACTCATCTGGTAATATCAAAACCAACAGCATTTAGCCTGTTTCAGCTTGTTTGGCATTTTTTTTACAAGTGGTTTGGCATTTTTTGTTCACTTGGACCTGGCAACCCTGATGCTTTCAGAGCAGCTGTGAATCTGATCTTGGGAAAATGAGATTTGATGGTTTGCCAAACTTAATGTTGAAGTGGATTTGATGTGGTTCTGAACGTAGTTATGATGGTTTTTATTTGAAGGTAGTTATGATGATTTATACTTTAGAAAGCAAGGTGCAACTTTGGCCAATTTTATGCTGTGTTATGAGAGTACTTTTTGCCTAGTGTTTGCACTTTCTTTTACTAGTTGCTACAATTCGAATGTATTACAGCAGTTTGGAACATAGGCGTAGCCAGGGAGGGGCCAAAGGCGTCATGGCCTCCCAAATGAAGCAAATATGACGTCTGTTATGAATATTTCTTTAAATGCATGAGGGAAACGAGGTTTCCTATTTTTGGCCTCCCCAATCGGTTACCTCCAATCATTTGCGCCCCCGGCAAAATTTCTGGCTACGCCACTGGTTCGGAATGTCGCAATACAATTGTTTGAACATTTACTCGTGACCGAAATTTGAAATTGGGAGCTGGGGATAGCTTTGCGAAACGATGAAATCTTAACTCTTCGATATTTATGATTTCGACGATTCAAAGGTCCTGACGTCACAGTCATATTAAGTTTTCAAACATGTATAGAAACAATCATTCATGCGGGGCCCGAGTCAGCTTTCGACAGCCCTTTTATTCTCAACTCACTCTTCGCATCTTTGCTGTCTGGAACAGGATGGGTGGGGGCGCTCAAACTGACTTTGTCCCCGGACGCGGGAAACCCTAGGTACGCCACAGGTATTCGGGATTCGCCTGGATGTCGATTTTCCTGTGAAAAAACACTCGTCGCTCAGAATTACTTAATCAATGTATAATGCATTTTTAGAAAATGTGATTAATTAATGACGTTTATATTTTTCATAAACATATGTACGCTCGTTGAACTATAACCAACTTTTTTTGATCAACAATCCAAAAGAAAACCAACAGCTCAACCTGAAACTGATGACACTACAACAGAAATAAATGTAGCGGCAGAGCAGCAGGCAACGACATCCACTGCTTTACAACCAGCGCATAATGACAGTGACAGCTCAAGGTACGATGTCGGTACTATAGAGTGGTCCAAGTTGTCGGACATGGAAAAGGTGCGCTTCCTTACAGAGCCATGGTGTCCGCCAACATGATTTGAATGGCCGTACACAGAGCGCAAAGACCGGGGCAACACTCGTCGAAAATATCTTGGTCCCCAGCATTTTACAGGAAATTTCGATGATTTTCCTACTCGTTGTCCAAGGGTGGAATTTACTGCCGTCCTTGCGCTATTTTTTCACCAGATGAAGTCCTCGGGATGAAGCTTAACAATTGTAAAGACCCGATTGCAAACTTACACGCATTTAACTGGGAGGAACGGGTATTTGACAAAACATCTGTCAAAGCAATTCCACGAAGACAGCTTATCAAGGTCAAATGCATTCGTATCCCAAGTTAAAAGCAATGCAGGAGACGTTGAGCAGCAAGCGAAGGTCGGAGCTGCAAAGCAACGCGAGAAAAACAGAAGGGCTTTGGAAAGGATTATTTTTCCATCGAGTTTTTGGGGCGATTGGGCCTTCCACTGCGCGGACACCGTGATTCCGGTGCTTTGCCTCAAACGGGTTCGTCGGACATGACCTCACGCAGGGAAATTTTCGAGCAATGTTGCAATTCATGGCAGCGTGTAACGACCAAACTGTTTGCGAGCACATCGGAAATGTTGGAAGGAATTCCACCTATATCTCGCCAAGGATTCAAAATGATCGCTTGGTTGCCATGGGTGCGAATTTAGAAAAGAGTATTGTCGCAGAAGTGAAAGAAGCACGTTTCTTTTCGCTATTGGCCGATGAAACAACAGATGCATCTGCAGAAGAACAATTAACTATTTGTCTAAGATACGTGAAGGATGGAAGCATATGTGAACGCTTTTTTGGTTTACGAGAAGCTTCCGCGATTTGACCGTTTCCGGGCTTGCAAATCAACTTCTAGCTACGCTGACGACTGCCGGCATTCCTGTGAGTTACATGGTCGGTCAGGGTTACGATGGAGCTTCCGCCATGGTCCGGTTGCAAAAATGGGTGCAAAAGCACATTCGTGATAAGTATCCCACAGCAATGTACGTGCACTGCATTTGACATTGCTTAAATCTATGCTTAATGAAAGCAGGTCAGGTAACCGGGATCAAAAAAGCAGTCACACTAATGAACGAAATCGCCGTTTTCTACCACGATTCAAGCAAGAGAACAAGAAATCTCCAAGAAGCAATCCAACAGAAATGCAAGGAGTTTCTCAGAATCCGTCTGAAGCATCACTGCGCTACACGATGGGTTGAAAAGCAGGAAGCAGTACGTGTCTTCAAACAACTTCTGCCACCTGCATGTGCTTCTTTAGATGACATCGCGTCGTGGCCTGGTGATGCCAGTGAAAGAGCGTTGCTATTTTCTGCTTCTCTCAACGATGCGTTTGTTGCGGCTCTTGAAGCTCTCGTGTCATTTTTGGAAGTCCCGAAGCCCCTGTCTGTGCGATTTCAAGGAGCAACGCAAGACATTCACAACGCGAGTGAGAGCGTTCGTGACTGCATTACTACACTGCAGGGAATGCGTACTGATGCAATTTACGAAAATCTTCGAAAATGCTGAGCAACAGCATGGTGGAACCGTCAAGATACCAAGAATCAACGTTCGCCAACGAAACCGTAAAAACCATCCGGCTGATAGCGCTGAAGAGTATTACCGACGGTCGATGTACTTTCCACACTTGGACGTTTGTTTAAAGCAACTACGCGAAAGGTTCACTGCGACTGCTTATTGCCTACGCAGCTTGCTATCTGCTTGCGTCATCGACGCTGATATAAGCAACTTGAGAACTGCAGCTGAGGCGTACGAATGCTTTCTCCCGGAAGGCGCCGAGTGCTTCGAACCTGAGCTGATGCGGTGGAAAGCTTGCTGGGCTCGACAGCCGTCAGATCGCCGTCTGGGGAATGTCCTTGACGCTCTCAAAACTGCGAGGCAACTTGGGACGTATCCGATCACTGAAACACTGCTGTAAATGTTCGCAACGTTGCCAGTTACAACGGCAACGGGCGAACGGTCATTTAGCGCCCTAAAGCTGATCAAAACGTACTTACGTACGAGCATGCGAGAAGATCGGCTTATTGCATTGGCTCTTTTATATATAAACAAGGACATTAAACTTGATTATAGTCAAGTGATTGACCAATTTGCAAAAGAGAACCGTCGACTCAATTTAAAATAAACTGACTTTGTTTTACGCACTACGCAAATTTTTTATGACTACTGTACGTTTCCTCTGCTTGATTTTCATTTTACGATTTCATTCTTTCACTGACAAAATTATTGCTTCACACGTGGATGTTAAGTAGCTTAACACAGGTAACAATGAACACCAGAAAAAATCTTCGGCTGGCGTGAGAAACTTCAATAAGCCCACAAACTTCAGTAAGCGTCTTTGATAAGCGATACATGTCTAAAACTTATAACACCCAAGAACGCATGTAGGTTTATTTCATGAGCCTCAGACAACAAAAGTTCAGTTTTCTGTCTCACCGGCTAGTAAGTCTCGTAAAAGCATTATACTAAAACTTGCTTCCAGAATGTACAAAAATGCGTATTTTTAGGTGTGATTTTGCAAACTTTTCTGCGTACGCCACTGGATATAGCGTAATGAATTGAAAAAAGGTGATACATGGAATAACTTCCGTGGATGTTTGAGGCTACTACAGTACTTGCCTGTTTTGAAAAATTAAAAAGTCCGTTAATACTTGTTGGGAGATCTAGAATCACTTTTATACATTTCTTTAGTGTGAATAGAGAAGAATTTTTGCTTTCTGCGGGATATTCAAAAGCTGCTGTAACCAGCGGTTTGTAACCTACTCCTTTAATCGGTGTTCTATTAAGTTTTCACTGTAACCATTTTCCACGTGTAAAGTAAACAGTAACATGCTGGTGTTATGTTTTTGGCTTTAAACAGTCGAATTTTGGCTTTTTATTTAAGAATATGTTTTGTCTGTAACTAAACAAAATAGTATGAGTCAAAGACTAAGAGACATAGGTCGAAATATATCAAGTGGCAGCCAAAAAAGGTCTAAAGCTATGGCAAAAAAAGACCGAAAAAGGAAAGGTGCGGTGCACAAGTTTTTTCAACCACTGAGAGTATACCCTCAACGTCACACCACACTGAAGATGGCGACAATGTGGGCAGTCAGCCTGATCATGGTACGCCAGATAGTCAAATTGGAAGTTTATGTACCGGAAGTGATTTTCGAAAGTGTTGATTCTGGCAAAGGAGGAATCTCATCGGCAGGACCGGATTTAACTGATGCGAAGCCCTGGGCTGATCCACTTGTGAGGCCCCCTCTCCCCATTGTTGCGAGGAAAACAATGGAAAGCGTTAATCAATTTGCGAAAATGACGTTCTGAAAGTACGGCCAGTAAAAAATTCTAAATCATTACTGGAGTGCCCCACGATCACTGCATTTGTTGTTGCCTTCGACGCAAAACCGTTCAATTGCACGACATTCTTGAAATCCTACTTGGCTGGCGGGAACAGGATTGTTAATTGCCACCGGGAAACCAACCGAAATCGCGATAACTAAAATATTTGACAAAACACATGGCCTGCGTTTTTTATAAGAATCACATATGTTTTTCCTTATCTGTGTTCAAAAAAACAAACACACTGCATCTATATAGTATGTGTAGCGGAATAAAGACTTTAAAGCACAACGTGAGGACCACGTTGGAACACGCTTACCACGGCTGTAAAATTCTCGCACACCATGAGCAAAACACGTCACGTGAAACGCACTCAAATGATTGTCACTGTCAGGTTCACGATTCGCATGTTTCTTGCTTTTTCAGACTGGTAAGAATGGAACGCAACTAAACTGTCGGGTGAAAAGATGTGAGGTTTGAAAACCAAAACCGGAAGTCTTGAATAAGGGATTTAAATTTGCGCAAGGAGACTTGACATTCTGAAAATTTGGTAAAATCTTCACTGATTCATAGTGTTTCGTATATAAATTTGGAAGGGCTGAGCCCACCATGGCGACTGGATTGGTTTAAATTTCGCTTATACTTTCATTATTGAAATACGTATCAAAAACTAAGAAGCTACAATCATCGAATCAAGTAAGGCGGAAAACAACACAGTAAACAGCTAAAGGTTTTGTCCTGCCTTCTTCACAACAAAATTATATACGAATTCATTACAATTTGTTTGCCTAAGTTGTCGCTTTTTATTTCTTTGTACCGAATGCTTAGTGTGGACAACCTCTCCTGGAACATTGCCAAGCTTTAATTCATTTTTATTTCTTTTGAATCTTGAACAGGACCTTTCGCCTGAGCAGTTAGTGACCATCAAGCTAAGAAATACGGCTTCGCGTGGTTGCATAAACTAAGAACCACTAATTTGAGGCATCTGATCCAAACGCGCTTTTGTCATTTGTTTGCTGTTTCCCTGTATCATTGGGAAGAGTTCTGCGTTTGCCAGTTGGCGAAGCGGTATTTGCTTGCTATTCAAGTTCAAGATCTCTGATTTGCTTTGCATGGTGGCAGTACAAACTTGCGCAAGTACTTAATAGCAATCTGATTTCTGAATGACTTCACTGAAGAAAATTCAAATGGAAAAATATCACATCTAAAAATATCAATCGAGCTTTGCGCGATACAAACGCTGACGAAACTACTGTATTGCTCAGTCACCTAAAAAACACTACGTTTTTATTGTAGGATACTGCTGCTAGCCCTACGCCTATCTCTTATCCGCAGTACAACCTTGCTTTGATCAGGTGCAGTGACATAACTGGAGGTATGAGCAAGGTGGAAACTTAATTGAAGGGAGCCCACTGGCTAACACTCAAAAAATAGTTGAGAAACAGCAGCAAATCCGGTATTGAACGGCTATACAAAAACCCGAAATCATCGTAAAACACTCCGAAAAACACACAAAAACAAAAATCTACTAAAACCAAAAGAAAAGTAAATACCAAAATACAAGCTAGGTAGGGGCCCGGTTTTTACATTTAGCTTGGCCGGGAAGGCGATTCGCACCCCTGCTACCAGTCAGTTATGCCACTGATTAGGTGCATTTCAAATAGTAACAGCCCCAAGCATGGGCGTCCGCAGAAATTTTTCCAGGAGGGGGGCAAAGTCGACGTTTCGCTTACCGTTTTCAGGTTGTTGACGATGCAACGCAAATGGACGTAAACAAAATGCTTCACCCTTTCTACACCACAAAGAAAAGGCCCAATGTTATGGCAACAGCTGCATACAGTGTTTTCTCTAAGAAAATTTTACACTAGGCAATGTTTGTTCTAGCGAGCCTGGGTATTACAACACTGAATTATCAGAGTTCTAAATGAATTACAAACTTTGTGAAGTATTAGAATAAATACAAAACGTTATCAATATACGAACAAAATACATATAATTGAAATAGCGTCCCTTGTTTTATTGCAAGTGCGCGGTATGAGATTTCACTGCGCAAATGGTCTGGTGTTACTATGCAGTTGTGCACTTTAGAGGGAGCATTAATTGCAATATAAGCGCTTTGTTGGCAGCAATGCTTCTTTTTCACTCACGTTTCTTTACACATAGTATAAAACTAGGGGTGGGCAAACTTGTTCAATGCAAGAGTCATTTGCAGAGAACCAAAAACACCAGCGAGCCGCAAAACCGCTTTGTAACGTCTACACAAATAGGTAAAGAATGCAAGTTTTACATGCAATGATGTACAGCAGGGGATGGCCAACTTGTCGTTGACCAGGATCGACTAGAAAATGTTCATAACTCGCGATCGACCGGTCGGTAATAAAGTCAGAAGTACAAAATGTCATAAAATGCAACGTTTTTCATTTTTATGTAGCCTGCTTTCTGGAATATACATCGAAAAATGTTCTTTTATCTATCTTGTCAATTCAATGTAAAGTCAGGCGCGATCGAACAACTGACACTCGGCGAGCGACCGGTCGATCGCGATCGACGTGTTGGCCACCCCTGATGTACAGTAATTACCACTGTTAAGTTTTTGTTTGATTGTGGTCCCCGAAAATCTGGGCAATACCTTTGTGCGAATTAATTCTCCCAAGGGTTCATTTTCGGGGTTGTACGATGGTTTGCTTTTACGAACTTTACAGAGAAAAAAAGTTATAGCAATATGTCATGTTGTATACAGAAATGAGTTGTGCACACGCCTTTTAAATTGTGGGTATTTTCTGGAACCTGGGGCCGGAAATTAAATGTAGAGTGGCATTGACTGAAGTTTTTTTAGAGTCAGTCAATTTCGTTTCTACAGCAGACAAGTTTGTGACAAACGGTTGGCGAACTGGACAGTCATCACTGACTACATTAACGATGAATGGATTTACTAGAAATGCAAAGCATGGTTTTAACTCTTGGAAATGGTCAAATATGGCTTGGAGCTCCTCCAATAGTGCTACAATTTATTTTTGTATTCTTCCACTTTGTGGTCCTGCAAATGCCTCTTCTCGAAGAGCATTCGTTCTCATTTCTGACATAGGAAAAATGACAAAATGCTTTTGACAATATGTGTCTTTGAAAAAATTTGAAATTTCTTCTGGGAACTGTAACCTAACTTGAGCTTTAGGTTCACTACCTTTGTTATGAATTCGCGTAGACTCTCTGGTTACTAACGGGGAGGCTCCAGGGAAGGTGATCGCCCCCCTAAAACCTGCGAAAGTAACTTTATTCACCATAATTTTTTACAATCTGGAAAAATAACATTCGCGATATAAGGCCATTTTGCCGTCCATTGTTTGTCACAGCAGTGTTGTGAAATATATTTCATCTCTCTTACCGTAGGGAAGCTGTTAATGAGACGTGACTGGCAAATATTACTGAAATCGCCTCCCTAAGTTTACTGACTAAATCCTCCTCTGCTTAACGAGCTAGCGTAAACACACTGGTAAATGAAAGGTTAAATATGAGGGAACATCTCTTGTCAATTTGTGATATTGCTATTTATCTAGAAGAGCCACACAAAATATGTCGCAGTTCGCCCACCATTGGTATGAACGTACGTGGCTTACTGCTATTTGCACTCGCTGTCTCACTGCATTACCTGCCAAGACGTGTGCGTTCAGCATTTACATAACATGCATCAAAACGGCTGCTACCGTAACTTGAAGCGAACCTTTAAAGATACGTTGCCATGTTATTGTGACGCAACAAAGGCTAATAGTAGAACAATTCACTCCAGACTTTCGCGATCTGCATTTGCAGCCAAAAGAGCGGATTTGTGAGCTGCAATTTCATGACTATGACACCAGAACGGTCAACTGACTCTTGTGCAGTGTGAGTGTCGTATCGGCAAACAAACTGTCATTTGCAAGAATTTACCCAACTAACCGGAATTAAACTGCTGGTTTTACGTTTTCTAGAAATTTTTGCTTCTTAGTTCCAATTTCCAGGGGGTGGGGCAAATGCCCGTTTTGCCCTCCCCCTGCTGACGCCCATGGCCCCAAGCTCTTTTGATAGAGTCACATGTAACAATCGGTACGATTCAGCAAACGCAGGACGCAGCCAGCGTGCTGTGAGCATATCGACACAATAGTCGGCATGCGGCTTGACCAGCCGTCATATCGATATTCATGGAAACTCGTTGGAAGACTCTGGAGTTATCACCACGAAAGTTGAATAAAACTAAATTTCCTGAATAATAAATAAGACATAAATTTTTGACGAAGTTTAATTCTAAATGATAACATACCGGCCTTTGACTCTATGCGTAGGCTACCACAGTGTGTTGGAGGCCCCACTTGGATCTTGAGGCCCTAGGCTTAAGCCTATATAGCCTATAGGTTAATCCGGCCCTGCTCGTCGGAAGTGCATCTGATGAGGCATGCGAGCAAAAAAATTCAAACTTTGTATGAACAAATGATCCTGCTACCTGGCCAGGTGTCATGATTCGCAACGTTAGGAACTACCCTGGACTATTTCGCCCAAATAGGATCGCCTGCAATCATGCTAGAAGTTTTCCCCAGAAACGAGAGTGATGGGACGCGGTTTTCGAAGTGTCACTGCAAAAGAATACCATCAAATGGTGAAGCGGCAGGTCATCCGTGGCTATCACTCCTGGCCTGGTAAAATAGAATTTCTTAGTACTACTGCAGTACTGCCAACATTTCCGTTATGGATATCCACTAGCACAGCAGCAATCAATCTCTCCTCTCTGAAGGTATTATTCTCTTCTGGTCAGGGAGGTACCTGGCCTTAGATGAGGTATTAATGAGGGTTGTAATGCCTTGGTTTATTGGTTTGATATATCTTTGATTTATTTATTGATTAACGGTGCTGTCCATTGAATTCTCTGCTGGAGAGGCCTTGGTGTCACCCTTTCGGACCTCGCCTTTGTAACATCCTTGATGCATCCCCTCAAAAGTTTTCTACACACCACCACGTGGGGCCCCGCAAATGTGTTTCAAATCTGGCCACGCACTTTCTCACGCCGGGCCTGCTGAAGGGAGAACACTGGCAAAACATAGGGGGGCTAGCTAACACTCACAAAAGTCGAAATTCATGTGAATCCGGACATGGATGTCTATGCTACAGATAAAAAAACACCCCGATTTAAACGCAAAAAAGCAACAACCTACTGAAAACCAAAAGAATACTGAATATGACAAGCTAAGTGGGGACCCGGTTTAAACATTCAACTTGCAAGGGGGCAGCTCCCCCAGGCTACCCTGGTTTACGTCACTGGTAAAACGTTGCGTTATCAAGTCTTCGGTGCAATCCCAAAAAATAGCTTGAGAGGCGCTTACACAAACAACTTTACCACTTCGTCGTGTTCGTGTGTGGCATGTGCGAATTGACTTTTGGTTGGTAGGATATGGAATTTATGAAGGAAGGTATTCTACAGGACGTGCAAACCTCCACGAAAAACCTAGCCACTTTTGCGGACAAATGTAGAAATAACAATAGCTTGTTTGGGCACAACTACTTACCATTCATAGCTCGACAATAACGCTAGTGGTCATGTGCAAAATGCTTGAAAAAATATTTTTAACCTTACCGATTTCACAAATGTTGAAGTTATGATTCTTCACAAGCTTTTTCGTAATGTAAATATCGCTCTGGTTGCAAGGTCCAAAACTAACAATCAAGTGATAAGTTTGATAAAGAAAATAGCACTTCGAATTGAGAAGCGCACTTAGCGATCACCTGTAATCAAAAAAAATATGGCACACGAACTAGTTTTCAGAAAGTTGTTTCAAACGTTTGACGAACAACAAAATTGTTTCGAAAATATTTATCATTTCGCTGTTCGGGTCAGGTGCATCACAACTAACTACGTACTGCGAATCTTGGAAGGATGACTAAGTTCTGTGTTAAAAAGCAGTTTTGGGTCTTATGTATTGTTTTTTTTATTTTAATTCTTTTTTTTTCAATTTTTTTGATCTACATTTTTCACCGTGTTATAATTGCTGCAATGAAGACGGAGTGTTTTTCGTAATTGGAAGCGTTTTCATATAATTTGCCCTAGAAAATGTAAACAAATCACAATTTGCAACTGAAAGCATGCAATCGCATTACAAAACTTTTCGAGGCACAGAAATCACAGTGTTGTTGATAAATGTGTCAGAAGTTATTGCTTCAAACGAAAACTGCAACAGTAAAAACACACGATTCCTTCAGAAAAATAAACTTGCCTTACATCACCTATACAATATTTTTTCAGCAGATCGATACAGAAGAAATGTTTTGAGCAAGAACGACTTATCTGAAACAGTTGTACTTATTTATTGAAGTCAGAAGGTAGATAGTGAGTGACGTAGCCTGTAAACAAGGAAAAAAGCACTTTCAAAAAAGCTGCCAAATAACTTTTTCAATGCTTAGTTGTTTGCATTGAAATTATGCAAAAGGGTGTAAGGTTACATGTATGTATAAATCTCACGTAAATCATTAGTGGACGCGACGTAAAGTGTCAAAAAATCAACCAGCGAAGCAACACCATAATCTTTTGGCGTTGCTCGCCCTTGGGAGGGTTTTCTCTTGTTGAACCCAAAACAATGCGTAATTTTGATGAGAGAAGCCCCGAGATGTTTAGTGACAAACATAATGTACAATCACGTAAGACTTTTGCATCTTCTACTGTTTGGCCACCTTTCTCCTAAACTCAAGCCAATTAGCTGATTGAAGTTCATAATGATGTCTCTAAATTTCTCGAATATAAACGCTTTACCTCGTCGCAAAATACTGCTCCATTTTTGTTGCTGATCTACTTTATTCAGCAATTCATTTTTGCTGTGATTTGCCTACTTTGTTTAAAAATATTGTCGACTGTTCGATGCGTGTCCTGTTTTATTGTGAACTGTTCGTCGTGTGTTTATTCGCTCGACGTGACGTGACAAAGGGCATATCCAATCTCCGGTCTGCCGCCCATCGTCGTTAAATAAATAATGAATTCAGTAAACAATGCAGGTGAGGTCAAGCTTTCGTGAAGTGGACCATATCATCTACACTTTATCTAATGAACGTTTTTCCTTTCTTGAGTGGTTCCAGGTGTACATACGTTAGGACTTGACTGCAGCATATTCACAAATGCAGTTATTTTTCGTTTCTAAAAATGGATTGCGGGAAGTTTCAACAACGTTTCATCATTCTTCATCAGTTTTACTTTAAACGTAGCAACAGGAAACAAAGTGTGTGGGAACTTTCCTGCAATTGTGGGTGGTTCTCTGCTGATATCTGTTAGTCTAGAGCAGCCTAGCAGTGGCGTAGCTACAGTGTAGGCTGCCCGGGGCGCCCCTTCAGTTTGGCGCCCCCGAAGCCCATAAAAATACGTATTGCACAGTGACTCCCTCTTAAAGCTTTGTGTAATTATTAACTAGTTTGTGCACCATTATGATATTACAGTGCTCTCACATGCTCAAATATGGTATGTTTTAAATACACACCAAAAAACTCAAACATTGTAAGTAACAGTAACAAAAAGCACAAATGACATATAGGGCAAAATAGCAAAAAAAGTGTAAAAATAAGGACTATATTTTTTTCTGAAATGAAAACTACAATTGTCTACAGAGTAACTTTTCTTGCCTATTTGTTGGCAAATTCTTCAATGACAATGTCAAAATTTATATTATCTGCCAATTGTTCTATAGACATTGTGGCAAGATTTCTCAACCGCAAGGGGTTCATTCTAGATCTCAAGTAATTCTTGATCAGTTTTAGATTCGAAAAACTCCTGACACGCAGCAACCTAACGGCAATTTTGAGGAAAATCCGCAGCATTATTACTGTTTGGAACAGAGTTCCCAAGGTTATACTTTTGAATAAACCGCAGAGGTTCAAGGGGGCCTACTTTCTCTACTGTGACCTGTACATCGGCAACATCGTATAACTGACGCAACAGTAACGTTCTTCTTTGCTGCACAACAATGAACAACAAGCGACGCAACAACTACCAATATTTCTTTTCCGGCTATAACTGCACTCAACCTCCTGTGCAACTAATTCGCCTACTTGTATGGGGCGACGTTCGTAAAAATACTATATCTGACAGATTTGGCATAAAAACTGCTATCTCTGCGCGCATTTAGCTATCTCTGCGCGCATTTAGCTATCTCTGCACATGTATAGGTAAATCTGCATGCATATATAGCGCTGAAGCATGTCAGAGGAAAACATGGTATCCTGTCTGAAGAAAAACTTGGTGTTATGTTTCAGTAATCCATACAAAAGCTAGGCTACTGCAAGGCATGAATTCGCTGGCGTCATATTAAGCTAGGTGGTTTCAGGTCTAAATTATACTGATCTGATAATAACATTGGTTGGTGCAGATGGGCTACAGTAAACTTGTGGTGGTGGTCTCAGTGTTATAAAGAGGATCTCGTCAAGTTTGACCATTCCAACTGTCCTCACCAGGCACAGCTCACTGCCTCTCAGCACCTTCAGGTGCACAAAGAGAATGCTCTTACAGAAAGAGCACATTGAAAGTGAAGTGCACGCTTGCAGATGAGCACCGTTTTGTAAAGAGAATAACGCTGTCATAGAAAAAGCACATCGAAAGGAACTGCTCAGTTAGGCGTTCTTGCCCGAAAATAACGTTGGCAACACACATCACTTCTGTAGCATTATCACAGTAAACCCTAATGCTTGAAGAATCAAAGAAACGAAGGACGCATACAGTAGCCTAGCTTTGGCCAGGATCACTGAAGGAGAAGACTAAATTTTTCTTTAAACAGGACGCATTGCACCTTATGTTTGCAGCTTGAGTTGCTTTAAATCTCGCACCTTGACTTCGCATTTCAGTGCAGGAATGCTGGTTATGTTAAGTAATAAGT
>Ga0210059_1008087_pt1 | contig 16645 bp, 12 predicted proteins | sample Ectturendosymbi2_FD_188042 | JGI IMG/M metagenome (GOLD analysis project Ga0210059, IMG submission 188042) | Ecteinascidia turbinata endosymbiont from Florida, USA - Sample 2 (SPAdes) (version 2) | ecosystem: Host-associated > Tunicates > Ascidians > Unclassified | place: Key West, Florida...
TCTAGGATCACCAATCTCACCGCAGCAACGTTTAAATCATTTGTCGCTGATGAGTATTGAGAGAGAACTATTACGGAAACAAAACTTTGACAAGCTGATACATGGATTTGCTTGCAAAAAAAAGTACCCAAAACACTATTATAGTTGGAGTGTATAACATGGTGGGAAAAACTGAGAACGTTTTCCTATTCCTGAGCTTATAATAGGACAATCGTTTTCGCTTTCGGTTTTAATTTGATGTTGCAGAGTGTGCTATTTCGCGTGATGAACACAAGTATTGTTGGTACATCATGTGACATTGGTTTTTATTCATGTTACATTGGTTTATGAAAAGATGGGGGCCCTCGAAAAATTGTGCCTCAGGACCCCTCAAAACCTTATCCGGCACTGGGGGGCATTGCCCCCTGGCCACGCTCCTGACTCAAAGTTGGGTCAGTTCAGTTATTAAACAATTTCAATTCGAACCTAACGTTGTTTTTTAAAACAGTGGTCTTTTGATGTTATTTTCGGGGCATATTTGACCGTTTAAGCAAAAATCACGCCCTCTGTCACGTGATAAAAAAGCACAGTGAATTTTTTTGCTTTCCCTTTTTTACCAGGGAAATATTGAGAAAATTTCGGCGATGTACACACTACTTTGTTTTTCCCAAGAAAAAGTATAACGTACGTCTGACGTCAGCAACCGGGCAACGGAATTTCTTGTTGCTTTGTGTGCCCTTGTGGTCGTCGAGTAGGGGCAGCGGCACGAATTTTGTAGCGAGGCCTGAGTACCTAATTGTGTGATCATTCAACCTCAGAAAACCTTTTTGCATAATTTCTAATAAGATGTAGATGCGAAATCGCACCAGCGTTCGATTTGATTTTATCGCAATTTTTTTCGTATTTTGTCAGTACCTACCTCCAAAAGATACATGGCTCTTCATGAAACATACCTTCGACATAAGTTCCCATTTTGCGTAAACAAGATTGGTACCAATTGTCCAGTAATGCACGTTTTACAAAACAAAAAATATTTCAAACGTTTTCACCATATCCACTAGTTAGGCTTTGTACCCTTAGACTCTGGGTGTCAAATCCTTGTGAAATCAATGCACCTATTTGGAACCAAGCAGCATTTTTAAGTTTTGCTACAGACACGATCATGCCAAACTTCCATACTGCACGCAGACATTTCATTAATTTGACACAGTGATGTTTGTATCAGGATAACCTTGCCTTATCGACAAGGACAGGCACTCAGCTAAATTATGAAAATGGTGTAATAGGTAACGGAAAACCAAAAATGCAATATTGGTGATCCTTTGTATCTCGGACCCGCCCCCTGCAAACTGGTGGGACGTCCGGACATCCAACCACTCTGTTTCGGCGCCCATGTCGCTGAGTAGAAGAGAATTGTTGAAAAAGAAAATGTGGAAAAACTGGGAAGACCTATATTTCTTCCGAACAAGACTTGTATATCAGTTTATTAGCTGAAGCTTAAGTTTTGCCAAAACCGACAATTTTGTATCGCGCAAGATGGCAATGTACTTGCGGTGTTCTCGATAGCATCAGCATTTTTGCTGTATCAAGTTGCTGAGTTTCTCACGATATGAAGTTAGTAGAGGTTTGGCCGCATCTCATATCAGTCTGATTCTGGCATTAAAGGAGTCAAGAGCTTTATTTTTAGCATGCCCAGTTAGCCATTTGATGCATGCGCCAAGTTGTTGTAAGCTTTCAACTGTAATGCCCCTTCAGCAGTTCATTTTACCTTAAGCCAGTGTTTCTCAACATTCCATGGTTCGTGGACCCCTTTCAGAGACACTCGATACCCTGGTCCCTTGCTCTTTCGCAGCAATCATCATCTAAAAGAAACAAGGCCATGGTACCCCTAAGGGGGCAACAAAGCCCCTGTTGAGAAACCCTGTTAAGCCTTGCTGTCAGTCTCACAGTGCGATAAGACACCGAGGCAGGTTAAACCGTGGCCACAACTAGAATCAATCTGATATGTTGACAAATTCTTTGGTTAGTGATTGAATGTTCACCTAGCAAAGGAGTGAAATCGATTAATTATCGCCGCAACGTTTTAGAAGTTTATAGTTTATCTGCACCACAAACACGGTGACGAAGACCGATTTAACAGTGCGCAGCAGTTGCGCACAAAACAGAGATCCCATCGATTCCAGTTTGCTTAAAATTTTTGCAGTACCAATCCCAAAATTTGCAAGACTAGAAAATAACCTAAGGAATCTTCCACTTTTAAATTCAAAACCTTAGTGAGGACATCATTTATTGCCCGAAGCAGTTCAGCTCAACAAATGAACTTGCAGGCACATTTCCCATTGCAAGCTTTCGGAAACCGAAACACAGTGCTTGGAAGACTCAATCGGAACCAGAGTCTTATCAAACCAAGTGAAACGCACGCAATACGATGATGTCGGCATGTGTTGCGTCCAAATCGAAATCATCGCAACAGACAAAGTAAGGCATCGTAACAACGTGTGCAATAGTGTAAAAGTGACGAAAAAATTTATGATGCAGCATAAAGCAGAGTACGACAGAACACGATAGATTTCACGCAAGACAGCTGAACACAATAATTAGATGAATTGGCTTTCTGCGCATTATTTCATTACAATGGTGAAAAAATTGATATACAACCGCACTGTAATTGTCACGACAAAGCCCAGTATAGATCAAGAAGCTTAATACCGCGATGTTGTGGATTAGGCTTTGACCAAATTCACGACGAAAAAGGTTGATGGATTGACAAGCGCAGTGGGCAAAACAAAACAGGCTATAATTTGGAATTGCGTAATACGAAAAGGATGAAAATTATGCTGACTAACAGTAGCTGCAAAACACCAACCTGAACAAAAAAACAGCCAGTCACTTGTACCAAAGAATTGCGTGCAGCAATACGTCTGCATCTCTTTATGACGTAATAACGCACGGACATTGACATTCGCAGTTTTTGGTGTTCTTAAACGTTAACGTAGCGCGTTTACATTCTTGATAAACTGGGTGTAACCCTCACACTTGTGTGGTTGCCTCAAACAGTTCACTCATCGTGGAGCCTGCGCCGTTGTATGATGCGCATGACTCTCAGGTTACTGGAAATTTCAACAACTGGAAGATTAACCGGAACAATTTTTGCAAAATAACAAAATCATGACGCAGCGCAGGGCGAAGTGATTTAAACACTACAGAGCATTCTAACGGGCAACTTAATGCAAGCAATTGCACAACCGTCAAGACAACAGTGGCAAAACGAGCTCTATCATACATGACATGTCCAGATGATGCTTAAAAGTTCTAACGATTTATAACGAACAATGCAGACACGATAAATTTCCTTTATATGCTACAAAGATGTCCAGACTTCTGCAATTTCATAGAAGCAAAGTTTTTACCCCATGCGTTGCAAGCATAGTCGGAGGAGGTGCAGTCTGGTCTGTACGTAGTCTCCCAACTATATATCTCATAAAAAATTGCATTAGATGTTTTTTTTTTGTACTTGCAAAAGTTTAAATGCATATTTTTGGAAAACCTTTTTAGGCATTAACATACTTTTTCAGAAAAAACATTGATCTCCCAAATTTTTTGACCCCCAACGCCTATGATTACAAGTGAGTGATTTATGTGAAAACATTTGATTTAAAGAAAAAACGTTTTGAGTACAAAATATTTGCTAACAAAAGAAACAACAAACGCTGTCCACTAAATGTACGACGCACACTTGGCAGAGGAAAGAACACTGCTGAAACGATAAGACGGATTTTTGCTTCGTAACTTTGGTATCATCGTTTTAAGAATATAGTTAAATTTGATCCTGAAATCGGTAAAGCAAAAACAATGCTTGAGCATGATATGGTTTTGACTTCAAGCTCTACTGGCCAGTGCTTGCATGATTGATTCATTTTCAAACATGCAGCTGTCAAACCTTTGTTTGCGACATTTGCGACTAGCTTAGTTACTTCCTTTGGAGTGTCAGGTGCGGTCTGAGGCGTCCATCTCCGCTTGCTTGCGCCAGGGGGCCACGCGGCTGCTTTCGTAGCGAATGCTGTGTTGATGACGAGTCAAAAGCGAGCACTGCGCATAAACCTGTCCCTTGAATCCACACATCAACGCCGAGGTTGGACAGGGCACAAGTGCCGCTTCTCGCATGACTTGACCGGGTATTGAAGGTAGCCGCGAAAACGTCGGAAGACCAAACTTACTCAGCAAAAGGCAAAATTCCTTGTGTGAAGCTTCTAGATTCTAGAAGGGTTTATAGTATAAAATGTTTTAAGCCGAGTCACACAACCGCCTTTAAAACTCATGTTAGTGATGACGTTCAGGTATAACACAAGTTTTGTACCGCACATTCGCACAACGAACATCACACAACAGCTAATGGCAGCAATCAAAGTCATTTTTAACGAGACCGAGACGCAAAAGAAACGCGTTGAATCCCAACGGTACAAACTCGTCTGGTCAGCTTTAAAATACAGCCGGTTTGCAGGACTCAACTTCGTTGCGCAATCGGCATTTCTTCTGTAATTCACGAGTCGGTTGTGGAATACGCGACCTGGAACTAGAAGCTGGACTCCGATAGTCTTTGATGGGGGTGAACTGGCGACTGAACCTCGATGGGAGGCTCGTCTTCCAGACCGGTAAAGTCGTCACCATCAACACCGAATCCAAAGCTGGGCTTTGCCGGACCGTTCGTGTCGCTGCTCACACTGATCTGACGGGTTTTACCTTCAACGTCGAAGGAACTGGACTCTTCTGTTATGCACTCGCTCAACAAAGGAAACGTGGCACCCCTGCGAATGTCAGGGGGGGCATGGAGGCTGTGTTTCTTGCTAGATTCTCCACACGAATCCGACCGATGCCGGTTTCTGGTCTTCCGCTTTTTCTTCGGGAAATGATAAACCAGCTGCTTTTTGATTTGCAACTTCACGCTTGAACCAGGAAAGCTGAAAGTGCGAGGGCGATTTGGGCCTGAATTTCCGATAGGGCCAGGCAACTCCCCAATGTCAAGGTCGCTGCTTTCGCCCGAAGACGCAGTCGACTCTTCTTCATCGGGGTAATCGGGCGCCGTCGACAGAGCATTGTCCGGTTCTCTGCTGGTCGATAAATCCTGCAAACCACGCATGTTTAATGACACACTCAACTTGAGAAAGAATGTAATTAGTGCACCAACCCAAAGCGCTATAATCACTGTGAACTAGCTTCCCGAAGAATAATCCGGAAAAATGACGAAGTAATTTCGCTGAACACTTCGCGTAGGACGCAATGAACGGGCAAGCGTATGTTCAACGTGAAGGTTCGTAGTTTCCGGTAAGAATATACTGCTGCTTTAAAACCCAAAAAAACTAATAACTGCACGAGGTAATGACTTGCCTAGAGGTTTCAAAATGACTTACATAAATCAAGCATTGCGTTATTTTGGGCTGAATTGATTTGAAGCTACCTTTCTGTATCGGTAACTGTTCGTGAATTAAAACTTGCGACTGGATCGGAATCAAAATGTGAACAAACCAGCATCAGAATCTGCTACAATGTTCATGATCAACGGACGGGTCCCTGTAGCATTTTCAGCTAGCTTCGTATTCGGACCTGTAAGCTGGCATCTCGCGGAGACAAAACATTGTTAATGTGTGCAACCGCCTTCTCGAAGGTGTCAAGCATCTAACGAACTTGTTCGTATAATCTCGAACAGACCGAGGACGTTTCTCAAATTCGATTTCTTAAGTCAATGACAGTACAACTTTAAAATAAAATATACAAATAGATGAAAAATAAAACCTATTTTGTAGTTGACAAGACCATGTCCCTTTAGTGTTTGCAACGATACTTCAAGTCTTTAAAAAAACAAACTTCACGGTTGAATCTTGACTCATCTTCGATAATCAAATGGACTCAGATCGTTGTCTGATTTGAGCAATGGTCAGTATGAGCCAATTCACTAAACCTCACTGTAAAGAACTATTCCATACTGCATTTCTTAACAAACGGGTTGATTTCTGATGTAGATCTTGTAGATGACAGAAAGGACAACCTCCGCTACGATTATTATTTTTATTTAATAAATATCGTCAAAACAAACATAACTTTACGCATAAAAATATAGTATCTTAACTAACAGAATAGTTCTCTCTATCGTAACAACCCATACATCAGTAAGTAAGAAATATCTAAACTGTAACGCACCACGTCTTTTGTACATTTCTTAATACAGATTTAACGCAGCTCATCGATATCGTACGGCGTGTCATTTATTCTCGATGTGTGCATTCCATCATACGTGGTGGTAAAGCGCAGGACTCGAACGTTCATCGGCAATGGCGAAGTTTAACAGGCTTGGGAATGTGTTGAGGACGCACAGGTGAAATTCACGGAAACGTTTGCATCACATCTGTATCTTCGGCTTCCTCGACCGCTGCACTTGCAAGACTGATTCGACATTGTTGTGGAGGGTCACGCACCACAGCCAACACAACAAAAAATACTTTTTAGCACAGCGTGTGAAAAACAAAACAAATGCTTTGGTGGAAGTCATTGCGGGCTTAAGTTAATGAGCTCGAGCGAAGAATGCGTGTAATTATATAACTTCAAGCGGCAGTCGAGACAATGATTTGTGACCGCGAAGAACACATGGCTGAATGCACAAGAACCAAAATAATGAACCACACGTACACTAGTTTCGGACCAACCACGACGACGAAGATTGCGGCAACAAAATACAATCTCGAAAACAAAGCATCGAAAGTAAATAATCACTTCGCGGAAGACGGGCGTAGGTGGTACCGAAAAAGTGCGTTTGATATCTACAAATATGAAGTTATCTGATGAAGCAGGGTTCTTGTCTTTTATCAATACGTCAAAGCATCATCAATACGTTGACGCCAAGACACGGATAAAAACTTGACGTGATCATATCTTGTTGGTCAAAAAATGAATTACTGCGCAAATCTAATGTTGTGTCCAATGGCAGTCACGTTATGGAAAACCGCGTCATGGAAGTTATCAACAGGTTGTACGACACACAAGTCAATATATTTGACATCACTCGACAAGGAAGACGTGACGTTACACCAATGTGAGCTGTGACGGACACTGGGCAGAGTATGCGGGACACGAGTGGCTCGTGTTCAGCGGCAAACTTTCCAACCAGCCTACCAAGGCCCTAGAACTTGTAATCCTTTCTGTGCTTTGTCGTCAGCAACACGGCAAACGATAGATTGCTCTTTGAAACGAATGGCGTTGCGACCAGTGTTCCCTCTAAAAAAATTCTACACTGAGCAAATGTTTGTTTTGTTGCGCACTAAGCGCATGCAACTGCGCAACCATGCAGACACACAAACAGTGAAGCGTTCCAAGCGTTAGGAGGGCTATGCGATATATATATATGTATACCGTATTGAATTGTAATGTTGGAAATGCGCGAGATTGAGGGAGCACTGCGCAAATTGTCCGGTGGTACTGCGCATTTGCGCAGCTTAGAGGAAACACTGGTTGCCACATTTCCCGCGAACGTTTTCATTATCTTGCTGGATGCGAGTGCAGCGTTAACCTTCGCAAGCAAATAAGGGTGAGCGGCTGTTGAGGTTGGTCGACTTCTTCCTCCCCAGATTCACAATTCCGAACAGGAGAAGATGTGAACTCACATTTCATAGGAGACAACAACTTCGCCCAAATGAAAGGATGAGAGTGACACAGTTTTTTACGAGGTGTAAGCGGAATGCTGATAAGAAATACATTTCATTTAACGCTGCGTTGTCCGTTCGGCAGACAACAGTTAGCGCGTAGAACGTATTGCCGCAAGCGCCATTGCCTAAGTTACGACAAATAAATAAATAAATAACACACAGCAACTGATGCATGAACATATTGCTGGTTGAACACGGAATGGAGGTAAACATGCAAAGAACAGTAAGAATCAGATCGCGCCCTGAGTAAGGAGAGTGTCTGAAGTCGGTGGCAGAAAGGTGGCATGGGAAAACCGTCCATGAAGTCAAAGTTCAGACGACGTCACTGCAGAGTCTCGACCATTGACCGATGCTGGAATGCTGCTTTCAGCGTTGACCACTCGCAGACCTGCGTTAAGGAAAACGACAGCTCAATATTGAGATCGGAGAAGTTGCGTCATAACGCAATCGTCTCGCTCACCTCTTCGTTGCATTTGAAGATACTGCGAAGGTCACGTGACGGCAAGATGGTGGACGACGGCTGCGTTCGATAAGGAAACAAAAAGCACACAGTTAGCGAGGACCGTGGAAGTAGGGCACACTGATTACGTAACACATGGTTTAACATGGACTGGGAAGTAATTAGTCAACAGAATCAAATCGCCAGCGATAGTCAAAAAGCTTAGGCTAGTTTCGCAGCCACGCCACAATTGATTGGCATTTTCCGCTTCAGAATACATCAACAATTTAGCGAGTATTAACCGACCACATCAGTGTGCCCCAACTTCCAATACAGTCCATGCCAAACTGCAAGTTTTGTGTTTTCACAGTCAAACACCAAGCGCGAAAATTCAGCGCGCGCTCGAAGCGGAAAATACTGCACTTGGAATGCACATGATCAACGGCAAACGAAATGAAAACGCGACAGAAAGTAAACTTAAGTGCAACTTGCCCTGCGTCGCTACTCTGAGCTCTTTCTGATCTGCTGCTGCGCATCTGGCTTATCTGGGTCACTGTAGCACTCTTTCGAAAAATGCGCGTCCGCACCGGAGGAGCGAATGTAGAGCTCCGACAAATTCATGAGCGACGCGCTGTTGCCTGGAAACGACGTAACTTGATCGCTGTCAAGGACCACCCGAGCGACGCAGGAACGCTTGTGCATCAGACTGAGGAGCTGACTTGCTTTCACCCGGCAATAAACGTCGTTGGTCCAAGCTACCCCCGCAGATGGATGGGCAGAGCATGGCGAGCATATCGGACAGCACTTCTGCTCTAAGTCGGTTCTGTGTACTGGTGCTGGTGCCGCCGATAAGGGTGGTGGCTGGTTCTGAAGTTTACAAAACCAGCTAAACAGTGATCAAGACTACCACAAGCGGAGATCTCAGTGGTAACAAGCTTACACTAACTGCTGTTTCACTGCAAAATCACCGACGCAAGCTTTTACGCAAGTCTACCGGAACACTGCATCAGCAAAATTTTCGGGTTGGCAAACAAAAGAACTTGATGAACAAAGCTCACCCTACATTTCTACGCAATGCGTGGTGCGGGGCGTAGATAAAAGGCAAAAAATATTTGCTTTCATGGTTTTTCTAGCTCGCATTGACCCAATGAGGTCAGTACAAAAATGAACAGATTAAGCCTTTGGATCACTTACATTATTCTGGACCAGTGGTCTCAAACACGTGACCCTGCGTTTTCTGCTTCGCGATCCGCCGGACTTTTGTGGCACTCGACAATCTAAATCTGAATTGATAGTTTTTTGGTTTTATATTTGCAATTTGTCAGTCCTTCAACTCCCGTGTTGCTACATTGAAACGTGTAATTTGAATCCCTTGTAATTCACACTAACATGCTCAAATGGAAATTCAAGAGCAGGTAAGGCCAACGTCTTACTGGCTGTGTTAGGCATGCGTGCGTTGCAGTAGTTCTTGAAAACCCGCCATTCAGGGCGTTTAAATCAAAGAGCGCCTTGTGGAATCTCGCGCCAGGAGAAGTCCTGGACAGGGTTCCCACGCAATTATTTATATAAATTTCCAAACTTAACTTTTCCGATATAATCAGTAACATAGGCTACGTACGTCGGAAAAAGCAAGCACCAACTAATGTAAGAAACATCTTGAAAGATCCAGTTTGATTTCTGTGCAGATCTAGCTATTAAATCCAGACCCAGCTACAGAAATTTAAGTGTCAGAATAAAATATTATCAGAGTGTATTTCCTTTTCCATACTAAAAGACCAAAACAATTTTCCCATGCTTTTCCAGACTCCGTGGGAATCCTGCCTAGGGATTAAATCATGTTTTAGCTGGAAAATTACGTCACTTCACAGTTTTCCATTCGTAAGAAGCTGAACCACCTTCCATAAAAAGTATAGTAAGGTTGGTGCATTTTTAACTTTGCCTAACGAAGATTATCGCCCTTTCCACGAGTCTGTTCTATTATCATTGAGAAAAGAGTTCATGCTGCTTTACCCCATCACTTCTTGATATTAGCGCCACTCTTAAGACTCTCAAATAGATTGGATGTCACCTGTTGAGTTTGTGCCTGTTTGAGATGTTGGTTTTACCACATTCTATACTATAGGCAGGTTTTTTTAAGGAAAATGTTAGGTACCTGATATGAACCTGAAGGGACCCGATTTCTGATTCTAGGGACCCGATTTTCTTTTATTCTAGGGACCCGATAATGATTTTCTCTGATTCTAGTGACCAGATTTTCAATTCTAAGGACCAGAATCTGGTTCCTAAAACACCTTTAAAAAACCTGCTGTAGGCATCTCTGTCTTATTAGGCGTCACAAGCCGCATGCTTCTGCTATGCGAAATATGCGAATTATGGTTATGTTTGCGAGTGTGTACTTTCGCGATGGTTTTTCTCTTTAAAAAACTTGACACCAAACCAATTTGCACTGCATCAAAGATTCACAGGCGCACACTGGATATCTACTCCAAGGCTGGCGAATACAGGCGGCAACACACGATGGAAGGTCGGAACAGTCTTCCGACTCCGATACCATCAGATGCTTTCCAACAACACTGATGCGTAAAACCGAGCAGCGTATTTTTTTAGAGAAACAGTCCACTTCTTTGCCCCCTCATTTCGCGTCATTGCCCAGTCGGCCCATTCGTTTCGTTGAGACCACAGTTCTAGATTAAGATTTCTTTCACACTTCACTGATGATACGTCAGCGCGAGTTGCCTGTTAGCTAAACATTGAAAAAGAAAGAGCTGAATAGTTGCAGCATTGTAGTGGTGTTTGGAAGCTGGGATGGTCGGGGTCATGAACTCAAAAACTTTTTCCAGCCAACGCACGCCGACAATATCTTGAACGCGTACCACTGTAAAGGTTTCGTGCACGCGTAAAAAGCATTAGACAAACCATGCAGCCGCGGGTGCGGTTTCGCAGAAGGTCTGCGGAGCTTAAAACTGCACTATATTCAAAGCAACAAGAACAGAGATTCAGCGACTCACTTCTGGTTTCGGTCGGTGCGTGTCAACAGCTTCCGGGCCCAGTGGGAACTTCTCCATTTTGCAGCCATACGCTACAGGAGTCAGCTTGACAACGGTGTGCAGGGGACATTTGAGATATGGCAAACGATCTGTGTCAAGAAAAACAGTGAAACCCGAGGCTTCGCCAATGTCCCTGGAGAACAGTTAAGTCTGTCATATGAATCACGGCTTTGTTTTTACTATACGTTCGTTTTCAACTAATCGTAGTTTTTGCAGCGCTCTATTTCGACCAATCGGTATCTTCTATGAAAAGTGTACCAAAAATTAACAACCAAGCTTTTACATTACAGGTTCACTTTCCTCATACTCGCTTTGTATTGCCTTTGGAGTGTCACGAGAAATCTGCAGCACCCATTTCCTTTTGCTTGTACCGGGGACCACGCGGTTGCTCACGTGGTGGGTGCTGCGCTGGTAACAATCAATGGCAGCACTACGAGTGAAGCGTTCCCTTGCACCCACCCAGTAACGCCGAGCATGAAGGTGGACAGGTCGCAAGCATCGTTTTCAAGACTTCGGCAAAACGCGTCCAGAAACCAGTCTACCAGCTCCAATAGCGCATGCTCAAGCAACTCTACCACCTAGCCGGTAACTTTTACCTCCAGATAACAAAAAAAGCAAGAGGAACTTACCAGAGTTTTCGTCAAGGTAGTACGCCAGGACACATCGCATGACCGCCTGATGGCAAATCACCAAGATATTTTCTGACCTTTCCATTTCCTGCAAGTAAACAAAACTTTGCTCAAACCCGACGCAGGACCATGATATCACATCGCTTTCCTGACACTCGTGTTTCTGGTAAAAACCTGTTTACGTGAGTTTTGCAAACGCAAACCAAACCAGTACTGCTGATGAGGTGCAAAATCACATAGGGAAGGCAACACTCCATAGCTCTATCAGCCAATCCAACAACTTGATCTAGTCAACGGGTACGCTCAACCACCAAAAAGACGAGAGGCCTTAAGATACGCACCTAGCGCCAGTAGATCGTGGGTGTTGGTGCTAGATCCTATCGGTAGGTTTTGGCTTGGACTAAAACAACTTAGCAGGGCTGAGTTTTCACTGGGAACAAAAACACGGCCACCACGCATTTGCAAGTGCAGTACAACATACATTGCTGAGTATGTATGCAAGGCTACACCTTATGACGCGTGGGAATTCCTTTGATTTGACACTCATAAACCTTATATGACAACGCGTTTTTAAATCTTGGAAATAACCGGGTTTCTTCAATCTATGCAAACAAGCAGTGTTGTAAAGGGTTCATTTTACAGAATCTTTTATTATAGACAACGACTAATAATTTTTATTTTTGATTGCCGGATGCTGGCTATATCAAAAAAAGTAGGTTAACATCATACAGAGGCGCTTGATTGAAGTCACATCCGAAATCATAACTTACTACCCAACCACACATTTATTCGTTGTCAATTTTTGCTGATTCTCACGCAAATTCTTCGTTCAGCAAAACTCGTGCGCAGTTCAACCTACACCAACTCGTAGACCAAAAAAACACAGGTGAATCATCTTCTCGAAATTGAACCTTACACAGTACAATTTCACCTAGTTGTTGCCTAAGCGACATACCGAGCGAGTATTTCTTGAGACAGTTGGAAGACACACTGCACAGAAGCAGTGTATCAGTAAAGAGGTTAAAGAATATGTAGTCACGAATCCAGATCCAGACGTATAAAGTCGGGAAACAGCGCAACCACGCACGAGCTCTCTGCGTTGGCCGCAGCGGCAAGTAGGATTTTGCTGTTGCGCGAGCACTAGTCGGTTAAACTACGGAAACGGTTGAAGAACTTCCTGCATTGATAAAACCACCAACGCTTGAAACTTAGCATGAAAAATGATTCACGAACAGCGCGTCACGAAGTTACCTGACTCAGACGTCATCGCAGCTGAGACAAAGCCTTTTATCTACTAAACGGCAACCGTTTGCTGTGTAAGGTTTCAAATCATTCATTTTGCCAACAGCGTAAGTATTTTTATGCGAGTCAGGGCCGGTATACCTTCTGTGTGAATAAAAAAAATTGATATGATAAAACTTGGCGCTACTGCGTGCTACTGGAAATTGCTTGGCGTGCGAAAGTGGGGCACGCGTGCCATAGGTTGACGACCCCTAACAATCGACTTACGTTTACAAAAACTTGCTGCTGAGTAGGATAAAATAGGACCCTGACCATAAAATGAGGAGGAAGACAACTAGAGTAAGCAGCATCACGTTTTTCGACAAAAGAGAAACTTCACCGAACTGTCCGCGGTGGTAAACAACTTTTCTGTAAGCTGAACTGAGAATTCTTCAGAATGAGCAAAACAACGATGGAGCAGTGCCATTTAAATTGTACAGACGCATCTCTACTTCAATAATACCGTCGTTGATTGTAGTTATGTGGCTAATCACAAAAATGCCGAGGTCGAACGCAATTTACTAAAACATTTCAAACTTGTGTGAATTTGAAAACTCAGCAGTTGGTTGGTCTATTATTTTTTTTATCTATCGCTTGCTCCAGGCCGAGTACGTAAAATTCGTCTTTTATTCAGTGTTTCTATGTACAAGCAGAAAAAAAACAATGTTTTTTTTCTCTCTTTCACATCGAACAGCAACGCGTTGTCTGCAAACAACTGTATTTTACACTTCAAAGCACTCTTTAACGAACACCGTGTAGCAAAATATTGTATCAGCAATTCTCACTGGTACAGCCTTCATTTCAAGTCAGAGGAGACAACATGTAAATCGATCTTTCATCGTGCGCTACGGACATCGCGCTTGCATTTCAAACAAGCTATTTTCAGAACACAAGGTCATGCAGCAAGCTCAGTAGCTTTCAAATGTTTTTCAACCATCCTACCCAACATTTGCGGTTTCGCAAGTAAAGGATATGACAAGCAGTCATTCCGCGTACTTGACTTTTGTTTTTTAATGTACGAATTGACCTATTTTCGAACAGACCTTTGGCCTACTTCCGCGTTCAGTCCATTCGTTCCTCACTATAAAGACCAACGCACTAGAATTTGCTAGTGCACTCATGAGTCATTCATGACATCAAACCACGCTTTCACAGTTCAGCGAGCAATATGGCTCCACGATCCGCGGCATGTCACGATCACAGTGCTTGAGCAGTCTTGTTCAATTTTATCAACGCGCAAAAATTTGTCATGATCAGAGCGACAGCTTCAACAAGTGAATGAAAAGTACCGTATGCTTGCACAAGTTTCCTTCAGCAAAAAAACTCACCATCATCACCGGTTCAAGTCTTGTGACCAGGTCGCAGTAGGACTGCAAAAAATAACGCAATTTTATGACATTGCTGGTTGCAGCACACGCAGGCAGAAGCCTTTTTTCGATGCAACTCACTTCGCCCATCGGATATCGGTAGAAATATTTATCCTGGTCGCGTAGAGCAAATTCTTCAGGAAAGTTTTCCTGAATCTCGGCGTAGGTCATGCCTTCACAGACACCCTGCAAAGATTGAAAGGTTGTAATTCGATTTCTGCGCGAGCGGGCGTAATACATTCCGCAGATTGTGGTTGTAAGCAATTCGTATTTGTGAATAAATTCCAGGGTGCCTTCTTGAAACGCTGGTTCAAAAGACAACGGAAAGTGCTCAAAATCAAGCACACACTTCTACGTCCGCAGAATGCAATAAGCAGCATGTGAGCCAAGTTGGTCGAGCCAACGGAAATCATAAGCTTGAAAGCTTAAAACAGTCACACACACGAAGCACGCGCGATAATAATCAAGCAATATGTTTACTGTACGCGGCAGTTGCTGCGCTAACGTTGTGGTAGGGCCATTGCTTTGCTACGTTCTGCTGGTTACACACTTTCGAAACGGACTTTGCCCTGACGCTTTTGATTACTGGACTCGTTTCCTGATATCCACTTTTATTGGATAATACTCATTATTTCTCTGCGTGCTGCTATTGATTATGCGTTGCTGTTTAATAATTTAGCGCTGGGGTTCCCACCGGGGCGTCGCGACGCCGTGGTGCGTCGTTTTGACATTGCAAGGGCGTCGCAAGCTTGTATCCGACTTAGATCCATTTTTAACGGATTGTCATCCGTTATTTGATGCGATGCGCTAGCTTGCTTGTTGATGCGATTCATTAGTTTACACTGAATGAACATTTTTGTGCGGTGCGTCGTTTGATTATATGCAAAGGATTAGTGCGTCGGGAGTTGATTCAAGCGACTATGCGCAAATAGTCGTAATTTGGCAGCGGTCGCATGCGTGACGTCTTGCTGTTGTGAGATGAAACCCGATTACAATTTGTACAGCGTCATCACCGTCACGAGTAGCTCATATAGTCCGTAGGTCAACAGCCGAGCAACGCACAGTGATGTTCAATACTGCACGCATTTAGCTGGAGAACTCTTTATAAACTAATATGCACTGAAAACTAATGAAACTGTATGCGAAACAACGCTTCTTAAGCTAACGCCTCGATCACGGTTTTATAAACAAATGTAGCAACCACGGAGATACAACAGAACTTCAGATCAGACGCCGTGAGCTAAACGGCCAATTAACATGATTGAGGACAAAATCGAAACTCTTTTACCATTTGCAGATAAACATAAGTTCGGCAGGAAACATTGTTTTTTCTCCTTTTATACAGTACAGTATCTTTTTTGTAGAATGACGACATCCACCATGACACGCAAAAAATTGTTTCAAAATCTAATATTTTAGTTTTTCCAGTCCAGCTTATCGTCGTATTCCAAAACAAGTCGTGTCAAATGTAATTTTTCAAACGTATGTTCATGACGTTCCATTTATTCCCCCTTCCTGGTGTTGACGCTGTTTGAGTGAACCCGTTGGCGGTTGCGGCAGGGAATAAACTAAAATACAACTACATTTGAATGAGTCTTTGCCTGAGGCTTAAAGTATTTTAAATATTCGTGCAGCTGTGTTTCGCAGTTTAGTTTGATTGCGTCATAGCAAAACCCTGCGCTATCTTCCTAGGTACAGCTTACACAGTTAAGACTTGAACGACTTGACTTAGACGAAAAGCTAGAAGGTACACAGCACAAGGGGTGAAAAACAGATAAGGTCTTCCATAAGAGCTATCTGGATTTTGACGGTAATATTAACCTTAATATCGACAATTTCACTCAAAAACACACATAGCTAAAAATTTTCTTAAACTCTTTTGTAGCGAGACATTGAAAATAACAGGTAGGTATGTTTACAAAATGAAAATTTGCGATGCAGCTTGGTAGTAATCCAAATAATCGAAATCCTAACAGTTATTAGGAAATGAATTTAAAATCAGACCTTTTTGTAAGTAAAACCCACGCTGTTACCGCTTATGCTTAGTATACGAAGTCAGTATTCCTGAAGAACCCAGGACTCCACGTCAAAAACTTTGAGAACCGGGGTACGATATATTCGTACTTTGATTTCAGCCTAAAACAGCAGTTTTCGGTTGCCTTACCAACGCCCTAGCTCCTCCGTCAATTGCGCTAGCGAGCTGTTCAAG
>Ga0210059_1008088_pt1 | contig 16642 bp, 9 predicted proteins | sample Ectturendosymbi2_FD_188042 | JGI IMG/M metagenome (GOLD analysis project Ga0210059, IMG submission 188042) | Ecteinascidia turbinata endosymbiont from Florida, USA - Sample 2 (SPAdes) (version 2) | ecosystem: Host-associated > Tunicates > Ascidians > Unclassified | place: Key West, Florida...
CTATCGTCCTATATCAGTGTTGTCACCCTTAAACAAGATATTTGAAAAACTCCTCTATGATAGGTTATATCACTATGTGGAATGCAAGAACATGCTATCAAAACATCAGTATGGTTTCAGAGCTAAAGTAACAACAGAATTTGCAATTTATGACATTGTGGTGAATGTATGATTACCTTGTCCTTGCCACGTAGTGGCGTCTGCAATCTTGCAATCCTTAGTTGTGCCCCTGTATTCGCCCCGCGGCTGCTGCGTTGTGCTTGCGGTCTCGTAATGCAATACTGCAAAGTGTTCTTTTAGTGCAGTTTGCCCGCCATGGCAGGCATTTGATCAGTTACGCTGTTGTGTTTGTTTCAGAGTTTCATTGCTCGCTTGTTCAGCTCCATGATTGAGCGGTGTCCTTAGTGAATTAAAGCCTGGCTTTCTGCAGAGAGTGTTTAGTAGAATTCGCAGGCGAGTGCACGACAGACATAGTTGAGTGTATCTCAGAAAACCTGGACCAGAAAATACCTACTTGTGCAGTTCTCCTTGATCTTTCAAAAGCTTTTGATACTGTTGACCATTCTGTTTTGCTGTGGAAGTTGGAAAATTTCTATGGCATTCGAGGGCTCCCACTACAACTTTTTGAAAATTATTTACATAGGCGAGAACAATATATAGTAAATAAGTGTAGATCCCAAACTCAGCAGATCAATTGTGGCTTGCCACAAGGATCAATTTTATCTCCCCTGCTCTTTTTAATGACTTGCCAAAAGTATCACATTTTAAAACTACACTATTTGCTGATGATACGTGGATATTATTGGCAAACAAGAACATTGATATTTTGGAAAAGATGGTTGACCAGGAAATTAATAAAGTTGACAGTTGGATGCGTCATAAGCTATCACTAAACTATAGTAAAACTGTCTACATGATATTTAACTCAGACAAGAAGCAGAGCTCCCCATTTAGAGTACAAATCGGTAGCAACCTAATTAATAGAGTCCATTCAACAAAATATCTTGGAATGCACTTAGATCATAAACTAAACTGGATACACGTATTTCTAAGCTTGACAGCAAACTTTCTTGCTATTCTGGTATATTTTATGGAATTCGAGAGTACTTGAGCACAAATGAACTTAAGATGATATATTTCAGCCTTGTATACTCCCAGCTACAGTATGCCATTGGTGCTTGGTTTAGCGACAAAAACCAGCCTACACAGACTAAACACGATCCACAACAAAATCATTAAGACCATCAGTTGGAGCTCTTACCGATGCCATGTAACACCCCTTTACAGCCAATAAAATTTATTGAAACTGGAAGACATACATCAACTAGAAATTTCTAAGCTTATGCACAACTTCCACAGCAACAGAATGCCCAACACGTTTGACCGTCTATTTACTGCTGTTAATTCTGTCCACACCCATGAAACTAGAAGTTCCACCTCTGGCCAATACTTCAGTCATCCAGTCTGCTCCCAATATGGAAAAAGATCAATCAAATTCAAAAGCCCAAGAATGTGGCAGCAAATAGATTCCTTTCTAAAAGAATTGCCAGCAGTCATCTTTAAAAAACGATATAAAAACTCGATTATAGAAAGTCATAAGAATCACGACTAATGCTTTCCACATCCTCTTGTTTGTAGCCACAGAATCACCCCGAAAGTCAACATCTATCCTCTTAGCCTGAATTACTATAGTATATGTAATATAATACGTCTGTCTGTCATTGCTTGTTCGCTGTTAAATGCTCGTGTGTGTGTATTTGCGTGTATTTGTAGTAAACTACAAAATGTGTGTATTTGTAGTACTATTTTTGTGTGTTTTAAAATAGCTCATTACTTCGTGAATACGTTGCTGCCGCGGTCCAGTTTTTGTTGCAGAATATCAAGAACACCTACAGAAGAAGCCTCTCTTACGAAGATTATCTCCAAAAATGACCTCAATCTCCATGGAATTTGCATCGCGGTCATAATCAAATCAAACTACCAGTATCTTTATAATGGGCGTGCGTGGATCAAGAAAGGGTTATGGCAACCCGAAGAGGATTTCTTTTTCGTCGGGTTTTTCTTTTCCTCTTCGTCTGGAACCTTGCGGTCCATGACAATAAACGTCATGGCCATTTGTGCCCGACAAGAGTAACCTATTCACAAATGACCATTAGTCCCGCAACCTATACATCGGACTGCGACAGCACGTCTAGCGGTCGACACAACCTTCACCATGGAAACATCAATCTCACGCAATTTATGGGGCAGCTGACTAGATATCCTCTGTTTTTTCGGTGCCCCGGCGTTTTTTTCTGTTTTAACGAATATTTTTAGCGCAATTAATTCAGTAACGCCAAATAAATATCTATCTTGCGTACTTTATGCGCATTCTCAATTCTTGTGTAGTTTAGCAAGATTCGATTTATCAAACCGGGGTGTGCGCCAGTCCACCCGCATTTACTCTGTGCTCGACTGCTCATATTCGACAAGACATTAGCGCAGCCTCATTTTTTCCGCTGTAAATTGCTCTGACGAATTGATGAGTGTGTTGTACTCCTTGTTTTAACGCACCGCCTGATATTTTTGCAGTTACGAACTGCTGTGTCGTAGCGTTGGTGTACGTATTTTCCTCCGATAGCCTAACTTGGAGCGCTAATAGGTTATATTCAGTGCAATGACACATAAAATAAGGAGAGTGGATGTATAGCAAAATGTGCATATTATGTCAACGAACTTCGCTAAAACGTTGGTTTGGAAACAGGACTATGACGTCACAAACAGCGCACAACAAATACAAATGACTACCCTATGCCACTGAATGAAACCCCCCCATGAAAATTTTCTGCGTACGCCACTGCATCTGACACAATTAAACCATGACTGCACTAGTTGATTGCGGCACCAGGTTATTGTATTAGGCTAGTAATTTCTACTCTGTCCTAATCGTTCGGTCTGCATCTTGATTAAGGGCAGGCCCGTAACCAGCTTGGGATATCAGAGGGGGCGAAGAGTTTTCTGGGAGGGGCCCAAAATTTTAAACTATGTCCAACACATTTTTCTAAGGAGGCGAAAAACATTTTTGAGTGGGCTTCGCCCCTCTAGTTACGGGCCTGATTAAGACCAATAAGCAGTCATTTTCGGAAGTGTTGCGAAAAGAACATATCTATGACGGTTTGCGAAAATTTTGTACGTCGGTTGAATAAGCACGATGACGTCATCGAACGAAAGTTCATGAAAATTGCCCCCCCGACATGAAGAGCTGGTTGCGCCCCTGGTCTCACATCATCACTAAAATAAGTCATGTCCGCAAGCAAGCCATTAACCCTGGCAGAAAGCGTCAAAAAACATGTCTGGAGATATAGAAGCACCGGAAACTCATGGAAGTCCCAAGACTGTGACCGAAGTACAAAAACTGTATTGTACGAGTCCGATCATTCCATGCAAAGCAGATGTGCCGTAGTTGATGCATCACTGAAGGAAATGCTTTCAGCCAAGCTCCGTGATGCGCCTTGCTTCAGGATTCAATTCGATGAAACGACTGCCAGGCAATCTCAACCGATTCCATATGTTTGCATTCCTGACACGTTACGCGTGAAAGTCGCCGATGGTTTATCTGTATTGTCTTCCTACCGGCATGGAACACACTGGGGCAAGTATCTGTGGAAATCTGGACAATTACTTTTCAGAGCACGGCGTGGCATAGTTAAAATGCAAGGCTGTGTCCACAGACGGTGCAACGGCGATTGCATGCATTCGAAATTGTGTTGTTGCGCTCATAATGCAAGTTGCACCAGAGTTTGTGAGCATCCACTGTGCCATACACTGTGAAGCAGGGACGAACTGAGGTTAGATTGCACCCGGGGAAAGAAACAAGTTTGGTGCCCACTTGTTCGAACCTAAGGTCTTTCGAAAGGAAATGAGCTGTATTTAAGAACGTATTTGCGACCTTGTTGGGACTTTTCAGCGACCTCCCAGCAGTGGCGTGCCTAAGGGGTCTCTGGGAGACACCTGCCCCCGGGCGCAGCATTTTGAAGGCGTCAAATTGAAATCGGAATGTTACGTAATAGTTACGAGTTTGTCAAATATCAGTGGAAGCTAACTACGATTTGTTGCCAACGGCTGCTACCCAGTTGCAAAATCTCATCAAGATCAACAACGATCGCAACGCAAGCCGTTACCAGTGGCGTAACTACAGGTTTGAGCCAAGGGTGGCAAACTTAACTGGAGGGGATCCATTGGTGCCGTTTGGGGTAACTGCCCCCACAAATGGCTGTGGCTTCCCCTTAAAATGACGCCCCTCTGATAAAAATACGCCTCTTTTCGGTGCCTATCGAAGTAAAAACGAAGACAAAAAATACTCGGTCGAAACTAAACAATGCTTTACACTTCGTTTAACTTTGGTATTTACGTGACGGACTTTGACCCAACCTCTTACTGACGAGAATCAACAATACCATTGTTTCGTAATAACACTCCTGTTCCCTTTTCAAAATTTGAGCGGAGTACGGCGCCTATCTCCTCCCCTGGTTACGCACCTGGCAACAGTGGCTGATGGCCATATGGTTTTGTCTTGATCCTTTTGTTGTACGTGCAAACCTGTAGATAGCTCACGCTGGCCACGAAAATACAAATTTGGCATGCTTAGCGAAATCTGCAACCAACAGCAAAATGCGTAGTTTATTGGCTAGATCACGGGTGTCCAAACAACGGCCCGCGAAAAAATTTTGTCATTGATTGAAAAATAATAAATTTACCAAAATTTTTTGATTTGGTAGAAGGTAACATATCCCGAAACAATCACATTACGTAAGACGTCCGTCATTCGACATGTTCTGCATTACCTTATGTCGCCCTCGTACAAAAACGTTTGGAGACCCTGGGCTAGATCATTCCGCGTAAATCACATAAATTTGAGTAGAAAATCAAAAAAACAATGCAAATTTTAACTTTTTCACTGGTATCTGTGGTGCTGGCTGAGATTCATGGTTTTAAATGGGTTATAGGCTGTTTCTGACTTGCGTTTGCTGGCTTGGATAGAAGCAGATCCATCGTCAGATCAGCAGCATTGGGGGTGGTTTAAAACTTGTTTGGTGGGTTCGTAGTAGTATACACAAAATTGAAAATGACTTTATCAGGTAGACTAGAGCTTGAATTTGGAGGTATGCACTGTGGATTTGATGGTGTCATCTCAACTGCCCCTACATCTTATGAAGAGTGTCACACCTTTTCTTCATGATGAGGACTGGTGAGACTGATATTTTTTCTTCACATCAGCAGTATAATGTCGAAATATGTGAAACAGTGTTAAACACTTGATTGAAATTCTACTTGTATTAGTGGCGTTAAATGTATTTTAGGGCAACACGCTTTCAGGCCCAGTGTAAACCTATCACGCGATTATGAGATCGTTTTTCACAATAGCCAGCTGAACTATCTAAAATGGGAGTAATGTCATATCAAGTCTCTTCCATTTATTTTTTGTTTTTGAATTGCCGCTTCAGCAATAAATATGTTTTCCATGTGCATGAAACTGCACAAGCATCGCCTGGAAAAATGATCGTCAGTTTTCTATTTATTCGGCTTCTATAGCTTGGAAATTGAGCTGTCACTTCCTAGTACATGAAGAACCATTCACTTCTAAACAGTTCGGAATACGTTCCAGCATTGCTTTTTCCGACGTGCGGATATCCAAAACAGCGCCAAACACAAGCGCGCAATGCCTTAGGGCAGTGGTCCTCAATCCCCAGACCTCGAAAATACAAAATCTATACTGGTGGTGACACCACTCGCTTTCTGTTGCACTGTTGCAAGAGTACTCCCGGGCCGCGGTAAAATTGTTATGCATTGACCTGTCCACAGTTACAAAAGGGTTGGGGACCACTGCCTTAGTGCAGGGCCGGCCTTAGCAATGCGGGCCCCGGTTGGAAACACTTTTGCGGGACCACACTCAGTGGGATGTGCAGAAATTTTTGATGGGAGGAATCGAGCCATAATAATAGAAATCAGTGATGTTAAAGAGCAAGGCCTGATGGGGCGATACCAAGCTAGGGTTATATGGAGGCATGCCCCCAGTTTCACATCTCCAGCAGAGACTTCAACGGACATCTCCGTACCACCCAATAAATCCATGAGTTACTGCATTCAATACCTTCTCTCTAGTCATGGTACCTCCCGCGGGGTAGGTTATACGGCAGTCAATTGGCCATGCATTGAAAGAAATCAACTACACTGCTTGATGTGATCAGCCAGTAAAGATATAACAAATTAGCTACAAAACATCAGCAAAAGAAAAACCATGATGTCAGGACACCACATAAAACTACAAGTGCAACCATTTATTATAATGCTGCAGTTTGTCCATGTTTATGCCTTTTCTAACTTTGGATTCAATGGAAAAAACGCCAAACCATTTAGGCTAGGCATGCCGTACGTCCCGTTTTAACCGGGTCAGTCCCGGTTCAAAGGCTTTGTCCCGGTCAGTCTACCAAAAAGTCCCGGTTATGCATTCAGTCAGCCAGTATAGCCTATACCTGGTACATCAGCTCCCTTTGAGAGACTTTTTTGTACAATGAATAACATGAGGTCTGGCAACAGGAGCAGAATGTGAAACCCCTTATCACCTGTAGAGTTACTGACTATTACTGCTGTGATTTTTGCGAGAAAATAAAATCGAGCAAAAACTTCTTGAAGAAAGTATTGTCTGCGGAAAAGTATGATTGGGCGAATGTGGAAAATTACAAATGCTTGAACATTGCTTGTTTCTTAGCAAAAGGCCTCATTTTAGTATTTGTTGGTGTCTTAACTATAGGAATTCAAAACAGCTGCATACTCCAAGTAAGATATGTACCACATATATCTGATAAGGTCCGTTGTTCTGAAGCGTCCCGGTTTTCAATCACAAAAACATGGTATGCCTAATTTAGGCGCTCTTGTTGGATTGAACATTGCAAAGAAGTTTCAATTAGTTTGAGTTTAGAAAAACTCCCGGTCTCGGTCATGTCAATCCTGGGGGCAATAAACAAATTAGGGATAAAGGTGTGGTTGTTATTGCGTGCGAGAACTTAAAAAATATCGCTGGTTTGCGAATCCAAGTTGAGAAAACTGATTTAAATGCTTCGATTTCCTCACAAAGCATATGCGCCTGTGCTTGTTACTTCTAATAGGAACCGTTATATTTATACTTCTTGAGGAAACGTCATTTTTGCAAGCCTGCAATGGCCATGCGGTTGGCATAATTAAAACTAGGTGTATTTCAAAGATTTACGCCAATCTAAGCTTGCCTCACCGGTAGGGCAACCAAAAGTCAATCAAGTCAATCTTTTTCTGCCTTTTCTGAAGCATATAAAACGTCCACAAACCCAATTTCATGCTTATACCATGAGGGAATCCCAAGTTATTAGGTCAAAAAAGTCAAAATTTATCGTTTGGTCAAACGTTTCTTGCAACACAGTTTTTTTCTCTTTATCGAAATTTTATTGAAACTGCAGCAACAGATATTGATATACTTTTGCAAGTTTATTTGCAATTCCGTAACAACCATGGGTTTGTTGCGATTTCTGACGTAAGACGTAATAATGTTTTTTGCCCACTGCTTGATAATTGAATGTTATGTAGGATAGGTGTGTTAAGGCAAGAAATGTAGTCTTACAGTACATGTTTTGGTAAATGCTCAATCCATTCTGCATACAGTGTTTCAACTTTATGATCTTCTCAGGTTTGACACTACTTTAGTTATTAATGCACTTATCTATATATCATCCCCAAAGTTAACAACCAATTTTTTATATTTCGAAGCTTAGAGTGCACGAATGTGCTTCTGTGTTTACCGCAACACCTAAGGCTGAATTATTTTGAAATTGCAAACGCAGAAAATCTATTGATCAAAATAAAGTCAAAATTTTTAGTTTTTAGGTCAAAAAATTGGATACCCTACTCATCAGACTTGTGCGAGGGAAAAATTGAATATCGCTAAAGACTAATTAAGCAGCACACATTTAAAATTACGAAATAAACCTAACTTTCAGAAGACAGGTAGCAGTAACTGTTGAAACAGCAACAACTATATCAAACCGTATCTTGCAGCAACTATTGGAACATGGCTTGGGAATTACAAAACGCTTGCAACTAAAACAAAAAGCAGTTCAAAACTTAAATCCTCTCTATGTTAACTTGGTGCTATTGAAAAAAACTAAACTACACATCACCAGCTAACAATGACCATTGTTGCGATCACAGAACGAATTATGATGATTAATGCGCGTTAAAAACAGCGCAATTCATTTTGATTTTCGTTGGCAACGGGCCTCACGCTTAAATACTGTGGGCCTTACGCCGGCACTACACAAACAGCTTCGATAGACAATGTAAGTTTGCATAGGTGTAGCGCGAGGCCCCCTTCGGCGCGGGGCCCGATTGGAAGCAATCGGTCCAATTGGCTAAAGGCCCTCCCTGCCTTAGTGTATATCTTTCAAACATTTACTGTAGATATAAGATTGTTTGGGACACCTATAGCATTTTCAAATTATCTGCTGCAGTGTATTGCCACTCACATGCAGAATACACTGCTTTAGGCATCTTGAGAGACATAATACATCTGTCATTTTAGGGCTGATTTTCGTTCCTGCTTGGATGCACACAGCTGAAAACCGATCAAGTGCATTTTGAAGGGCTTGTTGAGAAGTTGCTAGCAGTACCAAATCGTTCGCAAAACTCAAAGGGTGGGTTATGCAGTTCCCAACGGTGACACCCTTATCGACTCGGTTGTGACTATCTATCCAATTCATAGATCTCCAAATTTTTTGGGAGAGAACTACATAAGCTATTGCACAACAGCTCGAGGGCCGGACATCTTTAGTAATGCGATTGTTTCTTGATATGTTACATTCTACCAAATCAACACATTTTTTTGTAAATACATAATTTTTTCATTATTGGCAAAATGTGTTTTGCGGCCGGATGAAATGGCTTCGCGGGCCGGATTTGACCTGCGGGCCGTAGTTTGAAGATCCCTGATATAAATTATGAAGAGGAGTGGTGACAGCACACACCTTTGTCAGACTCCACACCCTCGGTGAACGGTTGTGATTTAACTCTGTCGACACAGATCGAAACTTCTGAGCAGGAATATAATGACTTGACGGCCAGTAACAGGCGACCGTCAACACCATACTTCGGCAACACTCACGAAAGCCTTTCACGATGAACCCGGTCTTATACTTTCTCAAGGTCGACAAAGCGTGTTTATATGTCTCTGGCATGTTCTCAAGATTTCTCGAAAAATTGTTGGAGAGTGGAATTTTTTTATTGTGCTACGGCCATGACGAAAACCGCACTGTGCATCATCCAGCTTTGGTTCAATTATATCGCGGCATGTTTTCACAAGGCATTTGGCGTATATTTTGCAGGGAGGCTAACATATGCGTACCGGAAGGCATTTGCCGGGGGATGAAAAAAATTTGCCCTGAAGTTAACAGTTTGCCCTAAAAACAAACAATTTGCCCTGAAAATAACTTTTTTGTTTAATCCGAATGGGGCCTGAAACCTCTTGTAAATCTGTATACAGTTGAATTCGTTATAACGGTTTCGTCTGTAACGTCAATTCGCCTATAACGTTACATTTTGTTCGGTCCCGATGGCACCTTTAACATGCATTTCAATTCGCTTATAACTTCAATTCGGCAATAACGTTCTTTATGCAATCCCCTAGAGGTGCCGTTATAGGCAGGCCCGTAACCAAGGGGGGCGCAGGGGTGGCGAATCCCCCCTACATAATTTCCCCCCCCCTGGAAAAATGTGTTGAGCATAGTTGAGAACTATTGGACATAGTTTAAAAAATTTGGGCCCCTCTCAGAATACTCTTCGCCACCCCTGGTGTCCCAAGCTGGTTACGGGCCTGGTTATAGGCAAATTCTATAGTTGCCTTGCTTGTTAACTCAATGGGGGTGATGTTCCTTGCGTATTGACGTTGTGATCTCCCAGACAAGAAACTTTATGGTAATTGCCTTTACTGATGCAAATATGTACGCGACTTCGATGGCGCAACGCAATGGTTAAAAGCGACGGTTCCAGATCGAAGGGTCTGACTCCCTACCCTGCCTGTGTTATCGTTGCTGTGCACTTGAGCAAGGCGCTTAAAGACGCGCACTCAAAGGTGCCTAGCAATCTGCACATCAGTGCGGCCCTCTTCTACTGAAGATTGCACCTCGGGAAATAAAACACGTACTCAACATGCATGTGACAGTGTGCCTATACGTATTGTATCGTATTCGTATACTGTGATTGTACCATGTACAGCAGGGGTTCTCAACTTTTCCGAGCATGTGGCCAAACAAACAAACAAAGAAAAGTTCCATGGCCAACGACTATACAATTTCGCCAATGCGACGGCTGTTACACATGCATAGAGCAGGAATAAAAAAGATCAACAACATTTAATAATACAACGTGCGCTACAATCAATGCGAAGGCTGAGCCTGTTTGTTGTTGGACAGCAAAGATATTCGAGGCTCAATACTTGATAATGCACAGATCAAGTCATATTCCACATTAAGCCTGCATCTAGATTTCGTTTTCATGGCAACAAGAGCCCCAGTTTTCGCGAGTCATCTTGCAAAACGCAGGCCTACTCAATTTCAATAATGTTCACTGACAATTGCTTTACCTAATTTGCGATGGTATTTTGTATTGCTTCTGCGTACTAGCTGAGTAATATGAAACAATTAATACAGCATTGTACGATGTTCTGTCGTAATATCGTTACCATTCGAACAAAGAAACCATTTACAGCCGTTTAGTAAACTGGAAAGTGGAATTCATAAAGTACTAAACTTTAATGCAATGTGGCTGCTGCATAAACATACGCAATTCCAAATATTTAAGCTGCAGGCCATTTCAGTCCTTAAGAAATACCTGTCTATGTTTGCTCTTAGCAAACGCGTCTATGCCACTACCAACGACTTTTTCAATTACCTTGTTGCAGAGCCGTATCAGCCGCTCTCCATACCCCCGACTTGTGGGGCCACGCTGTCACAGGGGGCCCAACGTTCAGTCCCGTCACCACTTAGCCCCACAGAGAAAGCTTAGATCCCCAAATTGAAATATGAAGCACTAGAAATCAGTAAAATTATGGGGCCCTTTGAAGAAAAAGTGCTTATGCATTACAGTTACTTTGGACCCCTTTGAAAGTAAGGTATTTACACATTACGATTGATGTTGGGGGCCCTTTGAAAGCAAAGTAACCTACTTATACATTACAGTTGCTGTTGGACCCCATTTGAAAGCAAGGTATTTTACACATTACAGTTTACAGGCAAGTGCTTCGCTTGCCTTCCCTAAACACACCACTGTATATAACCCTGACAGTGATCTTATATGAGAATATGAAATCGATTGAACACGTTCTGCTTTCATTCGATATGCATACTTTCTCACCAGATGTGCGCATGTAAACACTGCAGTGTAAAGTTATATTTTATTATTGTTATCTTAGTAGTATTGAACACATTGAAGTTGCTAATGAGTTTATCACTTCAAAAAATACAGATTTCATGCGATTTTTCATAATAACCTAGACACACAGGTCGACTAAAAAAACAGATCTTGGTGGAAAAAAAACTCAGTGGGAGCCCTGGCCACATGCGGCAAAACGCCTACTACCGTAACTTGAAGTGAACATTTGATGTTTTACTACCATGTTATTGTTACGCAATAACGACCAACAGTACAACAATCCACTAGCAAGTTTCGCAACCTGCCTCTGCAGGCAAAGGGGGCGAACTGCGCACTTACGCTAAGCGTGTCGGTGGCCTCGCGGTCATGACTTTGCCCCAGGACCGTAACCCAGAGGGGGCGAAGATCCCCTTAAATTTATTTTTGTCCCCCCTGAAAATATGTGTAGGACATAGTTTAAAACTATTGGACAGAGTTTAAAAAAAGAAAAGGCCCCTCACAGAAAAGTCTTCGCCACACCTGGTGTCCCAAGCTGGTCACGGGCCTGCTTTGCCCTGATGGGCCCCGCGTTCATTTATCTGGCCCTGCTTACATACCTAGTTGCATACGTCCAGAAGTCAGACTTCCACTTGATCAACGAGTTTTGTGAAGTGATTGTTACAAAAAAATGTACTATGTTTAGACCAGGTAGTCTTCTCTTGTTTTGTATTGCATAGAAGCAAGATACCTTTGGTGCTTACGACCAAACGGACACATTTGCGCAGCCTGCTGATCAGACAGTCAGATGGGGTTAATTGTGTAGTTAGAAGAGTCTATTTTAGGGGTTGTCCCAAAACAGAGTAGTGCGGTTAGTGGATTATGGATGTTAATCGTTGCGTCCACGTAGGCCTTAGTCTATATTTGTTAACATTTTCAGGCGATTTGAGATTCAAAATGTTATTAATCTAAACATATGCCATGCATCAGGAGACTAACAGTCCAGACATCAGCAAGGTTTATGCATGCGTATTACGGCCAGTAAAAATCCCAATGCGCACACTTTATAAGCATATTTCACTAAAGCTCATGGTAAAATTTATCAATTTGTGCTAATGAAAGAAAACGTTCATCGCAGCGCACATGCTTTGACCTGGCTCATGTTTGCTTCTTCGGTAATAAGGTTTTGGTATCTGAACGATAGGATTGATTCTGCGTTTCTGCAATTTTTTTACATTTGCATTTCGTTACGACATATCTAAATAATCGCCGTCAATTAAATGACAGTGATTTAGGCTCCAACCCAATTCCTTTTGTTAATCGTTCAAAAAAATTTTAGTTGGAAACAACGAGCCTATTATGCGTATTTGCGGGAAAATATTTATAATCAATTTGCACAATCTGCAAATGCTGCTCATATTGTGAATTAAAAATGAATTTTCAGAATGTGTAGCCCCCTGCACAAACTTGAAGGCCCCTAATGGAAGACTTTCTGGCGACAGTTTCACTCAGGCCCGCAGACCCGTTGGGGTATTCGGAGGCAGTTACCCCCAAATCGTTTTTGTGCCTCTCAAAATTTTGTTGTTATCAGAATTTTTTGGCGGCAGCCCCCCCTGCCTCGTACGCCTACGGAGGCTAAAGAGAGAGATGCCCCAGTAGTTGGTGCATTTTCTCCTGTCTCCCTTTCTGTGTATCGGGATGATAATTTTGCCAACGTTTCGGTGCCATTCCAAAACGCCATGCCACTTGACACGTGCATGAGCCAGTCAAACTACCTGGTGTTCTAAGTTCCCCTAATTCGCTTTCAAATCTTTCCCAATTAGCTTTAAGCTCGGATTTCGCAGCGGCGTCAGAGACCTTATTGATGCACAGTTCTACGGAAGCTTTCATCTGTGCAAAGTTAAAACACCCCGCATGAAAAACTTTGCTCAGTTCTGTCAGGTGAGGTAGCAATGTTGGCAAAAGGAAAGGAACATAATGAAGAAAATTGTTCAGACGACCCAGTAAAACAATGCCTATTGCATCATTTTTAGTTTCTCACAGCTGCTTCAGTGCGACCCAAATAGCCAAAATCTCACTCTTAGCTCTCACAGTTGCATCACTCGACAACTACCTTGTTTTTCATGCGCGCTGCAACTGTCGAACTTTTGTCTTCATTGTAGTTTGATGCATGGCCAGGCAAGCCGATCGCAATGGTGAAACAGTAAAAAACTTCCGTAATTGCTTTGAAGTGCTTTCACACCTTCGTAAACTGTACAAATACGCGGCTGCATAGCAACAGGCCAAAGCGAGGCGTGCATGACAATGCACAGATACCATTTTTATGATTTCCGCTAAAGTAAATTTGTTGCCAGTCGATTGGAATTTGTTATTTAAACACTAATGAATTTTTAAAAAGTCTTCCACCGCTTGCTCTAGAATGGCTAGATCAGCGGCTCCCAAAATTTTTTGAGCGCGACCCGAATCTGAGTTTGGTGAACACCTCGCGACTAAGTTCGTTTTTAATATCAGCAATCTACTCTTTTCTCAAGCGTCTGCGCTACAGACAGACACAGAGAAGCAGTGGAAACGTTAAAAATATTCAACCCAGGTTTGGATCACCTTGGCGTGACTCTCATACTTTGTCCCCAAAAAAGCCAGGTAGCAGTTTTAAGGCAAATACACATAAAACATGCATAACCAAACATAAAATCGACATTAAAACTCGTCAGAAATATCGATACAACACAATTCCACTCTTTTAGAAGAATTTCTTTCTTTCTTTGTTTGTTTCTTATCAATAACATTATTCATTTTTAGAGCAACAGTAATTTTTTTTCAAAACTCTGTGCACCTGCGTGGTTATAGACTATTTTCAGAAGAGATTTGTAATGAATATGCAGTTTAGACAATGTTTTTCTAGAGCCAAGGCTTTCCGACTGAAAAAAAACCAGAAAAAAAACGGATTTTGTCTGGCCTTTTTAGAGTTCGAAAAAAAGCTAAATGTGTTAAAAAGCCAGAATTTCAAAATCTGGCTTCAAAAAAGTCAAATTGGCAACCTGACGAAAGGTGACGCTTTACAGTCCAGCCTCACACACGTTTATTACCTCACAAACACATCAAAAATAAATGATCAGACGATGTTATTCAATAGTGACATAGGTACGGCTCTGTCTGTATTTTACAGGACAGAACAGATTACGTATTGATTAAAACTTTACTGATTTTTAGTGTTGCATATTTCAATTTGGGTTTGAAGCTTTGTTTGGCGGGCTAATCCAAAAAAGTCCCCCGTGGCGATGGGACTACATTTTGGCCCCCCTGTAACAGCGTGGACCCTCCTCCGTTGGCGGGTATGGAGGACGGATTATATGGCTCTGCTCAGCGTGATCCATTTTCTGACCCTTTGCGAATTCACGACCCTTGTTTGGTTGCAACCCCACCAGCAGATTTGTATCACTTGATGCCAGATTTCACTTCAAGGAGGTGCAAAGCGCGCTGCGCAGATGAAAACGACGTTGCCTGGTGGAACGGCAAGAAAAACGAAGTTGCTACTTTCAGTCGAGATGCTAAGATCAACACCGCTGGTTCACCTCAGGCGGTTAATATAATTGGCTTTGCAAAAAAGCAAGTTGTAATGTCACTACACAGTTTCTCTATATTCTTAGGTTACTGTCTGATCTCCAGGAAAGTACACGACAGCTTTCAGACACAGATGTGCTGTATTCACAACTGCATTACATATCACAGTGCAGGGTTGCCAACCTGTTTTCACCAAAAAAATCCAGACCTTGTCCGAAAAAACGCCAGATAGCACTTTTCTGAGACATCGTCCAATCAGTGACATTGTTGATGAAACAGCGAAACAACAGCACACGAGCCGTTGCTTGCTCTTGCAGAGGTTGTGGAAGAATGCATGGCAGTCGCTCTGGGCAACGATCGCATTGGCAAACAAGTTGAAGCGAAATGGCAACTGTTTTCGTAGGAAGTGACGTGACATCTGGCTGGAGTCTGCTTCAACGCAAACAGGGCTTGATTTACCAGAAACGCAGCTCAGTGAGCAATTGTCACATATTTACGGGGCCCAGCGCCCCCTCGTAGCTTGATGGCGTCATTTTCTTCAATCAACCGTGGAACGACCTTTTTGCAAATTCAACATTCTCTTTGCACATCTTTTGCCGGTGTGTGCTAGACAGGGCCCATTTCAGTATCCTTTTACTTCAATATGACTTTTTTCCTTTGTACGTAAGGCAGATAGGACTTTCACAGTAGCTAATTAATTGCATTACTATCAGAGCCGGATTAAAGGGCAGGGGAGCCCGGGGTAATTTTTACTGGAGGGCCCCTATGACGTAATTCATGAGGTGATCGTTTGTAAATGTTATGTTTTCGCTGATTCGCAAGGTTCCCGTTTGTTTTTTCCGGTAGTCGAGATTGTGCTTACTCAAATGCACATACAGTTACCTGCGAGAAGTAGATACTAGAGTGTATTTTCACTAAGAAAAAATATTTCACAGGCTAGACGCAGTGGTTCCCACACTTTTTCTGATCGCGTACCAAATGTGTGGGTCCTGTACTGTCAACACGTACCACCTTGCTTCAATTCGCCAAATATAATTCGATATAAAGTTTGGAAAACCAGAATTGACACAAATGCAACATGAAGAAATGGCTGTGAGAAAGTATTATGGCCATTGTCAGACACCAACAAGGGAGGTAGGCTACACACGAATTCTGGAATTTATCAACAGAATCCGACAGGTAAAAATTATAGCTATCAACATATTTTTTGTGAAGAAAAACAGAAAGCAGTGTAGGTCTATTCGTGTACCACCTTGAAAGGCCTTCGCGTACCACTACCGGTGTTTGTACCACAGTTTGGGAACTACTGGGCTAGAGAGTTAGTTGACTTGGCAAGAAACAAGATTCACTCGAACAATGAGCAGAAGCCAGAGATTACAAACAATTACATACAAACAAATTACCTAAATTCGATCCACCCATCTGTGTACATAGCCATACGGTTTCACCTGTACATTTTCTTCACCATGTTCTGCGTTCATTGTTTTTTTTGTTTTTGTTTTTCTTTTCATTGTGCTTATTTGATGTCCAACTGTTGTTTGTCAACACCTGTCAAAAAATGATAAACGGGGTTGGTTGACTAGATGACCGCCACGGTCTTTCGCCAATCCTATATGACACAGCGCCCCTCTTTGTTTACACTGATCAACTATTGTGCCATTGTGTTTTCATTTGC
>Ga0210059_1008091_pt1 | contig 16638 bp, 15 predicted proteins | sample Ectturendosymbi2_FD_188042 | JGI IMG/M metagenome (GOLD analysis project Ga0210059, IMG submission 188042) | Ecteinascidia turbinata endosymbiont from Florida, USA - Sample 2 (SPAdes) (version 2) | ecosystem: Host-associated > Tunicates > Ascidians > Unclassified | place: Key West, Florida...
ATCTCTGCGCGCATTTAGCTATCTCTGCACGCATTTAGCTATCTCTGAGCAGAGATAGCTATCTCCGCACGCATTTAGCTATCTCTGCGCAGAGATAGCTATATCTGCGCACAGATAACTATCTCTGCGCGCATTTAGCTATCTCTGCGCGCATTTAGCTATCTCTACATGCATTTAGCATCTCTGCGCAAAAATAGCTAAATCTGCATGCATATATAGCGCTGAAAAGTGTCGCAAGAAAACATGGTATCGTGTCTGAAGAAAAAGTTGGTGTTCTGTTTTAGTAATCCAGACAAAAGCTAGGCTACTGCAAGGCATGAATTCCCTGGCGTCATATAAAGTTAGGTGGTTTCAGGTCTAAATTATACAGGTTTGATAATAACATTGGTTGGCGCAGACGATGGGGTGCAGTAAACTTGTGGTGGTGGTCTCAGTGTTAGTGCCATTTTTTGCTTAAAATTTCAAAGAGGATCTCGTCAAGTCTGACCATTCCAACTGTTCACACCAAAGGCAGCTCAACGCCTCTCAGCGCCTTCAGGTGCACAAAGAGAATGCTCTCACAGAAAGAGTGTGTTGAAAGCGACGTGCTCGCTTCGAGACCAGCACTCTTTGTGAAGAGAATAACGTTGTCATAGAAAAAGCGCATCGAAAGGAACAGCTTGCTTAGGCGTTCGTGCCCGAAAATAACGTTGGCAACACACATCACTGTAGTAGCATTATCACAGTAAGTTCTGCTGCTTTGAGAATCAAAGAAACGAAGGGTGCATACGTTTTATATGTAATAACCTGCAATACCTGCTTATTACTTAACGTAACCAGCATTCCTGCACTGAAATGCGAAAAGGTGCGAGATTTAAAGCACTTCAAGCTGCAAACATAAGGTGCAATGCGTCCTGTTTAAAGAAAAATTTGGTCTTCTCTTTCATTGATCCTGACAAAATCTAGGCTACTGTATGCATCCTTCGTTTCTTTGATTCTTCAAGCATTGGGGTTTACTCTGAGAATGCTACTACAGTGATGATTGTTGCCAACGTTATTTTCGGGCAAGAACGCCTAACCGAGCAGTTCCTTTCGATGCACTTTTTATATGACAGCGTTATTCTCTTTACAAAACAGTGCTCATCTCCAAGCGAGCACTTCGCTTTCAACGCGCTCTTTCTGTGAGAGCATTCTCTTTGTGAACCTGAAGGCGCTGAGAGGCGGTGAGCTGCGCCTGGTGAGAACAATTGGAATGGTCAGACTTGACGAGATCCTCTTTGAAACTTTAAGTAAAAAATGGCACTAACACTGAGACCACCACCACAAGTTTACTGCACCCCATCGTCTGCACAAACCAATGTTATTATCAAACCAGTATAGCAAACACTGCTTTAAATCACATTAAGGGAATACAGATAGAATCAATTTATTGATAATGGGTGTAATAATGCACAACTGCTGGCTGGATCTAGTATTCTCATAACACTTCAACAATTCACACTTAAAACCTGTCCTTGCTGATAGATTTAACAAGACAAGACAAAACAATGGCATCCGAGCGTTCTTTCCAACCTAATTTCAATGTTTGGTTTCAGATTAAAACGCAAGTATCCAAACACCAAACTGATATTTTGTGACTTCAGCTTTGCACTAAATCTTCCTTATTTTGACAGGCGCTGTCATTAACGCTTATTATTCTTTGCATTCCGGTGGAACAGGGCAGTGATAGGATTTCAGTGTTGCTTGATCACGACGCAAAGTGTCTGCAGCAGTTGCACGTGTGCTTCAGATTTTCGTGAATTTTAAACAATGCTAACGTTGGTTGGTTTCAGTGCTTACAGGTGCAATCTAGCCTGAAATCGTATGCCAAACACTCGAACGGCATGAGCCAGTTTTTGACATGGTACCACACTCACAGTCTTCGCGAAGTCTGGCCATTCTTCACCATTGTGCTGTACAGCCCCGGTTATCCCAAACAGGTTTATGACATTCTGCTCTCTTCGGTTGCACATACATCTTGGCGTGTTCGCACGATTCGCTATCAGTGTGTGCTTACTTAATAGAAGGCATCTAGAGATCTTGTGAATGAGTTGAAAGTGGTGAAAAATATTTCTTGTTTTGTACTTAGCAATCGTAAGGTGGTTTGTAACTTTCCCAAAAACAAAACCTGAGCTTCAAGAAATTGTCTCAGCCATGGGTATAGCGGATCGGAACGCACAGGAATGGCTCCGGTTGTATTTTTTAATAAGATAGATCAGGGGTGCTCATACTTTTTCAGCATGCGAGCTACTTTTACAATGAAAAAGTCAAAATGATCTACCTACTACAAAAATGAAAGCATATATTTGTTAACAAATATATTGAGAATTATTTTTACAATGTATGTTGATGCACCTTGAATACTCACATGAGCCCACATTGCACAACCCAGCACAATTAACTGTGTACATTTTTTTGTCATTACCTGACTTTACTCTGATGACTTGCACCAACAGTTTCCGAGCAGCTTCATTGACAACATCTCCACCAGAACGTTTTCCAGTAAACTACAGCTGGTGAAGCAAATAAAGCTTCTGGACAGCGATAAGTGGCCGACTGAAATTCAGTTGAATTTGGCCATGAAGAAATTCCAGGCCCGGCAGAACGTCTGGAGCAAGCGCCATCATTTACCGCCAACGCGTTCGTTTACTACGTCGGCAACATGCCGGTGAGTACCGCGCCAGATACTTACAGACGCTACTGAAAAGGCTACAGGTGATCCCATTCCAGCGCAGCTGAGTGCGAGAGAGGTTCCAGCGCAGTGAACCTTAGCAGCACCATCAGCATGGACTTGCAATTTCAAGTTGATAGTACCGCATGTAGCTACAAGGCCCTCCACTCATGCAATGGAATTCAACAGGCTTTATCAGAAGTTGGCTGCGCAGCCACCGAAGCGCAGACGATATGAGGGTAAGAACGGTAGGGGAAAAACAAGACACTGCCTTGTCTTTTCTATAAGTTGATTTTGGTAATTGTTTTTGAGAAAATATATATCTTGGTAAAAAATTTCAATTTTAGCCAGCGCTCACTACAGCACTGGACTACAACCCGTAACTAACTACTAATGGACTGGAGTATCAGGTGTCGACATCGCTCAGTCATTCCCAGCCGACTAGCGGCAAAATGAAAGCGAACGCTAGTCTTTTACTTCCACCCACCGACATTATGAAGATCAAAATTATTGGAAAAGTTATCCGCAGCAATTCGAGCTTCCCAGTTTCAAATACACCGTTTTCGACTTGCTTATCAGAGCTGCCGCACATAAGCGCCGATGTTCGGAGCCACGATCGAACTGTTGTTACCAAACTTGTCAAAACACTTTTCAAACTCTTTCGACTTGTTTGCGTTGCACATGTATCTCTACATAAGTATCGTTATAAGACGATAAGCCCATTCCAATAGCATGCTTTTGTTTTTCTTTAGATTTGCCTTTAGTGTAGCCAGCAACAAGCAAATGTAAAGTTGTTGGTTAAATGGTTGTGCACAAAACGTTTATTCAAACTTTGCAAAGATTTGCACTCGATTTACCAGCAGAATCCACGTACAGGTGTAACCGCCAATTATGCAAATGTTGTTTTGCGGGAGTTTACAAATTTTTGATATAATGTATCAATTGCATGAAAGGTTTTTGGGAACGAAATTTTGGCCTTAGAATCCAAAGAATGGGACGTCTTAAAAGTTTACGGTAAGTTTCCGTTGTGACAACAATTTGTTGTCGTTGTAATAGTTGCTAGTTGCTGCTGTTTTATAAATTTTAGCTGCTGCTTACGGTGATAATACAATTACGCAATTTGGAAATCGTGGTTTTCGTGTGCTTGAACGTCATTATCCTGACCATGTGTATAGCTGCATTAAGTTGACTTTGTTCGACTGCAGAGGCTGTGCCTAACTTAATGTAAACGAACGAGTTCGCAAGTAATAATCGTGATTGCGCATACGAATTGAACAGAAACAGCACTTACTCAGGACTTCAGTTAACTTAGCTTAGACAGCTGTTGTTAATTGTCTTCACCAGTGAAAACCTTTGATAGCTCAAAACAGGAAGTAGTGAGTCTGGGACATGATTCGGCTTGACCTCAGCCGCTAATTATTAGCTCAGAGCGTGTTTCCACCAACAGGGTGACGCTACGAAGACCTCACCGAGCAACAAGCATGCTTTATTCCCTCCAACATCGTACGTGTTATTAGCGTAACATTGCATCAAAAGCACTATTTAACAAAGTTTGCCACTAAACACTGCGACCAGCAGCGGACACAGGCTGATCTGGTGGGGGGATGCGATGTCGATTTGCAATGAACCCAATGCTTCACAGAACCATAATGCGTAAATCAATCACTTCCACATACGTACATTTACGAGGAAACAAGTCTAAGATTGGTTTAGAAGAAGGTTGAGTGATAAAATTGGTCAAACTTTAACACTACACCGCTACGGAACCAACAAGGAAATGTAGCACATAACAGCGATCTGACGTAGTCACTGGCGTCGGCGCAGGTACATCGAGGACTCGAGATGTCGTTCACTTGACGACATAATACTTATTCTCATTGTAGGTTACGTTTGTTACATCACGATTACCGGTGACAGTAGCCAGCATAGTGCAGTAGCGCTGTTTAACTTGTATGTTGCAGCAAGTGAGCGTATGGTCAGTTGGATGCGGTTTAGATCGGTGCTCTTGTAATGGGGAACCTTATAGTTTTTAATTCTCGTTTGGAATGGTCTGCAACACCCATCGTAATTTGTGCACAACATTTGTTATTGCAGGTAATTTTGATGAAATAACAACAAGCGGGTTGATTCTGTTTATTTTGCAACTGAAATTAAAGAGAACGGAAAGAAACAAAAAAATTCGTAATGAGTGAAAGCACGAAAAAACGAAAGCGAGAAAGCACAATCATTCATGGGCGTCCGCACAAATTCTTCCAGGGAGGAACGTCGACATTTTGTTTATCATTTTCAAATTACTGACGATCAGTGTTCCCTCTAAGATAATTTTACACTGAACAAATGTTTGTTTTGGTGAGTATGATTATTTTAGGGCTGAGTAAGTGGAGTTTTCAATGAATTACAAACTCTGTGAATTACATAAAATCTTATAAAAATACGAACAAAACACACATTTCATTCAAATAGCTCCTTGTTTTCGGGGGAGTTTCCATTGCTTTAGAATGTTCCAAGTGCGCGAGAATGAGATTTCATTGCGCAACAGTTCTGGTGGTCCTGAGTATTTGCGCCCCTTATAGGGAACATTGCTGACGATGCAATGCAAACAGACGTTCAGAAAACGCTTAATCCTTTCTACACTACAAATAAAATGCCCCATGTTACGGTAGCAATCACAAAAAACGTTTCGTTGGCAGCAATAGCCAGGTATATTAGTATTACGACAATTTACATATTGCACAATCTGCAGATTTTCAACGCAGGGCATTTCTTTTAAAGTAAGCATTGCAATGATCTGTAAAGAAAAAAGCATTGGATTGCCATGGTTTTCAACAAAAACACAAATCATGACTTTATTTTACTTAGCAAGCAGGGACGCACATAGTTGATAAACTCAACTGAACTAACAACTGAACATGTTTTTGAAAATTTCGGGGGAAATTGCCCGATTGCTCTCTCCCTGATTGCTGGATCAGCTAGCAAGACTTGTCAGTATCACTTAGAACAGTGGTTCTCAAACATTTATGAGCCGTGGCCCCCTTAAGAGACTCTCAACACTTGTGGCCCCCTGCTCATCAATAAAAATACCTAGTTTTGGCCTCTTCCTCCGCTCGTGCCCCCTGCTCGGCCTCTGCACGTGGCCCTCAGAGAACAGTTCCGTGGCCCCCAAGAGGGACGAGGGCCCCGTTTGAGAAACTCTGACTTAGAAACAAGAGCTGCAAACGTCTGGGATCTCGTTCCAAGCGATCAATAAAACCTTGCTACACAAACTGAACAATTAAGTAGACCTGTATGTGGACACGACTACGGACAAACTTACTACAATTATAATATCATGCAGGTTTTGCAAAATTGACCGGATGAATTATGAAAACTCCCACAGCAAATATACAGTAGCTTTGCACTCAGTATTCACTCAGATGTCAGAACTAAACCTTGACGATTAAGACGTATTCCCACAAGCCTGCATAGATGTATTCTACTGTAACAAGCCACGTAATTTTATATTGCATGAACAATTTTCAGGCGGGGGAAAATGCCTGTTTTGTCTCCCCTGCCCTGCGGACGCCCATGCGGTCATTGACTATTTTATATCAGGTACCATAAACAAGGCCAGCTCGTCTAATGAAACGAAGATCCGTTTTTGACTTTGTTAGCATAAGTTAAATTTTAGCATCTTTAGCGAGTAATGTGCACTTCAAAAGTATTTTTGCGATGATTTTTAATGAAATCAAGTGTCATGTCAACACCTCTTTAGGTCTGGTGGGGGGATGCATCCCCTGCATCCCCCCCTGTGTCCGCGCCTGGATGCAATGCATAGGTACAACTTCTTTGAAAGAAGTAATATTCGAACATAATACGATATGTAAGAATAGACCACAGAGTCGACAAAATTTTTATAAGTTAGACTTCACACTTTTTGTTGTGGATGTGGTAACCTCGAGCATTTGTGCTTCTTGCAGTACGTACTACTTGATCATGGCATTCAAAATCAACCTCAAATTTTGTTTATTTTAATGTGACTTTCACTGGGAATCTAAGTAAGATTTTATTTATATTCAAGAGCATAAACGGTTGAGTAATATTAGCAATAGAATTAACAAAGACAGCATGACCTTAGTTTGAAAGAATCCATTACTCTTTGTTTTGTTCTGGACCATTTTTGCTGTTTTCCACAGCAATAAGTGCCATTTAAGGACTTTTTAAACGCCAAATTCAATTTCGCTAGTCGGCTGCACAGTGCATAGTTACTGTAAATGTTGTGATGGAGTGAAAGCAGGTGCAAAACCTTGAAATTTCGATTGTAATTACAAAAACATAAACGTCAAAATGAACAAATTAAACCGGAAGTATGAATCCGTCATGCACATAATAGCAAGATGCCATACTATTCAAGCGCGATATAGTGAAAACATGAGGAGTTAACTTATTATACGCACTGTAGGAGAATTTTTCCACAAGTAAGCTAGTCATGTGCATTTTATCGGTTCATATGCCATGAGCTTGGCCGATTGTTTTGCTTTTCGGTGGCTTTTTAGTTGCTGTGACTTGTAGACCAGGGCCTCTCAAACTTTTTTGTTCTGCAACCCTGTTTTAAAACAGTTTTTTAATGCGACCCCTTCATGGATAGATGCAAATGATTCGTGTAAACATCCAGTTACAAATTTCAAGAGGCATTTTTGTCCATGGCGAAATCATGAAAATGCACACAATCTACGAACATAACCTATAGTAATAAAACTGCCACGCGATGGAAACAGTAGGGCAACGAAATAAACAAAACACAATTCGGTTTATAGATGTTATCAAGCACAAATAATGTGATAGATGCACTTGGTGATTTTTACACAGATTATCCATTCGTAGATAGATACAAGACAACGCAAGATAAAGAACATTCTCAATATTTTTCAAAAAGGATTGCTTTTTGGACGTGATGATTATCAGTTGTGGGAATATTGCTTAACACAAATAGGTTGTGCAAAAAGCTAAGAGTTTATGAATGGCTTGATCAAAAATGACTAGGCATTCATTTTTTGCTCTTATCAACAAATGACATAAGCTCCGTTTTGAAAATTCCAGTTGCAAACGTTTGTTGTTTAATAACTCCGCATACTCATCCTGGACATGGCAGGTGTGTCGCCTCCTGAAAATCCAATTGCGTATAGCTTGTGGATCCAACCTTTCATGAATCAAAGTCCAAAACAGGAGTGGCGGAACCGGGGGTGCCGCTTGGGCCTAGAATCCCCACGATTTTCTGGGGGGCTCGTTTCCCACTTTTACGTTTCGAATTTTGCTTATATGTTTGAGCAACACAATTAGTATTGGGTCCATTGTTAAAGCAAATCGCGTAATGAAAAATCTTCCATACTTTTTTAACGTGTAGTTGTGCCCCCCCACACTTTGAAAGATGTACTTTCACCACGGGTCCAAAGTACTTCTGAAACTGTCGAAGATTCAAGGCTTTGCACCTGCTTTCATTCCATCACAACATTTACGGTAATTATGCATTGTGCAGCCGACCAGCGAAATTGAATTTGGCGTTTGAAAAGTCATTAAGTGATGTTCACTTGGTGCAATACTTTGCCTTTCAAATACCCCTTGACTGTAGTCATGAGCAGAATACTTGGAAATGTAGCTATAACTATTGCATTCAAAATTGAAATTTCATTTTGAAAACACTAAAAAAAATTTGTGTACCCCTTGGAGCACTTTTGCATACCCTAAAGCAGTAGTTTCCAACAAGGGGGTCGTTTGCCATTTCTCCGGGGTTGGGAGAGCCTCTAGTAAAAGTATTCATAATTTGATTTAATCTGATTTTGCAATCATACACAAAGTCCATAGTACTAGCAAGCACACACTGTCTGGACAACGCAGGTTCATAAAGACAGACAAAACAGAACGTTTTACAACGGCGTTCGAGGCAGAACCAAAGGGCTACAGACACTTAATATTTTTCGCTAACCCGTAACACTTGGTATAACAATACTGCAGAGTGCAAAGTAGGACGTTGAGTCCAACACTGGTCAAGGCCAGGTAAAGTACGAATGTGTTGTGGCATGGTACGCCCTCAACAAACATTGTAACGTCTGAGCACTTAGTCACAACGTAAAATGCAATGTTAGTGTTCAAAGAATAAAGACGTATATAAACAATCTGACTGCAACAAAGCGCGCAACCATACGTTGTTAGACTTTTTACTTTTAGATTTTATATTTTGTATATGGAAACACTTTTTGTTGTAGCCAAAATATTAGGATCACCTGCAGGAGTGTAGTGGGGTGGGAACGCGTTCCCACATCTTTTTGCACAATAACAACGTTACTTGAAGATTTAGATTTTTCATTTCAATTTCTACGTGTAGCGGATTGCGAGAACTAAATAAGGTTTTTGCGTGTGAGGGCACCTGAGCAATATTTGGTGTTAGAGTTCGGCCTCAACCTAAATCACGGGTTTAGTCTGGTGGGATCGGCGCTCCCACACTTATTTTTGTAGCACTTCACCCCTGGTTACCTGGCATAAACGATAGCTTACTTTTTCATTCAAAATTGTTTAGGTGTGATTATGTCCACTACAGTACTGTTACGTTTGGTAACGCACAAATAACTTTGTGACGGAAGAATGTGCTGTGTTTGTAATTAGATATCTGATTGTGGTAGCTAACTTGGGAGATATCAAGTTTTCAATGAGTTGTGCTGTGGAGTAATTTGTATACAGCACGCATCTTTCTCACTGATGCTGCCATATTCATTAGTTAATAAATGAGTGTTTGTTAAACATATAGTGATATCGTTCGTTATTTTTAGTCATTGTGATTTTCTATAGCGCAAACACAACTGCATTTCATATGCATGACTGGAAATTTTTGGAAGGGTGTCGTTAGGTTAAATTGGGTTGCAAAATGGGTTGCTGTATGAAAAAGGTTGAAAACCACTTCCCTATAGGTTACGCATATCCCATTTAAGAACCACTGATATATGCAATAAAAAATTTTTGCGACCATACATTGACCTTCTGAAGAATGGCACCGTGGTAGATGGAAGTTTGATTTGGAACCAAGGTATTCATACTGTAATACATTATGAGTGGATTGCTGGATAGCTAATAAAGAAGAACAGGGGCCCGGCGCAATTTTGGTGCTAGATTTTCGCTCCGTTATGGAAACAAATCTTTGTTTTCTTGATATATCTTAGACCAGTGGTCTTCAACCTGGAGGTGGCGGGTCCCACAGACGTTGTGGAGAATTTGTGGAAGAATCGCCAGATGATATTTTATGTAGCCTACAAAGCTGCATAACATTTGCTTTATCCGAGTTTAGATGGGGATCGTTGGGTTACAGTGGGTTGCTACAATGGGTCGCGGTACAGAAAGGATTGAAAACCACTGGCCTAGACGCTTCAGTCAAAATAACGAGTGACGTATGGAATCCACTCCCCACAGTATTGCTGTATAGCGTAAAACTTTAAAAAATACGTGTGTGGGTTGTGGCAAAACGAGAAACTGTTATCGAAGGATCAATATCATAAATTCACCAGCAAGCAAAATATTTCAAGCGCATGTTTTCACTCTGGAGGAATCATTTGAAAAACCGTTGGTAAAAAAAACTGACTTCTCTTGCATATTTGATTGGAGATTGAGGATGAAATGCGAAAACAAAGTCACTGCACGAACGCAGTGGAGCACGCACACACGAATTCGCTTAACGCCAATGGCAAGTTGATACAAATCAGACCTCACGTACGGAATACAATCGCGAGAAGGAAACGGCAATTAGTAATGCGAAAAGGTGAATTCACCATAAATGGCTTTGTTAACACGTTTTTGAGTGACGAGTGCTGGTATCTTTTCAACGAAATACATGGTATGGTATGGTTTAATCATGCATTTTTGTGACTCAAATCACGAAATAACACGAAGCAGCAAGAGGAAATACAATAACATCAAAGATCACTAGTTGATTATATAGTGATGAAAAAATATAAAAAATAAGAACTTTCACGTTTCGCAGCTTAGTAATCGTGTTCTAACATGTTGAATCACACAGGGTTGGCGAAAGACCACTTGGGTCAAGTTCTCAGCCAGCCCTGCTGCTAACACAAACCAAATTTTAATTGAAGACGTTTTACAAGTAGTAATAACAGTAATAAAAAGCGTCAAATCAACGTCAGGTGAAATAAGCATAAAAATAACAACAAAAACAGTGGGGAAAAGCATGCCTATGTACAGGGGGTGGGGTGAGCAACTATAGAGGTAGATAGGAGGGAAAATAGTGGCATCAGCGCAGTATTACATAATGTGACAATATAAAACGAAGATCAAACTGAATGTTACAAGCATATGAAACGAAAATTAACAGGAAGTCTGGCAAGATAGCAGGACTTTTTTATATTTTTTGCCAAATGAATAAGGCGAAGGTGATTTCAATTTTTCCGAAATGTTAGACCAAATTTCAGACCAATATACATTAGAGAAAGCTGACCCAGAAATGTTTTTATTCTGGGTAAATAATGTTTTTGCAGAGAAGCAAGTCTTGTTTGATATTTGTGGACTGATGCAATCTCAGCAAAGTAGTTATCGAAGTGATTAGGTAATCACCATTATAAAAGGAGTGCATCAATTTGGCAACTGACAATTGAAATAAATCAGGTGTTTCTAAAATTCTGTGCTTGGAACAGAGTACAGTTGTTTTAGTTTTGTTATATTCAAGTGTTCTCACAGCTTTATTTTGCAATCTGATTAAAGGGAGTAAAGTCGTCTTGTTGGCCCTTCCCCAGTTAAGTATTGAGGAAGTTAAATAGGAATGGAAAAGAGCGAAGTGTACAGATTTGAGCACTGAAATGTTGGTATAGTGTTTTAATTTGGACAACATTCCACATGATTTGGAGAGCTGTGTTACCAACTGTTCAATTTGAGGCTTCCAATTAAGTTTATCATCCAGTATAATGCCAAGATATTTTAAGCTGCTTTGTTTTGATATTGGGTGATGATTAATTGACACTGAGAAATTTATATTTTTATGGTTGTTCATGAGCATGAAATTGCTTTTGGAATAATTGATACATAATTTGTTCGCACGAAGCAAGTGATCGATTTTTTTGATCTCATGGTTAACTGTTTTTTCTAAGATTTCGTGTTTTTTCCCCGAAATATGCAGATTGATATCATCAGCATATAAAACAGTATTAATGTTGGAGGCTTTCACAATGTCATTAATATATATAAGGAATAGTAAAGGCCCAACAACAGATCCCCGGGGCACGCCACATGTTACATTCAAAAAAAAAGATTTAGTATCTCCTATTTTAGTACACTGAAACCTGTTGTCCAAGTAAGAAGCAAGTAGTTTTAGGGGTGTTCCTTTTACTCCATAGTAAAACAATTTTTCAAGTAATATTTTATGATCAACACAGTCAAAGGCTTTGCTTAGGTCTAGAAACAGAGTACAGGTTATTAATTTGTTATCTTTATTACAAATCATGTCATCATAAATGGCAGCAATTGCCAATTCAGTGGAGTGATTGGTACGGAAGCCATATTGTTGTGGGCTCAGTATAAAATTACTGGTGACAAAAGAGTACAATCTGCTGTAAATTACATTTTCATAAACTTTGGAGAGAGTTGGAAGTGTGGATATTGGCCTATAATCGTCAGGGGATTTGGGAGAAGTTATTTTAGGAATGGGTGTAATTTGTGCAATTTTTAGAAGATTGGGAAATTCACCTTTTGCCATACATTTATTAAAAAATTCAGATAACCATGAGGATAAACTACTGGCAGAAATTTTTAAAAACTTTGCTGGGATGTCATAGGAGTTAGATGTTGTTTTGCATTTTAGTGGTGCAATTATTTGTCTGATTTCATCAGCACTGGTTGGTGGGAATGTACACAAATTGGGGAAAGACTCAATAAGAAAGTTATTAAAATTTGCAGGGGGAGGGTAAATTTTGGAGGATATATTTTTGCCAATTTTGGAAAAATGTATGTTTAGTTCTTCACAATGGTTTGGTTAGTAAGGTCAGTATTGTAGGTTTCTGCACCTATTTTGCTTTTTTTTGTTTTTGTAGAAATAATTTCATTAATAACTTTCCAGGTTTTTTGACATCATTTCTACAGTTTTCAAATTTTGATCTATAGTAGTTTTGTTTTAGGGATTCTTTGAGGTGAGTTATTTTATTTCTGTAAAATTTGTACTTGGCTGAAATTGATGGGTTGTTTGTTGATAACATTTTTTTATACAAGGCATTCTTTTTAGAGATAGATGTTAGCAAACCTTTGGTCAACCAAGGAATGTTGTTAAACATAAGAATACAATTGTTACAAGTGATATTGATATCAGTGTTGTTATGGTTGTGAAAGTCAAGATAAAAAAGAGCAGTGTTAAGATCTTCCAGAAAAGATGGCAAGTCAAAATTTTTTAAACAGCGAATTTTTGGTCTTTATTTTTGGCACATTTGGGATGGAAATTAAAGTTTGCAAAAATGGGGAGATGGTCAGAGATGTCATAGTGTGCAATTCCAGTGGTGGTGGTGTCATCAATTATATTTGTGTATATATGATCAAGTAGGGTTGATGGGCAGAACAAAATCTGGTGGGTTTGTTTACAAGAGATATGCAGCGGAGACTCAGAATACTGTTAACATAATCAGTAATGTGTGTGTCAATTTGGTACTTCAAAAAATTTAAATTTGTATCGCCTCCAATCATGTAATTATTCTTTTCAGAGTGCATAATTTCAAGTAGATTAGTGAATGCAAGCTGAAAAGCTTGTGAGTTAGGAGAAGGGTGTCTACAGATCACTCCATCAACACATTTTTTGCCACCAACATTATTTGACTTCACTTCAAAGAAAAGACATTCACATCCATCTATAGGTCATTCCAAGCCTTGTCTAACAGTATACTGCAGTTTTTTGTTTACATACGGGCCAACACCTCCAGCATTGGTTAGGGAATCAACATGAACAAAGTTGTAGTTAGGAATTTGTCAGAGATGATCGGATAGTGGATTTTTACTATCCGATTCTATCCTGTGTTTGAAAAATGATATCCGTATCCGATCCGAATCCTGTTCAGGTTGAAATCATACTATCTGTATCCAAAAACTATCCGAAAGTGTATTGTGATGCACAACATACATTTTTTGTGCTGTGTCTATTTTGCCTCATGAGGCAAAATAACTGATGGAGTTATTTTGCCTTTACCTGTACACGAATTGGTGGATGTAGTCACATGACAAGTTTGGAACGCATGTCTTGCTTAGTTGACCATGACATCTGTAACAGCTCAGTCCCATGCATGGATGATGGTTGTCATGGTTTCAAGGCTGGCAAGCAGTTAGCAGCTTCTTGTTTGTATTAAGTGAACTGCATGCCAAACCCTAACTCTAAACACTGAACCACTAAACCTAAAACCTGACCCTAAACCGTGACCATAAGCCCTGATCCTAAATCCTAACCATAAACTCTTAAGCCCCATCCAATTGTCTCTGGCTATTGTGCTTGTCACATGACCACATCAACCAATTGTGTTCAAATGAAGGCAAAATAGTCCCAGCACAAGTTTTTCTTCATGAAGCAGAATAGACACTACCTGAATGCATTGTGACACTTTCTGCCCTGTCATGCTTATAAACAGAAAGTGTGACATATCTTGCAAGCCTTAGCTTGACATACCGCGTAACCTAAGTACTTTTTCGAGTCAATTGCATTATAAGCAAGTTGAAGTTTTGCCACACAGTCCCGTCGCCACGGGGGGTCTTTGGTAGGCTTAACCCCTCCGAAACAAAGCTCCAAGCCCCCCAAATTGAAATATGAAGCAGTATGAAACAGTGATGTTTGTTCAAATTTCAGAATGTCAAGCCCCACTGCACAAATGCAAAGCTCCCCTATGGAAGACTTCCTGATGACTGTTCTGTTGCGATCCCAAGCTTTTTATTAGCCATTTATTTGGTAACAATGGTTAGATTTTAACACCATCCATGAGTTCACATTCATAATTTCATTTATTAATCCTACCAATTGTTTCACTTTAACCAAACCTAACTCTGACGGTTTCGTTGGCAGCGGTTGCCTGCGCCTGCACTGATTAGTCCGCTTATTGATTACGTGCCGCGTTGTATTGCATTGCTTTGCCTGGTCTTTGTATCGCACGTCGATGTCAGATCGTTTCTAGTTTCGTACCAGGCGGTTGTTGTGTTGCGCTGCAGATGTTGATGCGTGCTGGTGTTCTTAGTTGAATAAAGCCTGGTGAAAGGTTTCGTTCGTCGCCAGGTTCTGTCGTAACAATTTATTCAACTAAGAAATGGATAAACAACTGCTTCGCCCTCGAGAGTTGTGTGTCGAACCGAGAGCACCTGATGCTGGCCGGGTATTTGCATTCTGGTTAAGGACTGTAGAGGACTTTATTGACAGTGTACGGGAATTGCGCAGAGACGGCGAGCCAGAAGTTAATAGGAAGCGTATCATAATCAACTGTCTTTCGCCTAGTGTCTATCCTTGTGTTGAAGACGCAGCCGACTGTGAAGATGTAGTGCGAATTTTGAAGTCTCTTTACGTCAAACAGAAAAACAATGTTTATGCCAGGCATCTTCTCGTAAGTGGACACCAGTTACGAGGTGAAACTTTGCCCGAGTATCTGCAAGTTCTTAAATCTCTGGCAAAGGATTGCACGTTCTCTGAAGTAACAGCTGTTACGTATCGTGAAGAATTGACTCGAGTTGCGTTTATTAATGGTTTATCGTCGGCGTCCATACGTCAGACTTCTCGAGAAAGCAGAGATAACTTTGGTGCAAGCTTTCGATTTAGCTGAAAGCCTAGACAGAGCCCAACGCCAAGCCTTGTCTATGGGACAGTCACCGACTCAACTTTTGTCTTCGACCACCTTCGACCCGCAACGTGATGTTCACTGTGAGCGCCCGAACGCATCGTTTAGCTATCCGGCTGATTGCAACATGAACCATTCTCCGCCTTGTCCTTCTACCGCTGTCGCACAGAGACGTGTGAATAAAGAAGTGGTTAAGAAGTCAGGTAAAAGGTGTTCTTTTTGTGGCGGTCAATTTCATCCGCGACACTCTTGTCCTGCTCGTGATGCTACCTGTTTCAGTTGCGGCAAACCTGGACATTTCTCACGTGTGTGTCAGTCGAAAACAGGATATAAATCCGCACCTTCTAAGGCTGTCGTTTCTGTCTCATCGGTCGAAAAACCGTATCTTGCTAGCGCTCCCTCTAGCCTCAAACCTGCTGTGGTTGACGGCCTATTAGATAATTTTCTGGTTCATATCTTGGTGGACTCGGGCGCTTCCGAAAATTTCGTCGACTTCAAAATCTGCCAGAAATTGCACTTAGCTATTAACGGATCGCCTACTTCAATCGTCATGGCATCTTCTGAGGTATCGATTCCTACCTGTGGCATTGTTATAGCTACACTTTCTTTCCACAATCGTACTTACCCAACCACGACTTTCAATGTTATCAATAACCTTTGCTCCGATGTGATTGTCGGCCAGGAGTTTCTCAAGCTACATTCATCCGTCACGTTCGTGATGAATGGCCCTGAAGAAGCTCTGACGATTCCGCCCTTGAAACCCCAACAAGTATGTGTAGCCGCGGCCAGGCTGGACCCACCTAGCTTGTTTGAGTTCCTCCTTCCTGAATGTACTCCGATAGCTTCCCGCTCAAGGAAATACACTCCCGAGGATGCCAAGTTCATTGCATCTGAAGTTCAACGACTTCTAGCGGCCAACATAATCGAGCCTGCTCGATCACCATGGCGTGTACAGGTTCTCGTTGTGCACAAAGGTCCGAAAAAGAGGTTAGTGATTGATTATTCAACGACTATAAATCGATTCACGTTGTTAGACGCCTATCCGCTGCCGAACATAGACGAATTGGTGAACAACGTAGCGCAAGCCAGGTACTACAGTTCACTTGATTTATGATCCGCTTACCATCAGATTCC
>Ga0210059_1008092_pt1 | contig 16638 bp, 8 predicted proteins | sample Ectturendosymbi2_FD_188042 | JGI IMG/M metagenome (GOLD analysis project Ga0210059, IMG submission 188042) | Ecteinascidia turbinata endosymbiont from Florida, USA - Sample 2 (SPAdes) (version 2) | ecosystem: Host-associated > Tunicates > Ascidians > Unclassified | place: Key West, Florida...
TCCGCTTCTGCTTGCGCTCGTTCGAGCTCTAGACTTAACTCCATTTGTTTCAACTGCAGGGTTATCAGTTCATGCTTCCTAGCTATGGATGATGCAGAAGATCGTTTTGAGGTTACGCTATCCCTGGGAAAATATTCTTTATCCGTGCATAGCTGGACGAATTGTTCATACCTTTGATCACTTATACTTTTTGTACGTCGCAAGTTGGCAAAACTTGCTTCTACTTTTTCTCCTTGGTAATCTTCAGTGCATGGCACCTCGGAACTACACCTTTTACAAAATTCCATAGGATAATGAATGTTCGTTGATTCTTCAACAAATTGTCATTTACTTTTGAAATAAAAAATTTTCGCTAATTTTTGATGTAGCTTCCTGACTGACAGGTCCACATCAAGAAAACAGACGGCCACAAAATTCGTTAATTCACGTTACTTCAATTCCACGAGCCCACAAACTTGGCCAACAAACGTGTCAACAAAACGTGCTTAGCGAAAATTCTGAAACCCAGCCTTATGCTGTGAGGACCTTATGTCCTGTGTTATAAATAGCCTTATGCTATATCAGCCTTGTGCTGCAAAGACCTATACGTCTTCCAAAAACTAAAGCACCACCTCTCAGTCCTCAATTCGTATACTGACCCACTTCAACGTTCCCACCACTCGGAAAAAACAACATTCGCCAAGGTATGCGGAATTACACAAAAAACGCGGCCCGTCAATTACTCGAGGCCTCGTCACCGCAATTAACACAATTAGGGAAAAACGTAACGCCAGGGCTACAGGCAAGCAAAGACACGCAACGATTCTGCGAACGTTACAATTTATTTGGCAGTTCTGTTTTCTTTCTTACAATTTTTTTGTTATTAAACGTTGTTGAAAAGGGGTATCAAGATTGACGAAAATTTCAATGCAGCGGTTTGACTTATTGAGGCGTTAAAACTTCAAGGACGACTGTTTTAACCTCTTTGGAACAACGGAACAAAATACCTTAGATTCACTTCCGTCACTGTTAGTTCTGGTCCAAACGCCACCTGCGTTTCGATGGCAGTGACCGTGGAACACTTTCGTCACTCTGGCATCGGCGAATCGCTCGAGCAGCGGGACGCGTTTTTCTTGCTTGAGCGAAAACTTATTGTTCTCTTCGTCAATGCTGTCCACGAAGATCGGGATGTGCATGAAGACGACCACGTGACGGCTCGCACAGTCACGTGCTCTGACGTGTAACGGTTCAGAGGTCAACGCATTGCACGCACCGGCAGCCGTAAACAACGTCACAAGCAGGCTGTTTTTTTCGGCCACAGACCGAAATGTTTTTGAAATAACCGAAAAAATTTTTAGTGAGAAATGTCTGAAAATATTGACTAATGAATACTGCTACGGTGAGCTTCAATACAACTGTGAGACAAATGATCGAAATGTTGCAATGAATAAAATGTCTCAGCAAAAGAATAACTGGAATGTCTCAGCGCAAAAAACATCGCGCAGGTGTGAGTGATACGTAGTTCCGTCGCCAGGGGGGATTTTGGTTTGCTTAGCCCCCCAAAAGTAAGTTTAAGCACCCCCCCCAAAATTTAAATATGAAACACTATACATCAGCAGAGTCTTTTGTTAAAATTCAGAATGTCAAGTGCTCCTGCACAAACGTAAAGTCCCCTTATTGAAAACTTGCTGGCGACGATTACAGTTATACGATCACGCTGGTTTAGACAAGCACCGGATGTGTACGTACTGCGTATTGCGAACCACAACTATCGCAGGGCCGGTGCGTCTCACATTCAAATTGGCCGAATGCTGGAAACGCGATCTCCGGAGCTAGCTTTTACGTACAGCACGTTTTTTCAGATCACACAAAATTTGACGCAAACGCAAATCTGAGGTTGCCTCCGCTCCGTTAAATCAAAACCACCTTCCGTTGACCTTCACAACGTCACACGAAATAAACTGCCGTGCAATGAGAAGGAAATCCAACGCATTTAGTTAAACACAAACAAAATGCACTAACATCCAAACAAAACGACATCGCACAACGTGAGCTTACTCTTTCAATCGATCTTCTAACCAACTCTCTTGCGCGGCCGAGCGCTCAGGTGTCAGGGAATCGTTGAACATGTACTGAGTGTCGATGACGATGTAAAACACTCCCCCCACCCAAAAGCTGTAGTACTCATCGCCGAACTCTCGGTTGTACTGGTCGCGCGATGCATTGGTTGGGGTATTCCCCACGTCGTGGTTGCCGCTGACAACGAAGATCGGTATTGAGCTGTCCAGTTTGGCAAAGGAGTTCTGGACGGATTCGTATTGTTCCTTCCGATAGTCTTCATCTGACCGGCCATTGGAAGTTGGCATTAAGAAAAAGCATGTCGAGTAAATGTATGGCCTGGCAAGCCTGCTGCCCTTGCGGTTAAACTTTAACATTCTTCGCGACGTCACCCTTCTGCAAGTCTGGCCGAGACATGGTGTGAGAGGCATTACTTGATGTGTGAGTTACTTTCAACAGGCCTACGTGATGGCTGCGGGCGAGCTTTAGTGGGCCACGCCGCGACTAATTGCATTTGGGTCAAATTAATGCCGCTTTGCGACGATTCCTTCAAAATGCCTAGTATGAGACACGGTGACCATAAAAACAACTTGAACGAGCAAGGCTTGTGCGATGAAAGTCTGCTGCTTGCTGAAAACAGTCCCGTGATTCGCGTGAGAATCAAGAGTCTGTCACATGAACGAGTCCGAGAACTAAAATCATTTTGAAGAAGCAACTGAAACAAATGGTCCTGACTTTCCGAAAGTACTGCAGTTACCTTTGTGTCAAGAGCAGTCTGACTTCCACAAATGGGTAAGCCACAACACAAAAAATTAGAAAGCTAGAGTGGTAGCCAAAGCCACAAGATCAAAAGGACAATGTTTGTTGATATGCACGACATACTAAGTTGCATGATGCATGACACATTAAATCGAAAGAAATAGAAACCATCGGCAAAGAAACCGAACATCAAACAATTTCGTTAAACATTTCGACAAGCAACACGTTCAACCCTTGGGGTATTGACACATTGTGTAGCAGTTGTTTTTCTCATAAATTACATTTTTAATGATTCGTTTACTTCAACCATACCTGGTAATGCTTGCAAAATGTCTCCACCTAAACAAAGAAATCTTGGTTGAGGTTGCAGTTTGTTTATTGCAGCAACAGCTTCGTCCATAAGACGTACTTCTTCGCTCCAGCAGTCACCTATTAAAATAAAACTTTTACAACCTGTGCAGTCCACTAAGCGTTTAAACAATATTTAAATAGTAAACATGCATGCAGTGACAAACTAATAAGACTGTTGGATAAGGCAACTTTACACAGGCTTCATCCAGAAGCTCAAAAATGTGTATGCAAAAAACAACAGCAACAAAAATGTGGTAAAAGGATAATAAAGGACAGATATGTTTCATACACATTGTTAGCAAAACCTGCCAGTCAACACACAATTACTACGTTTACATGTCAAGCGACGGTCCGCACAAACGAGACAGCCCGTTCTGACGTCATAGTCCGGTTCGGTTTACATGTCTGAAAGTCATTCGCAGGCTGGTGAACAAAGGGTTGTATGGAGTTGGAAAGCATGTATGCTGATGTACAGATTTCACGAATTTGGCAATTGCTGTCCATGCCTCTCATGAAGTTGGTGCTGTGAATTATGGATCATGCTGCACACTGTAAAATCCACCCGTTGCAGACGTGCACTGACATTTGCAGCATGAGTTGATCTTTGTCGCATGTGCAAAGTTACAGGCAGACAAATTTTAACACAGGTTTCATAAGCACAATCCTGAAAAACAGTTTGGAGACAACTGCTTTGTTGCATGTGTCTGCAAATGCCTAGGTGGAACTTTTGGTGACACATCAGTCAAAATATATTTGATTTACACTGATACTCAAACATATTGCCTAATGTCACATGATGAATGCAAAACATTCAGTATTTGTTATATTAAATATATCCTATGTCATTTTTTCAAGGAGCTAGTGAAATAAGTATTTATCTTTTACTACTATCACCACTGATGCCAAAAAGTTGCCCTATTTTGCAAGCCTGATTTATGAAGATTAGTGCAACACACAAGGGTTCTTACTTTCAAAACAACTGTTCCTAACACTGCCAAGCCACTCCAGGCTGATCAGTAGCCTATTTAAAATATATATTTGTTTATGAACAGAGCCTCTTGTAAGATGTTGTGCACAACTTTCAGCCTTTGTGATGAATAAGCATCTCCTCAGTAATGTTTCATTTCTAGACATTTAGGGAAATCTAAAATTGGCAGATAGCCTACATTTCAAAACGTTTAGGCTATTTTAGTTACTGTAGGCTAGTATCTTCTACTGTACTTCTATCACCACTGATGGCAGAGAATTATTGCATTCAATTTTCTTTAATGACATGTAAAATGCAGAAGCAAACAGTTTTTAACAGGGGTGATTTCTGAACATTTGGTTAAGATTCTTGCCTTCGAAATAAGAAATCCTAACACTGCCAACCCAAAGCCTAACTGCTATCTATAGTAAAACTACCCATCCTCGCCTACGTGCCTTGTCGACTGCATGGTAATTATGTTGGTATTACACTTCTTAAACTGAAATCAACACACAGTTAGAATAACGGTGCAGTCATATCTTATCTAGAGACAGGCGCTGGATGCTAGTCGTGCTAGCCTAGTACCGCGTGAACGAGACCACGTACTCTTCATATCGAGACGTCTTCCTGTCCAGGTGGCCAACATATCAGCTCGTTCAGGGCACTGACTCAGCAAATCACGTTCAGAACCAGACAACTCGTTATCCATATATGGTAACGAGCCAACGCAAAACTGACCATGTAAATGTAGTAAATGTGAGCTTAAATGCTAAAACAACTATGCCCGATTGAACCACTGATTCATATCACTATTTTGTAAACTAGTGTACTGTAAGAACTGATCAACCTGTGGCCAAGTTGTTAGTGCATCCATTTCAGTGCTGGTAGGTCTGGAATTCTACTCTGGACTGGTTTCACCAAGACCTTGCAAATTGGTACTGAAGCCTTCTTACTTGATGCAAGTTGTAAAGAAACCTGCTGGGAATATCTCTCAAGCATGTTTGGATATTAGAGATATAACCTTCTGCAAAGTCTGGTCATTTTAAGCATGACTTGCCATTGGAACTCTTTCATGGAGTGCTGAGTGCATACAGCTAAAGCGTAGCCAACCTGTGCAATACCCTAAAGAGAAAACTCTGCCTAGGTGTCATTGTGTGTGTGGTCTTGTGCTCTATATGCAATTAAGTGTCAGTTCTTGTATGTATCGTGTACCTGCGTCTGTGCTTAACTACATGCACAATGATGGGACTGAAAAAAATCAAATGCAACGATAAAACCTTAAATGCTGCATTCGTAGTCACATTTCTGTTCACATTCCTAAGTTCAACCCAGATGAATATAGCCAGGTTTCCAAATAAAACCCTGCTCTCACTAATGACAACAACGGCCACTCAAAGTAATAATTCTGCTGTGTGGCAATGCATTGGCACTTTGTTCAATTCAGTGTATACCACTAAGTCGAGAATAACAGCAAAACGTGTCTGCTACATGCTAATTTGGAAAGTATAGTGATGTTTGCAAATTAACTGGTGCTTACCTTTTCCACCACTGAATACATCAATCAGTCCAGGCTGGGTATCGGCGGCAAAAATAAAAATATATGGGCCAGACCACAAACTTTCATTCTCTGGAAAAAAACAACAAAAACTATCAAAAATGTTTGAACTAACATAAAGTGCTTTATCCTCAGTGTGCACTGTACACATCACACACATTGTAGATACAAAGCAGATGGTCTACTTCATTCAATGGATGGTGCTTGGCAAGACAATATAATTAGGAAGTCTGCATCTGCCATTTTTACTCCAAGGATGTCACGAAGTTAAGGTATTCCACAACAGTTTCTTGCATGCAGCTGGTTTGCATTTGCTAGAACATTTTTCTGCATGTGGCAATTTCCCTTGGCAGCTGGGGCAAGTTTTGCATTTCAAGCAGAAATAAAAAAAACTTAGCGCTTGTTAAAGGTAGCTGTTGCTAAATACAGTTTTTTAACAATAATAATGCACACAAGCAATAAGTATGGTATTTGATACCGAATCTATTTCATTTAACCGAGACTGAACGAATGGCTTGTCAGTCTTTTGTTGATATTGATGATGAATATTTTATTCAGCATTTCCAATACCTTGCATCTGTTTTTTTCAGGCATTTTTCGATCATAGACCAAGTTTTTTTTAATGGCTAAAAAAAATTAAGTCAATTCGGTCATAATTTTCAAAAAGGTAGGCTAGCGAATACTGTTTCAGCGAGTTTTGATACTATTATCGGACAAAAAATATGAAATGTCTCAGTGAGAACAAAAACAGCATTGCATGAAGTGAAACGCTTCCAACTATACAAAGTTAGTATAACATGTCTTATCATATTCGCTGCCAGCGAACGCTGTATTCGTACTTTGAAATCCTGCATTAACAACTGTTTTCATGCCACTGTGCAACTCCATAACCCGTCAGGCAATTGAGCTAGATAGCTGTTCAAAGCCTCAAAAGATGCAACAAGTCTTCTAGTTTGCATTAAAAAAACAGGAAAGTTTTGGATTTCAGGTTTAATCCCCTAATTAAATATTTAATTAGTCTGTTGTGTTTGGGCCATAACTTTTGAACCAGAAACATTAAAAAGCCAATCAGGGCTCAAAAGACTAGGACTGTAGCGTAGTTTCTAATAAAAACTTAAGTTAAAAAATTCCATCTAACAGTTAGCACCCAGGGTCAGGTAACCCGGGCCAAAAATATCGAAACCTATCCCACTTATGACATCACCCACAAAAACCCAAAATCCAAAACTTTCCAATTTTTTAAAAACCCAAACTAGAAGACTCGCTGCATCTTTTGAGAGTTTGAACAGCTTTCTAGCTGAATCGACTAGCAAGTTACGGAATTGCAAAGTGATGGTAAAAAAGTGGCTAACATAGGTCTTAAGGTAAATCCACCCTGAAGCAAAGGTGTTAAGAATAAGCTACTGCTAAGCTGTGGTAGATCAAAGGATACAAACCTTTAGTATATTTTTGCACGTTGTGGTCTTTTGCTTTAAGAAATTGATTTGAATAAGATTCCATCCCAAATTTATTAACAGAAAAAAGCTTGTTCTAATGATGCTACAGCAACCTTGCATAGTGTGCAAATAAGCATAAAAATGTTAACCCTCTTTTTCTGCAATACTAGACGGGCAGCACTTTGTCTTTTTGTATCCTTTTCAGCATTTTGTCTTTGTATAATTTTACAGTAATATGAATTTGCTTTTAAGTTTGAAGTGTTTTAATTTTTTTTGTTTATTACCTCAACAGGTGTTGTCAAATAAATCAACCACTTAGTAGGGTCTTTCATCAACTTTTGGCACTGGAAGGGAGTTGCCAGGGAGCAAAAACCTATCGCTGGATTTGCAAATCTTACATTTTCCTATTAAATTTTTAGCAATGTTCTCTTAGTTTCAAGTGGGTAAAATGGAATTTTACCACTGTTGCCCCCCACAAAAATCATTTTAGCTACCCTTGGAACAAGTCCTTCAGAGGCTCATTCCCTGCACCATATTCAGAAGCATAACTTTAGTCTCCGCATTAAAATATTCTCAGTATGCTTTGAGGTACCCTTAAACCTATCACACTGAAATATCATAGCTTGTATGATTATTATCAGAGTATTCGATAATGATCATTTATTTATTTTGCATTTCACTGCTTGGAAATGCTAACAATTTGACTGCTGCATTATTTTTGTCATTTTGCATCAAAATTATATTCCACACAGAATATAATGCATGACAAGATTTCATGAGCTTCACTGCACAAACGCTAACAAAACTAACCTTTCATGGACAAACATCACACAGAATGTATTTCTTGCAGGATTACTTAAAGCTAGAAACTCCAACCTGTAGTCTCACCACCATTGAAGAATGTCACTACACCCTTGCACCAAAAGCTCTCTGTAGCATTGAAATTCTTGTTTATGCCACCTTCACATGCATAGGGCCAAGACATTTTTTTCGAAACAAGTACAAATGTAAATGAAAGTCAGATAGGAAAACACGATGAGTCTGAAAGCCAACCCAAAAAGAAAAGACCATACATTCCTGAGGAAACGCAGCCAGGATATTGGCCTGTATGCAAGTTTGATCGGATATTATCTATCCCCAGTGAATCAACCAGCATTACTGCCTACCACTTGCCTTTGTCCAACGCATAGCTGTTGCTTTCTGAATGTTTACACTTTCTGTAAGTTTTGTTTTTGCCTTGTGCAGTGTTATTTAACTCCCTTTTTAGTTACCTTAGCCTATGATGAAACTACTGCCTTGTGATATGTTTCACCTCACTTGAGACTTCTGAGGCATATATATTTTATAAGGACTTTTCCACGTTTCTCCTACTGTGTAAAACTTTTGTGTGTTGATGACCATATGCAGTAGTTGCTGGTGCATTGTTTCAGTGATTGTTTATGAATCTGAGTGAAACATGTAAATTAAATGAATATACAAATTTCTGAGTTGAATCATTTACTGAGTTGATTCAAGTCACCACTTGGTGACTTTGTGAAAATCCAGATGTGGAAATCTTTCCATATTTAACATGCGTTATTTTAGAACAAATTATATATTAGTTCCACATCATAAACATTGAAGCTAGTCAAACCAATTACACCACATGTTATTTCGTGGTCCGTCAGAAACGGTTTTAATCAGTCGATTCGTAGAACAAAAGAACAGAAAACGAGATTGAAGTGTTTAGCTAACGGGATGCCGAAACCTGTAATGCCATCAGGACAGGAGCTACGAAAAGCGCAAAGCTTCTAAGAAAAAGCGCAAGGGTCTGGCAGTGATAGCTAAAACGCCGCGACTGAATCGCTTTTTCTAGCAAAACTTTCAAGCAGCAACGTGAAAGCAGTGGCGTTAACCAGTGCACCTGAAAATGAAGGTGAAAATCAAGACATTAGTTTGGAAACAACTTCCACACTCAGCCTGGCTGGCCATATTAACATATTCTCTTTCTGGTGTTTTTTTTGTAATCTCTGGTTTCTGCTTAATGTTCGGGTGAATGCTGTTTCTTGTTGAGTCACTCTCTAGCCTGTGAAATATTTTTTCTTAGTAAAAATACACTAGTATTCATAATCATAAATTCTCTTCACGTAGCTAACTGTGTGTGCATTTGAGTAAGCACATTCTCGACTACTGGAAAAAACAAACGGGAACCTTGCGAATCAGCGAAAACAAAACTTTTACAAACGGTGACGTCATGAATTACTTCATAGGGGGCCTCCAGTAAAAATTGCCCCGGGACCCCCTACCCTTTAATCCGGCTCTGACTCTGATAAAAGCGTTACGACCGTGGGACCGTATAAGTCTCGATTTTAAATGACAGACTTCCGTCTTGAATCTAACTGCCCTTACTGCGTAAATCGAGATGCAAGCTAACATTGGTCTAGCAACTACAGGTCAAATATGTAAACGTATCTTTAAGAATTGTCATAATAAACCTTCAACTTTTGAGTAAATTAAATAACAAAATATATACTTGAATAATGGAATAAGCTCTACTAGTAAAAATTATCAACGCATAGAGTTAATTTTATATAGTAATTTGATTGGATAGGGGAACCGATCTTAATAGATTATTGATCTCTTATTGTCAATTACTAAGATACAGAATTAAAATATGAGGGTTACACAAGCGTTGTAATATATCGAGAAGTGTTTAAATACTGTGATACATCGTATATTGGTAAATACCAGTTTGTGTCATTTGAATATATTTATTGTGATGAATAAAAGCTATGAAACCACAAATTATATGATTCACTGGTGTATATATTTTATAGGGTGAACCATTGAGAAATAGTTTATAATCGGGCAATTAATGAGGGCTGTTAACCAGACCTAGTTTCTGCGAGAACGGTCCCTGATTCAGTAATGAGAACCCATGTATTAATGATACTACTGGATCAAAAGCGCCCTACGATGCTACCCTTAGAAGTTGCATCTGGTGTAACATTTGACACTCAACGTGGATTCTCAGAAAGAAACTTTCTTTCTGACATTTACATAACTGAACCAATGTGTTTTATCAGAAAGAAACTCTGTTTTCGGATATTTGCATATCTAACCTTTGATACTTATAAATTTTCTTAAAAATTTTATGGATGCCTGTGAGACATTTGGCAACCAACGTGTTTTGTTTTCGAGGAAACAATTAAATAACATACGTACATTTTTGGTTCACGCTTTATTTAATTTTCAATTTTTCTAACACACTATCTTTATATTTCTTCGGGAAGATATACCGTTTCGTCACCTATTCGTGTTTGATATTTAAATCACATTGTTGCTATTCTTTTAATTTTAGCCTTACATACTGATCTTCCTTCACTCCCTTCTAATATATTTCTACACATTAAAAGCATACCGAGCCTATTTTAAATGTAATCTTTGATCTAAGTTCTGCCATGCTTAATCTAAGAAAAACTATGGACTCTGGTACACGAAAAGCGGAAGTGCTAAATAGCCTTATAATAAATACTATGTCAGTTGTATCGTTTGCTTTGGCCGTAGTATTTATTATAAAACTATGGACTCTTTCACCATTATTCCAGAGGCCCTAGATTTTACAGCAGTCACATTTTCGAAACTTTAATTTTCCTAATTGAACAATTCTCTTTGCCGCCAAGCACTGTTCAAAAGCGACTGCATGAGGATTGCTGCGCTCTGCGAAGCCAGCAGTGCCGAAGATTCATTGCGCAGGGCGTGTTGCGAACTTGTTTCTAGAATTATTCGCAGATATGGCACAACACTCGCGGTTAGTCACGTTTGCATTCAACAGCAAGCGTCGTCACAACAAAACCATCGAGAGCGTGCCTCGTTCGATGCTTGCGTTTTCCACGAACCGGTGTCTCACGAACAAACAGCAATGCACAGCAGTTGCATCACTTGATTTTGAATTTTTGCAGAACGACTTTATATAGCATCTCTGCTTAAAACCTTTTGGTAAATTGCTACATTTTTATACACGTGGTTTGAAATATATTCAATTTTTTCTAACTTTCACATTTTTTGACAAGACGGCGCGGCACTTTTGAGCCCACACGCTGCATAGTTTTGGTACCTTTGCAAATCATCCGCAAAGGCGAGCGTTTCATTTTCAAACACCTTTTTGCAAAGAAATGCAGCTTTCTCCACTCAGTGTGCGTTGTCGCTAGGCTAATACTTGACCATTACACTTTAACAAACCTTCCACCTGACTGCACTAGTACTCACACCCTTGCGCAAAATGTATAAAATTTTTTTAAACCTCTAATTTGTGTTTAAAACATATAAAAACAATTTTGCTTAACACAACCACAATAAAATTGCTAGAAACCGCATAAAAATCACCACTTTCGCACCAAAAACAAAAATTTTCAATAAGACACAACTTTAAATCTTTCTTCGTATGAGAAATACTCACGAAACAACTTTTAATCCTGCCACTTACGACTTCATACCGCATAACCGGAAGCGAAACAAATTATTTTATCTATTTGTAATTATCTCAATTTGCTGCTTTTATCAGGAAACCTACATTTCACTTGACACTATGCCACTTTTTTAAACAAAACGCATATAAACGATAGCACATTTTGACAACCTTTTTGCGAAAATTGCAGTCCAGATAAACTGTTTGTGTGAAGCGAACCAATACTGACGTCGCGACCCAACTGTAACGCCTCACGTCTAGTTGATAGCCTAACGACTTGCTCAGAAGTTTTGGAGTTTAAACGCAGCGTCACGAAACGTCACGAAATCGTTACGACTTATTCGTGACTCATTCTTGTTCAGCGGTGAAGCTGCTCTCTGCGCCGTAGCGCATTTAATGCGTATTTTCATAACAGAGCCATTTATTGTCAGCAGTTTCAACGTTAGGCCTTATATAGGAACACCTCGTGATTAAGGTGCCAACTCAACACCTGATAGTCAGTTCGTTGCTGAAAAATTTCTTCATATTTTCACTGGCTTAACCACTTCATTTCATTGAAATTTGCAAAATGCCGACGTAACATCTGATGTCAAACGCAGTTTCAAAACCACATATTTCGTTACTACCGCTCCAACAGACGCCAGCCTTATCTCTGGTGCACTATGCTGGCCATTAGCTACCTATGTAAAATCATAAATTAACTAATCGTTAAAGTAATATTCGAACAAAAATTCACATTTCCAAGTTCTAATCACTATTTCTTCAAAGTTTCATTCACTATTAACGTTACACTCGATACTCAAGACGCTTAAATAAACCTCAAAACGTATCAGCTCTACCCATGACATTTAGAAAACTACCCCAAAGTTGAAAGTTACAGTCTGCTTTCGAAGTAATTTAAAAACATTGCTCTACATCTACTGGTTTTGCGAATTTCATTCATCATCCTTCTTTAACGCTGATAGAACCTTTTCATGCACAACTGAAGTAACAATCTTTAGAAACGCCCACTAACCATGTCAATAAAAACATTGCAGCTCAGACAATTTTCATTTGATGTGAACACGAAATCAGACGCTCAATGCGATTAAAAAATTAATTTCATTTTTACATGCAATCCAAGATGGGCACTTGTGAACTCTAACCACTATCAACGAAACCTTCAATATCGATGAACAAGTTCAGAACCTTTGCATGGCAAACATTGCCTTCAAAGGATTTTTAATTCCTTTCACTCCTGTAGACGCCGGAATTATCTGAGACCATCAACTCTGTATTTTTCAATCGCTAGAGGTCACAATAATTGTATAATACCACAACTTCCATGAGTTATATCTTGTTTTTCTACTCACCGCATAAAAATATTCCAAACCTCAATACAGACAACAAAAAAATGACACTCTCGACCCTTGTGGAGTTACATTTCAACATTTCTAGGCTCTCTCTTAGCGACGTATTGTGTTTACTGTTCAGAATGACCAAACAATCTTCTAACAACACTTTCTTTTCGATTTCAGGCTAAAACGAGTAGTGTCATCATTTGTTCCTTAATCTCATTTCCACCAATGTGTGAGTGATATCTTTTAAAACTAACTATCACATTTTTGCAGGGCCTTCCTTCTCGACTACAGTTATGACTCCATTCCTAAATTTACTTCCACTCCTTAAACTATCAAATAGTTAGCAAAAACACGATGATATGCATATCACGTTCACCAAACTCTTCATTATCAGACAAACACCTAGGATATATCTGCATCCCATGCTGTCTCTTCGCATTGGGGCCATAATACAAGACGGTATCCACAGAAAACAAAAGCCTTTAAAGAAGTCATCTCATTGAAGCTTACATACACTGTCAAATCCGACAATTTGACGATCACACAGACAATCTTCTTTGTCAGCGTCTAGTCTACATCACCTAACTAAATCAACTTTTCGAACTGAAATATAACTTTGCTTATCGCGCACATGCGCTCAAAACACCATACAAAAACCCTTTAGCAGCGCACAGCAATCACCAGTACAGATAACGATTTTCAGTTATTCACGCAGTTTTCATACGCACAAGCCTTGAGATGCCAAGCAAACACACAGCGGCCAGATGAAATTGGAAATAGACCAAAACAAACGTTATCACGCGTTTTCCAGCATTCCCATTTTGATACCAAGCTGATAGCCAAACGCAAGTGAGTAAAACATACACAAAATTCAACTTAGCGCTGTCACAACGCTAACAGCAAAGCGCATCAAGTCAGACTCCAAACGTGACTTCCTTTTTGTTCGCCAGACTCTGCACTCAGCGAATGCAGATCATTTTTACGCGTTTCCACTCGCTGGTGTTATCTGAACTTTGATATTTTTTTCCGCCTATGCATTTCATAATCCGCTTACTTAACGAACACTTGAAGCAACTAGCACTCACCAATTTTTTTTCAGATAATGCCTGTAAGACGAATTACGAATAAAAATATTTTTTTCTTTTCTGTGGATGTTAACATATTGCTTGCGTTATGAACTCCTAAAATACAAGCCAAGTAGTGTTCATCTGCCAGAAATGCCGAGACTTCACAACGGGATTTTTTTGCGGTTGTACAATTTGCTCGCGTGACAATCTCCTAAAGTCCAAGCCTTTCATTGTACAGCTGGGAGGAATTTCTCTTTGGGATATTTCATAAACTTTATGATTTCGATGTAACCGTGCACGGAATATTAAGATTATTTTTTGATGGATCTATCGTGAAACACTATTTATATAATTTGCTTACTTTTCAAATAGTTCATAACAGACTTAAAGAAAATACGTTTTTAGTTACTCGAAGTGAAAACTTGACTACTTGACCCTCATGCCGGCACTTTGAGCTTCAATGGGTCAGTTTTCACCAATAGAAAAATTTTTGCACCCAAAGTTACGTCATTTTTCGTCAAAAGTTATGCGATTTTGCATACGAAGTTCATTGAATAGAAATTGTGCTAGTGCACCCATTTTTTTGATCGTTACGTTATGCTTTTACTTGTATGGTGAAAGGAATATAAAGCCATTTCAAGCACTATACGTGCCGATCGGGACGATTTTTGTAATTTCTACTTGTGAAGGGCGGACTTTTTTTCGAACTTAAACTCTGTATTTTTTGGCCGTCACGTTTCACTTCACTTGGATGGTGAAGGAATATAAAGCTGTCTCAAGCAGTGTACGTGTCAGTCAACACCGTTTATATGTGAAACAAACACCGTTCCTATGTGAAACAAACCCCGTTTCTATGTAAAACAACTCTGTCTTCATGTGGACGGTCCTGTATCTTTGTGGACGGATCTGTATCTTTGGGGACAGCTCCCTTTTCTTTTTTGATTGTTCAAAGTAATTTTTCTTTTTTTTTTCTGTAATGTTATTTTATCACGCGTTATTGGACCACGACTGTCACTGTCTCTTTAAACTACCGTTCATTCATTATTTTTATTCAGGAACCCGAATCGTCACCAACAAAACATAAAACCGATGAAAGAGGCAACATTCACTAACTCCACACAAGGATAAAAAATCACAAATAAAAATTTTTACAGGAAACGTCACCAGAACCTGAATCAACTCTCTACTAATACAAAACAGCCAACACCCCTTTCGTAACATAATACTCAGAATCATCCAGCAAAGATATCAAAATCCAAACCTAATCTTTCACCCCCTCAAGCAATTACACGGAGAGGATTAACAGTAAAACCCAAGCTCTCTCCTTATATGCTCTATCACTAAACATTATTTTAATTTTTTTACAGAACCATACTTTATATGCGCTTTAGCTTTTTATTAACCTAGATATGCTTTTATCTTCCAGAAACAAATTAGACCATATATAATTCAGAGACAAATAAATTAATATCACTGGCCACACTTATGGTGACGTCACTAGCCTTAAACCCATGCACAGCATGTGCACAATCCTATAACATCTGAAGCACTCGCAAGAATTCACAATGTTTCAGATACAAAACTAACCAGATTGGTAAGACAGACACCCGAAACACATAAATTATAACGATTCAGGTAATAGCACAAAGCTGTGGCATGACATTGTCACTGGAAAAAGAAATGAAAGGTCAAACAAGATTTAAACGTCAACCAGACAAGATGCACAACTCATTGATGAAAGCAAACCAAGTTGTTTCTGACGGGAGAATTTTATTTTCTAGTCGAGACCCACCGGGACAACACAGCGTTTATATTAGGCCAGGTGACCCATGCCAAGAATTTTACTGTTTGTCGACCTTCGAGAAATTCCCTGAACATTCCCCTGCAAATCCACGTCAGTTGGCTGCCGCAGGTTTTTTCCATACTGGATACAAATATCGAGTGAAATGTTTCAGTTGTTCTCAAACAGTGGAAAATTGGTCTCCGGTGATGATCCTCTTTCGTCACACTGCCATAGTATGGATTGTCAGTTCATTCGCGGCGCAGATAACACTAACGTACCTTTCGCTACAACATTTGAGAACCAGAGGACACCAAATACTTCTACCATGCTGACTACCGCAGCGCATGGTTCCGCAACATCTGGAGAACCACAAACTTCATTGCCAGGCGCTTTGACTTCGGCAATGTCTCGAAGTAAGAACGATGTCCTGGTTACAACTGCTCCAACATCCACAAACACTGTTTCGGCTTCCTCGAACGTTAAAACTTCTCAAAGTACCAATGCTGCTAATGCATCGTCTGCTTCCGAACAACTTGCTCAACTCTTTCCTTGTTCAAACCCAGTCAATCCTCATATGCGAAGCGAAGCAGCTCGTTTACAAACATTCCAAGATATATCACATGCATGGCCAGCTCATCGAATCGCAGCTACACTGGAACAAATGTCTCAGGCTGGACTTTATTATCTAGGAGAGAGAGACCGGGTTAAATGCTGGTACTGCAACGGAGGATTACAGAATTGGGCGAGATTCGACAACCCATGGTTCGAACATGCCAAGTGGTTTCCGAGATGCGAGTACCTTCTTCAGAAGAAGGGACCTGAGTTCGTTGTAAACGTTTTCAATAGATTTCCAAACTTGGATCGACCGGCCGCCATAAATCCTGCAGGTCCTCTTG
>Ga0210059_1008093_pt1 | contig 16636 bp, 11 predicted proteins | sample Ectturendosymbi2_FD_188042 | JGI IMG/M metagenome (GOLD analysis project Ga0210059, IMG submission 188042) | Ecteinascidia turbinata endosymbiont from Florida, USA - Sample 2 (SPAdes) (version 2) | ecosystem: Host-associated > Tunicates > Ascidians > Unclassified | place: Key West, Florida...
TGACATGGGTAAGCCCCACTGACATGGGTGAGCCCCACTGACATGGGTGAGCCCCACTTATATGGGTAAGCCCCACTGACATGGGTGAGCCCCACTGACATGGGTGAGCCCCACTGACATGGGTGAGCCCCACTGACATGGGTGAGCCCCACTTATATGGGTAAGCCCCACTTACATGAGTGTTTGTGATGAACTCCAATACGTCGGACACAGTGACCACGCCCACCACGGCGTCTGACGTAGACTCAACGACGACCAATAGGTTTGCGTCACTTGAAACTAGGAGATCCATTACATGCTGCAAAGCAATGTGTCCAAGTTGTGCAAAAGCTATCTTGAAAAGAAACCAACTACGTTTAAGGACTCTATAGACACATATACATGCACACAAGTTGTGCTATCCACATTAGATGCCTACATTACAAGTGTAGGGACTGAGGTTGTTGGGTATTGCAGAGATCCCTACTAGTTGAGGGTCAACCTAGTTGTTGCAGGAGCACAGGTCGGTCTCCCAACTAAGCAACCTGACGTCTTGAAGTTGCCAAGCCAAGCAAGGCAAATCATAAGGTTCTCACCACTTTGTTCGCTGATAACTCTCCAGTAGTACTCTAAGTTGATTGCTTCTTTCGGTTATATTCAGATATACAACAAAACGCCGATACACTTGGGCGTGAAGTCAGAAACACGTAACGCAACTGTTCGGCATACAGTCAAATTTAGAATGACGACGAACCAAAGCGTTGGGCGTTCGAATGCGCCACAGGAAACAGCGACCGACTGCTGTTGCGTAGGTTTGCAGGCTATCGTGTCGACGGTCGGACTGGTCGCAAACAAGTACATTACGTTGAATCACGAATGGAATATTACTGGGAATTACGCAGTAAGAATGCACAAAACATTAAAGCACTAATGTGTCCACTATACAAGTGTGCCATGGCGTGTAGATGTGTGCTGGACAAACCAATTAACCAGCACAACAGTTCACACGGACTCATTGCCGCTAGCAGAAAATGCAACAGGGTTGTAGTAGCAAGACAAGAGGTTTCCGGGGTCCATTGTTGGGGCACAATGGTTGTGAATAAGCTGCAAAGCTCAGGCAAGCTATGACGTCAAAGCTCGAGGTGACCCTTGACCCACAGCACAAATATTTTTTGATTTTATTTTGGTTTTCATATCCATTCGCCTTGTTCAGTTTTCACATGTTTTCATTTAAATTTTTTTAAACATCTCCAGTTTTTGCAAATACTCCTCGAGATGACTTGAAATGAGAAGTTTTTTGCCAAGAACAAGCCTAGGACAGTTTGGAATCGGGATTTCTGTTTCAGTTTACATGTGAAGCTTTGTCTGACGAATTGATTTCACTCAGCCGGGGTGGTTTTGATCACTTGTTTTGATGAGCTGATCAGAGCTTTCGCGCCACGCTGTCTCCTCCCCCGCAGCAAACACGTGAGCTTCAAATCTTTGTTCTGCTTTTAGCTCTAATTGTTTCAAGGTGTGACATCATCTTTCTTTCATCAAACTGGACAGACGTTTAACAAACCCGAGTATGAAAGCAGAGTGCGCTGGCTGCAAGCAAGAGCGGTCCGCAACTGGTAACTTTGTCGCTTCGCTTCCCACACAAAACTTGCCCTGAAGTAAAGCTGATCTGCCGAGCTTGACAAAACCAAACAAACATTATCCACCATGGAAACTAAGATCTTAAAGCAAGAAATATTTGGCAGAAAACTGGTCGCATTTCTCTTGCAGGTATTTCTAAGTTGACCTGTAACCCTAAATTTATTATTCCTGCAGATTTTAACAAAAGTATTTGCCTGTTTCTGTTACGGTGGCGATGACTTAATGTCTTTTAACGGTTTTACTGTTCCAACATAGCAAACAAATTCAAATGTTAGCAACGCAAGCAACACATCCAATCAACTGACTTGTTTCTAAGAGTTGTCGTCACGTCCTTTGTCATATTCACAAACAAGATGATTAGATGTGTTGTTTACGTTGTTAATATTTGAATTTGTTTGCTATTTTGAAACATGTAACGTCACCGTAACAGGAACAAGCAAATACTTTGTTAAAATCTGCAGAAATAGTACATGTAGGCAAGTTTCTATGGAAACATGAAAATAAAAACCAAAATAACATAAAAACACAAAAAAGTTCTCGTCGTGTGTTAAGAGTCAGGGTCTCCTCGAGCTTTGACGTCATAGTATATCCGCCCCAGGGTGTCCCAACAATGGACCCCGAAAACCTCATCTATTGATGAGAACGTGATTCCTATGCCGGAAAACATAAACGCATGGAGCACAAAATTTCACCATGTTTCTGCGCAAGCTGTTGAAATTTGAGGTTATTTTTAAAAAAATAGTCGAACTAATAAATTGCATAATCATGACAAACTTTTTGAACAGCCTTTTTGTCAAATGCAACTGAAAGTGCAACAGAGACCTCCCTCCCAGTTTTAACCATAACTCACTTGTACTTTGTCCGACAAACGACACTTCACCAACGGGTTGCTCATCGGCTTATGACGTGATCGGTTCGTTTCGTGACTTGTGACGTCATCGGGTAACGACTGCTGACGCAACAGCGGGGGGTGGCGGTCGTTCCTCGAAGACGACGGGCGGGAAGATTTATGGCTGGAGCGTTGCGCTGGGGAGTAAATTAAGAAATGTGCCGACCTCTGTTGCTAGGTAACTGTGCCGCTAGGAAACTTTGTTGCTAGGTAACATATGCCGGTTGCCAGCGACAACCACACAGCGGCCAACTCACGTCTGTGGCCTCTGACTGAGGCGCTTCTGGGCCGATGTGCGCTTGGTGTTGATGACGCTGATGATGACGAATACTCATTCAAGAGTGACGTCATGCCGGAACCATTGTTACGTTTCTCGCTGTCACAAGCCATGACCTTGCGCTGAGGCTTCGGCGAAGCGAACCTGAGGGTGAACGAGAGTGACGTCACGTAGAGACAACAACCATTGGTCGGCTGCATGCGATTCGTCACGCTTCGGTTACCACGAGCCGGGTCGCTCTAAACCAGTGGTTTTCAACCTTTTTGTACCGTGACCCATCATAGCAACCCACTATAACCCACGACCCCCATCTACCCATCATAGCAACCCACTATAACCCAACGACCCCCATCTACCCATCATAACAACCAACTATAACCCAACGACCCCCATCTACCCATCATAGCAACCAACTATAACCCAACGATCCCCATCTACCCATTATAACAACTAACTGTAACCCACCGACCCCATCTATAACTCGAATAAAGTAAATATAATGCAGCTGTGCACATAAGATATCTACTCGCGACCCCTCCAAAAATGGTTCACGACCCCCTGGGGGTTGTAATCCCCAGTTTGAAAACCACCGCTCTAAACGCACATAGTGTATTCCAGGCTTGCTACCAGTAAACATGCGCTTTGGACTGACGTCATGCGATTATCTTCCGTCAGATCTAGAGCTTCATAGACTTCAGGCAAAGTTTTCGTTTGTATCCAGAAACATCAGGTACTTTCGTAAACTTCGTTAATTACTTTGAGGAACTGAACCCCACGTTGGGAAACTACAACGAAACAAAGCATAGCATCGCACAGACATGCGCGTCGGAACAAAGTAGAACCTGCACCAGCCACTCATCGTTCTGCCGTCATGCGCTTCCGGGTTTGTGACATCATCTGCCCGCTACTCCCACTAGCAATGAACCAGGGTTGCAAGCGAACTCTCATGAACGGCCAGAGCTTCGTGCTTAAGGTCAAACGCGGGTTTTATTTATTTTTCATAAACAAATTATGCGCCGTTAGCTATCTCCATTCTCTATGTTTGGAATGTTAAACTGGTCATTTTCAACTGTCAGGAAGGCAAGCGCGTTTGTGGGAGTGCGCATGGAAACATTTTGAGTGTTCCAATTCCAGAATGTGGTACCACTTTCACATAAGGGCAAAATTCTGCCAAAATATCTAGAAATACTCAAAAAAAAGCCAAACAAAATATTTGCAGTCAACCACCTGGGAAGACGGCCGAATTTTTTACAATTTGGCCACACAATGGCCAAGCCCCCAAGCCCTTACAACCAAGAGCAGAACATCAACAAGCACTTCACAGTGAGCGCACGAAAACCAAGCTTGGGTCAAAATAAATTAACTGAGGACGTTTTTTTCTTTTTGTAACTCTCTGGTCCTTGTTGCGAACCGCGACACATTAACGAAATGCGCGAAACCCCACACTGACAATTATCAGCAGCGGTCCCCCTCCTCCCCACCGCACCTCGTGTACGCGTCAACGTTCTCGAACTCGTCTTCGAACAGGGGGGCCGACCGACACTGGATGGCGGTGCTGAGCTTTATCGACAGGTCGCAGTGCAGGCCCTGAGCGGCCAGGGGGACCATGTCCAGTTTGCAGAAGACATCGAGGACCTGACCTACGAAAGAAAAAAGGATGATTGGGGGGGCGACGAAGCCATCGGAGCTTGTCCTGCAAGTCGTAGGGAGTCCCCGGAAGCAAATGAGGACCAAAACACGAGTTCCCAGCCATTGTATCCCTTCGCAACGTTCACTGATTTGTTTCCATTCTGCTTTGTCATTTGCTTCACTCCTTCTTTAGCAGGCATGCAGCTTATTTACCGTTCTTTGCCCCTCACACCACCACAACGTTTTACATTTAATTTTAAAGGCGCTCCCTAGTGCACGTCTGACATCCTGACGAACGCAATCCTGTTTACGCATTCTACCAACACGCTGTGTTCAGACATCGTGGCATGATGCCATAGCTGTGTGCGTGTTGGTCTGCATTTGACGTCAGATAGCTTTTCAGTCTCATATTTTGGATAACGAGCTATTTTCCAGTTTTTACTTGCCACAGGTTTTGATTTATTCATTTTAATCTTGAGTTTATTTGCTTTCTCTATTCTTGCTTTAGCTTTTCAACATTCCACTCGCAAGCATTGCTTGCAGATTTCAGGGCTGAGGATGCGTAATTTTACAGGAAATCGATTTCTTATTAAAGATCTGCTGATAGATTCAGATCCTTCACCTGTGTGAAGGCACCAGTTACTCTTCAACACACACTTGTGCAAGTTTGAATCATCACAAAGTTATGAAAGCAGAGTCCAGTCGGTTGGTGCAGCGAAGACTATCGCTTTGAACTGTTGTCGAACAACAGTTATTTTAGGTTTATGGGAACCACACAACGGTGAGAAACCTAACCGCAAACACACCGCTCGACCCGCATCACCAACTACGTCATCAACTCGCGATTACGCCTCCGACTGCTTGCGTCTGATTGGTTGGTGTTCCCTCCTCCTTCGCACACCGAAGGAACACAGCAGGTAGTCGCCACGTGGTTTGCAAAACAAGGCGTTCCGTTCGCGCGCAGCGGATTGGTCAACAAGCGATCACGTGACGCGCTTCCACGTACCTGATTGGTCGACCACAGGCACAGCAGTCAACTTCTTCGCAGCAATCAGCTGTAGCACATGCAGTAGTGTGTCATCCATCCTGACCGTGCTCACCTCTGCGTAAGTGCCGATGCCGACTTCTTCGATTGTCTGAAAACGCAAAAGCGCGCGGATAAATGAAGCCGTGCCGTCGTAACCTAGGCAACCACGCGTTCTACAGCTATTTCGGGTAGGGCTGGGTTCAAACAACAATAATTTATTGCTTAAGTAATAAGTAATTTCTAACAGATAACTTAAGTAATTCAAGCAAATCAGGAAAATCGACATTTAGACTTAAAAACATGCAAGCACACAAAAATCATCACATAATGGGCGGTTCAGACAAATTTCGCACTTGTTGGCCGCGATTCAATTTTATGCAATGAGCTTCTAGCTCCACATCGTAATCACGATGACAATCAACAATTGTGACTCACAAAGCGCTCTGCACAGGCAAGAAATCTATTCGCCTGAATGGTTTGTTTCATGTGCGATGATGCATGTCTTGTATAATATTGCCTTTACAGCAACAGACCTGGCTGCTAAAGTCTTAACTTTTCTCAAAGCAAATTACTTGAAATTTATCAAGTAATGTATAAAATTACTTAATCAAGTGATAAGTAAAGGTTTTCAAGTCTCAATTAAGTAATTACTTACTTGAAACCAGCCTTAATTTCGGGTATTACTAAACGATACGGGAAATTTATGAAATTAAAGAAAATCTTTGTTGTGACATGGATCGTCCGTGGGAAACGCGGTGGATCAGTTCCCGATTGGACCACAGAAGGACACTGAACTCCCTGCGATTGTCCAGCGAGAGATAAGCTCAGGCTTGGGGGTAAAGTCTATTGGGGACCGAAGATCCGGCACGAACTTCCAAATTTTGAACGAGTGAATTGGAAACACAATTATAACAGCGGAGACTGATATATGAGCAACTACGGACTACCGGAAATTCAAACAAAAATGGTGAAAAATCAAAGAGGTTACCGGCATTTATTTGATTAACATTGATGTAAACAGATGATGCTTGCAAAAAATTGATGTGGAGCAATGCTATACAGCCACGTTTGCTTAGTTTTGATCTGCAAATGTATTATTAAATTCATCTTTCGTGTTCAGCTTGGGTTAATCTCTGGTTGGTCTTTCGTTATTTGTAAAATCCTACAAGCGATGATTGAGCAAAATTAAAACTCTCTTCATTTAATGATCGTCGTTAACGTGCTATGTGAGTGAAATCTATACATTCGTTTCTGTTGTTTGTGCAAGGGTCGATGTAGCGCTGGGTCTTGAAACGTGTTTCAATTCCGTTGCTCGACGGTATGCGTTTAGCTGGCAGCAGACAAGATGACCAGAGTCTTTTCGCTATCTCCCGGTTTTACTATCTCCTGGAATGCGAAATTTACTGGCGCTATCTTTTGAAAAATAAATAGTTGTTGTTGTTGCCGCAAAGATGAGTTTCTGGTTGCCCGGGTTGCAAAACAATCTGCTCATTGATCCACCTCAACCACTTTTGTGGAGAGTACTTGCTTGAATACCGATATGTGGAAGTTTGAAGCAGCGCAGAAGGTGAAAGCAGACGACAGTCGGATGGTTCCTCGAAAGTTTGCAAAATCTATAGCTTTTAATTGCCAGGTTGTATCATGTGTTGAATTAAATTCCAGCATGACACACGCAAACAGCCACGCAGAGTGAGGGGAGGTGCGGGAAGAAGCCTGTCGTAATTGTGACGTTCGATTGTAATTGTGACGTTCGATGGTGTGTTAAACAGTATTTGGCTCAAGCAGCGAAACATATTGTGGGCCGGTTAAGAATGTTTATCCCAGATCAGCGCCACGACTGGCCCGTGGGAAGGTTTTTGTTTTTTCAGCGGGAGTTCCGGGACACGCAGGCAGCGGTTTGGACCGAAACTGGTCAAAACAGCAGTTTCCGGACGGACCGGACGAACTCGGACTCCGCCGCAACGGAAGGTCATTCTCGTGCGCGTTGTTGTAGTCCTGCAGCAGTTCGGCCAAGTCAGCTCGGCGATTAACCGCAAACGACGCTTTCCAGCAACACACACAGCAGGCGTGGCTCGCACCGCAGAGACTGTGACGAGCCGTTTAATTGGATGACGACACAATGTAGTTTTGCAGCAACAAAGCTTCGCGCTGACGTGAAGTTCCGTGTCCACTGCGATTTAAACTGCACTGGTACTGGAAACTACAGCTGATCGCTGTGACCAGCGCGAACACACACTGCTGCTGATTTTAAACGGACTTTATTATTTTGATCAACTTTTGCAAATTTTCTTATGCAAAGCTCCAATTCAAGCAAATTTGAGCACTTTGTTAATTGACGGATCACAGTTGGCACTCAGAAAATCAGATTACGTCACAGAATTGAAAAGATTTGCTTCGTCGAGAATATAGGCCATCATGAAGTTGTCAACAAAACAGACTCAATTTTCGAACGAATTTAAATACTCTGAACAAACTTTTCACTCCAACTCCCGACTAGGATTTGTACTGAACAGCTTTCCTGATCACTGCGAAATCTACAGGGGGTTCACGTTTTGCTCACTGCATGAAATGACGACTTTAAGTGTATTTTATCTGCAACAGGACTGAAGAGAAGTAAGTAGCCGATCAGCCCCCCCCCGACGGTGCGTGTGCGATTTATTTACGCTACAAACGAACGGTGACAAAGGTTGCTTAGCAGCTGTTGCTCAGACGACAGATAAAGGCTAAGGCCATGACAACAGTGACTCGGCAAGATTCCTTCGAAAACCACAGAGCTGAGTTTCAACCACTGGACATCTCCCGGCCGTGGGAGTACCGGAAAGCGGACACGGAGTTTATTTCTTGTGGTAAACAAACGCAAGGAACATGTTTTGACGTATTCTCGAACAAATACCCGGATAACCGCTTTCTCGCGCTCTGCCCTAAACGAGATGAAAAAACATTTTTTCTTATTTCATTGCAACATGACCTTTGGCAAACAGCCACGACGTAACAATGGCGGTCGCAAAGCCATCTGCTTACTCAGCTTTCAGGAAATGTTGGGGATGCACTGAAGCGAGAGAAAAAAGTCTTACAAAACTGGCTGCGCTGTATGGATATAACAGGCTTCGCAACATACAGAGCACAGCCGGACCGCGTCGGGCAGCAGCTCCCAGCTGTACAGGTCACTGATGGCCGGATATTACTGGGTATGAATCACACACAGCAGTCAGCCGTTCGACATTAGGCGCTGGTTTTACTTCTTCAGCTTCGGCTAAAACAGCATAATGGTCGTAGCATGTGTTCGAGGTTACAATTCGCGTTACTTTTTCTAAACTTTGCTTCAGTTGTGTTTCATCATTTCACCTGTGAGCTTTTGCTTGCCTTTGACAGGACTGAAGATGTGTAAATTATCGCGGACTCGATTTCCGAGTAAATACTTTGCGAGCAGATTTAGTTGCTATGTCCTTCGTGGTGAATTGTAATTAAAACGTGAATGAGCATCGGAATCACCGCAAAGTCACGAAAGCTGGGGGTGGCGGGCAGTCTCTACGAACGCTTGACGTCACTCGCCTACATGACGTTTACTTTTCAACTTATGCGTGACGAGGGCCTTGCGTCATATTCAGCTTCCCTGACACGTCCGTGAAGCGACCATCGCTTTCCACGATCGAGTCGCGAGTAAGTAGCTATCTGCGCAGCGCACCCGACAGTTCCTGGGATGACTGTCTCGTTTCACAAATTAAGGCGATTGTTCAAACTTACTCCTTCCCACGCTGAGCAGGGGGGTACGAGCAACGTGGGCACCCCTCATACACGCAGGTATCACAAAAAACAAGACTCTTGAACAGGGTCGCACTTTTGTGACCAGCACTCGCCCTGCACGTCAGGGGGGGAAACTCGCACGTACTCGACATAGGAGCGAGTTGCGTCTCTGAACATTTCTGTTTGTCGTCAAAAAAGATCAGCTGAATGACATTTACGCGAAGTTGCCAACACTAGTTTCGCAGAAAGAGAAAAAATCAACAAAACCATCTTCCCCCCACTCCACAGATATCACGACTCGCACTGATGATGACACAAGCAGATCTTGCAACCCAGACCCCTGTACTCGCAGTTTCGGAGCGAGTACCCGCAAATCACCCCGGTTAACTCGGCCCGCAAAAGGAACTCCTTCGTTTCAGATGTTTTTATATTTGAAAAAAGATTAAGCTGTTCAATTTTTTTCTGAAACACCGAATGTTTTGGAGCAAATCCAGTCAACAAGCATGTGCGCAGCGGCGGTGGGCGATCTCCCCCCAGCCGCCGCCGCCAGGAACAAGGCCAGACGAGTCGCCGACAGTAATTACGGCCCTGAGATGTCTTAATGACCAGTTTGGCAAGGACAGACACCGTACATCATGGTCTTGTCATGGAAAAGCATATAAAGATTAAATCCTCCTTCTCTACGACCAACTAACCAAACAACCGCTTCAATAAGCAGTAGGAAGTTTGCAGTTAAACAATTTGATAATGTGTGGCAAGCAGAACCTTTGCTGGAGAACAAACATTCGACTTGGAAAATTAAACCATCCATCAACTTTGCTTGGCGTGAAGCTGAATATTTTCACCAGAAATCGGACAATAAATGAGATAAACGACTTTTCCGCTCAATTGCCGCAACCAAGAAACAATATTTGTGGAAGAGTGGTTGTTTAATTAACGGTCGTTTCAAGCCCATGATGTAAGATGTTGCAACACCAAGGAAGCAGCAACTGTCGTCAGTTATCGATCAGCAGGTGACTTTTCACTAATAAGTGACCTTTGACCGGGTTAAATTTTCACCCAGTCTTTTTCTCACGGGACTTGACAATTATTCGCGTCGTGACGAATTACACACTACTCAGCGCGAAAAGTTTATTCTATTACGGCAAGTTTCCCCCAACATTCATATTACCCCCCTTATATTCAAATTACCCCCACCCCTGTCCGAACAACTGCTTCCGAGACAGATAGTCAACAAGACGTGGCACAATTCAGTTTGTTTTGACGCTTAATTGGTTTCAATATATTGTTGTGCTTTACTTCGGTCAGTGGCAGTCAGCAAAGCGAGTGGAACACGTGCGTTCATGCTTCGCTCGACTCGACAAAGTTCCAAAGTAAAATATTCTATGCAGAGAGAGTAAAATATTCTATGCAGAGAGATGGCCCAAACGACCCCCCTCCATTTTGATAACCTGCGCTCGGGGGTGGGGGACGCACATCAACCGCTGCACGCGGCATGGGTCCTGGGGGTCAATTATCAAATATGAGATGGGGAGGATTTGAAACTCGTCGGTTCGAGGGGGAGTTGGAAGTCATAGTGATGCTTATTTGTGCATCTTGTGTTAATGTTCAAAGCCCCCCCCCCAATAAGTAAGCGCACAACACCGTGGCGACTGCATCTGACGTAACAGCAAACGTGACGCAACAATACCCACCTTGTTCATAAAGGACGGAGCCGGAAGTTCATTCATGAAGATATAAAGGAAGCGAAGTATTCGCTTGTGGTTGATGACGTGGAGGATATCGCCGCTGGCGGGATCCAGAACGGGGACCCTGGAAAAAGTACCCACATATCTGATGAAGCCAACACACACCCACAGCCTGTTGAAATATGTGCCACGGTCAATAAACGTGGCCGTAAAATCCCCGGAATGCCCGGTTATTTGTTTTAATCGCATACTACGGCAAACAGTCGTGAGTTTGCGGTTTGGGAGGAAGTGGCGACTGTGAACGAGGCAGTAAATGTAGATGATTAAACGGATGCCGATTTTGCGCGTTTGACCTAAGGTAACCTCGCGCGATGGAAACACAACTCGTTTCTGCGTCAAGGTAGTAACTACGGATCCGCCTGGCATGACGCAGTCAGACGGCAGCAACCTCGTTGACTAGCAGACATGTTTCAGGGCTCGTATGCCAATGCTCTTCGGTTCGACTGTCAGCTTTACGACTTTCATTTTGGTAGTATCCACACTTTTCTCTTCATATTTACAGCTTTTCTTTACGTTTGGGCTTTAGGTTTATAGTTTGAAACTTTAGGTTTATAACGGAATCAGTCGAGTACAGCACAGACTTCCCTCCTACCCTGTCGCAGAAACGAGCAGTGTTTCCAGCGTTTTCATCGCGCGAGGTTACCTTAGGTCAACTGCACAATATCGGCATCCTTATCATCTACCGGTAACAAACCGCACACAAGCAGCTGGATGCGAAGTTCGATATGTGAGTGGTTTGATGGATGCGAGGTTTGATACATGCAAGTTTTGATGGATGCGAGGTTTGAAGCATGCAAACTTTGATGGATGCGAGGTTTGAAGAATACAAGGTTTGATGGATGCGAGGTTTGGTGGACTATTCTGGAAGCGCAACAGGTCAAAAACGTTTCAAAACAGATTGACAGCCATACACTACAACTGCTTCTGAGATGAGGACGTGAATTGCCAGTCACTCAACCGTGACATCCACTCACCCGTGAAAATGTTTGTCCGAGAGCATGTGGAGCGAATCGAGGAGGGTGTCCTCCGGCCGGACGCTCTCGAAGTCGCATTTGAGCCGCAGCCGCTTCCTCCACGATTCTAAACTTTCCTCCTCCAGATGCTCGAGATCGTAGCCCTCTCTGCATAAAAGGGGGGGGGTTAAACCGTCACGGCTCAACCAACCTACTTTAAATGGGCGAATGCATTTTTTAACTTCATGCTAGTTTTTCTCTCATGTCTCTATAGCGACATAAACATTTGTGGGTCACAGACCCCTAGTAAATATTAGTAAATGCTACAGACCCCCTCATAAAGAAACGTTGTTGCGAATATTTCAAATTAGGACTTAAATATCGTATTAGCAATCGAAATTTCAGAGCAAAGCCTATTAACTCTTTAAATCACATTCACGGACCCCAGGGTAAGAGCCCGTGCTTAAATGTGAGTCCACGCTTGAACAAAATGACTTCTCTGATTTGCAGCTATTCTGTGGCCTCCCGGAAACTTCCACAAACTTCAAATCTTTACCTGTGATAGACGATGATGAGGTTCATGAAGTCTGTCACGGTCAGCATTCCCACGTATTGGCAGGCCACTGAGTCCCACAGTGGCGCCGAACGCACCGCGTTCGATATCAGGCCGTCGAAGGCCTTTCTGGCCGTCAGCCTCGTGTCGAAAATGACCAGTTTACAGCTGGTAGGCATGATGTCATAACACGTGTGTTCTGCAACACAAAATAACCACTGTTGCGTCATAATCACGCTCCCGACACAACCACGGAGAGGGAACACATAGAATGCTCGAACCACTAATTAACCCCTTTCAGCAAACAGCGAGCTTTCACGTAAGCTGAGAAAGACAATGCTGTTGCGTAGTAACCGGGCTGCGGCGAATCAGCTAAGCGATGAAAGCAAATCATTCAAAAAACAGACCAACACAACGGTGATTTCTACGCTATGGGTGGATCCAGTAGCGACTGCATTCAGAGCACCAGGCACTGTTTAAGCCGCGAATGATTGTTAGTCATTATTTGTTGACCTGCTGCCGACCTGTGTAAGACTATTCGGCGACATTATACAAGGAAATAAAGTTTGGCGGTCACTGTAATCAATGAAAACAGTGCTTTACATGCATTATGGTGCCAGTGGTTATGCAGGACTTGAGCCGACCGCAGTTTCGGCGATTTTCGGAGGAATTCGGGCCGAGTCGGTGTTGTTTTGTTGAAGTGCGTCAATTCCGGAACTGGCCTTATTTCCTTGAGACCAGTAAACAGTTGCAAACTCCCACCCAACCATTGATACGCGACTAGTTGGAGTTCCCTTCAGAAAGTGCTCCATAGGTTGCTTTGCAATCTTTTTATGTCGCAACAGACTGGCTCCGCAAGTTGTAAGTTACCCCCACAAACGCAGCTACAGCTTTTCTTTCACTCCTGAATCGTTGTGAACCCCCGTGGAGCGTCCGCTTTACGTCAGTCAACTCCCAGATCCAGCAACGCTGCCTCAGCGATGCGTCCGGTGGTTCATTGTTAAAGAGTCTTTGTTGACGATTAATAGCTCCAGGTCTTCTGCACGCTTTCGAGGGAATCAACCGAATGTGCTTTGCATTTATCTTTTTGCGATGATTCAATCTGTTTTCAAGTCAACAAGTCTCAACAAAAGCGAAGACTAGTTACTTGAATACAGAGAGCATTTGCATTAACTTTTCAGAACGCACAGTAATGTTCCTGTTGTGCAGAAACGCTGTGATATCTTTCTTCAGTGATAGTGACGCTGTCTTGCGGTGGATTGGGAGAATTGTAAGAACGTCCTGAAAAATCCCGTATAGCGTTTGTTTGTTGTCGCGAAAAGTAGCCATTGCGACTGTCAGTAATTTTTCCTCTTCAGATATGGTAAGCGCGCAATAGAATATCTGCAGGTTTTCCAGGCAGGATGCTTCTTTTCAAACAAGCATTGCCATGCTTTTCAAATAAATCACAAATTATGACTTTATTTTACCCACTAAGACTTGTCAGCGTCACTTAGATACAAGAGCTGCAAATGTCTGGAATCTCGTCCAAAGCGATCAATCAGGGTGAATATTAGGGGGGCGAAAACCATTTGCTTAAGCAAACACAAGTTTATCGGCAGCATGCTCACAGCCATCAACGCGCATTCTGAAAAGGCGTCAAGGAGTCCACATGCCGCCATGTTTGATTCCCGACAGCATCCCGGTGTACACATACGTTCTTGCGTAGATGCGGACGGGATGGTCAGGGCCGCAACCAGGGGGGGCAAAATGATTGTAACTTGTTGTTGTATCTAACAACTAAGCATGTTTTTGAAAATTTCAGGGGGGAAATTGCCCGGTTGCCCCCGTAGTTGCGGATGGTAGAACCTACAGGCCTGCAATGAGCCACCCTTGTATGGAATAACTAGCAGCAAAAGGTTGGAATCGACAATCGTTGCTGTGTTCCGCGGGAGGGAGCAGTTCGCCATTCAGGGGGGGGGCAAGCAGTCCAGGGGTTTAACACCCTTCCTGTGTGACGTCAACGTAGAGCAAACTTGCGTCACAAAGTACATTGATCGCTTAGTTAAGTGCTGGTGTCCAAGTCGCACAACCCCACGTTGAACACAACATAACTCAGGTGTGAAATGATGGTTCCTCAGCGTTAAGTGCAGGAATCTGTTCTACAGTAATAATGGTGGAGTTGAATGGAGGACCGTCAGTTGTCGGGTCCCGCTCAGCTATTTCCCAGTCCCTCCCAGCGAGAGACGGATGCGGGTTTAAGAAATGATATCGAGGTCACAGCGATGACCCTTTGTTACGTTGCGCAAACGTTCCGCATCACTGCGCAACCAGCAAACCTCTACTAACCTTCGAGGAAGCGGTGATATATCAAGTCCGCTTCGGGATTGATGACCGCCCCGCCGTCTGCGACTGTGACGTCACAATCGCAAGCACAATCGGCAGCCGGGTATTTCACCGTCTCGTCTTCCTCATGCAGCGAGAGCGCGCACAGATGGTCGACACAGTCGTCACCGCTGGACCAGACCGTTTGCTTTGATGAGCTGCGCGAACGAACACGTCATTGTCCCGGGAATTGCTGGACGTGACACACGTCATTTCAACAACACTACGTTCATCGCGCGCAACACGGCACCTCAACATCTAACAACACGGCACCCCAACATCTAATAACATGACGTCCCAATGTCTAACAACACGGCGCTCGAACATCTAACTACACGGCGCCCTAACATCTTACAACACGGCACCCCAACATCTATCAACACGGCACTACAACGTCTAATAATGCGACGTCCCAACATCTAACAACACGGCACCCCAATATCTAACAACACGACACCCCAAAATCTAACAACATGCCGTCCAAACATCTAACAACACAGCACCCCAATATCTAACAACACGACGTCCCAATATCTAACAACACAGCACCCTAACATCTAACAACACGGCACCCCAACATCTAACAATGCGGCTTTCCAATATCTAACAACATGGCACCCCAAAATCTAACAACACGCCGTCCAAATATCTAACAACACGGCACCCCAATATCTAACAACACGCCGGCCAAATATCTAACAACACGGCACCCCAATATCTAACAACACGGCACTCCAGTATCTAACAACACGCCGGCCAAATATCTAACAACACGGCACCCCAATATCTAACAACACGGCACTCCAGTATCTAACAACACGCCGACCAAATATCTAACAACACGGCACCGCAACATCTATCAACGTGGCATCCGAACATCTAACAACACAGCGCCCCAACCCCTCCTAACACGGCGCCCCAGTATATAATTGTAACAGCCGCAAGCGACTACCCGCCTGTTTTTACACTGAATTAACCGGACACGCGGAAAGCGAAACATATAATGTGGATAATGGGTTAAACCCGAACTAACAATAGCTTCGACTACACGTCCGTTTCATCGTCTTCTTTCTGTGAAGACGAGGAGCACTGCTCCGATTGTAAATGTCACGAGCAAGAAGACACGGATTTCTCAGAAAAGGTCGCGCTAATCATGTCTATCGCAGTCTCGCGTTATTGCACTGTGACGAAAATAGACGCGACAATTAAAACCAATGGTCCCTGACCCCTGCTATTGAGAAAACCAACTTGTTAAGGGCAGAAGAGCGCGTTTCTTCAGAGACAATTGGCCGCGCGAAGGAGGCTGAATCAACGCGACCTTTTCTCAAAGAAGGTCGCGTTGACAAAAAAAAGGTTTCTTCAGAATATAAGAAAAACACAAGCAGTGGTCGCACCTCGACGAGTCACCGGTGGTGTCCACCAACTGTCTCCCCTCCTCAACCTTGACCAAGGAGTTGACGCTCGCGGCCGACGTGTTCATGACGTCTGTACAAAGCACACGGGGGGGTTAGAGCAGTGGTTTTCAAACTGGGGGTCGTGAACCATTTTTGGAGGGGTCGCGAGTAGATATCTTATGTGCACAGCTGCATTACATTTGCTTTATTCGAGTTATAGATGGGGTCGGTGGGTTACAGTTAGTTGTTATAATGGGTAGATGGGGGTCGTTGGGTTATAGTTGGTTGCTATGATGGGTAGATGGGGGTCGTTGGGTTATAGTTGGTTGTTATGATGGGTAGATGGGGATCGTTGGGTTATAGTTGGTTGCTATGATGGGTAGATGGGGGTCGTTGGGTTATAGTTGGTTGCTATGATGGGTAGATGGGGGTCGTTGGGTT
>Ga0210059_1008095_pt1 | contig 16634 bp, 10 predicted proteins | sample Ectturendosymbi2_FD_188042 | JGI IMG/M metagenome (GOLD analysis project Ga0210059, IMG submission 188042) | Ecteinascidia turbinata endosymbiont from Florida, USA - Sample 2 (SPAdes) (version 2) | ecosystem: Host-associated > Tunicates > Ascidians > Unclassified | place: Key West, Florida...
GAGGTTACGACTTTTTACTGCAATTCATAATAATAGGCCAATAGCGTATGGGGGGCCCCACGTGAAATTTCGGGGGGGCCTCACTTACCCTTGCCACGGCACTGATTATAGGTGATCGTTTGCGAAAAAGTTGTACCACAGTTGGATAAGTACGATGACGTCATCGAATGAAATTTCATGAAAATTGCCCCCCCCCGAAATGAAGAGCTGGTTGCGCCCCTGCCATAGCCGATGGTAAACACCATGAAGACAAGTTTTGCACCGCAGCAAAGTATTGTCGCAACACCCTCAGTTAACCACATGAAGTAAGCCCAATGTAGACACGTTTTTCTCAGTAAAGTTCAGGAGAAACTGTTCTAGCTGATTTAACTAACTTATAGAGTTTCAACAATCGATCTCTGTTTGCGGGCAATCTAGTTGGTAACAACAACCAAACGTAGGATCCAATATTGACAATAATGCTTTTCATCGGAGTTTTGCAGTGTCTGGCGGTCTTGGGTTGTTGCGAGAGTTTTGTAAATGGAAAACTGAGCATCATAGTTCCTTTTTTCTCTTTTTCATTTTTTTTGTAACCGCTTTCATACAAACGGCCTGCATCTCTCTCAGGTCCAGATGCACAATATTGTTGTGTTGTTACTGTACTGATGAGAGTCTAGAACAGGGTTGATGAACCTATTTGCTATCGCGGGCCACTTTGTCAGTTACCGTTGAGTAAGGGGTCGCACAACTTTTTAGTCATACTATGAAACCTGTAAAAAACGAAAAAAATTGTTCATCAACAGAAACAAACAACAAACGAAAGTAATAACTGCTGGTCTCGCCTGAATGCTTCGCGGGCCGCACGAAATTCTTTTGTGGGCCGCATGTTCATCACCCCTGGTCTAGAGTAAACATTCGCGTTTCCGCTCGTTTCATGCTAAATTGTGAAGTTATTCCTCTACGCATTTAGTTAATATTGAGCTGTAATCGGAAGAGTTGCGCGGGGCCCTAGGTCATGGCCTATTTGGCCTATGCGTAAATCCGTCCCTGCTCGTGCGGCAAAGACACGTCTGGCTTAACTCTGCTCTGAACAACTTTGCCAAATTTTATTAAACTGTATGAAAATCGCACACCTGGAGTGTTTCTGCTGTAATATGCATTTATTTTATATATATAGATTTTTACATGCTTCATAGTCTACTACTACCTGAATTTCCATATTGCAGAAGGGGCTTTGCGTATTTCGTGGGCCTGAAATGTGTTTCATGCACGCGAGTGAAATATTCAGGCTATTCAAGGTAATAGTGTATAAAGTAGTGAAAGGGCAAGAAGTTAAGAAAACCGTGCTTGAATCCAACCTGGCTTGTTCGATAAGAATGACCTTGATCTTTCCAAATGCTGTAGTTCATCAGTCCCATTAAACACCACCAACTTTAAGCACGATCTCTCAGCGGTCAATGGACTACTTTGAAAGGTATGTAGAGTGACTCGGAGTAGCCCTACTTCGGCAAGAGAACCGCGACCGCTCCGGAACATTGTAACCATATTCCTGGGCACAGTTATGAAACAATGTAGGCTATTTTCAAAATTTGAGGAGTGGTTTTGCAAGCCAGGGATGATTTCTGTATTACTACCGTGGTTGTTCTCTGAGTGAAAGGGTATCGGAACATTACTAGTCATCCTATACCTTGAAATACAGCTCTAATTATCACATGGCAGTATTTTCAAAACTTTGATAATTGCTGGTGCTTCCGTAAGGAACTCCATGGTTTCTTTGCATTCCGTATTTCAGAACCAATTCATTATGTTTTGCTTGATGATCCAGCTTGCGTTCCAACGTTCGCAGTTTTTGGTTTTGTTGTCTTGTGGCTCGCGCCTCTGCAAAAGGTCACATGTCGCAATCACCTGCTCTACGATAAATGACCAACTCTGACCAGCAGTGTTATACTCGTGTTATGAAACGCTTACCTTCACATGACCCACAGCAGCACATGCCGCATACTTGGCAGCAATCAACGACGCAGCGGCAACATTTAACCACACAACAACAAGTGATTATGAGAATGATTCCGACTGCAAACACAAAAAATATTCAATAGAGTGTGGCAAATTCTCTGACGTGCCTATACCTTCAAAACATAGCAATAGTGCCTAACAAAGTGCTCAGTATAGCAGCGTGAAACGAATCACACCTTTTCATTTTGTGATTGAACATTATTGTAACCAACAATGTTCTAAACCTGTAACCAATATGAAGCTGGGGTTTTCTCCAGAGTTGCGGAGTCGGAGGTTTTTGGGTGAAGTGGGAGTCGGATTCCTAACAACACTAGGAGCCGGAGTCGGATTTTTTTGTCCGACTCTGACTCCGGAAGTCCAATCGGATCATATTTTACATCACACTCGTAAGTTGGGAATTTCTGTTGAAATGGTACAATTTCTTATGAAACTTTTGTTGAAACATAGAATTCTTGCTGTGTACCACGATTTCCTTCAAGTGCTAGTTGCTACAAACTTGTTGACAGCCAAACTTCATTCACTTTATGCTAAGGAGTCGGAAGTTTTGGGAAGCTTGTTGGAGTCGGAAATTTTGGAAAGGTAGGTGTCGGACGTTTTACCTCCGACTCCGCAATCCTGGTTGTCTGATCTTCTTTCGCCAAACCGTTGTTTTTTCCAACGCAGCCGTATAAGCTCCTTCACAATAAGCCTATTTGTTTCATAATTATTATGGTGCATCACTTAATGCTGCATTTATATTTTCACTTTTCGTCTAAAATTCATTCATTTGGTATGATTTGAGGTAAAAGTTTCGTTTTAAGTCAGTTTCAAGTGGGCTTGCCCATTCACGACTTCAAGGTCATGTGGGTGACAGGTCTCCTCCTTGATCACGTCCTAGTTCCATGCACTGCAGACTGCACAGGACGGTTTTTAACTCTTATTGCGGAAATTCTTAGCTTGCGACATGAAATAAAGAGCAATGCGCGTAACTGAAAACAAGCTGAAGATAGAAAATGTATACCACCCATTCTACTGCTGCGCTTTGACTGGCATTGCGTTACTGCTAGACACCTTTTCAGTTACCCTTTCACAAGATGCAACGGTCTGAAATTGATCGGCAACAACAAGAAATTTAATTATTGGTTGAGCAAATCCTTCCAGGCTGCACTAACATGCATAAAATCAGCGAATATGAAGCGCTTCGTGCAAAAATTAACCAGCCTGGGCCACCAGGGGGGGAAAAGAGTTTTCTAAGAGGGGCCCAAATTTTTTAAACTATGTCCAATAGTTATGAACTATGTCCAACACATTTTTACAGGGGGGGCGAAAATTTTTTCAGTGGGCGCTTTTCCCCACTGTGCCCCCTTTGGTAACGGGCCTGGGTTGAATTCTCAAGTTTAGGAACAACAAAAACATCCATGAGAGCTGCATAACTCCAGAAAAATAAACGCTGGTTTCACTGTTCGACTGAAATTGCGAAACGTATCCAGGATATCTGCGATTGCGATGCGAGAAAAGCAATGCAGCAAGATGTAGAAGCGTGGTCGATATTTTCTTGCTTAAGTTTAGCCTTTATCAAAACTTGAAACTATAATACTGTAGATTATATTTATCTCTACTTGTGTTTTAAAAAGTTCGAAGACAAAAACTTACAGATCGAACAAACTGTTGCGATTAGAGCAGTGAAGTTGACCCAACAGGCTCCCCACTTTGTGTCTTGCCAAGCGCAAGTTGGATTATGTGGAATAAAGCTCTGGAAATCCAGTTTTACGCACCTGCAAAATTGAAATATTTCATAACAGTGTAGTGTGCTGTGAAAAAATTATCGTGCAAGTTTTGTCTTTTTCAAAGCGACATTTCATCACTTTAAAGATGTCTTAGCGATTAAAACGTAGAAAAGACAAAAGTAGTAAAGGTAAACATTGCTGAGCAATGAAATTTTTATGTATTTATCCAAGTCCACAAGCACAACCGCAAAAAGCCTCTCCGAATCCTCAGACCTAGAACGGCCTCGCACTGGAGTTTCATATCCGACAAACATACCACAGTATAATTTTATCAAAAGTTTGAGAAGTGGTTGGAAAAATTGTAAAATTTAAAAATATTTAATTTAAAAGCGTTTTATTTCTCTTTTAGGCATCGTTGTGACTTTTGCGTGCTAGAGTGCATCATATCAGAGCAGAAATATAGAGAAGACAATATGTTCGTTTTAAAAATTAGCTTATGCTCTGTGCGAGTCAGTAGCTTTCTCAAAAAAAGGTGCATGAGCTAATTGAAATGATAGTAGAAAACAGTCTAACCTCAGGTTTCAAAGACGTTTTCATCTGGGCGAGCTCATCTTAACGACTTTACTCCGCTGTCTTAACGCGCAGCCTCACATTTTTGCAGTTGTCAAATGCGCTGTCTTATCGCTGTGTGTTTTACTCCACTGTCCACACGCACAGTCTGATATATCTGCACTTCTGATCGGCGATGTCGTTGCTTTTAATGTGCTTTTGTATTTCAGCGTCATTGCTGTCAAACCAATCTTGGTGTTTTCTGGTGCTGTAACCAGAGGCGTCTGCGGCAGCATCAGTCCCGTCGCCACAGGGGAGCTTTTGGGGGCTTAATCCCAAACAAAACTTCAAGCCGCCCCAACTGAAACATGAAACGTTAGAAATCAATGAAATTTTTGTTGTCAATCCGTATTCAGTTCTGTCATTTATGTTCAGAGCAGTAGCCTACAGTGAAAGGAGTGCTCAGCAAAGATATGACAACTGTGGGTAAATACATCCAGATCTGTGAGCACTACAAAAACGGTGTCGGCAGACTTCCATCTCAACAACAAGGAAACTAAACCTGAGCTGAAAGTCAACTTCAACAACGAAACCCTGTCCTTCTGCTCCGAGCCCAAATATCTTGGAGTAACGCTGGACAGGATGCTCACGTATCGCCGACACCTCGGGTCGCTTCGAAAAATGCTGACATCACGCGTCGCAATCTTGAGGCGGCTTGCTGGCTTGGGCTATGGTGTTGGCTCGGGGAACAACTTTGCGAACAGCCACCTTAGCCCTGGTCTATTCAACAGCAGAGTATCTGCACTCCTGGAAGGTGCCGTAGTGCTCACACCTGCCTCATTGATCCTGTCATCAATGACGCCTTGCAAACTGTGACTGGATGCCTGCGTATTACACCAGCGGACAATCTTCCTATCCTTACCGGCATCTAACCTACTGAGCTTCGTCGCAAAGAAACCCCGCTACTGACGTAGCCAGTCCAAAAATTGGAGGGCGAAATGTTTGATTTTAGGCGAAAAACACTATTTTGTTTGGGATACCGCCTCCCAAAGCACAAAATGACTATAGCCTATGTTCCAAATATTGGGTGTCCCCCTTGGCTACGCCTATGAACCCCACTGTCTCTAGCACGTCGTGCTGGAGCCTGGGCATCTGCTCCAATCAACTCTCACCTGTCAATCGAGTGGGAATGCACAGCATCTTAAATCGAGACACCCATATGTACCGGCCGTATAACAACTCATCAGTTCATCTGACGACAACAACAGAAGTGCGGCGCTTTTGGCGGATCACCGATGGAATGCGGAGTGGTTGGAGAGCACTACGAGACTCCGCACTTTCATCCCCGACATCGGCACCCACTCCTGGAATAGCCCTGCCAAGACAGCGTGATGGGTCCGGCTTAACCGTCTCCGCACCGGTGTCGGACGTTTCCGCTTCTGCTTACACAAACGGAATATGGCCAGGGATGTAGAGCTAAAAAAAGGTGTGGGAACGCCCCCAAGAATAGCCATTTTAAAACAGCTTCAAACTCATTTTATAACAAAACGTGAAAAAGGTGTGGGAACGCCGTTCCCACGCGTTCCCGCCCCACTACACTCCTGGGTATGGCCCCTTCTGCGGCTTGTGAGTGTGGCCCAGAGGAACAGACCGTTGATCATGTTGTCCTTCACTGTTCAATCCATCGACCTTCCCGTGGAGCACATAGGCTGATGGTTCTGGTTGACAAGACAGTCGAATGGCTGCACATCGCCTGACCATTTTTGATACATTCGCGAGGAAATAAACGTATGAGGCATGAGTGCAAATGTTTTCTAGCGTTTCTGGTTCAGGAGTTAGGGCAAAATAACAATTTTTGTAAATCATCAATTTTCGGTAAAATTACGAATTTTATGGTTTTTGGCCATCACTTTTGAACCAGAAATGCTAGAAAGTCAAAAGCTCAAAAGGCTCGCATTTTAGCCTAGTTTCTAATAAAAACTTGAAGGAAATACTTCCATCTGGTAGTTGGTCCAAGGGCCAAGTAACCTGAGCCAAAATGACCAAAAAGCTATTTACGACGTCATTCACAAAAAAAACGAAACCCAAAACAAATATTTTTTTTCATTGCAGACTCGAAGACTTGCCGCATCTTTTGAGGGTTAGAACAGCTCTCTAGCGCAATCGGTGGAGAAGTTATGGAGCTGCAAAATGATTGCCTTAAATAAACAAAGGTGACTCACTCGAGTCTTAAAAGTAAAAACTTGACCGGCTCCAAAGGTGTTAATTTCGTGACAGGAAGTTAAAAATGAAACAAAAGTACAATTAAAACAGATTGATATACACCATTAATAAAAAAGTTTCAAATATCAATTTAGTGCAACATTCAACTCGATCAACGCGAAATATGTTCTTGTTTTTAATCGGAGAGTAGTTGGATTCATGGTATAATTGATGTAGGGGAATGTCGGGATCAGCTGACTGATTTTTTAATTTATAGGTTGTAGCTCCGATGTTTTTTTTTGTAGAAAGCTAAATTTCATACCGTGTTAAGTTCAACCCTTTACCTCGGCCCACCCTTTGTTTCAATGTGATGATAATATGTCGGTTAATGACATATGGTTATGAGTTGAGTCAGCTAGCACTAAAGGAGGTTAGTTGACTCGCCCTGTTGGATAGTTGACTCATTTTGAATAAATCATTGTAAAAAAAGAATTGTACGTTAGCGAACAAAAAACAATCGTGGCGGACAAATATAATGACTGATTGCAATTTTTAAATCAAATAAACAAAGGTTCATTCTTTTATCCATCAACTTTTTGCAGCACATCCGGTAGAACCCAAGAGTGCCCTTGCTAACATAGCTTCATTATTAAGTATGAATAGATTAAATTGCCTTTATTCTCAAAGAAATGCTCCGTAAGCTCAACATACCATTAACCAGGCCCGTAACCAGGGGGGCGCAGCAAATTTTTTCGCCCCCCTGGAAAAATGTGTTGGATATAGTTTAAAACTATTGATCCTAGTTTAAAAAATTTGTGCCCCTCTCAGAAAAATCTTCGCCCCGCCTGGTGTCCCAAGCTGGTTACGGGCCTGCCGTTAACCATTATAATTCAGAAAAGCATTCAGCATTCTTTAAAAAATGCGATGTTGCTTTGTTTCATAAGGTAGTTTTACATCATGTCTTACTGAGTCAACTAACCTTTCGATGCCCTAAATCAGAAAAATGTCAACAAATCATTTTCTGCTAAAAAATAAACTACCAAAATTTTATGAAATGTGGAGTGATGCCTAAGTTATAACCTGCCAGAAATATTGTTTTATACATACACCTACAAGAGGAGATACAACCTTGCGAACTAACTGTAATGAAATTCACTTTGTTGGATCAAAAACATAGCCAACTTCCTCGCATAACTTTTCAGCCCTTACATAACGACGCGTCAACTTTACGTGGCTGTCGTTACAGAATGTAAACAATGACAAAATGGAATATCTTTTGCGCCTTCACGCATGGCTGGTTAGATACTGACGGTGAGTCAACTATGCTGCTGAGTCAACTAACCGCACTTTCCCCTAAAACTAAGCTTTACTGTGTATGAATCATCATTTTTTCGTTTTTTTGGAACTCATGTTACTAAATGCTGTTAGTTGGTTAAAAGTTAAGGCTGAAATCTACACAAGACAATAATATGATTGACTAAATATTTAATTTCATCATATCTGCCCAAACTGTCTATCCACCGAACCGTAACCCGGACCTAAGGTATCCTGCAAACACTGAGGTGCTCAACCTACTGAACTTACTTCAAGAATATGCTTTGACAAGGGCTATTTCTCTTTTTTGATTATCAGTTATGACCGGTAGCCTAACTACTGAAATAATATTTGATCTACCAATATGTTCTTTCTCACCTGCATTTCACCTGTCACTGCGTAGCTTATTGTTCGGATTCGTAGGCTAGTATTAACTACAATTGGAACAATTGTCTTTATTGATGACAAAAGCCTGATTAATAAAAGTGAGACAAAAACTGTTTGTCAAATAATGGCACTAAAGTTTGTCAACAAAAACGTGTAATAGTCCATTAATTAACTTGCAAATATGAAGTGATACAACTAATTGAAAGAGTCAATATCAACTTAAAAAAGTACAACACTTACGATGAACAGGTAACTTAACTATAAAGCGCAAATTCCTCCCCAATCGGGAATCACTGGCTTAGAGATACAATCGGGATCAACTGATTACAACCTGATATTTTGTTGCGTGATGTTATGCGTAAGAACATTTATTTTCATTAAATTATTAATATTATCGTATATTCTGCCGTAGCCTACATGTGCAGTGCACAGCATTGCTAAACTAGCTTCCAAACATCATGTTGCAAATTTTACAGAGCGTCTTTCCGTCGAGGAACGCCCATACTGTCCAGGGGCGCCTGACGAGATAACCTGTTTGAAACAGGTTTTTTCGGTGTCCCAACGCCTTAACTTTAATTTGCACGAAATTGTTTAATGTTTGCGCAAATAAACTCTTATCTATCTATCATCTATCTATCAATAAACTCTATTATCTTCCCTCATGTGTAAGCCTACAATCAAAACCTAGGGTGTACTTTTAAAAAATTTACATAAAAGGCAAACAACTTCTACTTTCAAAACACATATTCATACTTGTCTTTGTTTGTGCACCAACCACAGTCAAATTTGGCAAAGCTGATGCAGTCATCGCAAGAATCTGCTTCTTCACACGTGATGTTGTCACCTTTAACATTCATGAACATGTATAGGTGCGATGTAAAAATAGAGTTACTGTACAAGCTACAACCATTTTATCAACAACCTTTTTGAAGAAAGCAAACTTGCTGGAGCTCCCTTCCAAGTAAAATCGTTGATCACACTTTCAAAAAAGCTGTTCTATAAGTAGTCTAGCGGCATTGCGCGTGTCTGCACGAATAATACGCCTGTTGTTAAAACACGTGGTGTTCTATGCAGGCACCACGAAATTGAAACAAGTTCACTTAACTTCACGCGAGTTGTATGAAATTTTGTTTTCTACTACGCATTCTAGCTTCAACACTTTCGCTTGTTGCGTAGAATATCTACATATAACGCCGTGTCTTTTCCTCCATGCTCAAAACACCATATCTGAGTAAATACATCTTTATGTTCTGATAACAAATTTCACAGGAATGTAGGTAAATGCTAGAGTTTCGCGCTACAGTTCTTCGGATAAATTTGGTTTGATTGCAGTTAAGAAACAATCGTTTCGGGTGGTTCGTTCTGATTTCAATTTCACCTATGCCAGTGGTTGGTTATAGTTTTCCTGACTTGAAAAGACTGACAGTTCGTTTACTTTCCATCATGCAGTTTCTTAATATGGTTAAGTATAGGTATAAGTATTCCCGCTGGATTTCCAGTGGCATACATCAATCGATGAATTTGACCTAGTTTCATCTCACTTTGATTTAGCAACTTTGTTGAATTTTTTACAAGACAATTGCGCTGAAGGTGTCGCCAGTGCCAGAACCGTCGCCAGAAAGTCTTCAATAGGGGGACTTTACGTTTGTGCAGAGAAGCTTGACACTGAAAATTTGATAAAAACTCCACTGATATAGGGGATGGCGGGGTACAGTCGACACTTTTTTGCATTTTCAATCACTGCTACTTTATTTCAAGTCCAAACAAGCTCAAAATTTGTTACACAACAAAGCAACTCTATATACACAATATCATGCCAAACATGTAAACAACGCCCTTCAGAAAAAATTAAACAAACAATTTAAAAAGTGTGCTTTTTCTGTCGAATGTGCCCCATGCCGGGAGAACACTCGACATGAGCATGGGGTACACCTGACCGGTCAATAAAAAGTTGGTGGGTTGCATGCATTGCAACATGTTCACGTGATATCCCATATGAAATAGGCACTTGCAGACTGCCTCTCCACTTTTTTCACATTCTAATTACCCACTACCACTGCGTGGCAAAACAAATTTGTATGATTACCAAACATTCAATGAAACCAATGCAATATGCTCAAGTTCATGCTTTACCATATTAATATAGTGTGCCTCTAAGCACATAATAAACCTAAAAATGCTCACATATTAGAATTATTCTGTATTGCATTTCAATATAATCCCTCAAGCTTTACCTTGTTTAGACTGACCTAGTGACAATGTATTGAGTGGGCCCCATTTTTTTTGCAGCTGTACCCCATGCATAACTAAAAAATAAAATGAAGAAGTACCAACTCAGCTAAAAAAGAATTTAAAATCTGGCATGATAGAATAATTTTGCACTGCCCTGACTACAACGTCACAAAAACTCAAAACAGAAGATGTTGATTAACGTGGGCAAAACCCAAACCTAAATGCGATTCTTCAATTACTTTTGGGTAGCAAAAACGCAACTTCCTCTGTAACTCGTAAAAACGGCTGCCAATCAAGGAAAATTTCGTTTTAGTACTACGGCAGGCATGAGACTAAATCACCATGGAAACTTGAAAGTTCAACGTTTTCAACTTTTTGAATAAATCAAAAGAAACGACTGTGCCCCACCTCCGCTATAATGTTTCCTATTTCAATTTGGGGAGCTTGGTGCTTTGTTTGGAGGAACTAAGCCCACCAAAGCCCCCCGTGGCCACGGGACTGGCCAGTGCTCTGATTTTGATATTTACTACGCTTATGGGAAGCCGGCTCACATTTGATTCCCGTCTGTTACGCCTACGAATCTTATCAACCAACGCTTATAGAAGCAGTGCTTCCAACCGCAGTGGACTGAAATAATATCAGGGTATCGTGTTGTAATGTGCCATCACCAAGAGGTGACTTCTCTAAATAGGCATAAGCGCAATGTTGTTGTAGAATGTGAGGGGGACAACTTGGTGTGAAACCAACATATTACGAAACCTCAAGAGACAAATGTGGGGAAAACGGCATATTATATTCCCACTGTCTGAAAAAGTGGAGGGGCGCGTCCACCTTGTCCCTTACCTAATTGCGACCATGTAAATAGGTAACGCGCTTGCAAAAATAATTTTTTGATTTTGCATATAGCATTTGCACCAATGTATTAGGCATGTAATAACTGAAAGCAACAAGAAAACCAAACAGGCTAAACATAAAGAAAAAGCATAAACCTAACTGCTTCAAACTGTAGTTGCTTACAGTCAACTATACCTTACACGGCTGTAATAAGAAACATGATGCCTTTATCTTTTCCAGCCAACTTTGTTTGGAGAAAAAGCGTGACAAGTAGAACCACTTATGAAATACTACCGAAGATGCTAAATGAGTAAAGCATTGACGCTATACTTAATCCTAACATAAAACATTAAAACACTTTCGCATTTTGTTCACTTCATTTCAGACTTTAGAGTTTTTTGTAATGTGGGGAGTGGTCACTATTTCAAAATTGCGTTGCTTTCGCAGTCGAGTTTGTTTCCTTTCAGTGTTTATTACAGAGGAACGCAATGAAAACAAACTTCCTTATACTGTGGTTTGTAGTGCCTCTTAGCTATAGCACGCGAATATCCTAGGGAGCATGAGGCATTAATTAATTAGCTGAGTCATATGGAACAATAAATTAATCAAGTTGACGAAACCAAATACTTAATTTGTAAAATCTATCACCTTCGCGCATGCCGCAGATGTAAAACTATCACTGCTTGCCACTTCTACCTCTACATTTATAGAAGACTTAAGTTTGCAAAACAGTTTCTTTTGTTGGAGTTCAACTATCTCTGAAAATTTTGAAAATGTGTCCGTGTCATGACAAATAGACCAACCGCACTAACAAACACATTGCAGGTACAAGTTTGAAGAAATTAAGCACTTGTGAAAGGGTATTAATCTACATGTAACGACAAGACGCGTAATAACCAGGGAGAAGTTTATTTCATTCCCCAACCACTTTGTAGGAAGGTACAGTGGATGCATTTACACACGTCTCAAAATGAAATGACGATACCGTCGATCATGCTAAGGAAATACAAAAATACTAAAGTTCAGGGCTGTTTAGCACACTGAAGTGCGAATGGGTTCGAAGATTGCTGTGGATTGTGTCTAAACATTAATTTCGGAACGCTCAGTATCGAGAAATTCAGTGGTTCTTAACCGGGAGGAGCGCCTCACCAGGGGGACGTGAATTAATTTCCAGAGGGGCGCGGTTCTGCAACATGACAAGTTTTTGAACGAAAAAGTGTTCCGTTCAGTTTACTTATTTAAAGTCAGGGGCTTGAAACAAAAGACAATTGCTGGGAGACGTGGCATATAAAAGGTTAAGGACCACTGGAGCAAGTGGTCTTCACGAAGATGAAGGGTTTGAATTATCAGCAATTTTTCAAAATAATAGGAAATAGACGATTCTGTTTCAATAAGCCTTTCCGCGTTTTACCCGTAAGCATTGCTTGCAGATTGTAGGACTGAAAATACGTATTGTAACACAAAATCGAATTCATATTATTAAAAATTTGAGACTGCAGGTTTTGCTTATCACACAACTGGCGTAGGTTCAACGATTTGACTTACGTCCCAAGTTTATCACTATGAAGCAAAAAATACAAACTTGAGTTGCACTGTCACTCCAACGAGTGGTCAGTTTACGTTGGCTTGCGATGGGGGCTTCCTGCTACAATCGTAGTGGATATTGCATTGGTTTCAAGTCAGTTGCAGCGCCGCGCGTGCACCTCTTCCTTGCAACCGTCCTTAGCGTCGAGCGCAAGGCTGGACAGGCCGAAAGTAACGTGTTTCAAATCTTCGGTTGCACCCGATCGGAAATCGAACCCCGTTTATCAGCTGTGGTGACTGGTTGCCCAACCCATTGTACCATTTACCCAGTGTAGAACAAATAAACTTTTCCAATTCTAGTGAGTACAACATTTTCAAGCAGTTGTTTCGAAAAAGCCGCTACAACAAAGAACAACCATGCAGTCTGAATGAGAACGCAACATCAGACGCATGAAAGCGGAGGTGTTTTCGTTTCGCCCTTTCCATCTGTTTATAAACGTCAAGTCTATATGTTACTGCAATTCATCATTGCACTGGCCAAAACTAAGGTCAGCTGCATCTGCATCAACCGTTCTTTTTCAATATATGCCTACGCCTGTAACATACTTCATGAAAAAAATGCGGTAATCGCTGATCTACTATAAACACGATCTTATAATATAATGAACTGCAGTAAGATAGGCTAAACGGCTTTATTTATAAAAAAATAAAACAGAACAAAAATTTGCTACTTTTTGGTAGCACACTCGATAATGTAGTTATATAGGCACCAACAAAAATATTTTTAGTGACAAAGTTTAGTTTAAATGTCTATTAAACAATGCTCCATCTCAAATCTTATATTTAGAGCCCATCTTCATATATCGTTGGGTTAAGTCTTCGTTCAAATAAAACAGGATAATTAATTATTCAAAGAGGCCTCGGGCTTGGATTAATGATTCCTTCTTCAAACACTTGAATGTTGAAAAGAGTGAACAACAATCAAACATACCTTTTGTCATTGGTTTGACTGATGATCGCTTTTTCAGTGAATGTATACTGAAAAACTCAACTGCTTTCCGAACATAAAGCTTTGTGCTGCCATTAAGCACTTGGGGTCTCCACTTCTGCTTGAATAGTTTTGCTTCGTTTTTTGTGATTTCTGTTTGCAAATGCAAACAAAACCCGTAATAGTTGCAAAAGGTCAAGTAAAAGATGACAGCGGAAAAACAATGATATTTTGCCAGATCAAGGCTCATATCACAAAGTTTCCTAGTCATACCTATATAAAGAATTTAAAAAACCTGAAAACATTCGCGAAATGCTGTTTACAAGATAACAAAGCAAATGTAGCTGCAATTAAAACCTATTTCTCAAATCTTGATCTTCGTAGCTAGTTTCTTTATGTCATATATTACCATACTGTACTGCTTTCTACATGTAGCAATCCTGTGTTTGAATTTGGGGTATTTCAAGATGAACACCATTTGCGTAAACAAACTCGACAGTGAATATGCTTCAGTGGCAAAGCAAATAATATAAAAGTGTTAGGCAAAAAGCTTCAAAACGAAAAACTCGTTTGAAGGTAAAATTAACAACTTTTAAGCACAAGGTCTGAATCTTCATTTTTACAATTAAAAACTTAGTCTTCCTTAATATAACCTGATTCTTCTCAGTGTCATGTGGTAAAGCAATCATTGCGCTAAATTAATAATTTTTTATCCTTCCCACTTTTTACCTTTTTACCCTTCTCAAGCTGTTTACGTAGACCTGAAAATGCTTATTCAATAAGTTAAACACTATTTTCTATATCATCCACTGTGACCATGTGTTTCTACAAAAGTACTTCATTAGGTATCAACAAAGAAATAGTCTAATAGAGTTACAGGACGTAGGTTATAGAAACTAGATTAGCCTTAAATATGCCACTTGTGCTGCTGTTTCTGCTGTCTGTTTTGAGTCCATATCCAAACCTGAAAAAATTCACGAAATAGTTACAATAACTTTTCAAAGTTCTCTTCCTTGATACACCTAGATAACATTGCTACATCCAAATGCCTTAACAAGGTCAGTGCATTAACAGAAGTATGTCATACATTCCTCAGCAATCACTTTTTGTCTTACACGAAGCCTACATTTTTCCTGCGCATGATTTTGTAGACCAGTGTTTCCAAACCTTTCATGATTCGTGGCCCCCTTTCAAAGACACTCAACACTCATGGCTCCCTGCTCCACCAATAAAAATGTACATTTGTCTTAACGTATCTGAGCAGAGGCCTGCTCGTGGCCACCCAAAAAACGTTCTGTGGCCCTCTTGGAGGAGCACAGGGTCCCGGTTGAGAAACCCTGCTGCAGATATTCTGCAAGATAATTATACCATAGCTGTCACTGTTAACGATGCATACTATTTTGCTTTGACTTATATGATTATGATTATTATAGCAGTATGCTATCAAGAATTATATTCATTGACTAAACTACTATCAAGCAGCTGCAGAAAAGATTCTTCTATCCCAGATATTCGACTTCAATCAACCACATTTTAATGACTCGGTTCTTTCAAAATAAATCATTTTTAACCCCACAAGCGTCAGAGTGAATGTTTTGATTTACAAAAAACAGATATCCAGTCAAAACCTTTGAGGAAAGCATTGACGTCTTCTATCTGTTTTAACAAGTAAATTTATTCTACAATGCAAATACAGTAAATGAAAAATTAATCCAAACTCAGTAATATATGGTATATCCAACAAATTTTTTACTTTTTTAACACTGAAAAACGAAGGTTGTGATTTTACTCCTCTTTTTACTCCATATTTATTAATTAGTTGCCTCAAACACTCTGTTTATCTGAACTTCACCAGAGCAGGATAATTGTAAGAAATACATTTGTGAAACAAATACTGCTTGCTGATGAAATACGTGTAATTAGCCCCAGCATAGGATGTTCAAACGCCTTGCGAATATATGTTGTGACTTTACTGTTGCACAAGAAAGTTTTTTTTCTACAAAAAACAGCCGGAGTATTTCCTCCCAAAAAATAGAAACAAGCTTTTGCGCCATATTTTTATCTACAGTAAATGGTGTGTATGTTGAGCTTGCTGATTAGGTTAAATACCTGAGTGTGGTGCTTAATGCCTCATTGAAGGATGACAACGATATTCACATACAAGCGATATCACTCTTCTGTGCTGCAAATATGCTACCAGACACCCTTCCTCTGTGATGTACTGCATTAAAAAACATTTTAAATTTGTTTCAAATGCACATGCTAGCTATAGTATGCCTGCTACCACAGGAACACATACATTATTACATTAAATAATTGTATGTAGCAATTATTTTTACATGCTTGCCGTATCAAATTCATTTTATCATGACATTTGATACTTTGATTATGCATAACCTATACGCGGTTGTTCAGCTGTGCGCATCTGCACCAAACATTTTTATCCGCTCTCTTCAATTGTCTTATGCTTTCTGTATTCTCTGTTTCTACCCGTTATATGACCCTTCCGTATGACGATAAACTGTGGTAGTTGCTGACGCGTTTTTTCAGTGATTGCTCTTTCCCACTGCATTGCTTTAGTCAGTGGATGTGCAAACGCCTCCGCCGTGCTGTCGAATGTGTAAATGCTCCTTGCATTTCTTGTGTGCGAATACAGGGTGTTTCACAATTGTTGAAACAAAGCGATTGGGCACAAATCCATGATTTTAAATGATACCACAATGATGATTACATTTATTGAAAGCTGAAAAGATAACATTTTATAATCTGCAACTGTTTGTCCTCAAATCAGAAATAATATGTCAAGAAGAGTCCTAGAGTACATGCTCCTTGGCTCCTTCGTCGCAGAGATTTGCTCGGACTCCGACCGACTGACTCTTGAACCCTAGTGACATTGTCGGGAG
>Ga0210059_1008096_pt1 | contig 16634 bp, 11 predicted proteins | sample Ectturendosymbi2_FD_188042 | JGI IMG/M metagenome (GOLD analysis project Ga0210059, IMG submission 188042) | Ecteinascidia turbinata endosymbiont from Florida, USA - Sample 2 (SPAdes) (version 2) | ecosystem: Host-associated > Tunicates > Ascidians > Unclassified | place: Key West, Florida...
TCTTTTGGGTGCTCAGGCCCCCAAATTAAAACATGAAACACTATGAATTAGTTGAGTTTTTGTCAATTTTTAGAATGTCAAGCCTCCACACACAAATGCGCAGTCCCCTATTGAAAACTTTCTGGCGATGGTTCTGTACTGACATGTGGACGAAAATGAGATTTTTTACATTGACAGTCTCAATATAGGCGTATTCAGCAAAAATAAAGGTGTAATCTTTACTGAAATGGTTTCCTCTCATTCTTTACCCCTCAAAACATGGGAATAGCCACCAAAATTATTTTGATACCATGCATAGTGACTAAGATATTGACGAAAGAAAGAAGGATTTTCCATAACCCCGGCCTTAATTTGCATATTGGGAGATTGCCCAAGGATGACAGAGTGGCATCATTCAGATTCCTAAAAAGCACACCTCGGAGGTATGGAAACAGCAAAAAATCTTTGTATGGACAGTATTGCAAGGTTCTTCAAAATTCTGGGGTTTGGCAACTGGACTAATATGCTCACTGTGAATGCTCGTACACATTGCATGTATTAAACAGAAAATTGGGTATTTTTCAAACAATTCCATTGGTATATAATAAGCTGCTGTAATCATCATTTTTTGTTGCATTGCATTTCTAAATGATGCATGATTTAACTTGATTGTCTACTTTTGTTTTGTTTGTTTTAAAATACTGATACCTATTATTGTTTGGGCGTGTGGTAGACTGTAACTCTTTAAATATGGGGATTTGGTTTTACACTTATCAGGATGCCCATGCGGTATTGAAAAAGTATTGAATTTCAAAATCAGTTTTCATGACCTTGAAAAAGTGTTGAAATTAGCCAAAATGTGGATGAAGTATTGAAAAAGCATGGGAGTTTTAAATGGAAAAGATATCAGAAGTGTCTGAATAGAATGGTCTCTGATTGCACTGATGAGTTTAATTAATGTTATCCAAAATTTGTATGGAGTTAACTTGCAAGCATTCATGCGTAACAAACAGATCTCGAGTATGAACCAAATGTTGGATTATTGGGTTTTACAGTTTTAATCTGCTGTGTAGCAGCAAAATTCGCTAAATTTTGTGATCTTTTCAAATTTAATAATGTGGCTTCTTGATCCATTGTATGAAGATTGGAGTGTAAAGGACATTGCTAACAGCAGCATTGCCCCATGTAAAAATACGTAATTCTTCAAAGAACATCAACTTGAAAATATGAAAGTAATACTTCACCAGCTACCTCAAGCTGGATTTGCTCAAGATCATGACTGTGATATCATCTTAACCAGTTTGATAATTTTTTGATCTTGGCCCCAACATTTCCAGATTTGCAGTTTTTTCAAGAGGAAGTTAGTATTTGAGTTTATTGGCACAAACATCAGACAATTGCATGCAATGAATTTGAAATGCTGGAACACCTACAAACCTGTTCAATAGGTTGTCTTGGGCACCCCTCAAAAGTTTCGTAATTTTTTTTACCATGGTTATAAGTTGAAACACGATACATAGGGATGTTAATCATCGGGAATCGGGTTACATTTTCAAACGGGCTGTTGTTGCAGTCTGCTGGATGATCAACACAGTCCCGCAGGAGTGATGTGTCGCAACTGGTAACCAGTGGCGCATCTAACATGGTGAGAAGGGGATCTGTCGTGGAAGGGCAGCTTTTGATATCACTTTTCAGCATAAAGCCACATGTTCTTTTAAGACTAGAAATCGACTGATGAATTATGCGATGTTGCCAAAGAAACTACCATATCAGCAAAATTCTGCTGATATACAGCACATTTGCAATATTTGCTCATAAAAGCCACCATGCTAGTGTTTAAGACAAGACAAAGATCTGTGAGTTGCAATGCTTTATCAATCAAATTTAAGCAAATGTGTTCAAAAATTGGGCTTATAAAGCGTTTTTTTGTTACAGGAATAAATGGAGTAATTTCAGACCAGACAATTTTGGGCTTCATAAGCGGGTCGGCTTATTAACCTTGGGCTTAATAAGTGGGGACTACTGTATTACAAAATGGATCTGCGCATGTGTGGCAATGTATGAGCTTCTGACAGCTTTGCTTGCATTGGAGCTGGCACTGCCAGAGTAGGAAATTCTGACACATGTGCATTCGATGCAATATCAGCTCAGAGTGTTCAAAAACGTGGATTGTTTCATGTCATTGTGCAGGCGTGATTTAGACAAGGCAGGGACTTTGTTGTTTCATACAAGTATCATGCAACTTTAGAAGGGAAATGCTGTTGCCTGTTTCAAACTAACCGCATTAGAGACCTGCAGTGACAGTTACCCTCTTTACACTGTACTGTTACCGGATTCGCATTGGATTAGGAATCCCATATATCACTCAAGCACGACTGTGTGTGTCTCACCGAGCTGCTTGAGCGCGCATGTTTTCAACCACATGCGATTCAACGAATCTAACTAGCAGAGGTAGGTTGGGAATCTGATGATAGGGGATTCGAGTGGAAAAGAGGTTGGTTGGTTTGTATTAAGTCTTGTGCAACCCTTTCTGTTCTTGTTTGATGCTAAAACTACTACCGTGGAACAGATTACCCTATTCAAGCTAATCTGTAGCACAAATGACGGATTAATTAAGTGATTTGATAATTTTGCCTATAGGTTAACTACATCTAGTTAGGGAAACAATCAGCAAAATTGAATCAATTGAGCAAATTGGAAGATTATTCGGTAGGTTACAACACATCAGATGTTGGGCTGAAGGACTATTACCCCAATACCGATTATAGGTTTTCATTACACTTTGGTATAGTAGAGTGATTCAACCTCTGTGCAAAATATGTAGCCTAATATTGGAAGTGGATGACTTCAGTTTAGGCTACACTTTGAACTTTGTATCCCAGTTATGTGGCTATGATTTCCTCAGATCATAATGGAACACATGGAGTAGCATAAAATGTGGCATAAAAGTTTGTGGAATAGGTTACAGTTGCAATTTGGTGAATTGCAGTAGCCCACCTACTGTTCATAGATTACTACTTAGAAAGTGCTGTGAATCCTCATTTTTGACACTCTGTTGTATTGTACTGCAGAGAACAGACTGGTTAATGATTGTGACTGAAATCAACAAAGTGGCTTTGCAATGTAAAAACTAATCCCTATTTCCTGCCCTGTAGAAGCTGTTCAAATTCTGTTAAAGTCACTTGAAGACTGCGATGCGGTTTTCATGACCTCATAGCCCAGCAGTTCTCCACGATTTTTGTCTGCTGGCTGTTATTTTTCGGACTACACTAAATAAAATCACATCTCGCTGATTCCAACAACACATACAAAAAGCACCTTTGTGTAGTGGAATCAGCTTTCACCTTTTCATTTTCACCTAATCCCCTGCTTTCGCAGTACCATAGGCCAAGCGCATGCAACAAATCTTTGAGTCCTTGCAGTGTAAAAACGCCCTAGTATCGAGTTCACAAGTGCGTTCACAAAGGTAAGGCAAGGGCGACGAATCGCTCACGTGTGAATCCGATAACAATGCAGTGTAAAGTGGGTAAGTGTTTGGTATTTTTGCAGCTTCAATGCTGAGTACCTACAGTACAAAGGGGCCTGTCATGACAGCCAAACAGCCCCCCTGGATGCACCCCTACGGTAACTAACGTGGTTTGCCCAGTTCCGCAAGGAGTTAAATATGACAGAGAAAGTGTAAACCCAGCTAAAATGAAACTCTGCCCGGGTTTCCATTAGAGCTCGACCGATGTATTGGCACACAGATATATATCAGCCAATATGACAATGTTGCCCATGTATCGTATCGGCAAAATTCCGCCGATATATATCGGCAATATTTGCTCATAAAAGTGTTGCGCTGTTGCTCTGCATGGAGTGTTCGGAAACCCAAGTTGCTACTTCGTCTCTGACCCTGATTGATTAACATAAATGCTCTGTCCTGTTCCTAGCGCACAGAGCCTTCATGCCTATAGACCGTAGTGCAACAGTCCCAATGAAACGCTCTATGACGCAACATTCAATTGTAAGTTTTGGCGCAGTAAACACATGATTATCTGCGAACAAACTAGGTTACGTGCTGTTGTGTTGGTTGGCTGTTTTAATAGTCTCTCCAGGCTAGACAGTCTTGCGTTCAGCGTGCATCAAAAAAGTGCCTACGTCACAGTGAGCAGTTGACCCAGGTTTGCACAGAATTTGATGTTGTATGGTTCTTCATCGCGGTGAAGTGATGATTTTAATGCGTCATGCTTTTTTTACTTACGTCATCTGAACGTAGGCACAGATGTCTTCACAAGAAGTAAGCCCACTTATACGTAAGACATGTCTGCTGTTTGTGCATTTTTTGATTTAGAATTAGACTACTGTGAGTCCTAGAAATTGCTATGTGAAAGCTCTTCACAAAGCAGCCAATGACCTGGAAAAAAAGATTTAAGTCAGTTGACACTATTTACACCAGTGATTCTTAACCGGGAGGACGCCCCCCAAGGGTGCATCAATAAATTTACAGGAGGGCATGAGCCCTTACGCGTCTTATAACATGGAAAGTGTGATCATTAAATTTACCAATAAATACATTTGTTTTTACAGCTTATTTAAAGTCAGTGGGGCTTGAAACAAAAACAATAACTCCATAGTAGAAAGAAGTTCAGAACCACTGACTTACACGGTCAAACAGTTTCTGAAAAACAAAAGGCATCAAACAAAAAGCTTTTGCTGATCTAGATGAATAGCTTAAATGTTTCATGATTGAGGTAGTGCTGAGTAGACACATTCAGCAGTGGTCGATGGTATGAAATATGTAGATCAGGGGTCTCAAACTCAAATTGCTCCAAGGACCAAAAGGACCAAATGAAAACTTATCAGGTAACCAAAGGGCTGAATTATGACCACAATGCGGCCACATTATGACCACAATGCAGCCACATTATGACATTGACGCAACTATGGTGGTACGGAAACCTTGCTAGAAACAGTTTTTACACTTTATTTCTTGTGAAAAGTGTCCTGAGGTAAAGGTAAATTAGTTCTAGCCATCTCTACGCTCGTTTAAAAAGAACTTGTTCAGTAACTGGCCGAGCACTTTTAATCAGGTGAATAAACTAAATAGCTTACCGTATATATTTGTGTATAAGTCGATCTTATCTATAAGGCGATGTGTAGTTTAAGACCAAAAATTGTGTCATTTTAAGTATTACCTGTGTATAAGTCAACTGCAGATTCCAGGCACAGTTTGAAACTGGAATATAAGTTTACTGGTAATATACAAATTTCAAGCTAATTCTACATACCCTAAAATAAATTACATTGATATTTGATAAGTTTGTGAAGTAATGTCAAGATGTGAGCATTTTTTAAGGTGAAGAACCGTAATTTGAGCATTTGTTAAGGCCGGCCCATACCTACTGTGTTTAACATGTATAATAAGGGAGTTTTCTTTTCACATTCACATTGTATACGACTCTTCAGCAACATCTCCACAAACATTACCTGTGTATAAGTCGACCCCAAAAATATTAACTTAAAATCGTCTCCCAAAAACATGACTTATACACAAGTATATATGGTAAATGTCAATTATTTGAAAACTCCCAAAAAGCAGCGTAGGCTGCGCAAAATGTCATTGCAAGCCACATGTCACCTGCGGGCTGCATGTTTGAGACCCTGGTGTAAATGTATGTTTGCTACATGGTTCTGTTACCTTTTGTACTGAGTTTCATTCAAGTTTCTTGGTAGCTCATGTTTGTGTGTAGGCAAAGCAAACCAACTTAATTGCATAGGTTCATTTAGATCAGGGGTTCCCAAACTGTGGTACATATACCCCTAGTGGTACATTTGCCTATCTGAAGAGGTACATTTACGGTTAGCAATAGAACGGAAAAACATGTTTATACATTATTCATTTCAAATTATTTATACATATGAATTTTTCCGAATTGTTTCATGTTACTAATGGGTCTAGACAAGGGAGGGTATTGAGTCCATACTTGTTTGCTGTATATTTAAATGAGTTATCTCTCGAACTAAACAACATTAAAGCTGGGTGTTATATTGGTGAAGTCTTATTGAACCGCTTGTTGTCTGCTAATGGTATTTGCGTGTTTTGTCTAAGTGTATGTGGGTTGCAAAGTATACTAGATGTGTGTCAGGCTTATGCAGAAGCACATGGAATTATTTTCAACTGCAGCAAAACTGTTTGTATGACGTCTAAGGGTAAGACTGCAGAAGCACGATCATCCAGTTGCTGACACTGGATGTACTAAGAGTAAAATATGTTTCCCACTACAAATATTTGGGAATTGTATTAGATATTGAGCTTTCAGATGACAAAGATACTCAGACAACTGTGATAGTAAACAAGCTGCGAGCTTTTTCCCGATGTTTGAAAGCAGTGAAAAATGTACTTTTTTGTTCCTTCTGTAGGTCCATGTATGTAATATATTTATGAGCTGTGATTTCAGGAAGGCGTACAAACGTTCACAGATTGTGTGGCCTATAACTTTTGTTGCAGGGCATCTGTACAACTTGCTTGACGAGTGAGTGTTAGTAGTCATCAGGTTGCGTGGCGAGTGAGTGTTAGTAGTGGGGAGTGAGTGTTTTGTGCATTTGCTTTGTGTATTTTTTAGTTAAAAGCATTACTTATGTTTGTTTTTTATAGTTTACATGATGCCAAACTGTTCTTTTGGGAAGCTGCTAAAAGCTCTGGCTAAACAAGAAAACTTCCTGGATGTATTAGTCAACCATTACTTGAAATCAAGAAGTCTCTCAAGGTTTGATGGAAGTGGTCCCACTCTTGCAGAAGCATCAGCACGGCTTCTTTTGTCAGCAATGCCTGGGTTGGATGCTTTGAGCATTTTTTCGTCGGATGTGAGTTCCAAAGCTTTATTAACGCCAGTTCAAATTCATTGATGTCAGTGAGCTGTAAATCTTGTTCTATTCATTAGCAATTTTATGATAAGAAAAATAAGTTGAAACAACTAAGTATGAAGTTTTTCTCAGAGCTAGAGGAGAAAATGTTTTGTTGCAGTCACTCGTGTTACCATGTTTATATGAATGGGCAAAAGAAGCATCAGAACCCCTTCGCACATATGCTACAGGAATCCTTGCTGCTGCAGTTGAGAATCAAGATGTTAATGCTGACCATCATCATGCTAATGCAGAACTGGTTAGTGGCTGCTTTTGTGATTTTTGGTGACATCTGAATTTTTTTTCTTTGCTCATCTGCTAGTGAACTTTTATAAGATAAATGGTGATGTCTGTACAGTGTACATACCTGCATCTATGAATGTCTTGAAGCTGCTTTGGTGCTGAGCAAAATGTTGTTTTATAACATAGGAATACCAAACTTACATTTATTTTGGTGGTTTTATTTTTTATTCACTGGTGTTGGAAAATTCAACTCATGACATGGTTTCTAATGTTACATGCTGCGCTCATGTTTATATTTCTCTTGTTCTAACCCAGGGGTTCCCAACCTTTTTCTTACGATGTACCCCTTCAGCATTCCGACAAATGAGCATGTACCCCTGCAGCATTTCAACAGATAAGCATGTACCCCTTCAAAATTTGACAGATGAACATGTACCCCTAAAACTCCTTATGACAAAATAATTTCTCATGATTTTTCACAGATATATTTAACAATATACATATAATGACTTTTGCAAATAATATTAAGTGATATATGTATAACGACTTGAAAATAAACAACATGTAAATATATATTTACCTTCTATTGCTAACCTTGAATGTACCCCTTCGGATAGGCAAATGTACCCCCAGGGGTATGGTGCATGTACCCCAGGTTGGGAACCCCTGTTCTAACCAAAGGCAACTGAGAATGAAGGAGAGATTATATCTGTATACCGCCTAATTTTTGTGACAGGTATCATTCAACTTGTAAAGAAGCACCATATCAGAGATATTCAAATATTTTTTCAAAGAGATCAAGCTTGATCTTGTGCAGATGGCCACTGCCCAAAAGCCTCTTCTGGCTTTATATTTTAATTTTTATCTGTGAACCTTGTACACAAATATTCTATTACACAAGGGTCTTGATTTTCAAAATTATCGTTAAAACCCAACGGGAAGCTTCTTAAGTAGCAAGAAACTATTATCGCACAGGAACAGAAGTGTACTACAGACGTCCGTGAGCTGTACACAACAATCTGAAACGAAAGCCATGAAGCATCTAAAACAGGGGTGACGAACGTATTTGCCATCGCCCGCCACTTTGTCAGTTACCGCTGAGTAAGCGGGCCGCACAACTTTTTAGTCAAACTATGAAACCTGTTAAAAACGAAAAAAAACAAAAACAAAACTGCTGGCTTCGCCTGAATGCTTCGCCGGCCGCACAAAATTATTTTGCGGGCCGCATGTTCGTCACCTCTGATCTAAAACGTGCGAGTCGCATTTGGCCCCTGGGACCCATTTTGGTTACACTTGAGCTAAACACTGAGGAAGTAAGCGTTTCAAATGGGTTGTCAGCATATGATTAGGTCGGTTGTGTGTGTCTAGTTGTTGATCCTCTGAGGAAGATCAACTTCGTCCTACGTTCACTTTTCCTACTTATTAAGCAAGCAATGACAAGATTCTATAACAGGGATGGCCAATCGGTCAACAGACCAAGAGCCACATACCCTAGGCTTGTCCATGGGAAACGTCCCATGGGATGGGACTGGCATAAATTGCTATGGGATGGGAATGGGACAGATAAATATGTCCCATGGACAACCCTGATAATTGCGTAAGAGGCGCATGAAACCGAGCAAAGGGCCGCATGAAACCGAGCAAAGAGCCGCATGCCGCTCGCGAGCTGGGGGTTGGCCACCCCTTTTCTAGAACGTTTCGATGCTCTTTTTGATAAAGTAGAGTTGTTAAATTACTCTGCTAGACAATGAAGATGTTCTCAGACATCATTATTTCTTGTCATTGTGACAACTATATGAGCTGAATACGCTCGAAATTATTCAGGTTCCAATTTTGCTGAAACGACTGTGGAACATTATAAGTCCTGGAAAATACGCTTCAGGAGATGTTACAGAGGAAGAGTCGTCCACCTCGCGCAATACTGCCGCCACAGGTGAAAACGACGTTAATTCTCACAACAGAAAGAATGGCAAAAGCAAGACAAGACAAAAGCGGAAACAAGCAAACAACGATCAGGGTAAAAAAGCCAAATTAAGAAAAATGGAAAATATAAGGCTTGAATCAGAGCCAAGTACCTCTAGTTCAAGGTCTGTCGGCAAAGAAGATATTGGCAATGACTCTGAGGATCGGCTTGCGGTTGCGGGAGACAGTAACACGTCTTTTTCGCACTTCCCCGACAACATGATCAGTGCACCGTCCGCTTCGGAACTTGCCGGAACCGATATTAGCAACAGCAGTTGGTGAGTGTTTTGTTTTTGACAAAATTGGTACGAACCAGTTGACAGATTCATTATAATTGAAGCAATTTTTTTCGTGCTGCTGCTATCGTTACAAATGTGCTTTTATGTTTAAACTCTTTAGGGTGGAAATGATGCCAGTAGTGATTGGGTGCAGCTTCAGCTTTGCCTCTCCACTTCAGTCCAATATCTGTGAAAGGTTTATTCTGAACTTTCTTACACCGTTAGGTATGCAGTGTACTCCACCCTTGTGTTTTCCATTCGTTACTGCTGTGGTTTGAACTGTGAACAAAGCTTTTGTTTCAACAAGAACATTTTCGTGAGAATATTATTTAGCTTTCTTGTTGCAAAGTAATGCAGAAGTGATGTCGGATTTCGAACTGCTTTGACTCAATTCCCGAATGATAATTTTTATTGTGTAGTCAAAGAAACAAATTTTTACTTAATGTGAGAAATGCTACTCGCGACATATTCTATAGCGGGAAAATACAGACCAACCTAACGTTATATGTAGCAATTTTTCATGTGTGACTACAACGAAGTTTTTATGTATTTTTGCATTTTTTGAATTAATGTTGTTGGCGTAGGGTGAATTGACTGTACGCGCTGGGGTGAAGTCATACTGCTCTGAACACCTTCGGTGCTGACTGACGCATATATGCGTCCAGGCTGCAAGACTTTTTCAGAAAGTTAGGTGCGAATAGTTGTTTTGTAACACACAATAACATTTTTTGTACTCATTGGGTTGCAATAAAAATTTACAATCAAGTTCTCCATACCTACCGGCATAATCGTTTGCAATGAAGTTCTCCATACCTACCGGCATAATCTTTTAACATTTCACGTGATATGAGCAAGAACGTTTTTAGTTATGAAGTTTGTTAACTAGCAACATTTTGCTGGGCCCAGGCTACAACACTTTTCGCAAAACACTTAGGTCCTGACAGTTGTTGTGTGTAACAGGATAACTTTTTGTACTCGTATTTGTGCAAAAAAATTTCCACATATGATCTTCATACCTATGCGCACCATCTCTGAAAATTTGAAGTAATCTTAACGAAATCCGTCGGAGTTAGCATGAAAAACTTTGCGAGTTATCAATTTTTGAATCGAGCAACCGGACTCTGTTCCCAGCGCATCGGACTGACTGTTGCTGGGCGTGGCTGGCAACGCGCTAATTTGGGTTCAGTGTAGTTATAGAGTAGAACGGAATAACTTTAAGCATGCTTGGGCTATTGCAACCAAATTTTACACGAATGTTCTTGTGAAAATGCATCTTACCTGAAAATTTGACGTTAGTGTTGCTCGCAATGCCAACCAGTTGATATCTTCCTATCTTACCGGTGAGATGTTCTGCTAAGTGGAATGGTTTTTCTGATGGCAGGGGTTGACATCAGTGTAAAAACGGCATTTACTCTTTGATACTGACACGTTAACAACCTTATATACCCGAAAAACACATTTGATATTTTCATATAGTGTAGGTAACATACTTTCAATGAGGTAGGTAACCTTTTAACATTGTCATGTCACCATGGGAATATACTTTTCACGTGCGTTAACTGTAACCCTAACGCTGGCATTGAAGTTGCGTATGGTGAAATGATAGCGTTACGAAGGCATGCTTTGCATTTGATTTACTTGAACTTAACCAATACTGCCCACACATGCTAATTTCCATTTGTTTACTCGAAAACGAAAAATAATGTGTATTTCATATTTTGTTACATTGTAGGTAGCATACAGGGGTACCATATCTTAACGTCATCAGCATTTTATAATTTGATCCACAGAGTCAATATCACAGTCAAAATATAGGTAAAAAGGCCATAACCCCAAGATTACCCAAATTATAAAAATGATGTCAGAATTGTATTCCTGGCTTTCTCCCCTTTTCAAAGATATCTATATTTTTCGAGATTGGACCACTAGTTCAAAAGATGTTGTTATTTGAAGTTGAACGCACTCCTTTTTTCTCAAAATTTTCAAAAAATAACTCACCCTACCTCGAAATCCGATCAATGAAAAATTTCGGTTTTGTGGTTTGGGGGTGAAAACGAACATGTGTGCCAATTTTCATTACATTCTGAAAGGGTATGGTCTAGCCCATTGCGTGACTTGATGTGGAATGACCCTATTGCGAGATACCTGTGTGTTGCTTTCTACCAAGTTCAACCGATGCAAGCGTTTTAGTGATTGTCGCAGCCCTGCCCATGCCAGCTTATTTACAGGTGAATATCAGGACCTTCTCTCTGTGTTCCTTGAGCACGAAGCTCTCGACCTCATCCAATATTACTTGGACAAAAGCAGCACTAACGATGGCCTGCTCACGTTTTCTGCTCTCCGGTTTTTCGCCTCTTTGCTGTGCCACAACAAGGTGCGAGGTTGTTTCGATCAAGTTCGTATTGAAATCTAAAGCACGAGAAGAATAGGAAACCGGTCCAGTTGAAGTTAGAAATGTTTCGTGTAAAGGTTTCACTAGCTCCGCTGACTTGTAGTGTGTGTTGATGGCCATTCGCACTCATCGCATCGTACTTCGACCTTTCTTCGTTTAAAATGCCAATCGCTACGGTTTGTTCGGTTTTACTTTCAGATTGCCACTGCGTTCATCGACAACAACGGGGTTCAGAGGTTGTTGTCTGTTCGGCGACCGTCGATGGGCGCAACGGGTGTTTCGTTGTGCTTGTACTACCTTGCGTACAACCAGGACGCGATGGAACGAGTCTGTCTGTTACCGAAAGAGGTTCGTGCTCTCTGTGCGACTCTTGCTTGGAAGCTGATCATTTTCCTTCGTACAATAGATATTGTTCAGGCACTAGCTGCGCAGACTTTATGAACCTTGCCTAGGACCGATCCACAAAAAATGAAAAAAAAACAAAAAATCAAGTATTTTGGTAAAATTTGCTTTCTTCGATTCACAAGATTCGTATTGAAAAACTGCCCTGCAGTAGCCCATGCGTATTTGTTTATTTTTTAATTCTTTATTTTTTTGCTGAAAACAGTTTTTTTTGCAGACACTGCACGAGCTGGTCAAATATGCCACGTGGTTGCTAGAATGTTCGCATGAGTCGAGTCGTTGCCACGCAGCGCTTTTCTTCTCTATCTCTTTCCAATTCCGCGTTATTCTACGACTTTTTGATCAAAAGGTAATGTCAGTGATTTTCCTGGAAGACTGTCGTGCACCCTTAACTCTATTCAGCGAGTATGTTGGTTTGTTGGGGCCGAGATTCATTTAAAAATTTTGAGTTCATTCGAAGTTGTACAGAAACTAGATTTCTTGAACTTTCGTTGCAGTGTTTCACTTTGACAGGTCACGTGCTTTCGTTTGTTCTTTTGTATAAATCGTTCGTGTTTCATTTATTTTTACGCTTTTTCAATAATGTGGTCAGTGGGTGGAGTGGGAAGCATTCGATTAAAACCGATTTGAAAAACAGCTAGATTAGATAAAAATTGTAAGCTGAAGCTCGCTTGTGTTGAATGCAAAAGTAACTTTAAGAATTGGCATTCCCACGTAAAAATGTTTTTCATTTAGTATGTCTTTCGCCACGCGCAATTTTCTTACCACTGCTTAACATAAAATGCACGGAGGTAGATTAAAAGCTCCTTATTGCAGTGTTAATATAGCATGCGTTGTTTAGAATGAATTGTTATTGATGCTGAACGTTATTGGCTTCATTCTATCAGTCTACATTTGGCTTTGCTAACAACGTAATAACACTAGTTAGTGGGGCTGCAGCAGCAACAGTGTGGTGGATTTTTGTGGAAGGTGATCTACTGATCTATCAAGAAGCAATTGGTTTTAAATGGTACGCCTTCGACAATAGGGTTTTAGACGAAAGTCGCCTGGACAACTGACACCTGGTGTAATCGCCATCCAGGACAAGTGCCCCCTGGAACAATTTGCACCTAGGACAATTACCACCAAGGACTATTAAATGCTCCACCTTCATTGCCATTTCCTTGTCAAAAATTTTGAAATCACAAATGTCTGTAGCAAAAGTTTATTCGGTCTCAGACCAATTTAAAGAAACTTCACTTCAATTATGAGACTTTTGGGTGGAGAATGTCGTATCGATACCATTACACCTTCATAAGAAATTTTTAAGTCAGTGCAAACCTTCCTTTTTACATGAGCCTTTTCTATAATTTCAAGGTACAATTTTCCGAAGAACATATTTGCATCGTATTCATTGCTCGCACTCATCAGACCCGTTTACTTCCGTACATTTCAATGTGCTGTGCATTGCTTTACCTTAACTTTTGGTTTGTGAGTTACGTGGCAGCAACAGCAAAGTTACAACTCACTTTTGCTGCACTGCACTATGTTGAAGCAATAATACCGTAGAGCCGTGGTTCCCAACCGCCGTGCCGCAACGCGATAGTGTAAACTGAATGTGATAGTTCGCATGAGATGTGTAAAACGGATTATCCTAGGTGGCAGTTGTCCGGGTGGCGGTTGTCCCGATACCCGACAATAGGTTATGTCACTGCGGGCAGCTCCTAAAGCTTCGACTGACAGTTTTGAAAATCTACCATCCTGATTGATTAGATTGACCTGCCGCTGAAAGGTGAAACAGAGTTGAAACGAACATCTCAAAAATTTCCAGCCTCCCAGAAGCGAACTAGGTTCATTCTGATAACTTAGATATACGGATAGCTATACTGTGCCCTCCTAAACCTGAAGCACGTGAAGCTTTTCAGTGCATAATGCTTCTGTTTTCAATAACAGCTTACTTGTATATTTTCCTTTGTTTTTTGACTGACACAGTTTTTTGAAACCCTGGCGTAACAAATCTTTTGTTCGTTTATGGTCAGAACGGCCTTCGATATTTAGTGAACATGTTAAGCACTTCGAAATTCTTTACTCCGAGCGAAGACTCGTCGTCGCCGAGATCGGACGAAGATATGTTCACTTCACGACAGACAGCGCGTAACACGTGTACCACGTTAAAAAAGTAAGTGTAGTATCTTGTTTTCGCCTTACTGCGAACAAGGTTTAGTGTTCTTTTTGTGGTAGCGCGCTCTGCGTAATGTTTCTTCGCTGGTGCAGAGCCTGAGCTACTGATCTTATGCTCAGATATTTTGAAACGCATCTTGCGATTAAAGTGAAGATGATCAAAAGTCTTTCGAAGAACAGTTCTCACGAAAGCAGACTTTCTGTGGACGACAAGGCAAGTTTTGACTGCTCGTCAGTTCTTCGTCGATATTCATAATAGCGAAGCTAACTGTTACGGATCAGGTTCAAGCGTTGATGTGCGAAAGTTTTTGTTTATTTTTTTCTGTCCGAAACATCGTCTGTTTACAACGTATGGTGTACTCGTCACATCTGTTTAACACCTTGGAACAGTGGTTTTCAATCTTTATTGCACCGCGACCCATGATAGGATTGACGACATTTTGAACTTCGCTCGATGAAGTTCAAAATGCCGTCAATATGCTTTCCTCAGGAAAAGCCCCGGGTTCAGATGCCACGCCAGCAGAGATCTACAAATCAAGTGGCCTAGTACTTGTTGCCGATCTCATCGATTCCTTCCAATCCATGTGGAGATCAGGGATACTTCCTCTATATTTTGAAGATGCTTCCATATTACGCATCTACCAATCGCAAGGGAAATCGTCAACTGTGTGACAACCGTCGCGGGATCTCCCTCCTATCGATTGCTGGCAAAATCCTGGCCAGTTAACTTCTGAACCACCTCGACCATGACCTTCTCCCTGATGATGGTTCAGCTTCAGAAGCATTTTTTACAGACGGTGTTAAACAGGGATGTTTCCTGGCACTAATTCTGTTCAGCATGATGTTCTCTGCCATGTTTACCTATGCTTTTGGAGACGATGATTACGGCAGCATCCCAATGACATGTCGGTGCGATGGAAAATTACTGAACCCGAGCAGTATACATGCAAATACACACAGCATTTACACTGTAGTGCGCAAGGCACAAATCGGATGGGCAGGTGACGTCGTCTACCCGTTGCCAAACAACTGCATCCCAAAGCAAACTTCTCTTTCGAGAACTTGTCCATGGCAGACGTTCGGTAGGTGGCCAGAGAAAGCGTTTCAAAGACACCTGGAAAGCCTCACTGAATGACTTCTCCATCAACGTCAACTCTTGGGAAGCTTTAGCAGAGGAACGCTTCACCTGGCGCAATCTCATCTCCTCAGCGGCTGATTCAGCCGAGAAACAAGGGACACTGACCGCATTAAAAAAAAACGGGAACAACGCACAAGGTTCGTGCCTCCAGTAAGCAGCTACTTCAACCATCGCACTGGTGTCCGACTTGTGGTAGCGCTCTGCTTGGCAGTGGCCACGTTATTAACTGCGCGGTTCAGCTTCATTAGTCATCTCCGAAGCCACACGCAGGAGTTAACATGAACCAGATTCTTTGGCCATCTTCGATATCGAAGGGCGAAGAAAATCTAAAACTGCAATAAAACAAATGCACTACAGCTGTGTGCATAATATATCTTCTCACAACCCCTCCTCTGGGGTCGCGACCTCCAGGAAGAACAGCACTGCCTTAGAAGAACGTTGTGCTGATGATCTCTAACGTCCTGTAGCATCTGCTTTTGCTATGATTCTGCTCGGATAGGTATGACAGTGATTATACCGATGACCGCACTAAATAAATTTCTGACTTAGCTCAGGCTTATGTACTAAAGCGCTCACCACATGTGAACCAAATGTATGAAATGTATAGTGCAGTGATATTTTGTCCTGGTGTTACTTTGGTGAACATTTTACAATGCGTGTGAAAGCGCGAACCTGGTAAGAATACTTGCCTAACATCCGGAAATTTTCAAACAAGATATATATTCGTATGTCATGTATGGACCTTGTTAGACGTACGTTCGACTAAAATCACAGTGGATTGAGCCATGCAGGGTTTTTGAAGCTTTATGAAGCGCATTTACGTCTTGATCAGTTTTATTCTTAAAAAGCTACTTTTGAATTTAAAAGAAGTTGACCCCACTCACATATGAGAAATTGCTATCGACTATAAATTACTTTCCAGAGACCTTAGCGAAACATTGCAAAGTATGCAATAGAATACTTCAAAAAGACCACGTTACCGAACGTGATAATTGATAACTTGAAAACTATACGTTAACAACGACAGACACTTATTTCCTTACGGCAGTGGCGCCAAACATCCTTCGTTCTGCGGCACAAAGTTTGCGGGTCAAGACCAGCAGATTAGGAACTGGTAACACCATCGGGTCTTTGTCAAAGCATCTTTGGTTTGACTTGTGATCGTGTATTGAAGTGGTCTCTCGCTATAGGCTTC
>Ga0210059_1008097_pt1 | contig 16633 bp, 6 predicted proteins | sample Ectturendosymbi2_FD_188042 | JGI IMG/M metagenome (GOLD analysis project Ga0210059, IMG submission 188042) | Ecteinascidia turbinata endosymbiont from Florida, USA - Sample 2 (SPAdes) (version 2) | ecosystem: Host-associated > Tunicates > Ascidians > Unclassified | place: Key West, Florida...
TAACACACCACTGCTCACAAACGTATAAAAAATGATCAGGCGGTGTTATTGAAGGTAACGGCGGCAGGTACTGCTCCAACTATAAATTACAGGACAGAAACAGAATAGCCTACGGATTGACAACAACTTCACTGATTTCTAATGTTTCACATTTCAATTTGGGGGGTTGTAGATTTGTTTGGGGAGACTAAACTCAATGAAATCGTGGCGACGGGTCTGAAAAAGACGACATCTGGTATGGGCTTTGACGACCACAGGCTGTTATTTCGACAAACTTGTGAAACAAACTCAGAGACAAGATTCTTATTAAAATTTTTGAATGTGGGTGATAAACCGAATTTGCTAAATCTAGTGTTTGTATCATCCTCGTAGCCTCAGTCTATCTTGAGTCCGCGAAGATTTATACTGGTCCGAATATAGTCCGTGTATTAATCAAAGTTTGTTTTTTGCCACTGAAAGATGTATATTCAAACTGAACTACAGTATGTGATGATTTGTGTGAATGCTTTGCTTTACTGAGACTTTTTTCAAGCTACATATTTTACAGGTATTGTAATCCATTCTAGACTTGGTGGTGCAAATCATACACAGATACCTTGGGCATTTTTTCATGAATGGTCTTTGCTGCTGAAACTAAGGTATACGTCTTTCTGAAACAAACTACTGCGTTGCGAGTGACAGAATCAGACAAACCTGGGACACAAATGCTTGCGAGATCAATATTCCACGTCCCATCAGATTGACAATCTGTAAGGTTGGGTTGCTTGACGGTGTAGCCTTCGGCACATTTGAATGTTGCAAGACATACGCCCCTGCAACTCGCTGGATTCAACGTTACTTCCGTACCGTTGGATGTTGCGCATCCTGCAAAAGCAATATCTTGAAAATAAATTTAAGCGGTTTCGCAGAGTTGTATTGTAAACAGCACAAACAAACAGCAATAGTTTGACTGAAACAATTTTGAAGATCTCAGCAAAAATGTAAAACGTCTCCGTCTGTACACTATTTATCTGCTGCAATCTTCCATGGCTTTTATCAAATGATATTCTATCATCTTATCCGCATGAAGCTTATTTCATCTGATATCAGGGACCAAGTTTGCTAAAAAACCTTGGGAGGACAAACTTCTATCGCTTGCGTTTCGATGACATCACCATGTTCACTCAACCGTAGTACGACCAGGCCCGTAACCACGGGGGCCTAAAGGTACGAATACCCCTACAAATTTTTTTTCACCCCTGGAAAAATGTGTTGGACATAGTTTAATAATTTTGGGCCCCTGTCAGAAAACTCTTCGCCCCACCTGGTGTCCCAAGCTGGTTACGGGCTTGAGTACGACCTGTTTGAAAAATTGGTAAAATGGGGTTACATTATGGAATTGATATCCTTTTGTGGCCATGGCCCAAGTGCCCACCTGGTGTAGCAAGTAGTAGTGTATACAATGGTACTGTATCTAGATATCTAGCACTTAGCACTGCTTTTTAATACGAAAACACAATGGTTCTGAGGGCTGGGCTTAAACAGACACAAAATGTGATAAGAATTGGGATAATTATGATAATCAATTCAAATTCGGTCAGTTCTGAAATAAAATGTACTGCTGCTAATAACGACAAGCCCACATAGATAAAATCAAAAACAAACCAAACGACCTTTTGGTAAATGCTAGCAGTGCAACCAGGCACGTAGCCAGAAATTTTAATTAAGGGAGAGCAAACAACAACCGAGTTTCAACAATTAAATATTTTAATGCTCGTTGCTTTCAAAGCATCATCCATGAAACGTGCATGTTTCTGGTGTTTTTCCCTGAACAACTGTGTTCAGATTTAAGCGGACAAATAAAAAGTCTGCTTTCATTGAATTGACATGTTTTAAAAGTTTTCACAGTGAAGTCCCAAGCATCTACTGTACTTTGGGCAAAAGTGCTACTAAACCTCTCAATGCTACAAGTGCACGATCTGCAGTATGCTTTTTGCAGCCAATATTGCACTTGAACAAGAAGTCATCGCGGCCGCCATTACGATTGCGCTTCTTATACTGTATTTACACGCTGCTAATGTACACCAACACAACACGTTCAGTCGAAGCCAGGCAGCGACTTTGGTCTGAGGCACTGACTTCCGAAGTAGGCCTTCAACAAAACGTTCACGCGTGTAAGAAGTGGAATCCGTTGTCATCTGATTTTTGAGCAATTAAATCACGTATGTAGTTGATAACCGTAAACACTAGAGTTGTCAACGCATTTGAAAATTGTTTGGATTTTTGATAATCTGTAAGATCTTTTGGCTATGTTCAACTTATTCCGTAAAAACTTTGTAGCTACTTTAAACTAAGCCTACTTCATTTAAATCATTTGATGAGACTTTAACTCACTTCATTGAAATATGAAATTGAGTTAAATTGTAAACACAGTCCCAACTTCATTATTACAAAACGCATTGACCACTCTCAGTTGCATTCAAAGATAGCTTAGCACTGCACGTAATTAAATTTGTACAATTCACAGGCTCGTAGAAAATACAATACTTGTCTGCGGAATTTCAAGTCCTAATGGGAAAGATTTCAAATCTAGTTTCATTTAAGTCACATGCCCTTTGCTAGCAAGACAGATTGCAAGCTCAGGGATGGATATTACGAAATGACAACGAGGCAGTCGCTTCGGGCCCCTCTTATTTCAGAGATACCGTTCCCCCCTTGAGAGCTTGGCACCATTGTTTAGTTAAAAAAGGTTATGCACCACTCCAGTGCCACATTTAAAGAAGCTCTGAATCAAGTCATATGTTTTTCAAATTAAAGCAAAAATTATGGGAAAATGTGCCAAAGGAGGCAGTTTTCAAGCGTCCAGCTGCAAAACTTTACAAATGTTTGTTCCTTTCGTATGTACTGTATATTATGCTCTTGAATTTAGTTCTTAAATCTAAATGTGAAAAAAATTTAATTCTTTTATGCACGAAATTCCACATCTACCTTCCGCAATGGCGTAGTTTTGGGGCCTTTCTGAGAGCTTGCCCCTAAATTCTAATATCCACCCCTGTGCAAGTTACCTCAGTATTTGTAAGTAACGGCAATTACCTCAGAACTTGCAAAATAAAAAACATCTTGCTACTAACGTTGGATTTTGCTGCTGACTCTTCTCGTTGCAGTTAAATTATTTATTTATTTACTGTAGGATAGGGTGGCAATCAGGTCCGTAACCAGCTTGGGACACCGGGAGGGGCGAAGAGTTTTCTGAGAGGGGTCCACATTTTTGAACTAGTGTATTTCCAAAAGTTTTAAACTATTTCCAGCACGTTTTTCCAGAGGGGACGTTTTTTCGCCCGCCCCCCTGGTTACGGGCCTGGTGGCAATTCACATCAGATGAAAGTTGAAACACTGAGCTTATGAACAGCAGGTCGGAGCTTAATATCTTGACAAAATTGCTTCTTTACTCGCCACCAAGGTAAAGGGAAACCATTGATGAAAACGTTAAGACTCCACATAATTGTGATTAAACCGTCACAATACATGTCATCACAAATAAATGTCTAGAACAAATGCTCTTGTTGCTAAACATTGACTGCGGCGCAATGAACAAAACTGTGAAACTGAATTGCTGCTTAGCCAACGTTTGAGCTTCAAGACATACAAACTTTTTATCTCCGCTATATTCACGCATGTAGTTTTAGAATTGCGCAAAAACAAAAATATACGATGTTGATTTAAGGCTACCCTGACACTGAAAACAAGGATAGGTTATATTTGTAAAACCCACGGTTGACAGAGAGGAATTTGCGATGGTCTTGCAATGAAGTTTACATAACCATTAGGTGGTATACAGCAAGCTGGTGCGCCAAAAACAACTGCGAAAAGCGTTACTTCAATTGGTTTCACTTGCGGTCATTGATTGCAAAAGGTCAGATACAATTTTCTATTCGACTAGAAGCTGAAGTTGGATAGGTTCGTTGAGGCAGTTTCGTTGATTTGAAATGAAGTGTTTTTTTGGCTTATACTTTAAATGTTTTAACATGAAAGCTTCGGAATTGGGGGGACATTGCGCCCGTTTCCCCCATGGAAACGCGCCTGGTGGCAACCGTATTCTGATTGCAAGCTTCAGACCAGCGCAGGAATTCGTGGTTGATCGAAGTTCATGCGCACACCGACTTCGGTAATTCAAATCAACCAACACGATTATTAACAATCATGACAATTCAGTTAACATAGTAAACCTGTATACTGTATCTACCAATGATAACGTTCATTTTTCTTATTTATTCCCTGGCTTTATGCTGGGGAAACGTTTCCAACAGTAATGTAATCATGAAATTTGCACAACTCCACTGTTTTTTATCACAAAGTATTTGGGGGGAAAAATGATTTATCTACCCCCTGTCCAAAAGTTGAAGGGACATGTCCCCCCGTAAACTCGTACCCCCTTGAACTCTGTCCCTGTCTGATATTACCTGTCATTGAAAACCACCGTGTTTAAATCAGCTAACATGATATCATTAATGATTTTTTCATTGTTTTAAAAAATCACTTTTTCTCACTTTCAGAAAACCTGGAAAAAATTGTTAATAATTTTTCCTGAAACATCTTAATTGTAAACAATTTCAAGGACAGTGTAAACTCAATTATATCGGAATCCAAGCAACAGACGCTATGGCGAATCGCGTACTATGTTTCTTCAAGTTGGGATTTTTACTAAACTTCTATGTTTTGTTGAAACGCTTCCGGAAATTACAAAATCTTTGCTGCGTCCTAAGAGAATTAACAAAACAGCTTCAGAAGTCGTAGGAGTCCTATATCCATATAGAACTAAACTAAGCGCTGGCGCTGCCGCAAACGGCACCAAACACAACGAGCACATTACGGTTTCAGATAAATTTGATTGAACTTGGTTATTCTGTGTGATTGTTTTCACCAGAGAAATGAAAGCCCTGAAATGTAAGCATGATGTTGAACCTTCTTTGCATTATGTATGTGAACAAGCTACGAAAGGCAAAGATTTAAAGAGAAGTAAACTGATTTATGAGTAGCAAATCAAACCTAATTGCCTTCAGTTTTCAAACAAAGGCATTCGCACGAAAGCTTCACGTGTTAAAAATGGTTGAGTTTGATTTTAAGGGAAATTTAAGGAACTAGTTTTAAGATTTGAGTTGACAGAAATTTTCAGCGTTTTCTTCAATGCATGATTTTCGAAAATGTGTTGGAATATTTGTATAGCATGTGTTTGAAACAGGCAATAATACACCTCATTCATTTTATTAATAGGGTTTAGTCATGTGAGGTCGTGTACGGTTAACAAAGCAGAAGGGGCCAAAGCCCCACCTAGATTTTGAAATGGTATAATTTGCTCTTAGCGTTTACTAGAAAATGTTTTTCTATTTGCTTCGGAGTTGGCCAATTGAAATTTCACCAATTTTTCCTCCTCTGGAAAAATCCTTTTCGCTACGCCAATTTTTCCTCCTCTGGAAAAATCCTTTTCGCTACAATAACAATTGATTTTATCCTAAAATTCTACCTTTATTTACTACGAAGGATAGAGGCTTCTTATGGCATAGCCTGCTATCTTTCAAGTATACATGCTTATGACGTAGCTTCGTTTTGACACGATTTTGTACTCCAAACTGTGTAAGCAAAATTGTGATCCGGGCCACATCAAATGTTCACGCGGGCCGCAGGTTCCCCACCCCTGGGCTACGCCCTAGACAGAGTCCTTTCAAAGCCCATAACTCAGCTTTAAAATGTGTTTATATGAATGGGTTGATTGTGCGGTAAACTTTAGTAAAATTGTGAAAATGTCTTACTGCATATTTTCCAGGTGTTTTTTGTAGCAAAAAAAAATTGGCCTAATTTTTTCCTGTTTGGCATATTCTGAAACATAATTTGTCATATTTCATCTTTGTGGACTTGGCAACACTGCGTACCCTAATTTCTGGAGGTCCCCTTGGATCTGGAGTCCCTAGACTTACTAAGGCTACAGATAAACCCGGCTTTATTATTGCTGAAATGTGGATAAGTTCAGATAGAAATCATCGCTAAGTCGTGAAATCAGATCTCGACTGGCAGATTCAGGGAAAGCGCACAGCAAACCTTATAGAGCCTTCATTTCTCTGAAAAGGCCGAGGTAATATGTCTCTCCAGAAAGCCAAGTCAGTGTCTGCAACAAAGCAGCGGCAAAACACTGCAGCAGGTCGAAAAGCTGCTGTACCTCGGGGTGGTCTTCACGAGTGACGGAAGACGGAACAAAGAGATTGACACATGGAATGGTAAAGCAAAGCAGTCTTGCGTGAGCTCGATCGCTCTGTGGTGACAAAACGGGAGCTTACAAACACCGCAATCTGTCAGGTTTAAATCGGTCTTCGTTCCGATTCTCACCTAAGATCATGAATCTTGGGTAATAACTGAAAGAATACTATCCCAAGTGCAAGCGGAAGAGATGGAATTTTTGCGAAAATTCTCGGTGTGACACTGCGAAAAAATGCGCAGCTGTGAAAATCCTGAAGCCCTGAATGTGAAACCACGTTTCCTCGGATCGAGAGATCCCAGCTTTGTTGGCTTGGTCATGTGTCTAGAACAGTGATTCTCAAACAGGTGCCAATTGGCTCACTAAGGGAGAAATGTTTAATGCCTGAGAAGAAATTTGTCCCAGAGAGTAATTGGGAGGCAAAGCTGTGAATGAAAAAACCCTAAGTTTATTATTTGTTTATTAAACACATAAAAAAACTGCACAACGAGGTTGGTTTAGATGGACATGTCTACAGTACACAAGGACAAGCTGTTTTGATTGCAGTGACTGAGGTTATGAAAGAATCTGCTTGGTTCATAAGTGTCTATTCAATAAACGATTTTATTTTATCCCTGAGATAAATCTTCAAAAGACATCTGGAACCATATCCAGGTAGAGCGAAATTTTTGCAAAACCTTTGTTGTTATGGTTGTTGGGCAGGAATCGACAGTGTTCAGGTTTGCAAGGGGGAGAATATGAAAAAAACTTTGAGATCCATTGGTCTAGAACAGGGGTTCCCAACCTTTCTCTTACCCCTTCAGCATTCCGACAGAGGCGTATGTACCCATTCAGCATTTCGAAAGATAAGCATGTACCCCTTCAGCATTTCGACAGATGAACATGTACCCCTAAAAATTCTTATGACAAAATTTTTTGTCATGATTAATCGCATATATATTTAAAAATAAACATATAACTGCTTTTAAAGTAATATTTGCTGATACATGTATAAATATTTCGAACAAAAAATATGTAAATATATATTTCTTGTCTATTGCTAACCTTAAAATGTACCCCTTCGGATAGGCAAATGCACCCCTAGGGGTACATGTACCCCACGTTCGGAACCTCTGGTCTAGAACGTCATGCAAATGATATGTGACCTACGGGAATGCCTTCCAGAGGCCCCCCAAGGACCAGGTGGAGTTAATATATGTTCGACCTTGTTTGGTCTTGTTTTTGTTTAGAGCAGGTGTTCCCAACCTGAGGTACATTTGCCTATCTGAAGGGGTGCATTTAAGGTTAGCAGTAGGAGGGCAAAATATATTTATGTATTATTTATTTCGAAACATTTATGCATATATCTTTGAGACAACAAATCAGCTTTGAGATATTAAAACAGAAACTATATTCATACTTCAAACATCTAAAAGTTCTATTAAAAATTCAGTGGATTTTTGCTATTTTCTCAGCAGTTTTGTCATAAGAAATTCATGGGTACATGCTCATCTGTCGAAATTCTGAAGGTATACATGGTCAGAGAAAGGTTGGGAACCTCTGGTTAAGAGGCAACATACTTACCTCAGATCTTTGTTGATCGCGAGATATTTCGAGTTCTCCTAGGACTACTAATTCTGCCACTCTTGCCCAAAATCAAAAGGTTTTATGAAAGTGAATGACTGCATATATACCCATCCTCAGTCCTGAAATCACATACAAAAAAATTTGTTGATTGATTGGACTGCGTCACCTGTGCGGAAACTAAATGATTCCAGATACGTCCCAAGAAAAGTCATGAAAGTTAGAGACCTTTCATGTTATTTCTCGAAACCGTTCAGGAAACCAAGAACTTTTACTTGTCGAAAAGTTAAAGTTTCTTATTTTTGCTGAAATCCCTGTTTTTAGCTGTAACTTGCCTTGAGCACAGATCGATGGCAATAACAACGAACAAAAGAATAAGATTTTCAAAATCTCTCTGTCGCCGTTCATCTTCATGTCCGCTGAAAATATTTTTATGACGATGTTCGGTTCACAACCAGGCTATACAATGTTATTTATTGTTCAAGATATCTGCAAAATTTCGAAAAAATCTCTTCAAATAGGCTAAAATATTTTTTAAACGTAAGCAATGATGCAATGACCAGCAAACGGCTTGAAGGCGTTGCTTAAACGTCTGTAACCGTTTTACAAACCAATACAAAACACATCCTTGTCACTACGACAGCAGCAGTCAAGGTTACGCTAGGCAAAGATTTCCTATTTTTCTCTGCAATCACACAACTGTGTCTAAAATCGCTCAAATCTTTAATGAATTGTAAGTGTAACCACGTCTCTTCCTGGCCATTGCTGACATCGTGTGCGCTTGTGTGAAAGCTTTATTCAAGTTATGTTTACCATCACCGGCCTTCCTCTCAGTTATTTCCATTTTGTTGCGCCATCCAGTTGTAAACGAAACCTTTCAAGTTGGCAAAAAAAGTGTCTCCTACAGACTGGTCGTTTTTTGTTTGCTTTTGTTTTCCTTGACCTAGATCCATTGTTTGACATCCTTTGCGCACGTTTGGAAGCTTTGTTCACCGCAGAATTCCCTGTCATTTGCTTTCACCACCTTACGCCATACCTTTGTAAAGGCCCACCCACACTATGGGTCACGAGTCACGAGCCGCCACGCTTGCCTTGACGTCTGCGTTTGCCTGGCGTGGTGCCCCGCGAGTGCAACGTGTGCTGAGTATCAGTTTACATGTTGAGAAGCGTTTCCCATACTGGTGTCCGTGCCCAATCAAAGCACATTGCTGATGACTTTAAATGTTTTTGAGGATCTCCGCACTGGGCTTGAAAATATACAGAAACAAGTTGTTGTTCAAACACTTTGATCGAACCCAGTGGGTCTTTTCATTTCAATTACAAAAGACTGAAGTTAGGTTTACGCGCAACTTTAGTTTCGAGCGGAAGCGAAGCGAGTGCAGCTGGTCTTCCCCTTGCGCAAGAGAAGCGTATTACTCATCGATGACGACTGTAGTTGTGAATAACAATACTTTCCCAAATAAGCATGAATGAATGAATAAGTCCAAGCTCGTAACTTTCATGTCTTGGGTTTTGATGCAAGACAAATGAGATGTGAAGGTAAATGTAGGAGTACAGGCTTTAATCAGTGCTGGCGCTACCATTAGGCGAACCAGGCGGCTGCCTAGGGCGCTGAACCAAAGGGGGCGCCAAAAATACAATTGTGCGGTTCCTGAAGTGATGAACATACACCAAGCAGAAGTGAATGAACATGATGAAAGGAATGGAACAAACGTTCACACAGTTCATGAGAGGAGGCACGTACAACACTATTTCAAGTTAGGTGCAAAAGGTTTATGCTTATCAATTTCAATCTCACACACCGCATAAACTGGATTATTTAGCCGCCTTTGATTATACTGTACGTTGCACAAAATGGTGTTATAAATTTGATGTAGGCCGCCCTTGATGGTAAGTCGCACTTGAACATAGATAACCTACGCCTCTAAAATACGTTAGTGTACCAGCACGTTTCGCGTTTACAAGGCAGTCAATCACGTTTGCCAGGTAGTCATAAGCAAAAAAGTCCCGATCAACCCTAAAAAAGCCAAATAGCATGAAAAAAAAGCAAATCCAAGATAAATACGCAACAATTTTTAAAACACTCAAACGCGCTTTTAAAAGGTAATATATAGATATTTCATACATAAAGAGTATAAAGCTCATTCCATTAATTAACTCCTCGAAACTTTTGGTCTTCCTGAAGAGTAACCTGAAACTGCAAACCTGAAAGCAAAAACAACAAAAAATTATGAACTCTCGTGCAGAGTTTCCAATAAAAGTTTATCATTCCTCTGCTCAGAAACAGTGTCTAGAAATTTTCCAGTTCCCAGAAATCTACCAAAATCATTTTTTAATCTGCCATATCGACATAAAAAATCTAATTGACCAAAAAAGGCCAAAAAAAGCCAAATTCCATTCACCTTTTTTCAAAAATAAAAAAAGCCTAAAGAGATTAATAAAAGTCAAAAATTACAAATTTGGCCTCAGAAAAGCCAAACTGGCAACTCTGCTGTAATCCGGATAATGTTGCTACCACCATTACTGCCTCGTGATGTTGAAGAGAATAAAATGCGAAAGAGAGATTGGTCGACAAAACGTATCTAATGAAAGACTGAGTGTCATCTATACCTTTTGATAAAGTAAAGAAATAAAAAATTTAAGCCGCCTTTGATTGTATGCCACCCTCGATTGTAAGCCGCACGAAATGATGAATGAAAAACTTTATAAGCCGCGTCTTACAATATACTATATATAAGCTATGCCGCAATTTGGTATAAATTTTATTCATCTGATGAACTTTCTCGTATAAAACAAACGTCCTTTTTTCCATAGGCAAAAATCTTCACAAAGTGAAGATATATAGAAGGATCTTTGTTTACGAGAGGTGGGTGTTGGAATATATCTTACGTAGGTGCTTACAAATCTATCAATGGCGTTCTGCCAAGGCCAGCAAGGCATGCATTTCAGGCCATACATTATCAAGTTCAATGTAAAATTGTATGATTGCCATCTCTGTTCTTTCATTTTGTGATTTTTCCTGACTCCGCTGCTTTTACCAGAGTATAGGCTTATGTCGATGCATCCACTAAATCATCTTTCAGCCATCTAGTGTAGTCAAGTTAGGAAACAGTACCGAAATGCCAGCACTATTGATTTTAGTAGCCTACTGTATCTAACCTAACCAGTCAAATTTCGATTACAGAACGCACTGCCTTAATTTTTTTAACCAAACATATTCCAGCTGGGGCGTTCGCAAACATCAGAGGTTTCTTGTGCATGTGGAACTTCGTCGATATATAATTAGTTACGACACGAGCGGCTAACAGTGAGCTTGCAACTGCAAGTGTCTAATGCTTCTGCAGTTGAATCATCGCAAAAGCTGTACCATGGTGTAGGCAGGCAGGCGGGGTACTGCAAGGTGGTTGGAATTTTCATTCTCAGTGGCATTCATTTCAGCCACAAACAGAAAAAAAGGAAAGTCACTTTGACTATAACGCAGAGGATGAGAGCATAGAGCAGTGGTTCTCAAACTTTTCGCTGATGCGGATCCATTTCACTGCATCCAAAACCGCTGCGGACCCCTTCGATTTGTCAACGTCTTTTCGGTTGTTGAGAAATTAGATTTGGCCATTACTTAGCATGAGCACCTCAACCGATCCAGCAAGTAGAAAATTCAGGCTTAGGCCTGCCGCCAAATAACGTCACCAAAATCAAATAAAAGAAGTCAGTCGACTTGCACCATCAACATATCAGACTAAAGTTGTGGTGCGATTATGCGGACTATTGGCTCAAATGGGCGGATAAAAACGAATGGATTTTCTTGATTGGATTTTGGTTTTAACGACCCGTTAAAATTGTTCCTACTTAGGTCCGCAAATTCGCAGTAGCAGTGCCACAAGACCAGTACATCTCCGCAGTAAAACACAATCTTGCGCACTTGCAACACTCAAAATAGCATTTTCAACTCTTGTTACGCTTCACTGGTTTTGTATGCTTGCGTAACTGAATGCGCACTGAAATAATTATTTGCGCAGTGTGAAATATTCGTAGAGGGGACACTGCCTGTAAAACACATTTATGTACCCAAGAGGTTCACGGACCCCAAACTGAACCACTGCCATAGAGCAGAGCTTCTCAAAATATGGGTTTCGACCCAAATGGAAATGCAAATTTGGGGTCGCGAAACAAATTACACTAGCTTGACAAATCAGATATACACTTTTTGTACACTTTACAAGAAAATTAGAAGTAGGCCTGCACAGGGGCGGATCCAAGGGGGGGCGATTGGGGCGATTTTGCTCTCACTAAAGTACAGGATACCTTATTTACTATAACATTTATGTCATATATGCTATTTCATTTTTTATACATCAGCATTTTTCTTGACCAGGTCCAGCCGCGACGTCTGTTTTTCTTTGCCCGTTTTCCCCCTTTACCGTGATTTTGTTAATCTGTTAAAGTACGATGCGATGTAGTGTGTCACTTCTCTGCAAAATTTTGACATTTTTTATGGAAGTTTGTAACATGTTCCGTATCCCGAGATATTGTTTTTAAAAGCACTCTTATGTTATATAGTAGCATTACTTCATACCACTTCCAGCAAATTCTGGTGTCTCAGTTGGCTATTATTTGTCACGAAATATTATCTACAGCACTTTTCTCAACATCGCAGACAAGCAAAATGCACTGCAGTACCACTACAGATCGTAGAATTATCTCACAGCCACGCTACATGGTTTTTGGTCGATACCAAAAGCAAAATATTTTTGTTAAATCACCAAAACAGAATTGAAACAACAGTTTCTACACATACTCGTAAAAGGCAGCACAAGCGTGTGCGAATTGCTAGTGTGTCATCTAACATATTCGAGGCAGTGGCAGCAAACAAAGCTTAGCCGACATATCACTAACTTTACAGATAATTACGCAAGGTGCAGACAGATGCCGCCGTAGAAAGTTTGAAATGAGAGAATGGACAGGGACAGATGCTCTTCAGGAGGTTCTTGGAGCAACCCATGCATACTTATTTGGCTAAGCACGTTAAATATCTCAATCTTTCTTACAAGCAAACCGTCATGACAAACGGATTCGTAGCGATACCACGAATACAACGGCGGACAGTTAATGTGTATAGTTTCTTAAGTGTTAGTCCTACCTATAGGGCCATGGGCAAAGTAGTTGCTTGTCGTACAACAATCATTTCAAAGCTTTCGCTTTAGTAAAATAATTCCTTTCACAAATTTTATACATGCTAAAGCACGAAATCAGATCTGCGATTACTGCTGGCAGCTGCGTCATTCATAGCTTTTTCTCTGTCGATCTAGCGGTCTTTGTGTATGAAAAGCAGTGCAAGTCCTGTAATTCGCTCATTTCCAATGGACGATCTCAGATAGGTTTAAAGACATCTCATGTTGCTGAAACTGCGTTCACTTGTAGCAGCTGATCCAGGAAGAGTGCCTAAAATGGTGAGTAATATGTAGACATTCGGATAAATGTCAGCATGGCAAGCACAGAGTGCGTAGATGGCACTCGAAGGAACAGTGGTAACATCTTCCTTCTTCCACTTACTTAACAAAAATAAATGACTGAAACATCTAACTAGCTGATGCTAATGGCTGAAAAATTTCTCCAACTAAAAACTAACTCTTGGTGAAATGACTAACAACGGTAGAGAAAAATAGTACGCCATGTGCGGGCATTAAGTCTCTGGGGGACGCATTTAAACCTGCCACGAGTTCGCTTTAAACGCTGCGGTGGCATCAACTAGTTAGATGTTTTTAGCTGAAGCCATTAGCATCCACTAGTTAGATGTTTCAGTCATTTATTTATTTGAGTAAATGTCTTCTTAATTTTTGAGTAAACACTTATTTCATGAGTCAGTTTTTTTGTCGCCACTAGTATTCTTGACGTCAGTCAGTTTGTTAAAATGTTTTGATTTATGAGCTTGTATTACGAAATTTTGATTGTAGTCTTGAGTTTGTTTTTTCTCTGCTGTTACTTCAGCCTTTCAACTTTTCACCCGTAAGCTTTGCTTGCAATTTTCAGGACTGAGGATGCGTAATTTTACGTGAAATCGATTTCCTATTAAAAATTTGCTGATCGATTCCTTGCTTACACCCATCGTGGAAAGTACATACTTGAAGTTGGGTGGGAGTCGTAGATGCAAGATCTTTGCCTGTTGTTGAAGAAACTGGAACAAAGCACAAAATATCTTCGTGCACTTTGGTATCTTTGATAAACCGAACAGATAAACTACGTTGCTCTGTTTGACTTACATCAGTCGTTTCATCCGCTAGTATCGAAAAGTATTTGCATTGGGAAATATCGGAAAGTATTTGCTTTTGTATGGCATAACCTATCAAAGATATAATTTGATTTTGCTTAAATATGAAGCGTTGCGGGGAGGCTTTCCAGCTTAAATATGAAGCGTTGCGGGGAGGCTTAAACCAGTGGTCTTCAATGTGGGCAAAATCTTCCCCCAGCGGGCGATTTCATTCCTTGTGGGGCGATTTTGTGATTTACGAGATTTGGGGGGCGATTTCGGTTTCCAGAGGGGCAATTTCTGCAGGTTAAAACATACTCAAATGTTTTAATTGATTCCAAAAAATCAATATTTGTTACTTTGGAATCAAAGCATCTGATGCACGTTCGACTCCATAGTTGGTAACAAAGGTTGCAAAACACATATCGGGCTGGTCGCGCATCAGTCAAACTACTGTTACATGGTTCTGTGAAACGCTTCACTGCACCAAATAACCACGACCACTGAGATTGGGACTGGTTGGGAGTCAAGCACTGCGGTTCTCACGAAGATTATAGGACAACCAATCTTTTGACCTAAGAACTTGAAATTTTGACTTTAAAATTTACAAATTTTATCTTTATTTCGGCTCATCAACTTTCTGCGTTTGAAACTGCAAAATAATTCAGCCTTTGGTTTTGATGTTAACTCAGAAGCAAATTCATTCCGTGTGATTCAACTTTTTTAAAGAATTTGGTTATTTAACCTTGGCCATGATATATTTGGCAAGTACATTAAAAGTTACAGTAGAGTCAAACCTGGGAAGATCAAAAAGGTAAAACAATATATGCATGATGGACAGAGCATTTGCCAAACTAAGTAAGTACTGTACTGCAAGACCACGTTTCTTGCCTTCCCACGCCTAGCCTACTTAATATGCAGTCTTCTAGTAATGGGCAAAATAGTACACGTCGGAAGTCTCAACAAACCAATTATTATTTCAGATTTGCAAAAACTTGCAAAATCATATCAATATCAGTTGTTGTAGCTTCAATAAATATAGTATGCATTAATTAGTTTTATTATACTGATAGTGGTCGAAAGCAACTAACAATGATATAGCTATCGGAAAATACCCAATCGGTCAAACACCATTTTTTCAAGAAAAAGACGGCAGCTTCTTTGAAGTCAATAAAATTGGCCCAACAATCATAACATTACTACCACTAAATTATCGCATCGACTTTCGCGGCGATAGCGAATTGCAAGTTGCCGTCAAGTTTGGCGAAGTTAATTTTCGTCGTGAACGGTCGCAAATCCCCCCATGTGTTATTATTAGCAAAATTGCCGTGAAACAAGTCTTCATGGCATTCGGTAAAGCATTGCCAAACCATTCTTTCGCAAGCAAAAAATATGGCAGTCCATTATCATGCGTTTTCTAAGAACAAAGCAACGTAGTCCTACTGAAAGGCGTTCTGTTGTGAAAAAACTGGAAATATGACTGTTGCAAAACAATTTACGTAGAAATTAACGGCTAGTAAAGCTAGTCATAGCTAGCCGTAAATTGTAAAACGTGCTTATCGTGATTTTCAGTCACTTCGAGTGTTTTGGCGTCTGTGGGTATAGTTGTACTGTGTTCATCTGACTTATGACCAGGGGTGTAGTGGGGCGGGAACGCATGGGAACGGCCTTCCTACACCTTTTTCATGTTTTGCTTTAAGATTAGTTCGAAGCTGTTTCAAAATGGCTAGTTTTTTTGGGTGCGTTCCCACACCTTTTTTGTTAGCGCTACTACATCCCTGCTTATGACAAAGTGTAACAGAACAGTAGGCTAGGAAAGGAGTAACTTAGACCGGCAAGTAAGCCCAAGCACCCAATCTTGGCTAAACTAAACTCCAAAAAATTCTTTTCGCCACTTGTTGCTTGAGGCTTGCTATGAAGTCATTCTGTCGTGGAGATCACGCCGAAAGTTACACTGCGTAGAAAGTTATGGGTGAAATAGCTTTTAGCCAGCTAACTAGCATAAGCGAATACGATTCCAACATCCAGGAACGTTTCAACTTTCAGGGAAAAATTAAGCTAATATTACTGGGGTTTCCCATGGCGCATTTCCCTGTGCAAGGTTTCTGACAAGTACTGCACCCGCCCAATAAATACCGCAACCGCCTTGACGTGAACAAGATCGGGGGAACTCCATTTAATCTAACCAACTTGCAAACTGCTTTGAAAAAGCTTGCGGATAAACACCATAGCAAGGTTCGCATTAGTTGCAATGAGCTGTTTCTTTGGAAATTAATAACATTTATTCTACAAATGCATTTGCATTCGTTTTGTTTTGTGCTAACTAGATTGCCCGTTTATATTTCATTAGCTCTGAATTATTTTCAAAACAAAATACTATTTTCAGAAAAATTATAGGAAGGGGGCGATTTTCAAGCAAAGTGCATGTAGGGGGGCGATTTTACAAAAAAGGTTGAAGACCACTGCTTTAAACAGAGGTCAGATGTTTGCTTGTCAGCAGCCTCTACTCGCAGTCTTAAGGCAGCTTTAAAAACTCCGTCATTGCAATCAGTTTCGTTCAGTGAAAATGCACCAGCGTCTCTGTGACCCCTCAATGGTAT
>Ga0210059_1008098_pt1 | contig 16632 bp, 14 predicted proteins | sample Ectturendosymbi2_FD_188042 | JGI IMG/M metagenome (GOLD analysis project Ga0210059, IMG submission 188042) | Ecteinascidia turbinata endosymbiont from Florida, USA - Sample 2 (SPAdes) (version 2) | ecosystem: Host-associated > Tunicates > Ascidians > Unclassified | place: Key West, Florida...
CTCGAGACTTGCGCGGAACTCGCGGAATATATTTGCCACGTGAGAAATTTTTCATTAATACTGAAGTCGGGCTTGAAGCCTGTGGCGAAGATTGCTAATTACTCCCTAACGGCAACATCTTTTGTGCCGTCATGAGCAACACAACAGCAAACGAAATACGCCGATTTGCTGAGAAGCTGTTTGCATAAATCACTAGACATGCATTCAGCTCGTCCAGTTACTGTGTCATTTCTGAGCTGCAGTTTTTTAGCTTTTGTTACGTCAAGAGCAGAATGACAATCTTTTTCAAACACAACAACAACCTTTCCTCACAGAACATGACAATATGAGTTCACAATCGGAAATATGGTTTCATTTTGCGAGCTGAAAGGTTACTCATCTTGAACAACGCATTTGTCAAACCTTTAGAATCACTTAAGTGTTTTCACTAAATTTGTTTTCTTCGTGGGCGCTGTCTTTAAAAATTGCAATTTCCTTTTCCTTGACTCTCCTGGTTATCAAGCGGTGGTGTAACTGACGGGGGTCAGGGTGCGAACCGCCCTCCAGGCAAGCTAAAAGTAAAAATCGGGCCTCCATTTCGCTTATATTTCGGTTCTTAGTATTCTTTTGGATTGCAGTTGGTTGCATATTTTTGCGTTTTTCGGAGTGTGTTTTGGTGATTTGGTACTGACATCCACATCCGGATTCGCTATAATTTTTCAACTTGTTTCTGAGTGTTGGCTAGTGGACCCTCCCTTTCATCGAGTTTTCCTCGCTGGCGCAAACCTCTGGAAGATACGCCACTAGTAGCAAGCATATTCAGTCGCAAGAGTTTTGCAGTGCTTTTCAACATTAAAAGCCTTCACACCTTTAATCTTGGCAGGACAGCAAATGCAGTGCGGCTTGCCATACTTGTTGATCACAAAATATTTTAGTTGCCAGTCCCAATGAAATGCACGGTTTTCTTGGGCAAGAGTACGAGTTTTTTTCAACAGCCATTTCTGCCATGCCAATGACTGATAGTCTGGATTCCCACGCGGTACTGAAAGTATACTGAATTGTGAAATCGGTTTTCGATACCTTGAGAAAGTAGTGAATTTGGCCAAAACGTGAAGAAAAAGGAAATTCAATGCAAAGTAAAGAAAAAGTATGGAAATTCTAAAAGGAAAAGAAATCATGGCGTTTCCCAGCAGAATCGTCTCTTATTACACTGATTAGTTTAAATCTTTAAACAATAAATGTTGCTGATCCAAAATTTATGGGACATGCCAGAGCAACTGACGTATATGATTGTACTCATGAAAGAGTGGAGGACACATCTGGATACATCACTAAATTTGTTGTTTTCTTGTACAACTGTAAAAGGATGGCCCCAATGTCCAAGGGAAGTTTTCCAACAAGTTTGAAAAAACGAACGAACAAATTGAAAGACAGACCTGGCAAATATGGGGTCGTGCAGTTTCGGGAAATTGTGTAATGCTTTTTTAGCAAGAGCCTTGTAGTCTGGATTGCAGATTGTTTTGTAAAGCTTTATTTCATTACCAAACGCCCATAAGAACAGAGGTTTTCCAATTTGCATATTTTCACTGAGATTGATGCAGTATGCATTCAGCCATTTGTTTATTCAAATTTTGTTCTCTGCCGATTGTGACAGTTTTACAGAACAGGTACAGCAGCAGATAATTTTGCAGTGGTAGGCATTGTGTTTCATGATTATAATTTTGAAAAAATATTGATAAGTGGTTGTATAGATTTTTTCATTTGGTAGTGAAGGTAATGAAGAATTTTTTGAAAATGTGTGGGAACTCTGGAGAGCGTATTCGCCATTTGCACACCAGCAATAGCTAACGAACTAGCAAAACTTTCAGTACAAGCACAAGATCTGACTCGCCTTTTCTTTCGAACCTACCCCGTAGCTACTTTACTCAAACGAAAAGTAACTTCGCGCACTTAGTGGAGAAAATGCATCTGCACGAAGCGCACACAAGCAGCCTCTCTCCCATTCCGCGCTGGAATGCAACAACGACTTACGATAACAACGATTGTGCGACGCATGCCCCCCACAAAAGTAATTCATCGCAGAGACGCAGAGCTGAAATTCGTAAGCTACAGAATTCAATACCAGAATTTGAAAAGCTATAGGATTTAAAATTTTTTAATTTTAAAAGTTTTGTCATGTTTGGTTTTGATTAAAGAAACCCGTTATTTCATCACATATTGCCAACTCACAGCTGCTTTTGCTTTTTTTGCGTTTTTCGCAATTTTTTTGGAGTGTTTTTCTATGATTTCGGGTTTTAGTATAGCCATCCATATCCGCATTTACTATCTTTTCTGAAATTTTCACTGCGTGTTGGCGATTGGGCGCCCTTCATCTAAGATTTAAGTTTTCCCAAGTTGGCTGAAACCTTTCTTCAGGCCACTGCAAGTGGGGTGCCTATTCGCGGTGTGGAATAATCAGCCAAACCTTCCCGCGTCTCAATCTAAGGTTTTTTGGCTCCGTGCCTGCAAATTGCAAACGGAGGAATGTGTGCTTATACTTGTTTGTTTGAACAGTGCTACGAAAACTCTAGCGGTTTTGCCAGCGGCATTTTCGCGCGGCATTCCTGCGCGTCGTGCGCCATTTTTTGAACGGTGGAGGAAAAAAGCTTTTTTCCTTGGTTGAGTCCGCGGCGACGGCAGTGTTCATTTTTTTCGCTCAAGCAAGTCCGAGTCTTTTTATCAAAATTTTGTTACAGATAACTACGATGTAGGTTTGTGAGAACCACTCGCAGTTGTCAGCACTCGAAGGATGAAGCACCATTAGTAGCAATAGCCTATTTTCTCTTTGCTTAAGTAGCCTACAGGAAGGTGTGGTAATATACCATTTGTGCCAACAAATGAGTACTGGCTCAAAACGAATGCAATAGCAGTTTCTTTCAGTCAGAGCAGGAAGCATTACCAACAATGAAACTCATCAGATCGATTAATAAAGATTCACAAACATTTCTTTTTGAAACTTACTGAATTTACCATTAATCAAATCGTTGTGCTGAAGCAACCTTGCACAAAACTTTCAACGCGAGTAATCCATTGTGACTAGCGCAAAAAGATGATTAGAAACAATATCCAAATACTCCATATGTGCATTCGTGCGACAATGCAGGTTGTGTTTACAAAACTGACTTCCCCATTTCAGTACACTTTTGTGCTTTCAATATTTCTTATAATGTTCAAATTTTAATGATATACTGTTGCACGTTAAGAATCTAACATGTTTCTCCTTATAGTTCAATCTTTGGCAAGGCTGTCTGACTCCCCTTAACAACATTTTTGAAAAATCCCCAAGAGCCGCCCATGGAGAAAACCTTCTGACGCCCATGTTTGCAGTTTGTTTACAGTAAAACCACCTGCAGGCATGTACCCGCTTCATACAACCTCCCCAGGAACGAGGTGTATAGCTCAAATGTCAATTCCCATGTTGATTTAGCCTCCTCTGTCATTTACAGTGCGCATTGTTGGTTAGGGTGAAAAAGTGGGTAGTAGTATAGCGAAGCATGCAAATCCAACAAATTCTGAGACTGATTTTATGCAATTGCGTATGAGGTGCAACCAGCAAGTTTCACGATAAAGAGATGAAATAGAAAAAATCAGAAACGCAAAAAATTACTGAATATGTTGAGCTGTTGAGCTTATAAAAGTACGTCCTATTGAAGATCTAAAAAAGTGTGGCTCGCGATATAGAAGCTACATGCAGATCATTCAAAAGCTTGATACAGTAAGCCAGCAGGGACCTAGTTCAAGGGGGAACACTTCCTCTCAACTTTTGGACAGGGCGGACATAATATCTTTTGTCCCCCCAATATTCTGTGATACAAAATAATGTAGTTGTGTAAATTTTATGGTTACAATACTGTTGGAAGCGTTTCCCCAGCATAAAGCCAGGGAATCAGAAAAATGAACATTATTACTGGATTATCTGTTGACGCAGTATACAGGTTGACTAGGTCAGTGCTCTTTAACAGTTTTGTTATGGTGCACCCTCAAAGATGTTTTGATGAACTCATGCATCCTATTTGCTTAAACCTATGCACCCTATCTACTGAAACGTCCCCCATTTAATGGCGCCCATGTCTGTAAGTACCCTAGCCTAAATAAGCAAGTACCTTAATTCAGTAAATCAGCTACATAATTCAATTGATAATGGCTCATTGTCTATTGCCTATGAATCACAAATAATCAACTAATTACAACAATTAGCTTGACATGGTCTGATGCTTGCGCACCACAATTTAGAATGTGCAAAGTCTAGGTTAAATCCTGAAAGTCATTGGTTGGTTAATGGTTCATTTTTGCTAACAGAAAGTTTTTGTAAACAGTATGTTTAATGTGACAAGTTTGTGATGCACCCTTGTGAACCCTTTCGTAGTGGTGCACCCCATGCATATTTTGATGCACCCTAGGGTGCACCGTGCACACCGGTTGAAGAGCGGTGGACTAGCTAAACTGAATTATCGTGAATTTTGATATTTATGTTGGTTAATTTGATTTACCGAATCGGTGTGCACATAAACTTCGCTCAACCACCAATTCCTGCTCTGGTCTGTAGCCTACCCTACAACCAGAATACGGTTGCCACTAGGCGCGTAGCCAGGAGGAATGGGGGGAATGTCCCCACAATTTCAAAGTTTGCAGGTTAATAAAGTATTTAAGGGTAAGTCAAGGAAATACTTAGTGCAAATCAATGAAACGGCCTCAAAGAACCTATCCTGCTTCAGCTTTTAGTCGAACGGAAACTTGTATCTGACCTTTTGTAATCAATGACAGCAAGTAAAAACAATTAGGGTAGCGCTTTTCGCAGCTGTTTCTGAGGCACCAGCTTGCTATATCCCGCCTAATGGTTATCTAAGCTTCATTTCAAGACCATCGCAAATTTCTCATTGATAACCGTGGGCTTAATAAATATAACCTACCCATGTTTCCAGTGTCACCGTTGCCTAAATCAATATCGTAGATTTTTGTTTTTGCACAGTTCTAAAACTACATGCGTGAATATGGCAGTGATTTACATTTTATATGTCGTGAATCTCAAACTTTGGCTAAGAAGCGATTCAGTCTTCATTGCGCCAAAGTCACTGTTTTGCAACAATAGCATTCATTATTGATATTTATTTGTGATGACACGTATTGTGACGGTTCAATCGCAACTATGTGGTGCTATAACATTTTCATTAACGGTTTCGCTTTGCCTCGCCGTCGAGTAAAAATCTGTCATGTCAAGATATTAGACTCAGACCTGCTGTTCATAAGCTCAGTGTTTCAATTTTCATCTGATGCTAATTGGAACCTATCCTACAGTAAATACTTTTAAATCATTTAACTGCAACGAGTAAAGTCAGCAGGAAAATCTAACGTAAGTAGCAAGATGCTTTTTAGTTTGTAAAGTGCTGAGGGGATTGACACTGCCATTACTTAGAGATACTGAGATAACGTGCATATGAGTAAACTTAGAGGCAGGCTCTCAGAAAGGGGCCCCAAAAATCGCCATTGCGAAAGGTAGATGTGGATTACGTGGATAAAAGAGTTAAATTTGTTTCACATTTCAATTTATGAACTAAATTCAAGAGCATAACATACACACAAAAGGAACAAAAATTGTAAAGTTTTGCAGCTGGACATTTGAAAGCTGCCTCCTTTGGCAATTTTCCCATGATTTTTGCTTTATTTTGAAAAACATGTGACATGCTGTAGAGATTCTTTAAATATGGCTCTAGAGTGGTACATAACCTTTTCAACTAAACAACAGTGCAAAGCTCTGAAGAGGGCACGGTATCTCTGAAAAAAGGGTTCAGAAGCTACTGCCTCGTTATCCTTCCCTAATATCCATCCCTGAGCTTGCAATCAATCTTGTTGGCAAAGTACATGTGACCAAACTGAAACTAACTTTGAATTTTTTCCCATTAGGTTTTAAACTCCGCAGACAAGCTATACAAATTTAATTACGTGCAGTGCTAAGGTATCTTTACATGCGGCTAAGCGTGGTCAATAAGTTTTGTAATATTGTGGTTACGATCGTGTTTGCAGGTTAACAAAATTTTATATTTCAGTGAAGTCAGATAAATTTAGCAAAGTCTCATCAAACAATTTAAACGAAGTGAGTTTAAAGTAGCTACAAAGGTTTTACGGAATAAGTTGAACACATCCCAAAGATCTACGGATTATCAAAATCCTAACGTTTTTCAAACACGTTGAAAGACTAGCCTCTAGCGTTTTCGTTTATCAATTACATGTGTGCATTGATCGCTGAAAATCAGATGATAACGAGATCCGCTTGTATCCGCGAAAGTTTTGTAGAAGGCTTACATCGAAAGCCAGTGCCTCAGGGCAAACTCTCGGCTCGGCTTCGATTGAACGTGCTGTACTGGTGAAAATCCGAAGAGTGTAAGTACAGCATCAGAAGCGCAATCGTAAAGGCGGTCCCGATGACATCTTTCTCAATTGCAGTACTGGCTGCAAAAAGCATACCGCAGATCATGCACTTATAGCATTGAGAGGTTCACTAGCGCTTTTGCAGGAGATGTTTATGAGCAAATGGTGGCATTAATCCGAAGTAGGAGCTTTGAACTTCACTATCCAAACTTTTAAAACTTGTCAATTCAATGAGAACAGATTTCTATCTGTCGGCTTTTATCTGAACACAATTGCTCAGGAGAAAACGCCAGAAACACGCACGTTTCATGGATGATGCTTTAAAAACAAGGAGCATTCAAAATATTTAAATGTTGGAACTCGGTTGTTGTTTTCCCCCTATTAAAATATCTGGCTACGCGCCTGGTTGCCACTGCTAGTATTTACCAAAATTTTGTGGTTTGTTGTTGATTTGATCTATGTGATCTTGTGGTTTTTAGTAGCAGTACATTTTATTTTGGAATTGACCAAATATTTATTGATTATCACAATATTTGAGCATAATTGTGTCTGTTTGAGCACAACCCTCAGAACCAATGTTTTCATAGTAAATGCAGTGCTAACTGCTTGCAGTGCTAACAGCACTTGCCACCACCGTCGGTGTAGCCAGCGCAGGCACTTGGGCCGTGGTCACCAAAATATATCAATTCTATAATGTGCCCCCTTTTTGCCAGTTTTACAAAAAGATTGTACTACGGTTTAGTCAACATGGTGTCGCCATCGAAGCGAAAACAATAAAGGTTTGTCTCCCCTAATGATTTTTAGCAAACTCGGTTCCTGTATGGTTTAATTAAGCACCGGTGTGACAACGATTGTAAGTCTTGAAGCAAGATCGACAGCGAGTTGTAATGAGTTTATTGCTAAGTCAAAACTTAGACAACATAAATATTTAGTTGATAAAAATTGTTAACATGTGAGATTTTAACAATTAAAACCCTAACGAAAGCCAAAGATGAAAGCGCAGGACCAAGTCCAAAATTCCATTATGAGATTGAGCTTCGATTTTCCATAATGTAGAGCAATGTTACAAGAATTTTTGTACAGTCACTAACGACCAAATATTTTTCCAAAACTGACATGAAAGTTGTTTTTTGCGAAAAAATACCTGTTTCGGACTTGCAGGTAAATATTTCTCAGTGAAAGCCTTGAAATTATAATCAAAATGTCAAGACCAATTCTTGGACCGATACTATATTCTGAAATTATCGAAGCTATGGTCCGACGTATAGTAAAAATTTATCGAATCCTAAAATTCTTCTTCATTTGAGCCAGTTGTGCAAACCACTGCTTGGCCGCTCTAGATCTCGGGGCAGATGTTGAACAGCCATCCGACTGTGTCATCGTCCAGAAGGCCATGTAGTCCATGTGGAGGTCGATGGATTGGATATTGAAGGACAACATGGTCGACGGTTTGTTCTTCTGTGCCACACTCACAGACCGCAGAGGAGGCCATATCCCATTTGTACAAATAGGAGCGAAACGTCCGACATCGGTGCAGAGGCGGTTAAGCCGGAACCAGGCTCTTCTTGGGAGTGTCACTCCGGGGGGTAAATGCGGAGCCTTGTGGGGTTGTCCGCCCACTCCGTACTCCATTGGTGATCCGCCCAGTGCACCGAACGTATGTTGGAGGTGTCAAGATGAAGTGATGCCATGTTGTGCGGCAGGTACAAATGGGTGTCTCGATTTGAGGCGCCATGCGTTTGCACTCGATGGACGGTTCAGCACTGAGCGGAGCAGATGTCCAGGCTCCATGGCACGACCTGTTAGAGACAGTGTGGCTCCACTGCGACGAATCTTAGCGGGTTGGGTGCCTGCGAGGATTGGATGGTTGTCTGTTGGTGTAGGACGCAGGCATCCAGTCACAATTCGCAAGGCGTCGTTGATGGAGGAGTCGATAAGGCGGGTGTGAGCACTACGGCACCAGACAGGAGCACAGTATTCTGAGGTTGAATGCACCAGGGCTAGGGTGGCTATTCGCAGAGTTGTTGCTCCAGCACCCCAACCGGAGCCAGCAAGCCGCCTCAGGAGCGCGACGCGTGATGTCAGCTTCTTGCGAAGTGACTCAAAGTGTTGGCGATACTCTTTGGGTCCCCCAATAACTTTTCTGACTTAGGAACGCAACTACTAGTGCTCTTCTCCAGATCTTTGGAATTTTGAGTTGGCGCATGCAGGAAGTCGCAAATCCAAGATTTGAGAGCCGACCCGGCGTGGAGTATAAAGTCCGAGAAGAGGCAATGCAATCCCGGAGACTTTCATGGCTTCAGCAAGCCCCCCCCCGGCCTAAAGGGTTCAGAGATACTGTGACCGTCAGGTGTTGGAATCTTCCATAGATCGGACAGCTCCTTTTTGACTTGCCTGGTGGACTCGTATCGCACTCTTTGTCCCGCAGCATGCCACATAGTCCTTCCGACCTCCACGTGGGATACATTGCTTGGCCGCAGACAGTAGGCTCTCGCAAAAATCCTGGTATGCCCTCTCAATATTTAGTGTGTCCGGAGGTGGCAACCTCTCAACGGATTCACCTGTGAGAAGGCAAAAGCGCTTCCAATCAGCTTTGCTAAAATGAAATCGTGTTATCATGAAATCACTAAAAATATATATAGATTCTTTTATTAGCGGTGTGTGATCAAATCAACTTATCTACCCACCCGTTACTCAATTGCGAAACATGACATCAAAACCCCAGTCACCCTTTATCTTACTTCCGTTTGCTGGGTGATGTGTCGTAATAACAGTGCACATTCTCAGAAGAATGATGATGATGACGAAATCTTTGCGAAGTTTCCGGTGCATCAGCAAAATGCTTCTGTTGTGGACTAAATGATTTCGTATGTGCTACACTCTGCGCTATCAGTGTACACAAGAAATCAACAGTCTTGATATACTGTAAGTTGATCGTGCCCAGGGAAGCCGGAAAATGAGGGCATCAGACGAAGGAAATGCCTCCCTGCCGGTTGCGTAACTGGCGGTGAGTCGAGCGGCAAATCGAACTCCCCTGGCAAGCTAACTGTAAAACTCCGGCCCACACTTACCCTATATTTCGGTTTTGGTATTCGTTTGGTTTTCAGAGGGTTGTTATTTTTTGCGTTTTTCGGAGTATTTTCCTGTCATGTAGGGATTTAGTGTAGCCACCCACATCCGGATTTACCAACATTGATCAACTTTTATCTGAGTGTTGGCTAATGAGCCCCTTTTCAGCTGAGTTTTTCCCCTTGGTTCAAACATCTAGTTACGCCGCTGCCCCCTAACTTTTCGAAAAAAGACAACGGGGCGGAGGTGCATTTTCATAACAGTGTCATAGCTATGTTCATGGTTTATCAAGGTCAAATTAAGAAAATTTTTTGCAGCTATTCGTGCACCCAGAAAATCAAAAGATTTTTCTGATTTATTTTATTATTTTTGTGGCCAACTTCTTACTGAACACAAACAAGCATATTGGTAGATTTTTTGTTTTATTAAGTTTCCATTGGCCCTTAGCTCTTTTACTGCCCCGCCCGCCTTACCGCTGTTCCGGCGTCCCGATCGAGCACATAGACACGTACCAATCTGGGATAAAAAGGGAATTTTACCAGTATCTGTTTTTGCTGCGGCGTTTCAAAGTCAAAATCATGCACACTGAGGTAAGTCGTCTATAATAAGGTGTCTCTAAACCAAGTTTTAACTAATGCTCTCAAAAACCATTAAACAAAAAGCAAATATCCTCACCAACCTGTCGTTCAAGCATTTTTATGTTTGATTTGATTGCTCATCGCTAATGGAAACAAGTACTGAGAAATAAAATAGGGAAAGATTAAACAGCAGTCTTTTGTAAGTAAATTGTCTTTACATACGTTGGTTCATCGTGCATTGCCGCACAAAAGGTCAATGCATAATAAAACTTATTTGGCTGCTTTGTTCGTTGCAGCATTGCGCTCGATTTTTCGTTGAATCTTTTCAAAGAATAGAAAAAATCATGAATATAGAAACGATTTTCGATTTTGAAAATCTGTTCACTCCCATGACCATAACTGTAAGCTTGATGACATTCTATTTGGCCTTTCGCTGGTATCGGAGACCGAAGAACTTCCCTCCTGGACCGAGGGGTTTACCTCTTTTGGGGAACGTTCTGTGGCTTGGAAATTACTCACAAAAGACATTTGCGAAATGGAGCAAGAAGTATGGCGCTGTCATGTCGGTGCGGATCGGAATGGAAGACTTGGTTGTTCTGAACGATTTTGAATCAATTCAAGAGGTAAACTTTTAAGCGGTCATGGTTCTTAAAACATCATGCAAAATTGTTATGCAATGATTTTCGAGCATCCAAATTTAATATCTATGAAGTTGTTTCCATGGAAATAGAAAAAATTAAAAATATATTCATTGTAATCATTCGCATACTACAAGCACCAAACTGTTCATTTTGTGTTGGCGTTCGTCATCAAAACACTCGGGTATTAGGGTTGCCAGATGCGTTTTGCAAAAATATCGGTCATTTTCTCAGCAGTGACAGATCTAGGCTGCATTCGTAAGCGCATATTTGATAGCACTGGATTCTCGAATAACATTTTTTCAAAAGAACACTTTTTTGACAATGCATTTATTTTTCGTGTTATTTTGTTTGTAATTTTATGAACCTTCCACAATGATTGGTTTGAAAATGTTTCAAACAGTATATAAATATAGGCTCTGTGAGCATATAGTCCAGGGATGGGGAACGTTTTTACTATCGCGCGCCGCATGAATTGGCCATTATCGCTGGCGGGCCGCAAAATCAATTAATTTTGTCTTTTTATCTTAAATATCTACCTTTATCTAACTATGATGATGAGTGACTTCTCTTGACTTACAGTACTATCTAAGTGCCTGCGTATCATGGAGCTTCGTTTTGAGGCGATGTTGTACTCTTACTTTGGCAATGAAAATACGGACGCGGGCCATACCAAATGTTCACGCGGGGCGCATTTGGCCCGCGGGCAGCAGGTTACCCACCCCTGATATAGTCTACAAGCTATAGACTATAGCCCTGTTCTAAGCATTAGCAAAATTACCTACTTTAAATAAAAAACGATAACAGCAGTGTTGTGAACGAAGACGTTTTCTTAAGGAAGTGACTACGGATACGCCTGTCCTGACGCAATTCAAATAAAAGGATCAATTTGTCATTCAAACTGCGTGAATCTCGTCTTGTAAGGGTTATGCGTTGCTGCTACTACGCCAATGGTTGTCGATTCGATTCTCATCTTGCTGACTTTCCTTTTTTCTTTGTTTTTTTTCAGGCCTGGGTGTTACGTTTAGGGGTTAGTGTTATGTTAGGCTTAGGTTAGGGCTACGGTTAGGGTTAAGATTAGGATTAGGGTTTATCTTTTACATTTAGTTCGTTTCTACCAAGCCTACTGCACTCTCGTCGTGCGTTACTGTTACGTCACAGGTGGCATATGAAAAACTTCAAATTTCAAGATCCACAGGCGTATCCGTAGCGACTGCGTTTTCATAAACTTTAAAAAAATTAGGCACTAAGTAAAAGCCCAATTTTACATGTTGTATATCACTTTCTGAAGTGAACATCTTTCTGTACAATTTGATAGTGCAATATTTGTTTTTCTGCGGTAATATTGCATATTGCCTGTATGGGAACCTAGTACAAATAATAATTTGTTGCGTACTAATTCACTTCAGTTTGCAACAAACATTTTCGAGCTCACATGAAACTCTTCAAAAATTTCTCACTACCTTCTGGACCAGTAAGACTAGCTTAGAGATGACCTCCCGGTTGATTCGCTGACCCATCCTTGAGCCAGTTACAGTACACTGATAAAATAATGTGTCGTGTCTGTTCAATGCAGCTCGCGTGATTGTGAAAGGTTTGCTACGCTCTAGTCTACAATGTCACTGTCGCCTGTACATTTCTATGATTCTCCCGCATTCTGCCCACAATGGCCTACGGTAGTAGATCAGACAACAAACACACCTGCGCCAGTTACACGGTGAATTGCCAAAAGAAATGCTCATTTACAGATCACTTTTAGGACGACGGAAGATGCTAAGTATGACTAAACAAAGGACGAGGAAAACGGAGAGACAATGAGTGTTGTTAGGGCACGAGTAACATTTCGCCTAACTTCGCTGAAGGAACTATCCTGACAAGATTAACTACTAGAGTTATTAAAATTTGAGAATTTCTGCGTTAGTTCTTGTTGCAGTTACTGCAAGATGTGTATTTTGGAAATACTTTTTTTTAAATACTTTTTTTGCATTTTCAAAATACCGGGTTCAGGCACTGATTTTCAAAGTACCGGCTTCTTACAGGCCTCTGCTAAATTAGCAGTAAAACACAGGCCAGACCGGTGAAATACCGGTCCTCTGGCAACCCTAATGGGTATATACACATTTCTTGTGAAATCTAAAAACTTGAATTCTTAAAAGTTCATTGCATACATTAAATCAGTGGTTCTCAAACTTGGTTTCGCGAACACCCAGGGGGTCACGGGAAGATTTCCAGGGGTACTTGGATGGCAGTTGAGTTTTCATGTATTGCCATTTTTCAATATCCTATACTAAAGGAAAATGGGTGCCGATTAAACTCCGCGTAGATTTTGCCTGATCTTGCGTTGTTGTGACGCAACAATGTAAAAACCACGGATTTGCCAGCTAACCTGGGGGTTCAGTATGATGGTTTTATGAATCGAGGGTACTTAACGGGAAAAAGGTTGAGAACCTCTGCATTAAATGATTAGATGAAATATGTTGCTTTGAGAACGAAAGCTTTACAAAGACCGAAGAGTCTGAAAGCACTATTGCAACGGTCTTCAGGCTCTTGTCAAGAAAAAAGAACAATTTTCCGGTCGACCAAGATTCCACATTATTGAGCAATTTGCAGAAGGTAATGGCCTTGTGTTTGTTGACTATGGCGCCAAGTGGAAATCACAGAGAAAATTTGGCTTATCGATTTTGCGTGGGTAAGTTCGCGTTAAATCAAATTTTATTTATACGTTAAATATTCCAAAACACTCAATTGTGGTTTTCGTGTGTGCTATTGAAGATCATGTTTAACAAAGAATAAAATTCGTCGTTGAACGTTCTTTCATTTTCTGCAAGGTGTGGCGTGGGTAAGAAAAGTATGGAAGAACGAGTACAGGAAGAAGTGGATTACCTGAAGCAAGTCATCCAAACAAAAGATGGAGAACCGTTTGAAATTCAAGTAAAGACTGCTTGTGTGAAAAACAAAGTCTTAATGTTTTGCTTGCTGTTCAAACCAGATGTTTAACATTGTTTTCTCAGGCTCATTTAAACAACGCTGTGTCAAACAGTATATGCAGTGTTGTGTTTGGAAAGCGATTTCACTACAACGATAAATGTTTCGCTGAGATCACGAGACGGCTAAGTAGGAGGTGGGTTTGCTTTCTTACGGATTCTGGTGATTACAACGAATACCTCGACATGTAAACGCAAATCTGGCTTGCAAACGCATTACGAAAAAGCATTCTTTTGTTTAGATTTTCATGGATTTTTGCAGTATTCACAATATTAAGACTTGTTTTTGAAAGCTTTGGTAAACTCTTACACATCTAATGTATATGCTAGGAGAAGGCTAAAGCTTTGATTGTAATCAATGTTGCACACCTACTACGAGTACAACATGCATGCTCATGGGCGTTTGGAAGACCATAGCGTAAAACGTGCATGTTAATTTTGAAATAATAGGAAATGACAAACCATAAGCGGAAAAGGAATAACTTATGCGCAGCAAAAAAATAAAAAAGTTTCATGGGTGTTTTTTATGATTCTGAAAGGAGAATTGTAAAAGAAAGTGAATATTCACACAATTGTAAACCTACAGTCATGTCTTTCGAAAGGAATCCTTTCCCAGCAAAGAATTAGACTTCAGGTACTACTACGTTCTTGCAGAGTGCTTATTTCGCCAACTAAGTAGACATCATCAGCTCCAATTCAAAAAAATCCTGAAGTATTGCGTTTTAAGTTTCTTGCTGACTTGGACTTGACACTATCATATGCGTAAGTTTGATCATAATTTTCATTCTGTATTGACTTCCCTAAATTTTGGTAACCACCCTTCCACTATATATTTTCATCAGTTTTTGGTAGTATTACTGGATGTACTGTCAAACGAAGTATTTCCTTCAAAAATTTTCGGTCTTCGTTTTGTTGAAAAACATGATCATATTAAAGAAGCAAAATTCCCAAAGCGCAAACAACTCTAAATGCTTTTGATAGTTTGACGTTTAAAATTAGCAGTAGTTTCCAGCTGAACCAAGTTCAGTGGATCAAAACAGTTACATGTTGGTTAAAGCAGTGATTTATCAATTTTATTATAAATGCTATGCTGAAAAACCATTGGCTTTCAAAAGGGTTTGCACCCGATTGTTTATTGTTGTGAAAAAGCGGTATCAATGCATTAACAATTTTGAAGTACTGTGAAACGTTTTTCTTTTGTGAGTTCCAGTACTGATGTTATATAAAGGTCATGAAAGATTTGGTGCGATTTAGTACGTTAAAACGTCCGAAAAAATACAATGGTGGATTTGGCACTTTCTGCTTCAGTTACCAAACCTTTATGATTGTATTGCATAACTTCGCTATTTTTCAGTTTTGTTGATTCAAAGGATAGAAAAGGAAGAGCAGCTCTTGTTTTATTTCCATCCTTGATGTTTTTTCCACCGTTTAAACAGATCAACGAACGCTTCATGAATGAGACCGGCGCTACTCTTGGTGATTGAAATTTCTGAGTTGGTTTTCTTAGGCAATGTATCATATTATCATCGCAAGCACTACGTGCAAACCTATCCGGTTAACATCACTGTTTGTAGAGCTACGAGTTTGTGAACTGAATTAAACGAAGTGGAGACCAACCAAAAGTTCTGATTCTTTTCAAATGACTTGAATCAACCTTTTGCAAGTTGACTCTTTGTTGCCACCATCTGGCAAACTTTGCGTCAGTCAAAGATGTAGAGAAAAGTCGCATTACATTGATTTAACAATTTTGAGACTTTTACACCTTTCGTTTTTCTTGTTCTTTAACAGCTGTTTACCAGTTGCATATCAACTGCAAACCTTGGGTAAAATAGGATAATTTAGTTTTATTTTCAAATTCTTCCCTATCCTGTATTGTTTTGAAGCATGTTCCAACTGATAAAGTTCTTTTGTATACATTTTTTTAATTTAAATAAACATAATGGAGTAATGATCTTTTAGCAGATAACTTATCAAAATTATCCACCCAAAATCACCTTTACCTTGTTGAAAAAGCACAGAGTCAAACAAAATTTTGTCCTGATTTTTCAAACATTTTACATAAGAAAACATGCTACCGAAAACATCACTCAACCTATGTCATGATAAACTGTCAGCCGCTTGATGTCTTTAAATGACAACTAAACTAGATTTTTAAGACATCAGAAAAACTCGTTATACTAAAAATATGGAGATTCTATAGTTCTTGGCGTATTGACTGATATGAAATTGGCTCAATGATGCAGTGTCCGCTATCATCAAAGTAGCATCTTTAGTGGGCATAGTTAAACAACGCCATCTGCCGACAAATTAATAAGAAGGCAACTACTGGTAACCGTTTTACTTTGTTTCGAACTGTATTTATTAAGAATGTGCATGATAATGAACCTCTTGCTTAACTCAAACAAAGGAAAAGATGGCCTGTTTTTCATTACTTTAAGAAACGTCGTTTTGCAAACATTGACAAATTTTGAGAAAGACACATTAAGTTTTTTAAATATTAAAGTAAAACAAGCTTATTAACATGAATTCAATTGAGGGTGAATTTGACGAACTTTCTATGCCGGTAACCTTTTGCTAACTCTAAGCAGACTTAAAAATATCAAATCATTCAGTGTGCCAATATCATATGCATTTTTTGGAAGTTAAGGGCACTATACCTTCTGTGTGAATCATAAAAAAATTAGTATGTAAACTTGGAGCTTCTGCGTGCCATTGAAGCCACATTGTCTCTTGCACGCAATGCCATGGGCTTGGACACCTTCTCCACTCAGCGCTCACCAGTCCACCGAGAGCGAATGCACGCTGTCTCGAATCGAGACAATCATTTGTACCCGCCGAACAACAATCATCGGTGCGGTTGATGACAACAACAGAAGTGCGGCGCTCTGGGCGAATCACCGATAGAATGCGGAGTTTTTGGACAACACTACGAGATTCAGTGCTTTCACCCCCGACATTGGCACCCACCCTACTGGAATG
>Ga0210059_1008100_pt1 | contig 16628 bp, 15 predicted proteins | sample Ectturendosymbi2_FD_188042 | JGI IMG/M metagenome (GOLD analysis project Ga0210059, IMG submission 188042) | Ecteinascidia turbinata endosymbiont from Florida, USA - Sample 2 (SPAdes) (version 2) | ecosystem: Host-associated > Tunicates > Ascidians > Unclassified | place: Key West, Florida...
GGATCCAAGGGGGGGGGGGGCGATTGGGGCGATCGCTCCCCATAAAACCAACGAAAGTTAGTTTATTTACCATGATTTTGTACAATTCGGAAAACAGTCTTCGCAATATTATTCGGAAAACAGTATCCCTAATAAGACCCAACTGCCAAATATTACTGAACTCGCTCCCCCTGACCTTACAGGCTGGATCCGACCCTGCGGTGAAGCGTTCCAAACGAAGGGCTATGCGATATATATACCGCATTAAATTTAGAATGTTGAAAGTGTTCGAGAATGAGATAGCACTACGCAAATTGCCTGATGGTACTGCGCACTTGCGCGGTTGCGCACCTCATAGGGAACACTGGTCGCAGGCGTATAGTTTTCTTTTAGTTTTGCATGAAACAGTTCTTAGGGTGCGATTGAACCCTTGTCGAGGCAGAATCACGAGACAGATGTCGTCATGTTTGAACCAAACATGTGGTCTTTATTACGTTACAAACGAGAGAAACGTTGGCGCTGGACGCTACCACGCTGCCCCGATGAAAAGAAGCAGCGGCTCCTTACGCAAAACACAGATTCACTTAAACGTGGCACACGGGCGGGAGCACGGCACTCGTTCCTCAGCACACGGTATATCATGTCTGAGCAAGTGCTTGTCAGTAGCTTGTTCCGAATGCAGGCAGTGACGTAGAGTCGAGTTCTTTTGTCGTTGTGTTTACGCGTTTGCTTGCAAGGCTTCCAGATTTTTGTGCAGGCTTTCATCATCTGTTATTCCATGCCCTGAAACACATCCTCCCACCTTGCAACGTCTTGCCAATCTGAGCCAACCCCCCGCCCAGACCATTTCTGAAATACACCACAGAGGAAACGTCAACGGGAGGAGGACAGCCGCTCGTCAGCAACGTCTACAAAAGCGATGTAAAACTTTGTTAAAGATTTAGTCGCTGTTGGCCACAATATCACACACCACACTGAAGTTAACAAGGTATGCATTTTGCATTTATTCAGCTGCAACTTAATGATCATGCGTCACAAAAAAAAACAAAAAAGTTAAACACAAAATGATGGATTGCAAGTATAATGATGAGTTAAATACAAGCAGAGTTTGGCAAATCACCACATCCATTTTTTGCTGCAACAAAATTTAAAAGTTCTAAACACGTATTGTAGGGAAAAAAGTATAAACAAACTGCTCCATCAAATGCTTTTCTAAATGGTGTACGTGTACAATTTTTTGACAAATGCGTCACTGAAGGATGATGACGATATTCAGAGACAAGTGAAATCACTATACTGTGCAGCAAACAAACTCAGAGACACTTTTGATCAGTGCTCTCCTGCAGTAAAAAACACCCTATTTCGTGCCTATTGCATGCAGGCGCTTGGCCAGAAATTTTGATAGGGGGGGCAAACAATAACCGAGTTTCAACACTTGAATATTTGATGTCCCTTGTTTTTAAAGCACCATCCTTAAAATATGCATTTTTCTGACGCTTTTTTTCTGAACGATTGTGTTCAGATTTAAGACTAAAGCCGGAAAATAGAAAGTCTATCTTCCTTGAATCGACAAGTTTTGAAAGTTTGTTTTTAGTAAAGTTTGAAGCTTCTACTTTGGATTAAAGCCACCATTTGCTCGTAAAACTTTCTTGCGAAAGCGATTGTGAAAAGCGCGCTGCTATAAGTGCAAGATCTGTAGTATGCTTTTTGCAGCCAACATTTCTGCTGAGCAAGAAGTCATCGTGGCCGCCATTATAACTGCATTATTATATTTACACGCTTCTGATGTACAGCAACACAAGTTCAACCGAAGGCGAGTAGCGACTTCGCTTCAAGACCCCGAATCCCGAAGTAGGTCTGCAAAAGTTGCGCGCATATGAGACGTGGACCTTGTCCGATTCTTCAGCGACTGGTTGACGTATGCAGCTGATAACGTGAAAGCTAGAGTCCTTCAAAGTGTTTGAAAAATGTTTGGATTTTAATGTGGTTAAAACGCTACCAAATGCGACTGCGGTAGCATTGTTGTATTCTCCTCCTTCCAAAAATATTAGGTATTTAGCTAGCTATTTGGAGCTAACAATATGATGCATAAATATGATAAAGACAAATTTGTAAATTGCATAAAGGTATACATGACCCCTAAACAAACTTCACTTGTGAAAATGGTTGTGTATTTGTGAAAAAATCAATTACCACTACGGCTCTGCGCTAAAGTTAAGAAATATTTGTCGTCGCAGCATAACACAATGGTTGGTTAGTTGATCTAGCTTAATGGTTCCCAAAGTGTGGGTAGAAACCCAAACAAGGGTGGCGAAGGGTCAAAATGGGTAGCGCAGATGCGATCCAAACCGCGGTTGTATATTTTCAAAGTTACCACTGCTTTTCTGTGTTTGTCTGCTAAACAGCGTCTATGGCCTAACGCGTAATAAAAAAGACTTTGAAACTGGATTTCTTCTAAGTCAAAGTTTGAGAAAAAACGTATATCATCGCCATATTTACGCATTTAGTTTTGAAATTGTATAAAAACAAAAATCTACGACGTTAATTTAAGGCTACAGCTGATGCTGCAGACAACAGTAGGCTAAGTTATACAGCATTTCTAGCACGCCAGAGTTATCAGAGAAGAATTTTTGCGATAGTCTTGAAATGAATTTTACATCACTAGTAGGTGAGATACAGCAAGCTGATGCACCAGAAACAGCTGCGAAAAGGTTTACTTGTTCTTCTTTTGGTTAGTGATTACAAGCGCGTAGATACAAGTTTGTATTTCATTATCTCCAACTTGCACTTCCACACGGAGCTTAAACCTCAGGTAAATATAAGCCATGGCATAAATTCTTCAGCATTTAAACTATACACAACATTTGATTAATTGTAAACAATACTGCTTTGATCAGGTTCGACTAAAAGCGGAAGTAGGATAAGTTCATCAAGCTGTTTCGTTGATTTGCACTGACGCATTTCTTTGACTTACACATCAAAAGCTTGATTAACATTAACCTGAAAAGTTTTGGTGTTGCTTTCGGATTTTGGGGGGCAATTGCCCCCATTGCCCCTCTGGCTATGCGCCTGATTGCATACCAATGTATGCTTGCCAATTGTGGAGCAAATACACGTAGGTTAGTATGAAGCGCTTACGTACCCCGTACAACAATGCCTACCGAATTATGCATTTCATACCCAGAAATGTAAGTGTTCACCCACACCGGGTTACCTATTGTGTCAGGACCTTTGGTGCCTTGCTGAGAAACAATTTGTATCGACTTTATGTGCGATGCGCATTTTCATCTAACTTTATTATTCGATTGCTTCAAATGTCTGATGCTTTTTACAAATCTTCATTTATCCTCAATTATCCAATGCTCCTGTATGATGGAGACCAATTACAGTAGTTGTTTGTGCATTGTTTAGGTGTTCGCGTCTCAACAGTATTGCTTTTGTGTAGTAAAAAGAAAAAAATGTGTGTGCAATCTATACAAACCAAGCATACAAAAAGTAAAAAGTGCTGTTGAAGTGTTTTGCCCCTCTCAAGGTTGGTCATATGCAAACACCGTTTCTGTAAGGCGCACTGCTGTATGGCTAACCATTTTTCGTGCTCTTGTGTCTATGATTGCATCTGTGATATGGCCCACGAGTCCGCAATGAATTATTATTATTATATTATTATTATTATTATTATTAAGTATACTAGAAGTGGTGAGATGAGGAAAAATCTTCTGACTTGCCAGTTTCAAACGTGAAACGCTTTGCCAACTCAAATTCACTCAATACATATGCCTTTCGCCACAAGTAATCATCACTAACCACTAAAAAACTAATAAAGAGCAAGCTTTGCAGTGGGTGTGCAAAAGAGTTGATTGGTTTTCCGAATGTTTCAATTTCTAGGTTTGCTAATAAAACTAAAACTGATTTATTGACACCCTAGTCCCTACAAAATGTACAAGCATTGACGTTTTCACCGTAAGTACAATTTTAACACGTAATGCAGGGTAAAAATCTGATGCCAACTGCTGTTCGCTAAACAGCAAAAAGCAAATTTAAGTGATACTACGGACGGTACCTTTATCAGCAATTCAATAGAAGGCGTTGACAATGGTGGATAAAGTTTCACCCAACTTTTTAAGTTTTAGAAATTACAGACATTGCGAGTGAACGTGTTACTCTATTCTAACCAAACCAATATCGTAATACAAAAAACTTCAAACAAACTTCTGATCTTGAAGTACCAGTGTCTGTAATTTTGCGTCGCATATGCCAAACCTCCTGAGATTGGAAGTTTTTAAACAAATAAAAGTCCCCGAGCAAGACCGCAAGTTTAAAACTCATTAAAACTGATTAATCAATTCAAAGGATGTACAAGGTCAAGTACATTCTTCGCGTTAAGGGTTTTGCAAATGAAACTCGAACGTGTTTTACCCATCACAATTTTTGTGCTTTAATTTAACCTAATGTTGGAGAAGATACTTAAATGTACAAATGATTTAGATTTTCAATTGTATTATTTTTTACGTATGACAAAAGTTTTTAAGGATTTACCTTCAGCGTCAGGCAGCAAAATAGAGGATAAATAGTGAACCAACATTTTGCTATAGGCTCAAAAAAGTAACATCCCACGCTCAAACCTTTTGCATCCCATTCCAGGCAAGCCCTTTCCAATCATTTGCTGGCAACCGCCGCCATTGCCGAGTCCTTGCTGCATGGGACACCCTTGACATCCTGGACGCCCAGCACTAATTGGTTTTATAAGATGGTGGTGATGGTGAGGATGGTGAAGGTGGTGGTGACCATGATGATGGTGACCATGGTGGTGGTGATGGTGATGAGGATCGTTTAAGGCATGGTGGTGGTGCTTGCCAAGAACCACTTGTAATACAGGATGATGGTGATGACTGTGGCTATACGAAGAGTCGCTGCTATGATGATGATGATGGTGTGAAGGGCTGAGAGAGTGATGATGATGGTGGTGATGTGATGGGCTTAAGCTATGATGGTGATGATGATGGTAAGATACACTTGGACTGTGGTGATGGTGGTGGTGGTATGGGCTTGGACTATGGTGATGATGGTGGTGGTGAGAAGGGCTTAATGAATGGTGATGATGATGATGATGAGACAGACTAGGACTATGGTGATGATGATGATGGTGCGCTGGGCTGTGACTATGATGATGATGGTGGTGCGCTGGACTATGACTGTGATGATGATGATGGTGTGCTGGACTATGACTGTGATGATGATGATGGTGTGGCGGACTGTGATGGTGACGATGATGGTGTATGGGGCTGTGGCTGTGATGATGGTGATGATGATTGTGGTGTAATGGGCTTAGGCTGTGGTGGCGATGATGGTGATGATGTGGGCTAGAGCTGTGATGATTGTGATAATGGTGAGGGCTTTCGCTATGGTGATGATGATGTTTTGAAATTATTGCTAATGGAGGAGGGGGAGGCGGAGGAGGCGGTGGAGGTGGCGGAGGAGGAGGTGGAGGTGCCTGTGCAAGAACAATGTGATGATGGTGATGAGAAGGACTTCCACTGTGATGGCGATGGTAACTGTGGTGGCGGTGGTGCCCATGGTGATGACTATGATTATGGTGTTTATCATGATGATGGTGATGAATTATTCGTGGCGGAGGTGGCGGTGGAGGAGGCGGCGGTGGTAGTGGTGGAGGAGGTGGAGGAGGTGGCTGCTCAATAACAATGTGAGAATGAGGAGAAGAAGAGGAAGAAGTCTCAGTGTGATGATGACCATGGTGAGAATAGCTTCTACTGTGCCGATTATGGTGATAACCGTGGTAACCGTGGTGGCTATGATGACGACTGTGATGACGACTATGATGGCGGCTATGATGATGACTGTGATGGTGGCCATGATGATGACCATGGTGATGATGTATAATTTGTGGTGGAGGAGGTGGCTGGGGTGGTTGTGGAGGAGGAGGAGGAGGCTCAGCAATAATAATATGTTCAGAAGGGCTTTCGCTATGGTGGTGGTGGTGACGGTGATGAGAATAACTTTTGTCGTGATGTCCATGGTGGTGACCATGATGACCGTGATGACCATGATGACCATGATGACCATGATGACCATGATGACCATGATGACCGTGATGACCGTGATGACCGTGATGACCATGGTGATGGTCATGATGATGACCAAGATGGTGATGAATAATTTGTGGTGGTGGAGGCGGCTGAGGTGGCTGTGGTGGGGCTGGAGGTGGTGGTAGAACGATATGATGATGAGAAGGACTTCCACTATGGTGATGGTGATGATGCCCATGATGCCCATGATGGAAAACGTGGCGATGTCGAGGTCTGCCACGCTCGAAAATATCTTGTCCTGCAAAAACAATGCATGCTTGAATTGTGGGCAGGCGCGTAGCCAAGGGGGGGGGCAATGGGGCAATTGCCCCCCCAATTCCGTAAGTAACACTAACAATTTTCAGGTTAATCAAGCGTTTGATGAGTAAGCCGAAGAAATGCGTCAGCTCAAATCAACGAAACTGCTTAAAAAACAAATTCTACTTCAACGTTGAGTCTAACCTCATCAAGGCAATATGGTTTACCAACTGACCATGATTAATCAAATATTGTGTGTGGTGTAAATGCTAGAGAATTCATGCCATGGCTGACCTTCACCTGAGGTTTAAGGTCCGTGTGGAAGTTGGTTAAAATTAAATTGCAAACTTGTATGTATGCCCTTGTAATCACTAACCGAAACCAAAACAAAGAGTACCGGTAACTCTTTTCGCATGCTGTATCTGGCGCATCAGTTTGCTGTATCCATCCGAATGGTGATGTAAACTTCATTTCAAGACCATCGCAAAGAATCCTATCTGATAACTCTGGCATGCTCTAAATATTGTATATTTTGGTATATTTTGCCCTTGGCTGCAGCGTCAGCTGTAGCTTTAAATGAACAGCGTAGATTTTTGTTTTTGTACAGTTTACAATTAAATGCGCAAATATGGCAGTGATATACATTTTGTATGCCTTGAAACTCAAGCCTTGGCTAAGAAGAAATTCAGTATAAAAGCCTTTTTCATTACGTAATTAGGCCACAGACACTGTTTAGCAAAGCATTTATTCTAGATATGTAGTTGTGGTGGCATGTAGACCTACTGTTTCGGCTCAATCATAATTTGTGTAGCCTTAACGGTTTCATCAATGATATGCCATTACCTTGGCGGCGAGTGAAAACAGCAATTTTGTCAAGCAGTCAGAATCCGAACTGTACGTAATTTGAAAGTGTTTCAACATTCACCTGATGTTAATTGCCTCCCTATTCATGTTATGCGAAGAGTCAGCAGAAACTCTAACGAAAGTAGAAAGATGCTTTTCATTTTGTATGTGCTGAGGCCATTGACAGTTGACACTGCCATTTACTTACAGATAGATTGTAATCTGTTTTCTCGATAAACCGCATGTAACCATAATGAAGCTAAATAGAATGTTTTCATGGTACAATGTTGTTTTTTTTATTTAAATATATATTGGATTTAAAGAAGCACTTCAACCGCTTAGTTCCCAAATTTTTTGAGCTTGACCCAAATCTGAGTTTGGTGAAAACCCCACGAGTCGCGACCCAAGCTTCAAACAACGTATGAAAAAATACTCATTGTGTGGATGATTTTTGGCGGCAAGTTGCTAAGTTCGTTTTTAATGTCAGCATACTACTCTTTTTTCAAGTATCTGAGACAAGCAGCGGTAACGTTGAAAATCTACAATCCGGTTTGAATCGCCTCTGCGCAACCCATTTTTTGACCCTTCTCCAGCAAACTTCTTTGGGTTTTGATCCATACATTGGGAACCACGGGGCTAGATCAACTAACCAACCGTTGTGTTACGCTGCGGTGACAAGTAGGCCTATTGCGTAACACATTGCAGAGCCTTGGTAATATAATCGATTGTGGCTGCGTTGTCGCAAATACACAACCGCTTTCACACTTCGCGTAGACTGAGTGGGTCAAGCATATGCAGGTTTGTTTAGGGGGCGCGTATTCCCGAATTAAAAAAATTATCTTTATAATATTTGTGAATTTTATTGTTAACTCTGAAAAGCTAGATAGACAAATACCTAATCGTTAATGGGAAGCAGGCTTTATGCAAGCAGCGTACATAAATGCAACCGCAGTCACATTTCATGGCGTTTAATGACATTCAATCCAAACACTTTTCAAAAGAGTTGAGAGACTCTAGCGTTCACATTATTAGTTGCATGTTTTGTAGACCATAATTCGGGAGTCTGTGTCTTAGAGCGAAGTCGCTACTCTTGAACGTGTGTTGGTGTAGCCTACATCAGAAGCGTGTAAATATAAAAAGCGAAATCACAGTGACAGCCATGATGGCTCCTTGCTCAACTACAATATTGACTGAGAAAAGCATACTGCAGATCTTGCACTTATCGGATCATGATTTTCAGAAAGCTTTCGCAAAGAAAGTTTTACGTGCAAATAGTGGGTTTCATTCAAAGTAGAAACTTGGAAATTTACTAAAAACAAACTTTTGAAACTTCTCAATTCAATGGAAGTAGACTTTCTATTTGTCGGCTTAAATCTGAACAGAATTATTCAGAAAAAGAAGTGCCAGAAAAAGGCACATTTTAAGGATGATGTTTCAAAACAAGGGGCATTATATATTTGAATGTTGAAACTTGGTTGTTGTTTGCCCCCCTTATCAAAATTTCTGGCTACGCGCCTGATTGTGGGTGTGTTTCAATGTTCTGCTTAGTACTGTAGACGTTTTCTTAGCCAACTCGCAAAATTTTTGTTTAGCTTATTTGCCCAAAAGGCATAGTTAACATCGTGCAAATCGGTTATGCAAAATATCTAGCAAGAAAAAACTTCTACCCTAATATATGTTTTTCCAATATCTTCCCAAAAAATTAACACTATACAAAACTCATTTCGTTCCAAATATCTTTTCAAAAGAGTAGTTCAGATGTACAATACACAACCGAATTGTTCTGACTGGGTGCATCAATGATATTACAGTAAGTCGGCAAATACTTTTGCACTTAGATGTTTCTTGATCTATTGTTTCATACTAACAAAATACTTTCAGCGAGATCATCATGTAATTGGAATACTTATTATTGATTTACTTATCCAACAATGTCATAAGTAGTTGAATCTGATAAATGCACGTGCTATACATGCTAGGATTTTCTCAACTGCAGGCAGTGAGCGATTATATGGGAATCTATACCCATGGCCGTCGGAAGGATTTTTCCAGAGGGGTCAATAGTAGAAATTTCTAGGTGGTGACCAGAAGCATTTTGCCAGTTTTTTTTATTTATATTTCATTTTTTTCAAGTCAAAACTGACAGAAAAACGTTTTTCTGCTAAACAATAACAAAAAATATTGACCCCCTGACTCCACCTTCCGATGCCCATGTCTATACTGGGGAAATCCGAAAAATACCATTCGCTTTCCCAACTAGGCCTATGCCTTTTTTGCATGAACTACTTGGCGCTACTGCAAACACTATAGTTGAAATGGTGAGTGGCTTATAAACACTAGAATTGCCATCTGTAGGCGTTGAGAGTGTTAAATAACAGAAAAATTTATACATTTGATTCATCATTAGTAATTAAAATAACTACTGCGAACTGTCGTTAAAAGGTCAAACAGACCGTGATTGCAACAGTGATAGTGCTATATTGTACCATCAAATAAGGATGATTTTTCCTTTTGAAAGTAATGAACTTTGCAGCACATATTCGTATGCCACAGAAACATGGAAGCCACAGTCAAAATGCTTCAAAATCAGCTCTTGAAAATGGGCAGTGGAGCGGAATTAACACATTTTTGACAATCACAAAACCTCTGCAAATTCCTGCGCCGTGTATTTACGGCGCGTTTTCAAAAATTTATTCAGCCATGTCGGTTTCCTTGTGTTGTCAGTTGAATAGAAGAACTTGATTTTGAAGGTTTTTGCTGACAAACATCGGGTTAAGAAAAGTTGACGAACGCTATGTGACCGCGACATCTTTACAGAATAAAATTGTGTTGCATATGGCCTGTTCGCAATTACTGTGTTTAAACAAATAGGTATTGTCGCAAAATTTGTGCGAACAAAGTTAATTATACCCAACGTTTTTTGTCTACAGCAAAACAACATGAAATTTTCGACTTTTCTGTGCTACATTGGCGGTTGAAAGTACTGTCATATGTTTATGTTATCATTTTACTACCGTCTAACAAAGGCGCGGGAAATGCATTTTGCATCTAAGTACGTTCAGATTTCAAAATCTCAAGATTTTTTCGAGTGTCGCTTGAAAAGGTAAATGTTCCTTCTAGCTTATTTAACAACTACGCAAGATTTGGTGTTGCATTAGTAAGCTGAATAAACTTTAACAACTTTTTCATGCTCATCATAGTAATAAAAAATGCCGAGTCAAACTGGGAACTAAACAGCAAACAAATTTATGCAAATTTGAAATGAAGCATTACATGCTGCGCTTGTATTTAAAAATGCTCTACTCTCAGCAATGTTGCGTGAAAATGCAGTGAAAACAATTTACGTTGATCAGGGTATTTTTAAGGAAAATGTTAGGTACGCGGTATGGACCTGTAGGGACCCGGTTTCTCTGATTCTGGGGACCCGATTTTAACTGATTCTAGGGACCTGATGATAATTTTATCTGATTCTAGGGACGCGAATCGGGTCCATAAAACACCGTGAAAAAAACCTGACCTTCATTATTCACAACATAACTCATTTTGATTATCAGAAAGTGACACAGTAGAAGTACCTTTTCTTAAAGAGCTTTTCGAAAATTTGAAATTCCGAATGTTTGATCAGTCACAAACAGAATGTATCCTAAAAACACGTCCTGCTAATTTGACTGCCAAAACGGTTGGAACCGATGCTAAAATGTGAAAATTTTAGCACGCTTCTGATATATTTTCTCAAAAGCTAGTAATCTAATCCAGCTTAGTCCATGTGCATTAGCTTCACATAGCGCGGAACAGGTTAATGATGGTTTTACCCTTGCGACGAGGCACTCCTGGTTCCAGGCCCGCAACCAGGGGGGAGAAACCGTGCAAATGTTCCCCTGGAATTTTTGAAAGCGCTAAAACTTTTTTAATTGTTGGTAAAAAACAAGTCTCAATCATTTTTCCCCCACCCCGAAAATATCAGCTGGTTGCGGTCCCGCCCGGTGCACTTAACTGCATTAAAAGATAAAGCTCTGGACAGCGTTATCTTGCTTTGTCACCGCATGGAGAATAGCGCTTAACTACTAGAAATGTTCCACGTGGCTAGGCTGTTCTCTTTTGGCAAGCGCACGGAAATTTATGTTTTGTTTTCTGCCTTATTGATCACATCGAAAGGGACAAATCTTGTCGCATCGGCCACTGCTTCGCTAGAATAAATATCTTGATTTCTGAGAGTGCGGATGCATGAACTCTCCGTTCGTAAAAGGAAGTACCAACCTACCTCCTGTTACGAAAATCTGCTGGTCCTGTCTTGGTCACAGTCAATGGTTTTGCTTATGGTATCTTTATGGCCAATATTTTGCAAATTACTATCATGACTTTGGTACACGAAAAGCGGAAGTGCTAAATAGCCTTATAATAAATACTACGGCCAAAGCAAACGATACAACTGACATGCTATAGCAATATTGCTATGCACAGAAGATGATAACAGTTGTTATCGAAACGTTTGCAAGATGTCAGTTGTATCGTTTGCTTTGGCCGTAGTATTTATTATAATACTATCATGACGTTTATGAGAAAAGGCACTATTCATAGCAAAATTAAAAATTTTTGCTAACTTGTTTGGAAAACAGCAATGCTAGCGCAAGGTATTCAAACATATGGTAAATATGTTCTCAATGGATTATTTTTTCGAATCTTTCTCGAAGTCAGAAAATAACAACATACATTAAAATTAAATTTAGAAAATGCCTTAACCCAGTGGGCATCGACTTCATTACTTGTCAGATGTTCGTCACACGTATCGTTTCATCAAGTATTGCCAATCACATAAGAATAAGTTACCTTGTGGTTGCAGTTGTTGCATTGGCTGGGGTTGTTGCACAATGATGTGGTCGTGACCATGGTGGCCGTGATGTCCATGGTGATCATCATAAATAATTAATTCTTGACCATCATTGTTTTGCGGGGGAGGCATGATAGGAGCAGGCTCTTGAATTTCGAAAATTTCGTCGTGGTGGTGATGGTGGTGGTGCCCAGCACGTGTTGCTGGCACCTTTCCCTTGGAGCCACTCACATTTTTGCCTGCGTTGTTTTTCAGAGCTTTAGAGCTCGGCTTCTTAGTCCCTGGCTTGGATTTGCCATGGCGGTGCGACTGTTTTGACCCAGAGGGTTTCAACTTCATCACGAAAACTCAGTCCCGCATTTTGCGTCTCTTCGAAATGGCTAAGGACAGTTGCTTCATCACCTAAAAAGAGTGAAGCCAATAACTTCAGTGAGTTGCTTTACTTTTCTGATCACGACAAAAAAATGAACTTTATGCCGTTTCTTATGCCTTGCGTATTAGTTGCCCATATCCAGTTAACGTTTGCCATCTGACAATGCTTTCTTGCATAATTTCAAAACGTTGGTATGAAAATCCAAAACCAAGGTTTTTACGGTGTGTGTTTAACTTAACATATCTCATTTTTAGGACAGACAAACGATTCACATAGTTCTTACCTACTTTTTCATTTTTTAATATCATTGTTTGCTTCAGCTTAAATGGTTGTGTATTTTTCTGAGAGAAGTGGCTTATGTTTTTATAGAATCTGCATTTACAAACGTTACATAATTTCAAATTTTGCTTTCAAAGTTTCTTTGCGAAGTAACAAGATTATCAATGAGGTTGAAGCTTGTGATACCAACGAAGAACTCAAGGCTTGTGGATGCCACTCCATTTGCTGCTGCATCTACGCATTAATTTATACATTAAATACGAAAATATAAAATACAACGACCACAAACTAAATGCCTTTTCGAATTCGTTTGACCATTGTCCACTACCACTGGTACCGAAAGGCTTCGAAAAATGTGGAAGCGAAAGCGACTTACTTTGTGGGTGAATTGGTCGGTAGCACAGCAAAGTATTGACGAGTTCGATATTTTAACGTAGCCACAATTTAATTTATCATGTGTGACATCAAACTTGAGCTATCCAAATATTTCTTTCAGTTGAATTTGAAAAATTACTTACTACTTTTGGCGAAAGCATGCGTGAAACATTTTCACATATCTAGCAGTGATTTTATCTTTTTCACATATCTAGCAATGATTACATCATTATAGGTACACGCCATCATGACCTACTTTTATTGGTAATAAAATCTAGCGTATCTGAAGGAGACAAATGCGTTGAAGCGAAACGTCACGAAACCTTCAAGATACTTTTATGAAAATACAATCAGTAACGCTGCTGCTTCCTAACATGAGATTGGCCATTTTCAACCACCTCATGGAAAATTCTAAATAACAGAACTACTTTATTTGTTCACTCTTACATGTATCATTCACGTTAAACCTGAGTTATTCAATACAAGCAAAAAAGCAAAAACAGATGATTGTAAAAGACCAGAAAGGAAGAGTTGTCGCTTGTCAGCACTACCAATTCTTTTATATCAAAACAACAATCACAGGAGCTTGATTGTTCGACCTCAGACAAACTTGGGTTTCCAAACTTACAAATAAAGACATCAAAAATGATTATGTTGGCAATGAAATTCTTTATTTCATACTAATTATTTTTGTTCTAGGCTAACAATCCAATTTTCCAACACGAGAAATTAGATTTTTATTTCAAACTTCTTCAAAGGGAGCTATCGTTCACAATGTTAAATTCTTGCAAAAATTGGTATTGCTAAAGCAAAAACTGTTAGTGTGTTTTGCCTGTCTTTCAACAAAATCCATCATAACTACTTCATTTAAAAAGCATTTTGTGCACGCAAAGAATTTCGAAGGACATCTGAGCGTTAAAGAAAATACCAACTGGTAAACTAAATCTTGGCGAGCCGAAAATGAACACAAGTCTCAAGAACGAATCAATAATGACGGGCATTCGGGGGCAGGGCCTTTCCAAATTTCGTTGTGCCCAGAAAAATGTTTTTTGAAAATATAATAAAAACAAAAATCTTGCCCCCCTAAAATGTAATTTGCCGCTCCAAACGTAAACCTGGCTACGAACTTGACGCAATATGGTGGGCTTTATCAATTTTCTAACGTAGTTGCTTGCTTAAGTGAGTAGATAATTGCATACATACGATGGCTGTAAGTGGAATTTACAGTTCACTGACAAGATTCAACAGATTGACTTCTTTATCCTTTCCATTTTCTAATTTAAATAAAACCAAGTCATCTTGTTTAAAACGTGCATGAAAAATCGATTTTTGGCACAGCCAGGCGCGGACACAGGGGGGGATGCATCCCCCCACCAGATCTAAAGAGGTGTTGATATGACACTTGATTTCATTGAAAATCATCGCCAAAATGTTTTTGTATAGCACATTACTCGCTAAAGATGCTAAAATTTAACTTATGCTAACAATTAGTCAAAAACGCTTCTTCGTTTCATTAGATGAGCTGGCCTTGTTTATAGAACCTGATATAAAATAGTCAATGATCGCATGGGCGTCAGCAGGGAAGGGGAGGCAAAACGGGAATTCGCCCCCTGCCTGGAAATTGGGATTAAGAACCAAATATTTCGGGAAAAACCTGAAGTCGGCATCTTAATTCCGATTAATTGATTTGATTCTTGCAATCACCGTTTATTTGCCGGTGTGACACTCATACTGCACAAGAGCCAAGTTCACTGTTCTGATGTCATGCAGTGATGACCTTGCGGTTCACTCATGTCCAGTGGCGTACGCAGAAAAGTTTCATGGGGGGAGTTTTGGTTCAAGGTCATATGGTGGTCGTTTGGTGTGCGCTTTTTGTGACGTCACAATTTGACGTCATTTTCATGTTTCCAAACCAATGTTTTGGCGAAGTTTGTTGACATAATATGCATATTTCTCTACATCCACTCCCCTTATTTTATGTATCATTGCACTGAATATAAACTATCAACGCTCCAAGTTAGGCTATCGGAGAAAAACAAACTCAACGCTATGACACAGCAGTTCATAACTGCAAAAATATCAGGCTGCGTGTTAAAAAAGGGGAGTGAAACACACTCATCACTGCGTCAGAGCAATTTACAACTGCAAAATCAGGCTACGCTAAGGTCTCGTCAAATACGAGCAGTTGCGTATTGAAGGTATGCGGCTGGACTGGCTGGCGCACACCCTGGTTTGCAAGATGGAATTTTGCTAAACTACACAAGAATTGCGAATGCGCATAAAGTACGCAAAAAAACGTTTGTTTTATGTGATTATAAAAGTCCACAGGCCTGTGACCAGGGGGGCGGAACCTCCCCTAAAAAAATTTTCGCCTACCCAGGAAAAATGTGTTGGACATATTTTGAAACTATTGGACGTAGTTTAAAAAATTTGTCCCCCTCTCAGAAAACTTTTCTCCCACCCCGGTATCCCAAGCTGGTTACGGGCCTGGACGTCCAGCAAAAGTTTAGTTTTCCTTTTTCCCTGCTGAGACATTATCAAATGCCTGAATGCTTCTATGTCAACGACTGCGGCTTTTGAGCTCGTGTAACAGTTTTATCATTCTACAGAAATTGCTAATGTAGCCATTGCGGTCAGCGCTTGCGCTGATCAGCCTTAGCAGACAAAATTAAGGCAATTGTTTCGGAAAAAACGAACTATCGCGGAAAACACTCTTAAACATGAATAGTGGATGGAGGGTCTGCAAAAAGTGGTGAGGTGGTTTCTGGACGCAGACGACAGCCCGAATTCCCACCAAAATATAATTTTTATTTTTTGGCCTACTTACAATGTTCCTTGAAATTTGCATGCAAATATATTCCGTGGTATTTTCATTCAGTCGACAAATTAAGAAGCAAAAAGTATGCAAAAACAAGTAATATCCTTTGCGCAGGTAATAAATTTTTGTAAAATATCAAGCGCAAGGGGGGTTTTTAACCCCGAAACCCCCCTTGCGTACGCCCTTGCTCATGTTCCCTCCTTTGCCTGCTGAGGTGGGTTGCGAAAGTCGCGAGCAGATTGTTCTACTGTTGGTCTTTATTGCGCAACAATAACATGGCTACAAATCTGCAAAGATTCACTTTATAATGTGGTGGCAGGCGTTTTGTTGCACGAGACTGTTGAACAGGGTTGCCAATTTGGCTTTTTTGAAACCAGATTTTGAAATTCTGGATTTTTTTGAACACCTTTGGCTTTTTTTGCAAATCAAAAAAAGCCAGACAAAATCTGGCTTTTTCTGGCTTTTTTTCGGTCGGCAAGACTTGGCTCTGGAAAAGCATTGTCTGAGCTGCGTATTCATTCTCTTCTGAAAAGAGTATATAACCATGCAGGATGCATAAAATATTGAAAAGATTTTACTGTTTCCCTGAAAATGATCGATGCTGTTGATAAGAAACAAATGTGTCACAATGTAATTACGGTGAAAGAAAATGGTTTTAAAGAGTGGAATTTTATTATAGCGATGGTTCTGACAAGTTTTAATGTTTATTTTGTGTTCGGTTATGCATATTTCATGTGTATATGCTGTAAAACTGCAATCTGGATTTTTTTGGGACAAAGTCTGGCTGTTTTT
>Ga0210059_1008101_pt1 | contig 16627 bp, 13 predicted proteins | sample Ectturendosymbi2_FD_188042 | JGI IMG/M metagenome (GOLD analysis project Ga0210059, IMG submission 188042) | Ecteinascidia turbinata endosymbiont from Florida, USA - Sample 2 (SPAdes) (version 2) | ecosystem: Host-associated > Tunicates > Ascidians > Unclassified | place: Key West, Florida...
AGTAAATGTATGTGCGCCATCAAGCGTATACTGTCTACTACCGCCATGTATATATCCTCGTCTTCCTTCATGTATTTGCGTATTCCATGTTACTGCGATGCATGTTTAAAGTCTAGCGCCTTGCGTGCTGGAGTGAAGACGTTACACAATATAACACAACATATCACTAATTGTAGGAGTACAGTACATTTGTTATTAAACTAGGAAGTTTTGTGCAATCTTGAACGGTAACAAAAATCCAATAAAAATATATTCCAAATGCCTTCTCCTCTAATTGAAATTTGTTTTTTTATTTCAGTGCATGGGGAAACATTGAAATTTAAACAATCGGTCCTAAAAACAAGTCCTAACCCTTGTTTCATTAGTTTCTTCATGTCATTACAGACAATAAAACTATATATATAACCCCGACAATGATCTTATATGAGGATATGAAAACAGTGATTACTATACAATGGAACCGACTGAACACGTTCTGCTTCATTAGATATGTGTACTTTCTCACCTGATGTGGGCATTGCAAACACTATATTATTGAACACATTGAAGTTGCTGGTGAATGCATTACTTCAAAAAACGCAGATTTAACGTGTTTTTTCATAATTAAAGCTAGACACCCAGGTCGACCAGACAAAGTAGATCTGGGTGGAAAAATCTCGCAGCGGGAGCCCTTGCATGGTCACATGTGGAAAAAGGCCTGCTCGCGTAACTTGAAGTGGACGTTTGAGCATTTAATGCCGTGTCATGATTGCGTAACAAAGACCCACAGCAGAACAATCTGTAAGCTTGTTTCGCAACCTTCCTCTGCAGTCAAAGGAGCGGACATGAGCGAACTGCAATCTCATCACCGCATGTTTGAACATATTAAGTGAACTAACCACATATGAACCACCGTACATCATCACCTCCAATTGTCTCTGAAGTGTAGGCTGCCAAATAATATCAGTTTTGTCGTTTCTGACCAGTGCTTTTGCAAAGTTGCAACGAGGGTACGTGAAACGCTACTCAGTTGCGCTAAGCGTGGGCCTCGCGGTCACGACTTTCCGCGGGCCTCGCGCTCATTTAATCCGGCCCTGGATATGCCACATCAGCAGGGCAGACATGCAGCTACAGTGATAAGTAGGGCAACCAATGCTTTGACCTAAAAACTTAAAATTTTCGCTTCATAATTTACAAATTTTGACTTTATTTTGACCTATCAATTTTCTACGTTTTCAATTAAGAATATCATTAAGTTAAAACACTATATATGCATGCTGGATTGAGCATTTGCCAAAACAAGTAGGCTACTGTAAGACCACGTTTTTACATTGCCATGCCTAGTCTACTTAATATCAAATCGTCCAATAGGGGTGTAAACAACATAATTACATCAGAATTCGCAACATACCCGTTATTACTTCCGAATTGCAACTAAACTTGCAAAAATATATCAAAATATGTTGTTGTAACTTTGATAAAATATCGATAACGAGAAAAAACTCTGCTGTAAGAAAAATTTGACCTAACGATAAACTTTGACTTTTTTTGACCTAATAACTTTGGATCGGCTCATGGTATCAGCGTGAAATTTGGTTTGTGGACGTTTCATAAACTTTTGAAAAGGCAGAAAATTTTTGACTTTATTGACTTTTGGTTGCCCTAGTGACAAGGCGTTGAAGGGAGGCAGCCAATATCTCTGCCTCAATGAAAACGTTTCATTGTTACGACACAGGCAATTTTGTGGTGCTGATATGGCATCGCTGGAATGACCAACAAGTCGCGTTGGGGAAAATTGCTAGCAAGGAGGTCACGTAGGCTACACAGTATCGGCCCGTTTAGTTTTATTTTCTTGGAAGGCCCATGCCGCACCTAAAAGACACCTACTGTATTTTATGGCTTCTCAAACAGAATTCAGAACGATTTAATTAAAGCAATAGGTGACGCGTTTAGAAATGATATAAAGAAGGAGATAAATATAAGGGCAGCCCTATTTGGTGCCATAGAAGTAGGCTAGACAACGGATGTCGTAAACAAAGCTCAAATCTCTGTCACTTTGAATTATGTGGCTAAAAGCGAGGTGTCTTGTGAAGTGAAGGAAGCGTTCTTTAATTTAATTTTTTAATTTAATTTTAGGTGGGGAAGGATGAAGTGAATTGGTTTGTGTTGTTGCGCGCCAGTGAGTGGCGTTATCCTGCACCGTTGTGTGCAATGGTGATTTTAATTTACATATTTCATTGAAGCTTTCTGCAGTTGCCGATGATACTGATGGTCTGCATTCTCGATTGGATAACTGTATGCATTGTAGACGTATGCGTGAATTATAAGACTGTTTCAACTTTTTAATAAAACCGTTAAATAAGCAGGTGATTAGTCACTTCAATTTGGCCTCCTATATTGTCAATGTTTTCAAATCTTGAATCGCCTCTCTGTGTATGTGTGTGTAAGAATGATGATATGGGATAGAAAGCATAAGCAATAGTGATTCTGGAAGCAGCCAGTTGAGTGGTGAATTTATGCTACTCCATCCAAGTCATATACTCGCAAATTTGGCTTTGAAAAAGAGAGTGCCTCCCCAGCCACGAACCGCACGTCACTGGTTTCGTCACAAAAACCTGTTGCGTTTTATGAGTGCTGCTCCGTCGTTAGCGTTTCAAATCGTTTTCCGAATTTTCTCTTTATTCGAAAAATGAATTGGGAATTCCAGCGATAAGTTTTTTTGGGTGAGATAATCTTTTGTTAGGTGCATTCACGTGTGTTCACAAATCGATAAAAAAGAAAATTCTCTTTCTAATATGCAGTAATTTAGACACCTTTTTAAGATTATTGATAAATTTATCCCTGCTGTGCAATGGAAGTTTAACCGACGCTAAGATTCTTCTCATGTGCAGGAAAAGATGAATACTTTTTTTGTCGTTGCTAATATGTCGACTGCCACTGATGTTGGTCCATATTGGGTCCAGTGGGCCAAAGTTTATGTGTCATGGCAAAAAAGTATTTCACGACAAGCGAAGTCAAGGACAAGATCGTGATCAGAGCCAACTGCTGCGGATCAGTCGATGTGCCAGTGGCGTGCAGAGGTGTGGCGATGCCCGGGGCAACTCCTTGATTGTATGCCTCCCTACCACATTGTAGCATTGAGCAGTGACGCATGTTGGGCATTGTAACTGGACGAATGCTGTTTGTGACGTCACAATCTGACGTGATGATCATGTTTGCAAACCAGCGTTTTCGAGAAGTTTGTTGACACAACATGCATGTTGTCCTGCAAGCACCCGCACTCTCCTTACACTTTGTACAATGCGTCGTTGTGTCATTGCAACGAACATAAATTATCAGCGCTTCAAGTTAGAAGACCGGAGCAAAACACAGCACTCAACGCTAAGACAGAGCAATTCGTAACTGCAAAAACATCCGCCAACGCGTTAAAACAGGGGAGTAGAAGGCACTCAGTGCTACGTCAGCGCAGATCACAACTTCAAAAATAGAAGCCTGCGCATATCAGCAATGGAGTAAAGCATAACCCTTTTAAGCGTCTGTAGAAGCCACGATCTTGACTCATGAAGTCATGATTTGACCGTAGCTCGCGAAAGGATTGCGCTAAAGAGTCAGTCAAGAAGACATCCTCGGATTAGGAAGACAGCAATTGATCCGATGAGTTTGAGAAAAGGTACCTTTACCTTTGAAATTTTTAAGAAAAAGCAAATTTCTGATTTTTCGGAAGTGTTTTTTGGCAATTTTCCAAAAATTTCAACACATTCCTTTTACGCTTCCCTAGGAGCTTTTTTGAAACGATTTTTGTCTTGGACTACGTCTGAAGAGTCTTCAGTGAAGACCCCAACTAACAAACAATTCCAACCAAGCGAGTCATCCCTGTTTTTTTGGGAAAAAGTTTGGGTAAAAAAGGGCGGTGTCACGTGATTTTTCGGATGACGTCATCGGGGCTTAAAAAACTACAAGGGTTAGATCGATTTTGTTGCTGTAAAGAAACTAGGCAAGAATTTGAATCTTTAGCGCCCTTCCTAGCGTAGTGGTTCGTAAGTTATGAACTGAAATAAACAAACTAGTGTAATTAGCTAATCTCTAGGCAATTAGCTAATTAGCATATTTGCAAAATCATCCATAAATTTTTTCCTCTCATAATTTTCACTTGAAATTTGGTAGGATGTTGGAAGCAGTGGTGCGAGTGGAGGGGTGCAGGGTCTCCATAATTTTGATTTGTTGAAAATCCTTGCAATTCTGGGTAAAATCCGTGACACTCCAGGCTAAAATGTAGCCCAATGATGTTTGTCTTCAAAATATGGCGCCCAAGGTTTGCAGTTAAACAAATGAAGACCTTTATTGTGAGGTCACACCAAAAACATGTCTTCATGATCATTGTGGGACAAAATTGTAAGCAAAAGTCGCACAAAATCTTTTTAGGCAAGTTTGGGGAAAATCGGGCAAGACTCCTTCGCACCCCCAAAAATTAGCCTGCTCCTACACCTATGGTTGCAAGAAACCAAGGAAAACTTGTTCTGCAAGTTTCACTTAGTTTCAAGTCATTTTTTGTTCCGATCATCACATATGGTCGGTAATCTTGGGAAATGACTGAAAGAGTACTATCTCAGATACGAGGGGCAAGGACGGGATTTTTGCAAACTGTTCGCAGTGTGACACTTAACGACAAAATGTGCAGCTGTAAAGTTTTTAAAGCCTTGAATGTCGAGCCATATTTGCTAATAGACAGATCCAGATTTTGCTGTAAGAATCGACCTGCGGGATAAATTAAAGTCAAGTGACATCTTTAATCACTTAAAAAATATTTGAAACCAATTGTTACGTGCGTGCTAAATCTATATGTGGTAACAATCCTCACCATGACAACGGATGCGATGTCGTTGCGTGTTTTGAACCTGAAGAAGAACAGAAGATTCATCATCATCATCATCATTACGCAGCATTTATAAACGATGCTTTGCTTTTGAGTTTTTGCTTCGCTAATGAAAATAACATGTTGGCTTATTGTGTGTTTTTCAGAGCACACGCAAAGACGCAGAGTTTACGAAATCCTGTTGTTGTTTTAAAATTATCCACGGCAACAATCAGCTTTTTCAGCCATTTCTCGGTGAAAAGCGAGGCTGAAGATTTTGCGATCATTATCAACGGAGATAGACTGTCGTGATTTCGTATCGTGATTCCCTTCGCACCGATTTCTCTATGTCCGTTAACTTTTTCAGGCCTGGAGACGTAATTTTTTGATGATCTGAGCTATCGATAATGAATACCACGATTCTGAAATAAACGCCCTCCGGCTTTGCTTTCTCGATTGGTTCGTTCTTGTGAAAACATGCAGTTGAATATATGCTAATAATCGCTTATAATCTATAGGATAGCGATTGTTGAGCTGTCAGTAAATATCTTATCATTATTTGCAAATGACTGGTTGATACATGAAGTTGCTGGACTTTGATTACTTTTTTTGATTACTGAGATTTATTTGAAAAATGTTTTTACTGTCTGTATCTTTAAAATGACATAAACGGATTTGTCAGTAAAATGGACCTATCTGCAAAATGGTAAATTATAACCGTCTGTAAAACGTTTTAAATTAGAGGTTATATGTAGTCTTGATCATGTTTCAGAATATGTGACCCGTCGAGATATCTGATTTATATTTTTCTCGTAGTAGGCCTATTGTTTTTTCTATAAAGGGATCTTATTTATTCTATCCCGGCGTGGCGTGGTAATATCCAGAACACGTGATTGTTTTGCAGATGGGGGTTGTGATAACAGAGCCGTGGTGTACGATGGTGGGGGTGGTGGCACAACGCCTGCTACCAGGCTAGCCCCAACGCCGTCTACGGTCGAACCAGCGACACTACGAAAGCAATCATCTGGTTCAGTTTCAAAGGAACCGAGTCGTTGAAATCCACTGTGATCATAGGCGTACGGGAAGGCATTTTACTGGGGGGGCGGAAAAATTTGCCCTGAAAATAACAATTTGCCCTAAAAATAAACAGTATGCCCCGAAACTAACTTTTTAAATTTAATCCGAATTGGGCCTGAAACCTCTTGTAAAGCTGTTCTATAAAGTTGAATTCGTTTACAACCGCTTCGTACGTAACGTCAATTCACCTATAACGTTGCATTTTGTTCGGTGCCGATGCCATTTTCTACATCAGGGGTTCCCAAACTTTCCCGTCTGTGTACCCCTTCAGCATTTCGATAGATGAGCGTGTACTCCTTAACATGGGCGCCGGAGAGATTTTTTCCAGGAAGGGGTCAATAGTGGATTTTCTCGGGGTGGGCCAAAAATATTTTTGCATGGGCGGCCAAAAGTGGCAAAATGACATTTTCACCACTCGAAACTAAGAAAACAACCTCTTTTTGCAAAAACTGATGGGAAAATGTCAAATTTCAAAATCTTGGTGCGGCCTTGGCCTCCACTTCCGAAGCCCATGCCCCTGAAACTTCTTATGATAAAAAGGCTGAGGAAAATAACAAAAATATATTTGCCGATAAGCATGCAATGATTTTTACAAACAATCTTCAGTTATTTTTATTTTTGATTATAACAGCCACAGAAAATTTTGTATCGGCGTTGGTGGTAGGACCACAGGAATACCGATACTTGTTCGCTAACTTGCAACACTTCGTACAACACTACATTACAGACACTTCCTCAACATAGTTGTTGGCTAAGTCGTAACACTTGGTACAACACTACATCCAGAGTTGGACATGAAAATCGCATTTAAGAAATAGCGTCCAACCTAAGTCCTGGTGAAGTACGAATGGTTTGTGGCCCGCACACATCCTCAAACTAACACTAACGTCCGGGCACTCAGTCACAAAGTAAAATACGGTTGTAGTGTTCAAATAATAAGGACTAATACTGGTATAAACAATCTGACTACATCAAAGCGCGCAACCATTGTTGGACTTTTTGCATCGTTCAAGAAACAGATACACATTTTTTCGATATGGTCTCAAAGGTAGGAATGTTACATTGAACTTGATAACTACTAGCACTCGCTCGCCACGGTAGGTTGTACAGAGCCCTGCAACCAAAGTTGTAGGCCGAACGCAATCAGGGGATGCATGCCTTCCTGAAATCACACCAATAATTATAATGCTTACATGGACCTGCAGAAGGAACGAATGAGTACATTTTTCACTGCGTTCGAACATCGGGAAAAAGAAGCTCGCAGCTTGTTTACTGCTTCATATTGATATCGCATTTGTCTCTGAATGTTTTTGTCATCTGAGAGCTCAATATCTAATGCGATCCCCAAATATTTGTAGCAGGAAGCAGATTTTACTTTTAGTACACCCAGTTTCAGCAACGGGATGGCCGTGATTTTTGCACTCTTAGCCTTAAACATCATACAAACAATTTTGCTGCAGTTGAAAATAATTTCATGCAATCCTGCATCAACCTGACACACATCTAGTATTCTTTGCAACCCACGTACGCTTGGACAAAGCACACAAATGTCATCAACAAACGTCAAATGGTTCATTAAGATTTCACCAATATAATACCCAGCTTTAATGTTGCTTGGTTCAAGAGATAAATCATCTAAATATACAGCAAAAAGTATGGACGCAATACTCCCCCTGGTCTAACCCACTAGTAACATGAAATGGTTACAAATTCATATATAGAAATAATTTGAAATGAATAATGCATAAAAATATTTTTTCATTCTCTTGCTAACCTTCAATGTACCCTTTTAGATAGGCAAATGTACCACTAGGGGTACATGTACCCCAGTTTGGGAACCCCTGTTCTACATGCATTTCAACTCGCTTATAACTTCAATTCGGCAGTAACGTTCTTTATACTGTGCAATACCCTGGATGTGCCGTTACCGGTAAACTCTGGAGTTACAGTACCTTGCTTGTTAACTCAAGGGGGTGAAGTTTCTTGCGTGTTGTGTTCTCCCAGACCAAAACTTTACGGTAATTGCCTTTACTGGATGAATATATTGTATTGAAATTTTTTTCACCTTGCCCTGGAAAAGAGTTTGCCGTGAAATTGTCCACTTTATTGAATATATTTTTTACCATTCAGGATTTTTGAGCAATTTGCGCTTGCCCTGAAACCCAGAGTTTGCCCTGAAACTTTTCACTGTATTGAATATAGTTTTACATTCAGGATTTTTGAGCAACTTGCCTTTGCCCTGAAAAATAAAGTGTGCCCTGAATTCACTGTATTGAATATATATTTTTTATCATTCAGGATTTTTGAGCAACTTGCGCTTGCCTTGAAAAACAGAGTTGCCCTGAAATTTTTTATCATTAAGGATTTTTGAGCAACTTGCGCTTGCCCTGAAAACAGAGTTTTCCTGAATCCACTGTATTGAATGTATATTTTTTATCATTCAAGATTTTTGAGCAACTTTCACTTGCCCTGAAAAACACGACTTGCCCTGATATTTTTCACTGTATTGAAATATTTTTATCATTCAGGATTTTTGAGCATGTTGCGCTTGCACTGAAAACAGAGTTTGCCCTGAAAATTTTCAGGACAGGGGGACGGCCGCCCCCCCGCCCCCCACCTCGTACGCCTATGACTGTGATGAAGTTGAAATGCAGTTGACTGCCTGGTCCTTCAGCGTAGATTGGGGTCATTTGGGCTTTTGATTGCAAGAATTTGATGTATGTATTATTCTCAAGGAAGCCTTTCGCTGTTTTGAATTTTATCAGCAGATGTGCCAAAATAAGTGTTTATTTTGCGGTAGATACAGTCCAAGAATTGTTCAAGCTAATTTGCTTCCTGTTACTGGAAGTCTTAGCAATTAAGAGCCCCTGTGCAGAATATTTTGGGCTCCCCTGCGCTCGCGTAAATGAAAGTTAGAAAGAAAGGTCATCGTTTTCAAAAAATGAGTTTTGTATTTACAATTATACTGATATCTGATGATGAATTTGCACCAACATTTATAGCTTCTTTGGTAATACATTAACCTTTCCATATACCGTATGTACCATAATCCACTACACAAATAACAAAATTGTTCACAACGTACAGCGAAATAAAACATCCAACATTTTCCATAGGCAAAAATAACCTCAGCATCTTCACCTTCATTCGTTCGCCTTGCACAAAAAACAGGGAAATGTACTGTAAGTCTGCAAATCGCTGCAGTCCAAAAAATCACTAAATACTGTGAACTACTCCTACATCAGTTCCATAAAAATAGTATCTTATATTCTTATATCTTGCGCAAAAACGTCGCACACTCATCCTGCCACACGTATTAGAAAAGTATTTGAAAAATGCATGAGGAAAATGAATGAATGCTACAACATTTATTTCTTTTCTGAATCTCTGCAGTGAAAGCGATGAAAACGTTAACCCTGCTCAGGTAACCTCTGCTCAATTTGGGCAAACGGTTCTTCTACTTAAAATAAAAATTAGTTAACGTTCACATAGAAAGCTGGTTCTTTCAGTAGCTGCATTTGTTTAGACCAGTGGTGGGCAAACTTTTTAGACCAAGGGCCACATACAAAATTTTTAACCCAGCTGCGCGCCAAAGACCAATTTTTAAAAACATAACGGTACCCATAAAACCCTAACGAAATTGAAGCAAGCAGAACATGCGCAGCATTTCCACACATTTCCGTTTTCGACATGTATATCAACAGTTATCACGTACAAGGGCGCAACCAGGATTTCTTTATTTTTTATTTAACGACAATCTTGCTACAGGCGGTAGCCTGACTGGCGCAATTTTGTCGTGTCACGTCGAGCTATGATAATGTAACAACACAAAAAGAATAGAAAAACAAATGGAAACGCAAAAACAAATCCACGGCATAGCCAGCAACTCATACGGCACTACAGGAACACATCAAAATCTATTACAAGATTTGAGAAAATCATCCACGGCACAAAACACAGCAACCGAGACATGTGATGGTTCGTTATCAAATAAGAAAGCCAAATAAGAAAATACGCAGCAACTGAACGTTACTCAGACAATCGAAGAACTCAGGTGACATGTTGTTAGTTACAGTATTATAGACCCTGTTGAAAAGGATCGAACGTGCGACATCATGAAAGTTACAGCAAAAGAAAAGGTGAATCTCAGTTTCGATATCGCCGCAAACGCAAGTACTGTACGATACGATTTTTTGTTGATATTCAATGGACTGTGGGCGAGGCGAAGGGGGGGAAGGTTGATTGCAATGAAAATAGAAATTGCAATGAAAACTGAAAATTGCAATGAAAATAGAACAATTTCATGTCTCAACCTAATTTACTTTTATTGCAGATAGAACCACAAGCTTGAAATGAGGTTCTGTTTAAACCTTAAACCAACCACCAATGACGTCTACGGGCGAAATATTTGGAATTTTACTTACTTTTTCGTTCATTTGGTAAAAGCACTTCCCACAATTTTGTTCGGAAAATTGCTTTTGTTCTTCATCACATAAAAAGTTTTCCAAAATCAACAGGTTGTTTTTTTCTAATTGGATGAGATTGAAAAGACTGCTAACTTGTAAAAAAACCCACGCGCGCGTCTAAACCTGTCAATTAGTCCAGCATAAGCGAGTAAACAAAATCTGCCCATTTTGGGCAAGGACAACAAAAGTGTTTGTGTTTAGAGGTTACCTGAGCAGGGTTAATGGTTCAAGAAAGTAAGGAAAGGTTTCCCATTAGTTTTTAAGCATTCAGTTCTGACTCAAAACGGAGCTGAGGGAAAATGATGTAACACTGTACAGTGTCAAGGACATGACACCAGTTATATCTGTGAAATAGGTGGCTAGTTCACATAAGGCGTGACTTTATGTGAAACTCTACCTTTTTTCTAGAACTAAATACTTCTCTCATTCAATAAACATATTTTGTTTTTCATGTACCCGATACTTCTTGGATTAATGTTTGCTGCTAATATTACTGTAATCTGTCCATGCCCTTGTCTCTTCAACTGCGTTTGGTGACACCATGCATCTGGTTGGATATAACTCATCCATGGAACTCACCCCACTATGGTCCTTGGGTAAATTGTTATTTCTTCACGATATATATATGTAAAAATTGTTTTATTATCTTGGTACTTGTTTTTGTATTGAAATGTCATGTTTCTAATTGCATTGCTCTCTGTCTTGCGACCTTATTGCTGTTCGCTTCCTTCACCTACGTGCTTGCTTCACCTGTTGCTCATCTGTACATACCTCAACTCTTCACTCACTGCGTGTCCACCATCATCTGTGTTATGTTGATGTATATTGTGTCTGTACTATAAAACAATCGTTTTACATACTTTCTTTTCTACTGTATTATTCTCCGCCCTTTATATATTGTTTCTGTAGATATTTTTTGACACCACATTTTTCCTGCATACTCTGTTTTTGTGTGAACTTTGTGCCTGATTTTTCCCATTGTTTGGTTCAATGGTTTTCTGTATTTTTTTTATTATCCTTTTGGATGGGTCAATATTGCTGGGTACGTTTGTTTTTTTTTCTTTGCATTGCATTTTAATGATGACATGATTTGTTTGATTTCATTTCATGTTTGTTACATAAGGTAATTACATTGCTTGTAGCAGCTTGTGTTCTGATTGATTCTGTTTAGCCTTGAGTTTTTTTTGGCTTTCTCTACTTTTGATTCAACCTTTCAAAGTTTCACCCATAAACCTTGCTGGCAGATTTCAGGACTGAGGCGCGTAGTGTTGCGTGAAATCGATTTCGCACAGAAAATTTCCGATGGATTCACTTGTTTGTCACCTCTGTGAAAAATTGGTGCTTCTCACATAGCTGTTTGAAGGATGGAACTACCCTGGGGCAAGGTTAAGCTTTGCAACAACGCATTGTTCGTGGAATTTCACTGCCCTAAAATACAGATAAACATACTTTTCTTCTACAGTAAATCAGTTGAAAAAGAGCAAATAGACCATACCTAATATGATAAAACTGAAATGAATGAAATACGCAGTATTCACGCACAACGCTTTAATCAGATTTGAATGTTGCTTTGACTTTAACAGGCTACAACTACTACGCTTATTGCATAAAGACTTAAAGAAGTGATTATCACAAAACTGCAAATCGTTGGTATATGCTGAATAAATAAACTTTTGCTTATGTATTTCTCTGCATGCCATTTTGCTTCAAAATATGTAAACCGGGTAACTAGTAAGTTTATAAGTGTGCCAGCCACGCAAGCGGCAGCTACATGTCTGAAATCGCGCAAAGAGAAAAGAGCTGCAAATATCGAAAGCATAACATCCCCAATGGCGCAGTAGCCATTGGAGTACTCCTTTGGTCTGTTGCAGTTCGACGAGATCCTTTCGGGGAGCAAAGCACTACAAAATAAGCAAGAATGGTGTAGCTAGCAACTAAATCTTGCAACTATTAGCAAATGGTTCAAAAAAGTAAGGGCTCACTGTTCCTAAATTGAAACCTTTTGAATTTTGACATAAGGCCCCTTATTTTTATTGAAGAAAATTGGGCCCTTATCCATTACCAAAGAATAAAGGGCCTGCTCTTTTTTGATTAGTGCAGTTAGCATCTCGGCTTAGGTACCTCTTGCACTTTGACTGGGGCACACTGTCGTTTGATCACAGGCTATTTACATTTTATCATTTTGCTGTTGCTTCTTTTCTTCAGGTTGAAAACCCAAATGTGTTAAATCATATCAATAATCACAATTTCACTTAGAAAGCCAAACTAAGTTTCTTACTAAATATTAGTTAACGATTATAATAAAAATGCCATCGTGAACAAAAGTTCATCAGATTTTGAAAGCGCGTAAGTTGAAAATTATGGTCCCTCAAAGTGCGCCAATTAAAAATGTTGCCCCCCATTTTGCACACCCCTGCACACTCACTAAGACCACTACAAGTGGTATCATTGAGTTTTTGTCGACAAAGGGTACTTTTAAGTCTCTCAAGGCCAAAATGTTGGCTAGAACACAACCAACTATAACTCTCCAGCTGATAGATGTGGAGAGCGGTGCAAACCCTCTGAAGTTGCGGAAAGTCTTGTAAACAAAAAATTGGGAAATTTTGGATTTGAACTTTTTGGCATGACGTCACAACTGTTGCGGTCAGTTGATTTTTGCATGACGTCATCCGGGCCTGAGAAAAATGATCAAGTGGCAATTTATTTGTTTTATCTTTTGAAACAAACTAAGTAAAAACCTCACTTTTAGAGCCCTTGGTTGGCCATCTAGCGTTAGTGTTTGGGAAGTCATGGCTATTTTTGGCAAAATTCCAAATAGTTAGATTGTTTGCAATTTTGCCAAAAATATGCTACATTGCTCTCTATTCATTTGTTATTGATGTTATTATCTCATTTAAATCCTATAAACATCAGGCAAACGCACTTTGTAGCTTTACTATTAAGAATAGCTGTTCGAATATTCTGCTGATGAGGTGATTCGCGCACATCCCGTTCCAGGTGAATCACACAATCAACGCAACACCACCGGAGAGGTTGCAACAATATCATGTCTTGAGCTATTATCCAGTGCGGCATTTTCTGTGAGAGGCAGGGCGTCAGATTGCGCTTCTGCGTGCCACTGCATCTTGGGATTTTTCAACCGAGAGAATGTCCTTCACAATGACTTTGCATAAAGATTGCTGAGGCCCCGGGCAAAATCGTGACCGCGAGGCCCTGTAAACCTTTTGCGCAACTGCGTAACGTTGCACATGCCCACGTTTCAGCTTTGCAGAAGCACCGGTCAAAAGCGTGAAAACTGGTTTGGCAGCTTACACTTCAAAGACAACCGGGAGTGGCCCAGTACGGCGGTTCGTATATAGCTAATTTGTGCAAACAGAAAGGTGTATCACGAAAAACGATCCTTTTGCTGCTGTGACACTACACAACAATCTTTTTTGTCATAGACTCTCTGCCCATCTTCACTGCACAAGTTGTCCATTCACATACCTAGCTTATTGAGGAAAGGTATGTCAACGCTCTCTCGCAGATCAAAACGCACGCCGTTTAGAAAAAAATTTCTCAACGAAATATCACGCAAAAGCAACTTGAACCGTACTAATTGACTGAGCTTTATAGTAGTTCAGGGGTGGCCAAACTGCGGCTCTTCGAACTTTTGCATGCGGCTCATTCAGCTTTCCGAAAAACTATATATTTGTTGTTTATTTTCTATTTCTATTGCAAAGTGTAGAAATATTGTAAAATGGCACCGACTACTGTGGTAGCTAGCGTGCCGTACAGTATTACTTTTGCAAGTCGTTCGAAAAAGAATTATGATCTCATTGAAGCGCAAATTGCAAATAAATCTGTGTTTTTAGATTTTATGTTGCTGCTCTTTGTAACTTTGGTTTTACGATATGCGGCTCATATATAGAGTAGGTTCGGCCACCCCTGCAATAGTTACACCTTTAACTGTTCCAAGATCTAGTGGACAACAACGATTTGTTTGATCTGAGACTGATGCCCTCATGATCACAAGAGCTTTGCAACTAATTGTTACCTCAGCGCATTATACGGTAATTGCAAAGGCGTTAGATTGTGAAGAATACTTAGTAACGGATTTATTGAAGCGCCCTGGTCTCTGTCACTCTGCATTTTGAAAAAAGTCAACTACGAAAAGTTTCATGACGCCGCAGTTTTTTGCGCCCGAAATCGTTATTGGTTGTCTCCAGGTCCGTATCTCCAAGAACCCCACGCTTCATGTTCATTAGAGCCAACATGTTCAGTTTTTCTTCCCCAAATGAACTTCGAAGATAATTTGTAATTCTACGCAACTTAGAACTCACTGAATGGGAGCCCTGCATGTGACTGTTGAACACAGACATCTTTGGCAGGCAAAGCAGCGAGACAGTGACACTGCAGATAGCGGTAAGCCGCGTGTAGTTTTATACTGTGTGAAAAGAAGCATGAATAAATCTGTAGCAGTGCTTCCACAAGTTTGAAAATTCCATTGTTAGCGTGAAACTGAGATCAACATACCCGAGTGAATTGCTCCATCAAACGACTCTTATGCAGGATTCTTTTCACACAGTAGGAGAGAGAGAGACAGAGAGAGAGAGTTTATTGGCACAAACATTCAACAATTTCATGCAAAAATAAAATTAAGGCGCTGGGACACCGAAAAAAACCTGCAAAAGAGATTGTCTCGTCGGGCGCCCCTCGAAAGTTTCATCAATTTCTATCGTGGTTTAAAGTTGATGGCCGAATTAGCGCGAATTTAATAAGGTTGTAGTTTTGAAGAGGTTGCAGTCTGCTGGATGATCAACACAGTTGCGCGCGAGTGCTAGGTCGCAACCTGTATCTATCGTTGTTTGCTCAGTTTCGCAAGGAGCTGAACGTGGCAGAGAAAGTGTAAAATCAGCTAAAATGAAACTCTGCCCTGGTTTCCATAACCCTTTCGCATCCAAGCAGACGACTGTTGCTCTATAACAGTTCATATTTTTGTGTCAAGAGGAGGTCAATTCTCCCACTTCTGCAAAAGCCGGCCGCTTGAGGAGCCATGCGCACTGTGGTGTACAAAGCTTCACAAGTTGCGCAGAAGCATTTCATGATGGTGAAGAAACTCCAAGGCGCCGGTCTGCTGCATGTGATATTGAACAACATTCTTGGCGCATTTTCCCTGCAAAAGAAAGAGACCGCGGCAGCAAAAAAAGAGAAAACGGCAACCAATACAACGGAAAACGAAACAGCAATAAACAGTCAATTCATACACGCAAAAACACACTAGAATCTAATACTAATGTTGCACTCACAGTATATACCTGTTTAGCTAATATCAATGGTACATTACAAACAGGCAGAGATCGGAAAATCCCAGGTGTACAGCCCTAACCTTAGCGTAGTTTCATAATATCGCATAGGATAATCAATCACTATATTCATTAACCAGTTTGTCTTTTAACTGCCTTTTGAAGGCAGGTGGTGAAATATCATATAAAGAAGGATCAATGGAGTCCCAGATTTTTGGGCCAAGGTGTTTTAGAGATCTTTTGCCTTTGACTGTCGAAGCCAGTTGCCAAATGTATCCACCTCGTGTGGCAGCACGGGTTGCATGGGAGTGGGCCTGATTTACAGAAGTAAACAAATGATCGAAATTAACAGGTATTCTACCCCAGTGCAAATTATGCATGAACTTACCTATTTCAAGAATGTATATATCATTAATTTTAAGAAGGTTTAAGTTTTTATACAATGGTGAGACTCTCGACTTGTAAGAGCTATAGGTCATTGCTCTTAATACTTTGTTATGTAAAACATTCAGTCGGTTCAAAGCTGTTTTTCCAGCTCCACCCCAGACACCAATTGCATATTGGAGATGACTATAAGTTAAACTGTAGTAAACTGATCTCAATGCATTATTACTTAGGTAATATCGTATCCTATAAAGCATTGCAACACTTCGGGAGAGTTTTATTTCAAGGTTATGTATGTGGTCTGTCCAGGAAAGATGTTGGTCGATATACACCCCAAGATACTTGGTGCAAGTTGTGTGTTTTATTTTATTGTCATTGATTTTTACATTAAAATTACAAGATTGGCTTAAGTTGCTATTGAGAAGCATATATGTAGTTTTTGAGTAATTTAAAGACAACTTATTATATCTCATCCATTCATCAACTTTTTGCAGTTCATTATTCACTCCATTTTGCAGGTTGGCGGAATTGGCACAGGCTATTGTCAACAATGTGTCATCAGCAAAGAGTGTAGGAGTTAAGTT
>Ga0210059_1008102_pt1 | contig 16627 bp, 13 predicted proteins | sample Ectturendosymbi2_FD_188042 | JGI IMG/M metagenome (GOLD analysis project Ga0210059, IMG submission 188042) | Ecteinascidia turbinata endosymbiont from Florida, USA - Sample 2 (SPAdes) (version 2) | ecosystem: Host-associated > Tunicates > Ascidians > Unclassified | place: Key West, Florida...
GATACAGCCCCTCCACAAAAATGACACGATACGTTTTGAAACTTCAGCGAAAACCACGAAAATGCTTCCAATCACAAGATACATGTACGATTTGTGATCATTAAGATCTTTTCTTTTGATTCTTTGAAATCCGGGACATCCGATGAAAAGTCTCTGTTTCCTTATCGCTCTTGGTATTCTTCATATTTCAACCAAACCAACTTGGCAATCAACACACCCGCAAGCAAAAAAGATTAAAATCTAAAATTTCAAAGAAAAGATTGATAATGGTAGGGTATGGTTTTTTTATGAATTTTTGTGACTCAAATCGGGAAATAAAACGAATGCCACACCTTATGTGACACCTTGCCACACCTTAAGCACGTCTTATGTGATATTTTTGGACTGATGCAATCTCAGCAATGTAGTCGTCAATGTGAGTAGGTAATCCACCACCACAAAAGGAGTACATGAATTTGGCATCCGATAATTTAAATAAGTTTGGTATTTCTAAACTTTTGTGCTTGGAATTGTGAACAGTTGTTTTAGTTTTCCCTTAGTCAAGGGTTCTCACAAATTTGCTCTGCAATCTGGATAATTGTTATTTGGTCTCCTCGATGCCAAGAAAAATTAAGTAATTGCAATTTACATCTTGCAGAAAAGTATGATTATTTAATGATGAATTGGATGCGATTAAGATGAAAGCTGACCTGATTCACAATGGCGAAAGGCAGTTGCGACGTGATGAACTGATGTAACCTCAAGTGGTGTTCAAAGCACTCGTTGTTGGGTGCAGACACACACCTTCGAATGTAAAATATCATAAGACTTCTACCAGACTTCTTTCTCTTTTTAGTCCTCTTTCACAAACAATATTTATTTTGTTTACCCTTAAACACACACAAATACCATGGAATTTGAGAAGGATTTTCATTGAATGTCAAAAGGATATGGTTTGTATGTATCGCAGGATCCGGGATACGCATTACCCGACGGTACTGTAGCACCGATTGACAAATCTGTACCTGCAAGCAAAAATTTGAGTCATTCAGTAGAGTACAGTTGTACAAACATTTATTTGCACTCATTTCCTTTATCCCTGAAACCCATTAATTCATACTGTTTGAATTTCAAGGACGTAAGCAACTTAGTTGCAAGCAAGACACATTGAAACCATAATTGCTTCAACAATCAGAAAAAAATAGTAAAATGCGTATAGGACAAAACAAGCTCGATTGAAACAAGGTTTGCCTTCTTGGTTGGTATTCATTTATATCAACGCCAATGGTTTTCGGTTATATCCATCCTAATGAAAAAGGAAATATTATTGCAAAAAGTTTTTAAATGAAGTTGAAAAGCATTTCAGACCTTTTCTCAAATTGAGTTTTTTTTCTGGCACTGGACAACAATGACAGATGATTAACACGATAGGCTTCTGCACAAAATTTCGAATTCCAGAAATATGTTAGTGTATTCGATTATAACTGCACTAATACGGCAATGATATGGAAATTGATTTCCAACCTTATTGTGATGCCACAATGAGGTTGGACAATTATGTAGAAAGTGTTTTATTTCATTCCTATAAACGATGTACAAATAACTATTCTTTTAGACCATTTCAAACGAACATAAACTGTACAATTTTTTCTGCTAATCAAGTGTCTTTCACCTTCCGGTTCTAAGCCTCATTCATTGGTCACATTTCTGTTTCATTGACGCAGTATCGCTTGAATCAACATGATTTAAGGCCCTCAAGTCGCTGTGGCTGCGCTAATCAATGAATTGGACCCGAATCATGGCCAGAGTGAACGCTGAATGTTGCGATAAAAAACAGCGCCTGTGTTAAAGATGATGACAGAAAACGCCTGGTTTTAGGAAAGTGGGAAAACTTCCCGATTTAGTCCTGGTTTGCGCTCACAGTTGATGCACGTATACCAAGTAACAAACCTGGTGGAAGGATGTTCACAACCATCATCATTCCTAGATCTTCGTGAGCTAAAATATGGCAGTGCATGATTACCGGACAGATGAATTCGTCAGTCACGAAACGAATCTGTTGATGAAATTTCCTGAATAAATGCACGGTTTCATTTAAAACGACCATATATTCTATTGGCAGAGGTCAGACCGCAGTCAGCTGCATTGACGTGCCAGAGAATAAAAATCATTGAAAATGATTGAAACCAACAACCGGTGTACGGTGTATTCGCACATGGCAATGGGCCTAAATCCATCATTGTTCGGTTGCATTAAAACCCTTAACTACCACGCGGGCCACTATAATGGCCCGTGTTTTTTTTGTTATAAGTCGCTAGCCGCTACAGCTAGAGAGTTGTTCAAACCCTCTAAGAATGCGGCAAGTCTTCTTGGTTCTATTAAAAAAAAAACTAGGTTAGTGGTTCGCATGGGAGAGGCTCGGAAAGTGGGGGTGTTTTTGATTTTTTGACCAATTTTTACGGACCCTGGAGGCCAATTCAATGGGCCAAAATTTTGGAATACACATTATGGTCTCCCGCGTCGATAGAGCACTTGCTTGACCTTCTAGCATGTCTGGAACCAAAATTATGGCCCAAAAACCCCATTTTACCCCAAAAATGAAAAATGAATCAGTCTCCCACTGGCGGCTACAGTAGCTCGCGATAACCCACGATAACTCCCCGCTAGAAGATGCTACCGAGATATATGAGCCCTCGAAAGACTCATGAAGTCTTCCAGTTTGCACTGAAAAAAAAACATTTTAGATTTCGATTCCGGGTTTTCGGTGGGTGGGGTTAGAAAAAGGGAAGTTTTGACTCTTTTTTGGTTGTTTCATTATGACGTCTTCACCTCCACAAAAGGCCAAAATTTTGGCTCAAAGTTTCTGGTGCCCAAGAAGCGGCCAAAAGACCCCAAATCGTTGAGGACATGGCTGAGTAATTTCAGGGGTTCTCCCTAATTAATTTCCGGAAGTTTGGCCTTAACTTTAGAACCAGAAATGCTAGAAAGTCCATCAAACCCTCTAAAGACTCATATTGAAGCCTAGAACCCAAAAAAACTTCGTGTCACCAAATCTGATGGATGGTTCGACTCCCGGGAAGTGACGTCATTATCCAAATGTAAACGAACATGCATAAACATCCTCACATTGTGTAAACATCAACAAAAAACCGTGATCTGAAGCTGAAAATTTATTTTCCAGTCTAAACTACTTGTCTTTACGAATCTTTAGGGGGTTTGAACAACTCTCTAGTATGTTCTAACGGCAAGTTATGGCCATATACAAACAGGGTGTTATTCTACCCATGGTTACCTTTTTAGGGGTAGAAATTTTGACCACTTTTTGGTTTTTGTGGCATAAGTTTTGATCCAGACATGCTAGAAAGCCAATCAAGGGCTCTAAAAACTAGTAAGATAGCATAGTTTCATCAAAATATTTGGGCCAAAATGTGGGCCCATTCGATGGGCGTCCAGGTCCGGGTAAAGTAGGCAATAAAAACGCGAACTCCCCCCTCTTATGACGACAACCCAGGAGAACCCCAGACCCAAAACTAAAAACTTTTTTTATGAATCGGAACTACTAGACTTTCTGAATCCGTAGAGGGTTTGAACACCTCTCTAGCTGCAGCGGCTGACGAGTTATAACCAAAAACACACAGGCCATTATAGTGGCCCGCGTGGTCGTCAAAGGGTTTTAACAACGCCATAGCTCTTCCACTGACGGCGTTAGAGAGCTGTTCAAACCCTCACGATCATGGCTGCAACGTATCAAATGACAAATGTCGGCTAAAAAGCAAACAAATTTCATGCAAAACATATTGTAGTTGCATTGCATTGGGATGTCTTTGTCTGCATTGTTGGGTTTATAAACGTTTTCAAACTCATTATAATTTCATAACTTCAAAAATGTTTCTGTTATTTACGTTAAAAACACTTTAACAAAAATGTTTTCAAATAGTTTGTGAGTGAAGACGGAACGCGATTTTTTTTACAAATTTCCTCAACTTTTCTACAGAAAGTTGGGTTGCGTATGCGCACCTCATTAACTTGGATAGTGTTCAGTATTGCAGACAAAATCTACTCCAGTCATTAACGTTGAGTCTGGAAGATGGAAACGAGATTGAATTTTTTCTCTAATTTGTGTTTGCAATATTAGGTCCCCTAGATCAAGCCCATGATTAGGCGACTTAGTGTGGGCGAAACCCCTTTTAAGATTTTTACGCCCCTGGGAAAAACGTGTTGGAAAGGTTTGAAAACAATTGGACATAGTTTAAAAAGTTTGGGTCCCAACCAGAAAACTATTAGTCCCACCAAATATTAATGGCTGGTTCTGGGCTTGACCAGATATCGATAATTATCTTCAATGAGGCGAAAACCTAACGATGAACCATGCGAAGGATCAATCAAGCAGAACAATCAACTAACAACATGAATATTCAACATGTTCTTTGTGAAATTGAACTCCAGCTACGAGGAATCGAGAACCGCCAGGCTGCAGTCATGCGCATGCACCTCGTTTAAATTAATTTAACACCTTGTTCCATTTCTTTCCCATGAAAGAAAAAAGTGAAAATTCTGAGACTAATGAAAAGATAATTGGTATAGTATTTCCGAAAACTTGCACTTTTCTGCGTAAACCTTGAGCGAATCATATTCTCGAAAGTTCATCCCTTCCATGGAAAACCTCTCCTATCAATTCCTCCACTTCTGCTACTGTACAACCTATTGTTGTGAAATTCCTAAACATGAAAGACCGGAACTCCATCCTCAACCTTGCTTCCCATGCTGGATAGTTTGAATGTTGCATAACAAAGCACCTTCCATTGGCAATGCAAACTCAACGAAGCAATCTCCTCAATATTGCAAACGAACTCTACGAACAAGGAAAGCGAATCCTGTGGAAAATTGTCGACAAAGACTACAGACCCTTTGCTGACGGTGAGTTTGTCCTAAGTAATATTTATGTGTCTACCAATCTCACATTTTAATAGTCGCAATATTTTAGCTTATAACTCGTAAGTGAAGCTCGCGGAATTGACTGCTAGATTTCTAGATTTCTAGATTCTTCTGTATCAAATAACCTTCTACGTCTTCCCGGTTTTTGCTCTCCTTTCCGTCTTGACCGGAATCGCCATGGTGTCAAGTGCATTTTTTCAGCGTAGACTTGAATTAGAATGTGCCGGCAATGAAATACTCTGACTCGAATGTTGAACTACAAAAACTTGTGATATGCCCAACTGTTTGCATTGTGCTCACTGTTCTTCAAGTCATAAGTGTAACGGCGCGCAGCGACTTATGTCCAATCCTTGTTCAATGGCTTCAAGCTGTGTTGATACGGTTACTAGTTATCTAATGTGTGCAACTCTCTAGATTAAGAGGGGGTTTGATTTGCTTGATGCTACCTTAAGCCTAACGTTAATTGACATCATCTGTACAGATACCGCAGTATTCCTGCCAGCTACGGTTCCCGTGGCTTCCTTGTGTAGGCCAGCAGGTTCTTGACCGTCATTGCCTGTTTACAGAAACCGCACGGAGATCCCGTGGGCGAATTGACCTGCTTCCGCGTGTACCGCCCTCGTGGTTGCCAAGTAGGTCGGCAACGGCATTTGACGGTTTGTCCTATCTCGCGTGAAGATTAACTGTTTTTCCTTTTGGTCTCGCATAACGTGCAGTAAAAACACAGTCCAGTGTAATTTCGAGTTAGTAATATTTCGGCTCTCGTTGTGTATAAAGCAAATTTTGCTGAGTGAGAATATTTCTGATCACTGAAAAGAACAAATATCTGAGCTGTTCATTTCACACCAATTGGTATGTAACATATGTTTATTCTCATTTCTCTTGAACGTCTGTAGCTCACACCGAATCCAATGCAAGTTTATCGCTGTGTCTTTAATTCGCGTAGATTTACCTGACAATAGTTGCAGCAAACTCCCTTTCATTGATAATTGCTGAACTGACTTGATTCGCAGTCGAGCCTTCAAGGATTGTCTTGCCACGCTGGGTTAATCGCCAGTGCAGTCTGATAGTTTGCTGTTGCTGCGTTTGGTTGTATCGCTTAGTTGTTTCTGTGGTATTTCAGAAACCGTATTTGACGATCAATCGCCGTTGAAGTTTGATGCCTGTTGGATTTGTGACAACAAAGTTTGCCTTGATTGATTGCCCTCTGTTTTCGTAGCTGTAGGGAATAAGAGAGAGTCCCTCACCAATCCCACATGTCACAGCACCCCTCTTTGTTTGCACTGACCATCTATTGCGCCATTGCATTTTCATTTGCTCCAATGTTCACCATTGGTTGGTTTGCTTAGTGCAATGGCTTCTTGTTGTGCTTCTGCTTGTTTGATTGAGTCTTATGAAACAATAAACCATTTCTATTGTCCTGCTGTCATCCTGTCTCCGTGGTAGGAGCCAAATAATGACGATGACAGTTATTCAAACACGTGCAGTGCAAATTGCGTAGAAGCACAGGGGTCTGCCTTCAGACCTTCATTGTTTCTAATATTTGTCAACGACATTGCTGAATCCAATGAATTCTCCTTGTCATTGTTGGCAGACGACACAGCCTTATTATTCTCTTTTCAGAGTCCATTTCATCTCCATCAGGTTCTAAATCTTGACTTGCATACCTTGTCCCACAGGCGGAATCTATGGAATGTAAATTTTAATGCAGCAAATACCAACGTTTTACCATTTCTCAACTCATTTCTCTCAAACGTCTTTTACATGTAACTAAATTTACCTCAGTGAAACTGATTCATACAAATATTAGGGCTTATATTTCATTAAAACTTCTGACGGCATCAACACATCTTGTCGACTAAACAAAAGATCACACTTAGATTTAACCGCCATCAAACAGCTTACCCACCTTGTTCCACCCCCGGGCCACTACAGATTTAGGTTTCTTGTCTTCTCCCAATGTTAGACTATGATTTTTTCCAACTGCTCAACTTCGGACAGCCTGCTCCTTGCGCACACACAGACAATGGCGGACAAAATACTGCTGTAAGGTTGATTTCTTGCAACACGTGACGCCACTGTCATTTCCGATTTCAACTTCCTTTCCTTTATCTAACATGATAGAACACCATATGTTCATATATTCTTTTATAAATTAAAAACTGGTCTCAACTCTGCTGTTCTGCATTCGTTTCTACCCTTGACCTAGAAAAATCTTCACCGTTGCGCCATGCCAATTATTTACAGCTTCCCCTTTCCAAACGTTCGTTAGTAAATAATTTATTTATATTAAACACTCGTCCTTTGGAATTCCTCCACCTTCTCATGCATTCTGCAATACTGCTTACCTTACCGCCTCGTGACTGGTTGCTTTTTATGTTCGTTTGCTGCCATTATCTTGTTTGTTCGTTTGCAACCGTTTATTTTGTTTATTCGACTCCTCCCGTTTATTTTATGCCCACTAACTTAATCAGACACGAGGCATCAATCAGGTCTTGACCTACCGCCAATTGCCTTAAAACAAATTCGTCGCATTGCATGCGATCCAGTCTACTCTGGCATATGAGACATTAACGTCTGCATGGTATCGGGTGGCTGTGGTAGACAGTTAAGAATATTCTGAAACGAACAAGGGTTTCAATATCTTAAACAAAATTTCAAAGCAAATCAAGCTGGTAAACAAAAAAACGAAGGAAATAACTTTTGTGAGATTAGTAAGCTTTCCGGATTTAATTCTTGTACTTTTATCAATGTGGTATAGCTAATCTTGTACAAAAAAAGAATATATTCCGTGACATTTACTCTAAGCATTAATACAATACACCAATGTGGGTTTTGGAAGCAGTTGGAAATTTACAATTTCCCCTCAAAGTTGGCGATGTGACAAACATGGAGTCATCAAGGTTTTGAAAAGGTTATGAGCATCCAGAGAAAGAGTCTGTGAATTACAATACCTGATAAAAAGAAAAACACCAACATAGCACGAACGCAAAATATTTCAAAAATCGATTTCAACACGCAGTTCTTGATCGCATACCAAGAATTGTATCGATGCCGAATTTCAACTAGTATCGCCGCCACTATTCATTCATCCTGTTCATTCGTCAAAACAGTTCCTAGCAAGGACATATAGAACATGCTGTTTATATCAACTTCAGTTGCATGTTTGGCTACAAAATTCCTGCTCACCGTTATGTTTGACAAGGGAGGAACTAGAAGAACGTCACGAAAGACTCCGGCTTCAGAGTAACCAATTGTCCCCGGACCTCCCTCCTTCCAGCGTTTGTCGTGTCCGAGGAATCTGTCCCAGTTAGGGGGCGGCTGAATGTTAATATTTGGATCTATGGACAAAAACACGAAAAAAATACTAACTCATCATTAAGTTGTACTGTAGTTACAGCAGTTTTTTTTATGGTTTGACGAAAACAGTAGTATTTGGTTTGCAAAATGCAACATACCAACAAACAATACTACGACATGGACCAATATTTCTGTCTTCGAAGTTAAAGTTGGGAGCAGATTTGGCTTAAATTTTTTTCCTTATTAACTTACCGTAGACAGCGTATTGCATATGGTCCGGTGTATTTGTTGTAGCTGATAACCTTCAACACACGAAATGAAACAAGCTCACGGATTATAATCAGAGAATGCAATTTCTGTCCTTTTTCAAATGTGTGCAAGAGTGTTTTATGTTAAGCTTAAAGGTGATTTTGATATATGTGTTGTTTCTTCTACAGCACGTATCAGCCTAATCAACCTCGCAACTGGAAAGATTGGAGGAAGTGGAAAAGATACCGCTGCTTGTGTTGTCTAGAATACTGTGTACTATCCATTCTTGAAACTGGTGTGTAGCGGAATCAAGGTCAAAGGGGTATAGATTTCCCCACAACCCAACCAACTTTTTTCAGGTCATGTTGGAAAAACCGATAGCATTTGTGATCTTCATCTCAAAACGTGAACATAATTATTTGCACCATGCCCTGTTAATGCGTGATTTTATACTTGTGTTTTCTTTTGTTCTTTGTGTGCTCGTATTGCGTAACTGATATTGCAATATTGTTCCATTGCGTTCACACATTTTGTTTAAAAATAAAATTGATTCAGTACAAAATGATACATGCGAAAAAGTACTCAATTGAATGTTTTCATTTTGTGTACTTGGGTGAATCTTGGAAATCATATTTATGAAACGTTTGGCAACATTCGGGTGATGCACTTTTCGGAAACAATATTTGGGATTGAATGTACAACCTTAGAGAAAAAAATGGTCAAAGGAACTTTTCCAAAAATCGGTTGACAATAATCGCTAGGACGCCTTGATTTGTGCTGTAAAACAACATGAGGTTTTCAGGTTGGGTTTCCATGGCATCTCGTCAAATATTTTCGAACCATGTTTTAACCTTGCCCAGATTCGTAATTCAAACAGGAAAGATGAAACAGATAGGAGCCAAAAATATTCAAACCATATGTAAGATTTGTGACAGATTTCAAGTTTGATAATCAATTTGAAAATTTTGTTCCAATCGAGATTAACGAAAAGCAATTTCAATATGGACACAACCTTTCAGCTTTCAGTTTTACACACCTTATGATGAATTACCGTTCTTCTTCAAACAACACTTTGTTTACAAACCTGGAAGTGGTTGACGTGAACGTGCAGCGGGTGGGCTAGATCAGGGCTGGTGTTGATCAGACACCATTCCTGAAGAGTATTCACTTCAACGTTGAATCTAATATTTCAAGGTAGACTTAAGATATATTTTTGTATTATTCTTGGCGCCCTTCAAAATTCCAGACAACCTTGCGTTGAATTTCAGTGTGTAAAAACAAGAAGATAGTTACCTCATACTTGCTACTTTACATTGAAATGTTTGCCATTTCTTGGTAGCAAACGTAAAGCTCACATAGTTCGAATAAAGTGAATAAAGAATTGGCGCAAATCACAAGGATAAATTCCGCATTCAAATCATGCCTCACTTGCTTGAAGTAGTGAAATGTTATTCTTTTAAACAAGATACCTGCAGAGAATATGTCTTTCTCAGTTTCTCTCCTAAATTAAACCTTCTGTCAAATTCTAATTTGTTTTTAAGTTCATGTGCAGTTAATTACCAGTACTTGAAAATGATTTGAGATGGTAGATCAATGTGAAAAGTTTCAGAAAAATCTGAAAACTTTGAACACATATCTCCTACAGACAGGAACCAGACATATACGACCTTGAACATCATGAAGATATAACATTTAGCGAATTGTTCGTTAGAGGCAAACCATTTTGTTTGTCAGTCACATGGAGGTCAAATCTCTGTTAGATTAAATTGGGTTTGGAGATCGGTTTTGGGAGCTTGAAAACCAAGCGTAAGCTTCTCAAAGCATGAAATGTTTCAACAGCCATCTACTCTAACACTTGTTACAAATCATAGGGGAATGTGGACGTCACTTAGGATGGGACAGCTCCTAAACCTTTCCATAGCAAGAATGCATCTGTGACAAAAAATTGAGATGTAGATTTACCGAATAGTGTGGTTGATTGGACAGGGTGCCCCATGGAAATTTTGCGGTCAAAAAAGAAAGACATAATGCCGTACACGACGGTGAGTTACGAAATAATGCTTAAGAAAAAAGATGCGCTATAATGATTATGAATGATACTATTAGACGACACATGTAAAATTTTGAAACACAAAATTTTTGATTTGGTTGTTCAATACCAAATGGACTTTGAAATAATCCCACTATTCTATCCTAAGATCACAGAAAAATACTTTGCAGAAGAATATTTACATGTCTTTACCGTGCATTTACAAACAAAAGTGTCAATACAGCCTTCTTCTCTGCACAGTGTGTTGCAATTACTGATGCACGCATCGTTAGAAAACACTGTTACGCACTGTTACACTATTAACGATACAAGTGTTGTCGAGCTGATTGTACCTGTAATAGGTTCCATTACTGAACTTATCCCTGTTTGTACACAAATTTGGATCTGCTTCAAATACAAATCTTCTTTGAATATCCTCGTATTTTTTACGGAGGAAGTTCCCGACAAACGGTGGCCTGGCCGGGAGCCGAGTTCGGAGCTTTGTATAGCGTCGTCGACCGGTCACTTTCAAGGTGAGTAACGTTTGGTTGTGCGGCATTTCGATTCCTGTTGACCATGCGTCCATTTCTGTGCTCGAAGATTGAAGCTGCGGAAGAATTCAATGTGACATGTTAGCAAAATGCAGGAAGTGTCGGAAATGATCAATGGAGAATCGCGAGTGCACATGTGTAGGAGCACGCGAATTTGTGAGGGCGTTATACATTTTTTTCAAAATTTCACACATTTGTCCGATCAGATTTTTGGCCAATTTATGCCTAAAAATTTTCTCCAAGAAAGACTACGAATAACTTTGTTAGGTGTGACCGCGCAAAAAGATCTTCTTGTGATATTCTGCAAACACTGCTTGTCATTTTTTGAAGTCAAACAACCATGGCCGAAATTTTTTTCTTGATTTTCTGGAGTTTTGAATATATTTTCAATGGATTTTCCCAGATTTTGGACAAATCCAAACTTTTGTGAGTGCGCTTGCACCCCAGCGTCCTGCATCACTGCTCGTGTGTCCCACATGGATACTTTAGACATGAAAGAACACTTTATCTAAATCTGCAAACACAACGCAGCTAACATCCCAAGCCTGAACATATGTAGGTGACACACAGTGGCGAAACTGACGGGGGGCAGGGAGCTGCCGCCCTCTCTGGGAAGCTAAATGTAAAAACTGGGCCCAATCGACAGAGGACACTTTCATATTTAGTCGTCTTTTGGGTTTCAGCAGGATCATGAATTTTTGTGTTTGTCGAGGTGTTTTCGTTTTTTTAGTTAGTATAGCCATCCACCACAACGAAATTCACTATCATTTCTCAACATATTTTCCAACTATTGGGTAGTCACCCCCAACTTTTTTCTGACTGTTGGCTTGTGGCCCCACTACCTTGCTTACACAACGAAATATTCACGTGTGAAAAGTCGAAAAATACTCCAAAATTCGTCAACTTCCAGCAGTACCCCTTCAAGGTCCTCAGAGACTGATGTATAAAAGAATATTTCAGGCGCAACTCGTAATGCCATTAAGCTAGAAAGGTCTCAAAACAATTTATGGATTCGGCAAGTCTTCGAGTTCCGATTGAAAAAACAATTTTTCAGTCGGTGTTTGGGATGCTCTGTCATTGACGTCGTAAGTGGGGATGTTTTTGCGTGTTTTTTGCTCATATTTCCTGGCGCTGGACGCCTACCCAACGAGCCATGTTTAGGTTTTAGTCTATCATCCGAGTCTTATGAACCCTTGACAGGCTTTTTAGCATATCCGGATCGAAAACTATCCTTTAAAAAGCAAAAATTGGTCAAACGTTTACTCATACAAACGCTAACTTTTAGTATATTATAATCATGGCCATTACTAGCCAGAAGCTTGAGCTAGAGGGTTGTAACCAATCTCCAAAGACCCAGGAAATCTTGTAGTTTAAAATTTAAAAACATTTACCGTATGGATGTCGCGATTTCTCTTCTTGTTTACACGACAAAAGAATTTCTTATGCAAATTTCGATTTCATTTGGATGATGTCATCATCCTCTGAGAGCCAAGCAAAAGAACCGACTGCGTAGCAAATATTTTAGTGGAATTTAGACTATAACACGAGACTTTGGAGGGTTGATGGACTTTCTAGCGTTTCTAGTTCCAAAATTATGGCCAAAAACACAATCCGATTAGTAAAATTCCAGCAAATCTCCTAGCGAATTCCTGAATCATTTGGAGATTTTTTGGCATAACTTTTCCCAAGGGCTCAATCAAGAGCTGCAATAACACGGATGAATGCCTAGTTTCCAAAAAAGTTTACATAAAAAATGACTAATTGGATTGGCGTCTAGTACCAGGTAAATGTGTCTAAAATGGGAAAAATATTACCTCATCATGACGTCACAACAGAAAACCCCAAACTCAAATCAAATTTTATATCAATCTATACCAGATGAATTCCCGAATCTGTAGATGGTCGTCAGTCGTCTGTCGAGTTATGGCTGAAATAGTCTGCGACGTTATATCGGCTTCAACGGGTCAGCAGAGCAATGCATTTTGCAAACTTTTCTTCAGGAATTGGAAAGCTCAGGAATGTTTCAGTTAAAATGAGATGTGTTGGTTTTTGGACAAACAATTATGTGACAATCCAGTCTCATGATGAATGATCAATACTGTAAATAGATGATGGTGAATTTACCAGAAAGAAAATTTACTCAAACTGCAATTGCACATTGATGCAGTGAAAACAAATTGTTAAAATATTATTGCTGCTAGGTTTACGATCACCAACTCATCTGCTGATCGCAAAGGAAGCACTGAGGTGCTGCAGAATCGACATAAAACAAACAAACCCTTTGTTATGACCTTATTTCATCTGGTTCACGGCAAATTACTAAATTATCACCAAATTCAAAAGTGAACCAGCGGTTATTCAAGTGGCTAATGCAAGAGGAAGAACATAACGTAAGAAAATGCAGAACAGCGGAATTTGGAGAAAAAGCCACTTGTCATATGATATTTTGTGCTTTAATTTTCAATCGTGCAGCTGTGTCGCACTTGTGTTGATCGAGAGTTTCGTTAAATTTAAATGAGACATTATTACTAAAGCTGAAGAAAGATAGAAAAGTGAAAAGTCAAACATTTCACAGTATTCACTGCACGACGTAACATTGTAATTTTTTTGTAAATGGTAAACAACATCTAACTAGCAGAACTGGATTTTCCTCTCGCAAAATCCATGTCACTACCAAAACTTTGTTTTCATATTGAGCAAGGGGTTCCCAAAAACAAATAAAATGAAAGACAACTGCCATTTTCACCGCTAGCCAAGGTCAATACATCGTGTAAACACGAATTATTAAAGATTTTATTCGCATTAAGCCATCGTGACATTTACGGAAAGGTACTCGTTTACGCACAATCGCATTTCCCACAACAAATTAACAATAGTTGGTCGTGAAAACGAATCAATACCACTTTGGTGCAAATACAAATGTTTAGGAAAACTAAATCCAATGTGCAAACTCACATTGTACTCCTCGGGTTTATTGCAAACAATCAACCAATCCATACGAGATGATGGTGATATAAAGCTTCTTCCTAGCCTTTGTCTTCTACCACGGTTAAGATAGATACCGTCCACAGCAATTTCACGTATATTGCAGGCAGCATTTCCAGCTCCATCCACCACGTTTAAGGCCAACATGAGTGTCCCTGCAGTGTTTATTAATCTGTTCGACAAAAACATGGACATTAGTTTTGCTTGACTTGTAAAACCAAATCACAATTTGCTGTTGCTGACAACTTGCAGCAATGACTCCCTGTTGCATCAGAGTTTCTTCGAGGGCTGCTGAGAAAACGATGCGACCAATTTTGTGCAACGTCACAATTTGATTGTTAGTTGCATGAAATGTGCTGATTTGATCGATAACCTTGCGCATCGATAGTGGCACATGTTACCCAATATTTTTTTTGGCTAGAAAGACCTACTCAATGATAGTGCAGGAGTCCTCCCCATCATCTACTGCAAAGACAGATGCTGCTGTGCATTTGTGCTGCTTCTCGGCACACATAAATTCGTGAAAAATTACGTCCAGCAATGACATTTTTAAAAATGCATCTTGTCCAGAGATGCTGTTGACATTGTCAGATTTCATAGAATAATTTCTGCATCATTTCAGATGACTCCAGGATGTTTTTAAAATAGGAAATTTATTTATGTAAAGTACGCACCTTGAGTCCGGAAAAAATTTAAGCAAATCTTACGAGTGAAATGATGAATAACTAAAGCAACGTTTAGAGAAAACATGCGAATTGCAACCTTTGACAAAATTAGCGCCATGAAAAAAGGTTAACGGAAGCTTGTAAGAAAACCGACGCCAATTTGGAAACTTCTAGCTGCAAGCAATGCGACGATGAGTCAAAATTACAAGTTTCGACTAATATGAAAGCAATACTGTATTTCGGCGTCTCTTTACAATGACATGTTCAGCTGTAAACCTCGGGGAACAGCGACTGGGCTGTTAATAATGAAATCAATTGTTTGGTATCCGAAAAGCGGAAGTACTAAACAGCCTTGGAAATCGCCCCCAATCAAAACAATATCAGTGAGATATTGCAAACCTTTCGAATAACTCCTCTAATCATCATCAGTACATTGCAAGGAATTTGCAATGCACTGATGATGATAACACGAGTTATCGAATTTGCAATGTACTGAGGATGATAATAGGAGTTATCGAAATGCTTACAATGTGTCGTAGCTATCGTTTTCATTGGCCGTGATTTTCATTATAGAAACCAACTGTATGGTTAACAAATGCTTATGAAAGCATTTTCTGCACTGAACGATCAACACAACGAGAAAATCAGACAGTCGTAAGGATTTGCTGTTTCATACAACCAATCACGACTTTGGTCCAGATTACGCACTACACTAGCCCAAATTGTAGGGGTCACCCCCAAGTGAATAAACCCTGTATTGAAAATTTTTTCAAAGTTCACGATTTTTGAGCCACTTGCGCTTGCCCTGAAAAAACAGAGTTTCTCTGAAAATTTTCACTGCATTGAATATATCTTTTACCATTCAGGATTTTTGAACAACTTGCGCTAGCTCTGAAAAATAGTTGCCCAGAAATGTTCACTGTATTGAATACAGTTTTTACATTCGGTAGTTTTGAGAAACTTCCGCATGCCATGAAAACATAAGGTGCCCTGAATTCGCAGTCCTGAATGTATCTATTTTATTATTCAGGATTTTAAGCAACTTGCGCATGCCCTGAAAAACAGAGTTACCGTGGAATTTTTCACTGTATTCAATATACTAATGACAGTCTTCGATCAACTGTTGTAAAAGTAAAAAGGACACCAACGTTTCAGACAACTGACAGCAGGCTTTCATCAGGGCAAATGGCGACTCGAGGAGGGAAGCATTGAAATCCACTAAACGCGTTTGATTGAATGACGTGGTTATAACACTGATTACGTTGAAGAGTCACATAAGATAAGGGAGAACAGATAAAACGGAATAAAATAGCAGCAAGGTGAAATAAGATAAGAGTCGCCAAATGCCCTGATGTCGCCATTTGCCCGAGTCGCCATTTTACCTGATGAAAGCCTGCTGTCAGTTGGCTGAAACGTTGGTGACGTTTTTACTTTTACAACAGTTGAGGGAAGACTTTCATTATTATTTCTCCTGTTGGCTGGTTCTGCAACATGTATTCAATATACTCTTTAGATTCAGAATATTTGCGGAGCTTGTGCTTGCCCTGAAAAACAGAGTTTGCCCTAAATTCACAGTCCTGAATATATATTTTTTGTTATTCAGGATTTTTGAGCAAATTGCGCTTGCCCTGAAAACAGAGTTTGCCCTGAAAATTTTCAAGCCCGAGGGGGGCGGTCGACCCCCCGCTCAGTACGGTAATGCAAAAATAGGAACCATCGGACGAAACTGTATTTCCACCTTACGTTACCCATGACGAAACAAAGGTCGCAGTTAGGCTGCAGCTACCTTCAGACGGCACAAGAAGTAACGGAATCATTGTTACTAAACATCAACGACAACAGAACTAGCTTTGCTGCTCTAAGTCCTGCGTCTACTAAAATTTTGTCGCGGATTTTAAACTCATTGAAAGCTATAACTCGCCAGCTAATATAGC
>Ga0210059_1008104_pt1 | contig 16627 bp, 12 predicted proteins | sample Ectturendosymbi2_FD_188042 | JGI IMG/M metagenome (GOLD analysis project Ga0210059, IMG submission 188042) | Ecteinascidia turbinata endosymbiont from Florida, USA - Sample 2 (SPAdes) (version 2) | ecosystem: Host-associated > Tunicates > Ascidians > Unclassified | place: Key West, Florida...
AAACAGAAGCAATTGCGAAAACGTTTTTCATAAAATATTTGACCAAGCTAAGAATCAATGTGAAAAATATGATGCTCCACTATTGATTCCCAGAAGATGCAAAAGTCAAATTTTCAGAGATAATTATGCTTCTGATGACCCTGAGCATTTTTTTCGGGAAGTCATATTTGTACCGTATTTAGATCCTTTAATAGTGGAAACGGAGGATAGATTCTTTGATCAGAAGCAGAAGTGCCGAGGTCTTTGGGGCTTGATACCTAAGTATTTCGATGCTTCGCCAAACACTGCTCAAGATTTAGAAAGGTTACTGGAAATATATCCGGAAGATATTGGTCCCAGAGCAGCGGTTGTTCCTGAAGTGCAGCGTTGGGGAAATAAGTGGAAGAAGGAAGATGTTAGCACTGTTCCTTCGAGTGCCATCGAGGCACTCTGTGCTTGCCATGCCGACATTTATCCGAATGTCTATATATTGCTCACCATTTTAGGCACCCTTCCTGTATCAACTGCTACAAGTGAGCGCAGTTTCAGCACCATGAGACGTCTTAAAACCTATCTAAGATCGTCGATTGGAAATGAGCGAATGACAGGACTTGCACTGCTTTCCGTACACAAAGACCGCCAGATCGACAGAGAAAAATTCATGAATGACTTTGCTACCAGAAGTAATCGCACATCTGGTTTCGAGCTTTTGCATATATAAAATTTGTGAAAGGGATTATTTTACCAAAGCGAAAGATTTGAAATGAATATTGTACGACAAGCAACTACTTTGCCCGTGGCCCTACAGGTAGAACCAACACTTAAGAAACTATACACATTAACTGTCCGTAGGGTTGCCAGATGGCCGGTATTTCACCGGCCTGGCCGGTATTTTACTGCTAAGTTAGCAGAGGCCGGTAAAAGGCCGGTATTTTGAAAATCAGTGCCTGAAGCCGGTATTTTGAAAATAAATTATTTGCCGTAACTTAAAAAAAAACTAACGCCGAATTTCTCAAATTATAATGGCTCTAGTAGTGAATCTTGTCAGGACAGTTGTTTCAGCGCAGTTTATTTGCTGCTGTTGACGCAATCCTTGGTGCGATTTTCGCGTCACGCACACACCGAAATGTAATGAGCCAGCCAAAATACAGGCAAATTATCAATTGTGGCCTAACAATACTGATTGTCTCTCTGTTTTTCCTGTGCCGCTTACGAAATACGACACAGCTTAGATGTGGCACTGTTGACAAGTCAAAATGGCCGGTATTTGTACAAAACGCATCTGGCAACCCTAACTGTCCGCCGATGTATTTGTGCTATCGCTACGATTCCGTTTGCCGTTGACGGTTTGCTTGTAAGAGAGAGTGAGAGATGTCACGTGCTTAGTTGGCCAAATAAGCATGCATGGGTTGCTCCAAGAGCCTCCTGAAGAGCATCTGTCCCTGTCCATTCTCTGATTTCAAAATTTCGACGGCGGCATCTGTCTGTACTTTGCGCGAATATCTGTAAAGTTAGTGATATGTCGGCTAAGCTTTGTTTGCTACCACTGCCTCGAATATGTTGGATGATACACTAGCAATTCGCACACGCTTGTGCTGCCTTTTACGAGTATGTGTAGAAACTGTTGTTTCAATTCTGTTTTGGTGATTTAACAAAGGTATTTTGCTTTTGGTATCGACCAACAACCATGTGGTGTAGCTGTGAGATAATTCTACGATCTGTAGTGGTACAGCAGTGCATTTTGCTTGTCTGCGATGTTGAGAAAAGTGCTGTTGATAATACTACGTGACAAATAATAGCCGACTGAGACACCAGAATTTGCTGGAAGTGGTGTGAAGTAATGCTACTATATAACATAAGAGTGCTTTTAAAAACAATATCTCGGGATACTGAGCATGTTACAAACTTCTATAAACAATATCAAAATTTTGCAGAGAAGTGCCACACTACATCGCATCGTACTTTAACAGATTAACAAAATCACGGTAACGGGGGAAAACGGGCAAAGAAAAACAGACGTCGCGGCTGGACCTGGTCAAAAAAAGTGTTGATGTGTTAAAATTGAAATAGCATATATGACGTAAATGTTATAGTAAATAAGGCAGCCTGTACTGTAGTGAGAGCACAATATTTTTCTCAAAATTTCAGCCCGCCCCTAAAAAATTCCTGCGTGCGCCCCTGCCTGTTTCCAGTTCTGACATCTTGTGTGAGTAAATACTTTATCTCTGTCATTAGAAGCAAGCAGTAACAAGCATTCCTTTGAGCTGAATATTCTAGTCATTCACGGTTGGCATACCGGTTTGTTCGAAAAGATCGCATCGTTTTGCCAAACTTTGATTTGCGGGTTCTAACCATTGGTTGACAAGGTTCGCTCCGTGGGCCAACAGAACTATTTTGGCACCATCCGGGAGGCATGGTTTCACCAGTGTTTCTGCAGTAATGCGACTTTTTCGAATTAGCAGTGCGAAATGCAACCACATTGGATGGAAAGATTTGCTTGGTTATATGTACCTCCTGCATTCAGCCTGACACATTTGAGACAACCTTCTTCAGACTCAAATTACTCAATCAACTTGCTAACTTGGTCTTTGTGAGCATTGTTCAAATGCTGTTTGAGCTGGAACGATTTTAAACAGCTGTTAGACAACGTTTTCATGCACAGCACACCTTTGCGGAATATTCTCTCCATCTTTCTGGAGGCAAGTAAGGTCATACTCTATGTAGTCTTTCTGTATTTTCTCTTATTAGCCTTGGCAATCGATATTTTTGCACTACAATATATGTCTGGGAAATTGATTCGTCAAAAAGTACGCTGGCATGTCTCACCGCAAAGCGCAACTCCGCAGTAGGCTACCATACCAAACCACTTGCGCGGTGAAATCTGATTCTAGTGCACTTGCAACATTCCAAAACGTTGGAAAAACAGGAAAGCAAGAAGTTATTTGATATAAATGTGTAGGCCCTACTTTGTTCGTATTTTCATAAGACTTTATGCTTATTCTAAATTCAAATAAATTCAACAAATTTGTAATTCATTTACAATTCTGGTAATTCAGCTTTAAAGTATTTCCGCTCACTAAAACCAACATATGTTAAAATTTTCGTAGATAGAACACTGGCTAAGACTATATTCTTATATTACCACAGCCAGATTGCCAGGGCTATGGGGTTGTTTGCACTAACAGAGAGACTGCTGAAACAGTTTCGAAAGACGGTCTTCAGTGGCTGTGACGTCACAAATCGAAATTGTTACTAGTGTGGACGTTCCTTAGTACAATTCATTTTGTAACAATGAGGTTAACTTTTTATGCAACGTGCGGTGGTGTTGCGAGTTGGCGTAACGATTAACCAGATTAAAAACGAGCATTTGCAAAATTTGTTAGTTTTTCGAGTGTGAATCATTTGGGGAAGCACAAAAAAATTGGGGGGGGCACTGCCCCCGTGACTTCGGGCCTGCGCCGGTGGGACGGATCCTAGTTTACTTTTTCTTCGAAATGCCCATCTTCTGCAAAATTAGTTGAGTAAATACAACCTAAGCCTTCCTGGAGCTATAATATGCCACCAAAACAAGAAAAAGTCAAATAAAGCAGTTTAAGCAGTTGTGTAACATTCCATATTCTAGTGTAACATTCCATATTCTAGTAATGACTTACGCATGGCATGCTTATCCAGGATCGTCAGTATCAAGACCATAAAAGTTGACCTCTGCGAACGGAAGCATTATATGCAGGGGTGTAGTGGGATGGGAACGGCGTTCCCAAACCTTTTTCACATTTTGCGTTTGAAATTGAGTTTGAAGCTGTTTGATAATGCCCATTTTTTGGATGTGTTCCCACACTTTTTTTGTTAGCACTACATCCCTGTTCGTACCCCTGGTTAAGAACCACTGTTCTTCTGTAGCTCCAAATCGTGACAATCAACAATTGTGACTCACAAGCGCTCTGCACAGGCAAGAAACCTATCCACCTCAATGGCTTATTTAATGTGCGATGATGCGTGTCATGTGTAATATTGCGTTTACAGCAACAGACGTGTCTTCTAAAATCTTAATTTTTCTAAAAACAAATTACTTGAAATATCAAGTAATGGAAAAATTATTTAATCAAGTAATAAGTAAAAGTTTTCAAGTAAGTAATTATGTAGTCTAATTACTTACTTGAACCCAACCCTAGTCACATAGTAACAAGAGCAAGTTCTGAATAATTAGCGGTTAATGGTGATTTTGGACAAAGTTGAAGCCAAGTGAAAAATGTTGTTTTTTTAATCGTGATGCCACTCTTCGAAAATGCTACAGCTAGCAAGAAGAAGATAATCAAGTTCAAAAGAGTGTCAGCGCCGGATTTAGGTGGTGGCGGGACCAGGCGTGGTGGGAGGCCCCACGTGCGGATATAGAATCTTTAGGTATGGGATGGCCGATGAAGGCACTAGTATTTCCACGAATCAGTAATATTTATGACGTAATCTTGTGACGTCACATTTGTTAACTCAAATGTAACAAAACTGTATGATGCAACATGATAATTGACTTTCATTAGCGATTTGTCAAACTGTTGCAAAACCGGTCACCAGAAGCATCGTATTTTCTTTTTTGAGTTTCTGTTTTTTCTGTGTTGTGGAATATCATGTTTTAAAAACAACTTTTCATTTTTCAACCAATATTCCAGGTAAATTGGATGACCAGAGACCAATAGCTTTGCCTCCAGTGATGGCGTCAGCCAACTCATCTATCGTGATTTTCGATGATACTTCTTGACGTTCCTCTGCTACTGCACCGCTGGTTAAACTAGGTCTATTCTCATCGTTACGTAGATCTAAGTCTGTAACAACATGTTCTTGGATTTTCTGTCTTCTTACAGGTTCCGCAGAAATGCCTCCGCTGGACTTCACTGCCACTGAAAAATAGTAACTTGAATGTTTCTTGCCTTAGCTGCAACTTCTTCTTCTCTCATTTTTGCTTCTTTTGCTTTTAAATGTTTTTTAGAACCACTTGGATAAGCTCTACATTTTTCTGTCCATGTTTATTTATTAATAAGCTCAATAGAGCTGCCATATTTTCAGCGTGAAAAGGAGGACAATTTACGACTGTCACTTACTTGAGTGTATCACTTACACTTAACAAGTCACATAACAAATAGGCCTATTGATTAGTTTTAAGCGTTGAAGTAAAACGTCCAGTATAGACAATGTTTCATTCAAAACTCGCAAAACAAAATCCTTATTTCCTTAACCTATTTAGCCCATGAATATTTCGCAGATTTCTTAAATTTCCTAAAAATGTAGAATCGCCTTTAACAATTTTATGAAACTGCTTGCATGAAAGATGTTTTAAATTGCTCACCAACTTTAGGCTAGAAACTGGTTCAACCAGAAAGGATTCTGCTTCTTTTTGGTTTGTGGCTGCATCAAGGAAAAAATCGTTCCACATTAGCATAAAGAGCCATAACGTTGCAATCTTTATCAGTGCAATCTTTATCAGTTCTTGAAGCGTTTAGTGGTATTGCAAGTTGCAAAATATGTTGCCCATCTTTCATATTCCATCATTTTACAATGAATTGCATTTGTTTGATGCTCGTATTTGCACGAACTCAAACAAGTTTTGGTATTGGTTAAACAGTTTACTTCAGCTACATCAATAGAAACGAGCAGATACTACTCACATGGTTCATCATTTTCCCTATTAGTTGTTTGCAAACGGAAGAATCTAGTCAAAGCATTTAAATTCAGCAAATCAAGTGGTCCATTTAGGCAGATGCGAAACACAAGACTTGTACAACACAGATACATCTGACATGAATGAATCACAGTCATGATCCTTGCCTTCGCTGAATTTTCTTCGTGCTGATGTAACATGGCTTGAGATGTACATCTGATTGTCTCTCTTGAATCCTTGCCTTCACAGTGGCGAAACACGATACAACCTCAACCAATGATGCTTTTGACTTCTCAATATTCTGAACTTGGTCAATAAAAGCAACCACAAATGATTGCAAATGTCTTAAAGTGTCAAACAGAAATTCGCTCAGAGAATTTTCCAAAAAACGTTTCAGAACAAACGTTGGCTTATCGATGGACATGAAGTATGAATTTGAAGCTGGGTACAATTGAAGCATCTTTGGAAAGCTGCGATAAAGTGATAGCCACCTGGTTACGCTACGAGAAATAAGTTTTTGGTACGCAATATCCACAAAGTCACAATAGTCTTTTCACTCTTCTTTGCGAACTGTGCAAATGCAACCACATGTAATTCACTCAGCTTCAAAATAATTTAGTCCTTTTCTGAAAAGAGGACACTTCTGTCGTATTTCTTCATTTTTAAGCGTTACTGATCAGTTCAGGGGTGCAAAAATTTCTGTGAATGTTAGCAGCGCGAAGAAATTTTTAGTAGCGCCTACATAAGCTTTGCCATGCAGCATTCATATGCATAAAGTGTAAAATGCAAAACAAACGTTTGCGCGCTCCTAGTTTTTGATCGCGCGGCGCGAGTGCGCGACCGTTTTTTTGCACCCCTGGATTAGCTATAATTACTAGAAACTACTACACTTAGCTATGTGCAATACACTGATCACCGTATCACGGTTCATCAGCAAAGCTAGTACAGTGTAATGGCGTCAGCAGTCCGCACTCTAATGCCAAGATCATTGAAATACTGAAAAGGATTTACCACTGTCATGTAACGCTTAATGTGAAAGCATTCCCGCCTTTCCAGCCGAGAATTAACTCAACCACAACAAAGATTAATTAGAAACTTACAGGCCCTTCCATAAACTAAGCTACGCCACCAGCTCGTATCTTGCTGCAGTAGAGCAGGGACAGCTTACTGTATGCTAAAACAATATATCATAGCCAGTGACGCAACTGACGGGGGGCAGAGGGGCGAATTCCCTCTCCCTGGCAATCTAAATGAGAAAACCGGTCCGCCACCTTAAGTGATATTTCGGTTTTAGTACTCCTTTGGTTTTCAGTAGGTTGTTGTTTTTTGCGTTTTTCGGATTGTTTTCCAATGATTTAGGGTTTTAGTATAGCCATCCACCATCATTTCTCAAGATTTTTTTTCGAGTGTTGGCTCGTGGGCCCTGTACAGTCGCCACTCGCCAGTGGGCCCCTTTCAGCTAAGTTTTTCACCCTAACTCGAAGCTCTAGTTACGCCACTGATTATAGCTATGTAAAATAAGAAATGCAAAAAGGAGGACATTTTGATATTTTCGAATGTCCTCGGAGAATATTTCCTTTCTCATAAAAAAGTGGACATGTACTTCGAAAAGAGGGCGTATGGTAGCATACCTAGCAATGCTACTCATATGCGACCTGTGGAAATTTGAGTAAAGCAGACACAAAATGTACCAGAAACGAGTAGATGCGTATAAGCTAACGTGTTCTATGTGGTTTGACCTTGCATTCACTATATTAAGATACTTAATCGACTTTCAGGAAACCAATAAGTGTAATAGTTGTTTCGTCACGAGTTATCAAATATTCTTCAAGTGAAATTCTGCTGTTTGGCCGACCGACAATAATTGATAGCTTCTATAAACAAACTTTCCTCGTTAAAAGTAACTAAGTGGCACGCAAAAGTCGCACATACGGCTAAACACATGAACATGTTGGGGGGCCCGGGATCCTTGCTCCCCCCCTAACTCCGGCACTGAAGAGTGTAGCGACTACAAAGTTTGCTATTACTTTTTTGATAACGCAATGTAACCGAAATCCTGTGCACAGCGCGGATTTACCATTAGACTAAAAAGGCTTAAGCCTAGGGCCCCTGATTTTGGGGAGCCCCAAAATTTTGAGAGTAAGGACAATTTCTAGCATTTCTGTAAGCATTATATTTGTCTTTTTTTTTGTTCAACGCACGTTTTTTTACTATGTTGCTAACAAAAGGTCTCTATAGAAGAATGAGCGCGAAGGATTGAAGTTAATGACGCTGAGCATTTTCTTTTTATGGCGTTGAGGATTGGTTATTGTTACGTCTAATACGTGGAACAAAACGCCTGAATCCATTTTTCAGATTACAGGAAGCCATTGAGGTACTCACTCAATAAATAAGTAATGGCAGTGTGGTCGGACGACTTCACCGCTGCCTTTTTCGTTAGTTTCATTGTGACTGTTTTTGTTCCTGACAGTGCGGTAGCAGCCCAACTCTGCCCTCTCCAAAATGCTTACAGGGGCCCCTCAATGGTGATTTCTAAAAAAATATTTCGACATTACGGCACATTCCCAGGCCAAATGGCCTTCACAACAAAATATCCTAATTTTCGTGTTTTTTCATTTCATCATTTTTAGTTCCACTTGCATACACAATTTCGACAGAACCGATGCCAGAAAGTCTTCAGTGCCATCTGGAATCTGTTTGGTTGAAAAGGTGATGCGTCCTAAAATCAAAATTTCATTGGTCAAATCGTATATTAACGCCAATAATGCTGGCGTTTCGACAGCGTTCCTAACCTAACTACACTGAATGGCCGAACGATGATTTAGTGAAGTTTTGGACGTGAAGGAACTCTGGTAAAGCAGCAGGGCCAGGAAAATCAAGAAATGAAAATAAGAGAAATGGTAACATTAAAATTATTGAAGTGAATTTGATAAAGTAAGGAGGGCACGCCTTGCTGGCTCTGACAACAGCACGTTATTGATAGACTTCTAAGCACCCTAACCTACAGTAGGCGAGATCCATTCAAGCTCCCACCCGTCCTATACAAAGATCCTTACTCTACATATCATCACATTGTACATTGCTGAAATAAGAAGGAAGTTTTTGAACATTAGAAAAGCTTATTAGATGACTAATATATGAAATTGAAATTAATACCAAAAGTATTGACCCTATGCAGCAAACCTGAAAAACTGTGTGAACATGTGTTCCGTTCACTTTCATCATGTTCATTCACTTTTACTTTGTGGATGTTCGTCACTTTCAAACCACATAGGCCTAGTTGTATATTTTCTTGGCTCTTTTTTGGCGCTCCCTTTATCCTAGCACCCTAGGCAGACGTCTATTTTGACTAAAAAGGGCGCCCGCACTGATCAGACGATGTTATTCTAAGTAACAGCGGCAGGTACTGCTCCGTCTATAAATTACAGGACAGAAAAGAATACGGATAGACAAAAATTCACTGATTTCCAGTGCTTCATATTTCAATTTGGGGCATATATTTATCAATTGGAAACAACTTGTTCAGTGAATGTAACGAGCACGTGTAGTGCTGATTTGTATGACATTAGTCGTCGCAAACCTTCAAGAGGGGCCCCCAATTTCAAATAGCCTAGGGTCTCGAAAATGAAAATTCGCCCCTGCCTGTGCAAGAACAAGTTGCTCAAAGCAAGTCTTACGTTTGTACAGATCTTTCGTTCTCACTGCGATTGGCTGCCGCTGATATTAGCTGGCGGCATGCGCTGGCATTTTTGTGCAAGCAGTGCCTATAATGCGCTGATTACCCTTGTAACTTTAGAAGTTCGGTAGGACTCAAAACTTTGACTCACTTTTTTAAAAGTATGTCGTTGCTGCATGAGGTATTGCCGGAACCCCATACTTAAGGGTGATTTAGTATTGTTTGCTCAGTTTAGAATATGCGACTGCAACATAGTTATTGCAAACTGGTATCACTCAGTAAAAGCATGTTGTGTTAAAACAATTATACTAGATCAGTTTCAGTTTGATTCAGTGATATGCTGATCAGTCGGCCGTTGTAACAACTCGATTTGATGCGAAATCATCGTCTTTCAGCTAATTGCAGTTCGCATTAAAAGCAAAAGTAGCTTGCAAATACAGTGTCTTTAAAGTTGTGAAATATTTTTTAATTAGAAGCTTGGTGAATTTGACCCCTAGTGACTGCTCGCAATGGAAAGTTCTTCCTTCCTTTGGTAATTGAATATTACTGTTTTCAATGTATGCCTTGCCGTGTTTATTTTCGTCATGTATTTTTGCAGGTTGGCGTTGTTGTTTGCTTCAGCGTGTTGTTCAGGTAAGAACGTAAGTGCATGTATACAGTTTTGCATGCAGTGCAATTTTTGGCGATGAAAAATATGTAAAGCAAAAACGTTTATTCAGTAGTAACCACTCCGTAAATGTTTGTTACCTTTGTTCTGTTTTCCAGTAAACGACTCAGCAATTTCAGATCCTTTGAATCGCAGCTACGACATTTTTTCCTCTCGGTTTCTTCGTTTATTGCTGTACAATGAGCACGCTGTTTCAGGTTAGATGTGAGTTTTTGTGATTCTGAATACTGCTCATTATTGCAGCGTCGAGCGTTTCAGGAAATTAGTTTGAAAGGGCTGTAAAATGTTGCATACAGTTTTTCTACATTTTGTTGCAGAAAAAAATACGTAGAGGCACAGCAGACAAAAGTCTGGGTATTTTAGATTTAAGTTTTAAGATCCTCAGTCTCAGAAACTGTAAAGGATTAACTTGAGACCGAAAATGGCCATCTGAAGGATTTAGAGGTAACCGTTTTGTATTAAATTTGATTTGGTTTGACACTTAACTTCCCTTTAAACTATTCTGGTGATTGTTGGCCTCGGCTGGCATAAGCATTTGGAAGTGTTTATTTGGCTCAAAATCAATAATGGTGAGAGGACCACTAGTGGCGTTCTCAATGAAAGACCAGTTTTGGACCACAACGTTTAAAGATTAGATAACAATTTTTCTTTCGTTGATGATACTTATTTGGCTTATTTTTCAAATTAATATGCCGCCAGCCTTATAAGCTTCAATTTAGCATTGTTTGTTTTTCATTTACTCTTGGTCTCGCAAGCCAAAGGTTTCTCACAAAACTCTCTAGTTTTATCAGCGACAGAACAAACAAACAAACAAACAAACAACCCACCAAAATAAGAACAACACTTAGAATCGATGAGTGTTGAATACCGACTCCATAAAAACTATTCTGATTTTACCACATCGGGTTTTGGAATTATATACTGTAGGCCTACAGGCTCTTCCTGCTCTTTCGAAATGCAATTTTAACATGATTTAAATTGATGTTGGGGTAAATTAGCCCAGTTTTTAATTACGTATATTACCATGTAAATTCATGTTTCACCAACCAGTACTTAAATTAAGAATAATGCGTATAACCAGAAGCAACTTCACTCCTGCATATGCTCTATCAAGACTCGGAACGGCAAGTTGTAGTGGGCCTACAATGCAGGTATTTAAAATCTTCCCAAATTTGTGGACCAAAAATGCCTTGTTTGGTTTCAACTTGGAGAAACTTAGATCAGAAACCCATCTGAATTACCACTCGCCAATGTTTTCACTAAATTCTTCATCAAATCTAGTTTACAATAAAAAGCTCTACGTTTTCTATGGGCTTTAGAGCAGGGGTCTCCAAACTTTTTTGTTCGAGGGCCACATAAGCTGTTACTCAACAGTCCGAGGGCCACATAAGCTGTTACCCAACAGTCCAAGGGCCGGACATCTTACAAAATGTGATTGTTTCAGGAAATGTTTCTGCCAAATCAACAAATTTTCCTTTGTTATATTCTTTTTCCTCATTGGCAAAATGTCTACGCGTGCCGGATGAAATGGCTTCGCGGGCCGGATTTGGCCCGCGGGCCGTAGTTTGGTGACCCCTGCTTTAGAGGAATCAGCTGACTGGGCTCTGCTTTCATCTTTTTACAGTACTTCTGTAATCTGTTCAGAAATTGCTTATTACTTAAACAACAAATCTAGTATGTGGAAGTGGAAGTAGCATTAGTATTTTCTCAAAGGCTTACCCTGCTGACACTTTCTGTTTTGAAAACATTTAAATTCTTTGAAGGATATTTTTTCTACCATACTGCTGTCCAGTATTACGGCTATCCCATAGCCACTGGGAACAGCGATGTTTAGTAAATTTCCAATGCATTGCCATCAATATACCCACGACCTTTACCTCTGCAAAATACCCAACTAGCGCTTGGCAGTCAGCATAACGAATGGCATTCAGTAGGACTTAATGATAAGATTCCTTCAAGTTAACGGAGTGTGCTGTGGGATTGGAAATTTATTCCCTATATGCTGAAGAAGAGCATTTGACTATTTTTTTGAGGAATCAAAGTTGCCACTCATCTCCATTGTTGACTTCACTCAGACTTCACTCAAACTCTGAGAATGCTTCAATGTGATGACAATTGCAATGGGGTCCGTTAACTTTGAATGTTGCAGATTAGGGCTGGATTCAAGTATGTAACTACTTAATTACTTATTTGAAAACCTTTACTTGTTACTTGTAATTTTTCCATTATTTGATATTTGAAGTAGGCCTAATTTGTTTTTAGAAATTGTTTTTAGAAAAGTGTTAAGGTTTGAGTGGACACATCTTTTACAGTGTAAACGCAATATTATACATGACATGCATCATCACACATAAAATCAGCCATTGAGGCAAATAGATTTCTTGCCTGTGCAGAACGCTTTGTGAGTCACAGTTATTGATTGTCATCCTGATTACAATTTGGAGCCAGAAGCTCATTCCATTAAATTGAATAGTGGCCAACAGGTGCCCATTTTGTCTGAACCATCCATTATGTGATTTAAAAATTGCAATGATTTTTATGTGGTTGAATGCTTTTAAGTCTAAATGTTGATTTTCCTAATTTGCTTGAATTACTTCAAGTTACTTACGTAATCTGTTCAGAAATTACTTATTGCTTAAACAACAAAGTTTTGTTACTTGAACCCAGCCCTGCTGCAGATAGATCTTTTCCTGCAATGACTCATCATAACGTCTTTGGCAATGAAAGGGGCTCATCTTTCTGCAATCTCCACTTAAGCTCGAAGCTCGATTCTTCACAGGCAACTGTTTTGGTCTGAATCTAGGTAGGCCACAATAATATAGTCTCGATGCTTAAAATAAGAACCTTTGTTAGTGATGCAAAATGCAATTCTGGTGGTCAAGAATAGATTTAGGAAGCGCAGGGCCCTAGGCCATCTTAGTTTTTGGGGCCCCACGCAGGTGTGACCTGTTTGGTCGCTTGTCATACAAGCGTGAAAGGATGTCCCTCTTATGTGTAGTGCCCCCTCAAAGATCTATCTTTTGTGGTTCCGACTTTGGTTCTACGATTGCCTTAGATCTTCAACAGAAATTAAAGCCTTTCATACATTACGAACTTTTCTTCATTTATAGCTCTTTCGTGTAGTTCAGAAGTTCTCCTTGATTTTCGTGATTTCCAGCGTTTTTTGTAGGTTTATTTTTCGGATATACATTTTCATGTGGGACCTTGTTGCCACTCTTGAAAATATCGTCTAGTTGTCGATCTGATTAGCTGTACATAAACTCGTTTGTCATAGCAACCACAACGGATCAAACAAGCATAATCCAATCATCGGACATTAGGTTTATTTATGCTGTTTTTAAGTTGTCATTTTCCAAGCAATGCAATAACTATCTAGTTGGAAACAACCAAACGTAGATCCTCATCAAACACGCTACAAATTTGCCTCTACTAAGGCTCGTTTTTCAGAAGCAGTGTTATTGAAAAATCGCTTACTACTGTATTAGAGACCACTGTGCTGCAGTGACTGGGCTCTAATTTTAGACGTTTCTATTTTCGCTCGTTTCAAAGTAAATTTTGGAGTAAGCCTCTGCACAGTTTTGCAAATTTTAAGGTAGCAATGAGTCGTCATAGGAAAGAGTTGCGCAGGGCTCCAAAAGCGCGGGGCCGACGTATGGCCTATTTGGCCTATGCGTAAATCCGTCACAGCTGGTAGTGATACTTCCCCTCATGTCAAATCATGGAAAGAACAAACGTCATAGGAAGAAACCGTTTTTTAATCAGTTGCGCAAGCTGTTGGAACATGTACTGTGTGTTGTGTAGCTGGGAAGCAAACAAATTATACAACAATATACTCGTACAAATTTCTGGCATCATGCATTAGTAATATTTCTGTAGGAGTTGGGTGATTATACGTCGTTCTTGCCTTTATGGCCATCTATGTTTGAGGCAAAAAGTCTAGTGGAGGATGATTGTTTTTAAGAAATTCCTTATCGACATCGTGCAAAGGTTGGAGTCACGAAGTTTCCACAATCGACAGATCATAGTTAGCATCCTCCCAGAGATAACGGAGTAAAGGTTTGCTCAATACGTTGAGGAGAGCGCATGGGTTCAATTGCAGGGGCTGCCACAGTGAGAAATGTTTCTAACTTGATATCGGTTATACCTACTAATTCCTTTGCGTGGCTGCAGAAATCGTCTTCCCTTGGAAATTAAAAGACTTTAGTCCTATCTGTTGCATAGCTGGAGCCCTGTAAGGCGACACCACTTCGGACCAGGGTGGACCTGCGAAAAATGCTTGCTAAGAACTCCCAACTAAAGAGCTGCAGCAATATTACCAGTTGCACTTCAGTGTCCGTTTTTGGGTTACACTATTCTCTAAACGAGGAGTCACCAACCTTTTCGATACTGAGAGCTACTTCTTGGTACAGATTTATGCGAAGGGCTACCAGTTTGATACACACACTTCTGAAATAAAAATTTGCTCAATTTGTCTTCAATTATGTTATCATTAATAAAATCAAGGATATGCATCAATGCGAAGACACTGATCATGTTTATGCTATTGTCAGAATAAGCCGCGGGTGACCTGGTGCCCGCGGGCACTGTTGGTGATCTCTGCTCTAAACATTTTTAGGATCAGTGTTTCTAAATACCTCGATGTCAGGTCACGCCACACGGGTGTATATATCTGTGCAGTGAGAGCGTAGCGTTTCACAAACGGTAATTTGTATGAAGGACATGTTCTTGATTTGTTGCGTTTACTTATATAATTGCTCAAGTAACTAGTCTCCACCCAGTTGAAGAGTCGTATCAACCAACAAGTTTTTTAATAGGAAATCGATTTCACGTAACACTACGCATCGTCAGTGCCACAACCTTGTTCAAATGGTGTCAACAATTGCTAAATATTATTGCCCAGTTAGCAATCAGCATTACGAAGGATTTTTACTTTACTCGAACGTAATTCACACGTCGTTTGTTGCTAGTGCTACAAAATATATGTAATGTATAACGTCATAATGACATAACATGTGAGAGGCAAGCTCAAGAAACTATAACAAAATCGGCTTATCAACTTTAATCAGCAGGGAAACAATAGAAATGTCATAAAAATGCAGATATGATATGGCGGTTAACCAAATGTATCATTTTAACAAGTATAATGTAATCCACATTGTACTGAACTCGAGCTGCTACAGAAGCCTGGGGTCAACTAGTAAATTTTAACTAAAATCAAGAAATCATTAGAAATATCTCAGCAAACTTTAGTGCTATAAAAGATATGACAACTTAGAAATAAGCATTCAGAAAGCTCATAGTAGCGTTTGTTGACCTCGGACTTGTGGCGAGTGTGCGATAAAGATGACGCAATAAAAAAATCAGTGATATTGTTTATCATGGCGTAAGTATCAGAATATAGTAAGGCCTCGTTTATCCGAACTCCGAAAAAACGGAATTCCCGCTATCCGACACAAAACTGGTAGGAACGGGTTTCCCCCAATGCATTAAACCCCTTTAATCCAGAAACATCGATGTCCGACTCCGACACGGAAATTTAGGAACGGATATGTCCAATCAATATAAAAAAACGCTAAACCGGATTACGCCAACTGTTATTTAGTTGTTTATTAAATCACAATGGAAGTGTGAAAGTCAATTTTCTACGCACAATGAGCGTAACAGTGGTAGAATTTGCAGGACACAGTTATGTCTCTTGTACAGTTCTTGCTCGCGTTTACGTATATCGATCGGACATGCCGATAAACAAAAGCAGTAAGTGTTTCAGTTAGTCATCTACCACAATCAGTCTACATACATTGCTTAAGTTGACAGTTCGTCTAAGTCTACAGGTTTTTGTTATCCTTTGAGCGTTCGCTTAGGCGAGCTCTACTGTACTGCACATCGTCACCTTCGTTTATATTGTTCGCATTTGCTCTGGAAAGAATTTCGCTCTTTATACTTTGATTCCGATTATCCGGATACCTCGCTAAACCGACATTGTTTGACGAAACAAAGTAGTCCGGATAAACAGGTCTGACTGTATTTTGTAAAATACTCCAGTCAAGTACAGTACAATTTTAGAGATGCTTTGATTTAAATTAAGTCTACGATATTTGTTTCTGTTGTGAGTTGTTGCCTTGAAACTAAATCGACTTGCCAATTATTAGTTCACGCTCATTACTGTTAAGAATCTCATTTGTAACGCGTTCTCTTTAACGACCGCGCGCGCCAATAAATTGGCGCGAGTTTTTTTGGTTATAACTCGCCAGCCGCTATAGCTAGTTAGTTGTTCAAACTCTCTACGGATGCGGCAAGACTTCTTGGTTCTATTACAAAAAATTTTTTTTGATTTGGGTGAGAGGTTCGCCTGGGAAAGGCTCGCAAAGTGGGGGTGTTTCGTTTTTTTGACCAACTTTGACAGGCTCGGACGCCAATCCAATGGGCCAAAATTTTGGCTCAAACGTTTTTTGAAAACTGGATGATCTCCCGCATCGATAGAGCCCTTGCTTGACCTTCTAGCATGTTTGGAACCAAAGTTATGGCCCAAAAACCTCATTTTACCAAAATGCTGATTTAGGGGTTAAAATGAGGTTTTTGGGCCATTTCTGATTTTAGGGGGTAAAATGAGGTTTTTGTGCCATAACTATGGTTCCAGACATGCTGGAAGGTCAAG